>Ga0070692_10000020_pt1 | contig 32120 bp, 32 predicted proteins | sample KBSK1102metaG_FD_64675 | JGI IMG/M metagenome (GOLD analysis project Ga0070692, IMG submission 64675) | Corn, switchgrass and miscanthus rhizosphere microbial communities from Kellogg Biological Station, Michigan, USA - KBS K1-10-2 metaG | ecosystem: Host-associated > Plants > Roots >...
ATCCTGGTGGTTGAAGATGAAACCGATGTGCGCACCGTTGCGACCCGGTTTTTGAGTGCCGTCGGTTACCACGTGGTTGCTGCAGCAAGCGCGCGCGAGGCGCTGGATCTGCTCATTGCAAAGCCGGACGTGGACCTGCTGTTTTCGGACGTGGTGCTGGGCAGCGGCATGGATGGCACCGAACTGGCTCGCGAAGCACGCCGCATCCGGCCCAATCTGCCGATACTGCTTGCTTCCGGCTATCAGGGCTCGGGCGACAGACGGCGCGAAGAGCCGGGCGAGACCTTCGAGTTGCTGCGCAAGCCCTATCGGCGCGAGCAGCTCACCGGAGCCATCCGGCGGCTACTCGACCATGCCTGACCTTCTTCACTGAAGCGCGCGGGACACGCCCGCGCAAGCGCTCAGCTTCGGGACATCCAGCAGTCTGACTTCGCGCCGCAGCACCGAGATGTATTCCAGCTGCTCGAGGTGCGACAGCGCCCGGCTCACGGTCTCGTGCTTCAGCGCCAGGAAACTCGCGATGTCGGCACGACCCATCCGGAGAATGAAATGCTTGGCGCTGAACCCGAGGCGCGCAAGGCGGCCGGCGATGTCGAGCAGGAATGCCGCCACGCGCTGCTCGGCGGGCAACGTGCCGATGGCCAGCATCCAGGATCGGTCGCGCCGGATTTCCTCGGCCAACGCAGAAGACAACCGGACTTGCAGCTCGGGAATGTGCAGGCAAGCGTTCAGCACCGGCGGGTAAGGCAATTCCCAGATCTGCGAATCCTCCAGCGCCACCGCATCGCAGGTGTGGACCGCAAGGCCGATGGACTCGACGCCGAGCAGATCGCCGCGCATCCGGAAGCCGGTCACCTGCTCGCGGCCGTCTTCCGACAACTCGCACGTCTTCAGGAAGCCGGCGTGGACGAGATACAACGCGTGGAACGGTTGTCCGTTCCGGTACAGGTACTGGCCCGCCCTTACCTTCCGTCGCGTCACCACCATGTGCCGCTGCAGTTCCTCGATGTCCAGTTCGAGCGGCTGTTCGATTGCAGCCGGCTGCGGATTCGACATTCCGATCGTGGACGGGACAAAAGGTGTATCCATGGCGGCGCTCCGGTCGTGACTCAAGTTCGCCACCAAGATGCGACGTCATCGTCACAACTGGATGTCCGTGGCGCAACGCTGTGTAACAGTGCGTAACGGGAACACTTTGACTACATCGGAGTTGACAAGGATCAGATGCGGGTGCCGCCCGGGACGGATAGTGGGTGCTGTCCACAGGACCTTGGTTTCCATGATCGATTTGCGTAGCCCGTCCCCCTTCATCGACCTTGCGGCTGTCGAGGCTTGGGATGCGTGGTTCCGCTGGCGTGAGGGGAGCGATTTGCGCGACCTGTCCATCGAGGACACCTGGCAGCGCGTGTCGGCTGCGCTGGCTTTGGTCGAACCGGGGGATGAAACCGCGACATGGCAGGCGCGCTTCATGGATGCATTGGCATCGTGGCGGCTATTGCCCGACGAACGCCTGCTCGCGAGCGCCGGCACCGGCCGGACCACGCATCGGGACGGAGTCTCGCATGCCTCCCTGAATGCAGCAGCTTTCGTAACTTCGAGCCAGGCCGCGGGCACTTCGATGGACCTGGCCGCGCTCGGTGATTGCGCTTCGCTGGCCATCCGCATGCTGGACGACGCGGGGCTGGCAGCGGGCGTCGCCGCACCACGCCTGCATATCGGGCTTATCGGCGTCGCCGATGCTCTGGCGCTGCTGGGCCTGTCTTACGACAGCGACGCGGGTCGGATGCAGGCTGCAACCATGGCAAGAACCCTCGCCGAACGGTGCCTGCAAGGCAGCATCATGCTCGCCGCTGCGCGCGGTTCCTGCGGGCGAGTGGGGCATGCCTGCGTTGCGCGAGCCAATCTGCGCGGGTTGCCGGAGGAACTCCTGCGCGATGCCGCCCGCCACGGTGTGCGTCACGCGCAATTGACCGCGATCACCTCGCAGCCCCGGCTCGCACTGCTGGCCAACGATGTGGCGAATGCTGTCGACCCGCTGCGAGGAACAAACCATGCGCATGTGATCAGTGCTGCGGACGGCCAGCGCACCACCGTGCGCTCATCCGGATATGCGCTGAATCTCCTGCATGCGCGGGGAATCGAACCCGCGGGCATGCCCGACACGCTGCCGGATTTGTCATGGATCGCCCAGATCAAGATGCGGGCCGCCCTGCAACCCTGGATGGACGAGCCCATCGATTATCCGCTGCTGGCGACGAGTGACCTGGGCGAAGCGCAGCGGCTCGAAGCACGAAAACTCGCCGCGGCTCACGAACTGGGTGATCCCGTCTGGCGTGCGGCGGTCGAACTGCAACCTTTGTGATTGCACCGCCTGCTCAACGGAGCACGTCGGCATCCGGTGACGACCAGGACCACTCGCGCACCTCGGGGAGGTCCACCCCATGTTCGCGGATGTAATAGTCGTGCTCGATCAGCTTGTCGAGCAGTTTCTGCTTGAGGTACGCGGTCTTCACGGCAAGCCCGGGAACGCGCTGGAGCACGTCCATCACGAGGTGCCAGCAATCCAGGTCATTCGGTGAGGAGGCACGTTTTGCCATAAATCCAGCTAAGCTGGTTTACTCTCTCGCCGACTGACGAATACTTTGTGCAGAGATCGCAGCGTTCAAAGGCTTATCGTATCTTGTGATTGACCGTCTCGAAGAAGGCGTCAAATGACTGCCACACCAGATCAGGTAAACGCGTACCCGTCACTTATTACCGCATTGTGCGAGCGTGACTTGTGCACTAGAAGTCACTGTGATCGCGTCTGTGCGCTCGCCGCGGAAGTTGGCTGTGCCGCCGGGCTAAGGGCAACTGATTTGGAAGCTTTGCGTATCGCCAGTCAGTTGCACGACATAGGCAAGATTGGTGTACGCGACAACGTTCTCTTGAAGCCTGGAAAGTTGACGAACGACGAGTGGGAAGAGATGAAAGCACACTCTATTTATGGAGAGCGAATAATTAAGGACACATTCCTTTCAAATAAAGCTGCAGTCGCCTTAATTGTCAGACATCACCATGAGGCCTTCGATGGAACTGGGTACCCCGATGGATTGGCGAGCAAAGAAATCCCACAGAGTTGCCGGATACTATCAATCGTCGACCGTTATGACGCGATGACAACGAGGCGTCCGTATCACGGAGCACGTTCACATGATGAGGCTATGGATATCTTGGCAAAGGAAGCTGGAACAAAAGTTGATCCGGAATCGTTTGCGGTGTTCTCCAAGGTGATTGCGATAAGTTCCGCACTTGTGCCTTGATTTCCAAGCCGGGTACGAGGAATCCGGAGCTTCGTTATTGGCTTCCACCTTACCGCCCCGGAGTTATCGGGTTCTTCCCGCGTCCGGTGATGACCACGACCACTCGCGCACCTCCGGGAGGTCCACCCCATTCTCGCGGATGTACTGGTTGTGCTCGATCAGCTTGTCGAGCAGCGTCTGCTTGAGGTACGCCGTCTTCGCGGCAAGCCCGGGCACTCGCTGGAGCACGTCCATCACAAGGTGCCAGCGATCCAGGTCGTTCAGCACGGTCATGTCGAAGGGCGTGGTGATGGTGCCCTCCTCCTTGTAGCCATGCACATGGAAATTGTCGTGGTTGCAGCGCCGATAGGTCAGGCGGTGGATCAGCGCGGGATAGCCGTGGTAGGCGAAGATCACCGGCTTGCCGGGGGTGAACAATTGGTCGAAGTCCTCGTCGTTCAAGCCGTGCGGGTGCAGGCTGTGCGATTCGAGCTTCATCAGGTCCACCACGTTGATCACGCGCACCTTCAGGTCCGGCAACTGTCGGCGCAGGATCGAGACCGCCGCGAGCGTTTCCAGCGTGGGCACGTCGCCCGCGCAGGCGAGGACGACATCCGGTTCGCCACCCTGGTCGTTGCTTGCCCACGGCCAGATGCCGATGCCACGGCTGCAATGGCTGACCGCGGCCTCCATGTCCAGCCATTGCGGGGCCGGATGCTTGCCCGCGATGATCACGTTGACGTAATGCCGGCTGCGCAGGCAGTGGTCCATCACCGACAGCAGGCAGTTCGCATCCGGCGGCAGATATACGCGCACGATCTCCGCCTTCTTGTTGACCACGTGGTCGATGAAGCCGGGATCCTGGTGGGTGAAGCCGTTGTGGTCCTGCCGCCACACGTGCGAGGCAAGCAGGTAGTTGAGTGAAGCAATCTTGCGGCGCCATGGAATGCGCGCGGTCATCTTCAACCACTTGGCGTGCTGGTTGAACATCGAATCCACGATGTGGATGAACGCCTCGTAGCAGTTGAAAACCCCGTGGCGGCCGGTCAGCAAATAGCCTTCCAGCCAGCCTTCGCACTGATGCTCGCTCAGCATCTCGAGCACACGGCCATCGGTGGCCAGGAACTCGTCCGTCGGCACGATCGGCAGTTGCCACTGCCGGTTGGTGACTTCGAACGCTGCTTCCAAGCCGTTGGACACTGTTTCATCCGGGCCGAAGATGCGGAAGTTGCGCTGGTCTTCGTTGGCGCGGATCACCTCGCGCAGGAACCGGCCGAGCACATGCGTGTCGCCAATGCCGGGAGCACCCGGCGTAGGCACGTCCACCGCATGCGCACGGAAATCCGGCATGCAGAGGTCGCGCAACAGCAGGCCGCCATTGGCGTGGGGGTTGGCGCTCATGCGGTGGTCGCCGCGCGGCGCGAACGCACGCAACGCCTCGCACAACTGTCCGCGCTCATCGAACAGCTCCTCCGGGCGGTAGCTGCGCATCCACGCCTCCAGTTCGGCGAGATGCCGCGGGGGCGTGTTCCCGGAGATCGACAACGGCACCTGGTGCGCGTGGAAGGTGCCCTCGACGGGCTTGCCATCGACGACCTTCGGACCGGTCCAGCCCTTGGGCGAATCGAGCACGATCATCGGCCAGACCGGACGCACCGGAACACTCTGCCCACGCGCCTCGCGTCGAATCCGCGCGATTTCAGCGATTACCGCGTCGAGCGCGGAAGCCATCAGCCGGTGCATCGCCTCCGGATCGCTGCCGCGCACGAAGTACGGATTCCAGCCGCAGCCGCGCAGGAACTGCTCCAGCTCCTCTGCCGGAATGCGTGCCAGAACGGTCGGATTGGCAATCTTGTATCCGTTGAGGTGCAGGATCGGCAGCACCGTCCCGTCAGTGACCGAATTCAGGAACTTGTTGCAATGCCAGGACGTCGCGAGCGGACCCGTCTCGGCCTCGCCGTCGCCGATCACGCAGGCGGCGATCAGGTCCGGGTTGTCGAGCACGGCGCCGAACGCGTGGCTCAGCGAATAGCCGAGTTCGCCGCCTTCGTGGATGGAACCGGGGCATTCGGGCGACGCGTGGCTGGCGATGCCGCCCGGAAACGAGAACTGCTTGAACAGGCGTTGCAGACCAGCTTCGTTTTCACCGATGTCCGGGTATACCTCGCTGTAGGTGCCTTCCAGATAAGCATTGGCGACGACTGCCGGCCCGCCATGGCCCGGACCGGAGATGTAGATCATGTCCAGATCGTGCTGCTTGATGATCCGATTGAGATGGGCATAGACGAAGTTCTGCCCCGGCGTGGTGCCCCAATGGCCCACCAACGTGTGCTTGACGTGTTCAAGCCTCAGCGGTTCGAGCAACAGCGGATTGGCCCGCAAGTAAATCTGGCCGACCGACAGGTAATTCGCCGCGCGCCACCAGGCATCCACGTCGTGCAAGACCTGTGGGCAAGCCACCTCGGGCTCGATATCCGTTTTCATCACGCTACTCTCGTTGGTAACCAGGCATAACTTGAGATCGCCGCACCGGCCATCCGTTCACTCGCTAATCAAGATTCAGGACAATGCGTCCCGTCACCCGGCCCGCCTTCAGGTCGGCGAACACCGTGTTCATGTCCTCAAGCGCTGCCGTCTGCGTGTGGGCACGTACCTTGCCCGCCGCGGCAAAGGCGATCGCCTCGGCCAGGTCCTGGCGTGTGCCGACGATCGATCCGCGCACGGTGATCCGCTTCAACACGACATCGAAGATCGGCGTCTCGAACGTTCCCGGCGGCAATCCGACCAGACTCACGGTGCCCTTGCGCCTCACCATTTGGAGCGCCTGCCCGAAGGCCGAGCGTGACACCGCGGTGACCAGCACCCCGTGTGCGCCACCACCGGTCGCATCGATCACACGCTGCGCGGCATTCTCCAGGCGCGCATTCACCACAACTTCGGCACCATCGGTTCGCGCAAGGGCCAGTTTGTCCTCGGCCACGTCGAGCGCCACGACACGCAGCCCCATTGCGCTCGCGTACTGCACAGCGAGATGTCCGAGCCCACCGATGCCGGAAATCGCGATCCATTGACCGGGACGTACTTCGGTTTCCTTGATCCCCTTGTACGTGGTCACGCCGGCGCACAGGATCGGCGCCATGGCGACCGGATCGGAATGTTCTGGCAGCCGCGTCACGTAAGCTGCAATGCCCAGCGCGTACTCGGCAAAGCATCCATTCACGCTATATCCGCTGTTGTGCTGGGCTTCGCAAAGGGTTTCCCATCCGGTGTTGCAGTATTCACAGTGACCGCAGGCATCATGCAGCCATGCGATGCCAACCACATCGCCCTCTTTCAGGTGGTGGACACCTGAGCCGAGCGCTGCCACCCGGCCAATCCCTTCGTGGCCGGGAATGAATGGCAGTGTGGGTTTGACCGGCCAGTCGCCATCCGCGGCGTGCAGGTCCGTGTGACACACGCCCGATGCTGCGATGCGCACCAGCACTTCGCCATGACCAGGTCTTGGGACAGGCCATTCCTCGATCGACAACGGCTGTCCGAAGCCACGGACGACCGCGGCACGCATGGTTTGTGGAATGGTCATGAGAATATCCTGCTTGCCGGACGGACCATCCCATGTCAGCACGCATCCGCCTGTTCCTTGTGATCCTGATCAACCTTGCTGCACCCGGAACACGCAGGATGACCGTATCCAGATGAGGACCGCCGCCTTGCCAGCCGATGCGAACGTTGAAAGCCGTCCATCACCCTTCGATGCCTTGCTGAAAACCGCGGCGACACTCGGAGCCATTCCCACGGCGGTGGTGCATCCCTGCGATGCGCTGTCGTTGCAGGCAGCACTGGAAGCGGCAAGTTCTGAACTGATCCAGCCGATCCTTGTCGGGCCGCGGACAAAAATCCTGCGCGCCGCGGAATCGGCTGGAGTGGACCTCGACGATTACCGCATCGAGGATGTGCCGCACAGCCACGCCGCGGCGGCACGCGCCGTCGGGCTCGCACGAGCCGGCGAAGTCGCCGCCCTGATGAAGGGCGCGCTGCATACCGACGAGTTGATGGCCGAAGCGGTGGATCACGAACACGGCTTGCGCACCGAACGCCGTGTCAGCCACGTGTTCGCGCTGGACGTGCCGCGTTACCCGAAGCTGCTGTTGCTGACGGACGGGGCGCTCAACATCACGCCGGACTTGCTGGACAAGCGCGATATCATCCAGAACGCGATCGATCTCGCGCACGCCATCGGCATCGCGCTTCCGCAGGTGGCGATCCTGTCGGCGGTGGAAACGATCAACCCGCGCATCGTTTCAACGATCGATGCCGCGGCCTTGTGCAAGATGCGTGACCGCGGCCAGATCAACGGTGGAATGCTCGAAGGACCCCTGGCTTTCGACAACGCGGTGTCGGTCGCGGCTGCCGCGATCAAGGGCATCGATTCGCCCGTCGCGGGCCATGCCGACATCCTGGTGGTACCCGACCTGATGACGGGCAACATGCTCGCGAAGCAGATGGTGTACCTGGCCGGGGCCTGTTCGGCAGGCGTGGCGCTGGGCGCACGCGTGCCGATCGCATTGACCAGCCGCGCCGATACGGTGCGTGCGCGGGTAATGTCCTGCGCGCTGGCGCGGCTGCTCGCCCATCCGGTCGTGACCGCGCTGCCATGAATAGCGGCATCCTTGCGCTCAACATCGGTTCGTCCAGCATCAAGTTGGCACTGTTCGATGCGGTCACGCTCGAACCGATTCTGCGCGGCAACGTCACGAATATCGGGCGCAACGCGCGCGCCACCTTCACGCCGCGCGGGCAAACCACGGTTTCGGAACGACCCGTCGCCGCAGATATGAGCGAGGCGGTTCGCTGGCTGCTGGCCGAACTGCGCGATCGGTATCCTGAGATGCGCCTTGCTGCGGTGGGTCACCGCGTGGTTCACGGCGGTACGCGTTTTGACAAGCCGGTTCGCATCGACGCGAACGTGATGGCCGAACTCGAAACCCTGGCGGTACTGGCACCCGCGCACCAGCCAGCCGAGATCGCGCTGATCAGGAATGCGCGGAAACTGATGCCGGACGTGCCACAGATCGCCTGTTTCGATACCGCGTTCCATCGCACGCAGTCGAAGTTGGCGCAATGGTTCGCGCTGCCGCGCGCGTTGAGCGAATCAGGCATCGTGCGGATCGGATTCCACGGGTTGTCGTACGAATACATTGCCAGTGTGCTGCCGCAAATTGCCGGCGCACACCTGTACGAGAAAACCGTGGTTGCTCACCTTGGCCACGGCGCCAGCGTGTGCGCGATGCGCAATCTGCGCAGCGTTTCGACGTCCATGGGTTTCACACCGCTGGATGGCCTGATGATGGGCACGCGCTGCGGCGCGATTGATCCCGGGGTGCTGCTGTATCTGCAACAGCAACGCGGAATGAGCGCGCAGGACGTATCGGACCTGTTGGGCAATCGTTCCGGGTTGCTGGGCGTATCCGGAATCAGCGATGACGTTCGCGTGCTGGAGGCCAGCGACGATCCCCGCGCGCGCGAAGCACTCGAAATGTTCGCCGACCGGGCCGCAACCGCCATCGCCGCCCAATGCGTGGCGCTGGACGGGCTGGATGCGTTGGTGTTCACCGGCGGCATTGGCGAACACGCCGAACACACGCGCAAGCGCATCGGCGAGCGCCTCCGCTGGCTTGGCATTGCGCTGGATGGAGCGCGCAATTCGGCCCGCGCCGCGCTAATCAGCACAGACGACGCACGGGTCCAGGTGTTCGTGATCCCGACCGACGAGGAACTCGTCATTGCGCGTGCCACTGCCAAGTTATGCGAGCCGCCATCGTGTCGTTGACGAGCTTCGTGGCCATGGTTCGCGGCTGGCCCGCTGACACCGCTGCGTTCCGAAAGAACTGCCGGCCGAGTTGATCCTCGTCATAACGAAGTCGCCCCGGCAAGCCATCCTTGGCTCTCAGATCAATGTGAGGTACATGCCATGCGCACATCGAGAAAGATGGGTAGTCATCAGACGACGACCGCCCGCGCCGATCGAAGCTCCGACGTCACGACCTTGGCTCCCCCGTCGGACATCCCAGAATCGGTGGTGACCCTGCTCGATGGGAGCGAAGTGACGATCCGGGCGTTGCACAAGGGAGACGCCGAACTCGAACGCAACTTCATCCGCAACCTGAGTCCGGAGTCGCGCTGGATGCGTTTCCTCGGCCAAATCGGCGAGCCCAGTGATTCGCTGATCCGCAAACTTACGGAGCTCGACTACCGGCATGACATGGCGTTCATTGCGCTGTCGCGCGAAGGCGGCATCACCCACGAGGTCGGTGTCAGCCGCTACAGCCTTGCACCCGATGAGCAATCATGCGAGTGCGCGGTCACCGTTGCCGACGCATGGCAAGGCAAGGGCTTGGGTACCATCCTGATGCGCGACCTCATCGACATCGCGCGCAAGCGGGGCATCCGTTCCATGTTTTCCATTGATGCCAATGAAAACGAGCGGATGCGGGAGCTGGCTCGTGACCTGGGTTTCAAACGCGAGCAGGATCCCGACGATCCTACCCGCGTGATTCACCGGCTTGTGTTCTGAGCACAACCAAAAAAAACACGCATCGTCCTCCGTTCGAACAGGGTCGGTGGTGCTGCTTGCGCAGCTCGCCGGACTCGACCACCAGATCACGGCTGTGATGCATTCGCCGGGGGCTGAGCAACTTCTGGATCCGGCTAGGAGCGGACACTCGAAAGTGCACTCTGACTCGAGTTTTTGACCCGAGCTTCCCGGGTTTATCGCCCCGCGCCGGGCCGTTTCCAACGCTGGTCGTCCCGGGCGAGCCAGGCGAGGAAATCGGCGCGCATCGCCGCGCCCAGTTCGTGCCCGGTCGGATAGAGCTTCACCTCATGCGCGACGCCGAGGCGAGTGAGCCAGTCATCGGCTCGTTGCGCCCAGCTCGGCGGGAGTTTGTCATCGTACGTGCCGTGCGCGATGTAGCCGTGCAGCATGGACCGTTGCTCCGGGCTGGCCAGTAGCGGTTCGAGTTCCGGCAGGATGCGGCCGGCCAGCACGGCGAACGCGGCGACGCGTTCGGGCGCGGTCAACCCCACGCTGGCGCTGAGGATGCCACCCTGGCTGAAGCCGGCGATGACGGTATGCGCCGCGTCGATGCCGTGGGCCTGCTGCAGTTGTCCGATGAAGTCGATCAAGCGGCGACGGCTACTGTCGGCCTCGCTGGCCACGATCTGTGGGCCATTACCGGTGAAGGTAACGCGGAACCAGCCGAATGCCTCCGGCCCCAGCGTGATCGGGCCGCGCGGCAACACCACCAGCGTGTTGCTGTCGGCCTCGGCGCCGAGTGCGGCGAGGTTGCTCTCGTTGCCGCCCACGCCATGCAGCAGCATCACCAGCGACGCCGGCTTGGCCGGTGGCGGTTGCAGCGTGCGGAACGCCAGCGCAAAGGCAGAATCAATCGACAGCGGTGACAGAGTCTTCATGCCGCATTCTCCAGCGCGGTATGGGCCGCATCCGGCAGGCCGAACGCGAACGAATCCATCGACAGCACGCCGTAGGTCATGCCGCCTTCGACCACGCGCGTGGCATCTGTCGCGAAGCTCGCACCCGCGGCCACCAGCAGCGGCAGGTAGTGTTCCTCGGTCGGATGCGCGCGCGCCGCGTGCGGTGCGCGGCGACGGTAGTCGACCAGCGCTTCGACATCGCGCGCGGCCACCGCATCGCGAATCCAGTCGACGAATTGCTGCGCGTACTCCGGGTCACGAATGTGCTGGCGGAATTCGTACAGGTTGTGGGTCAGGCTGCCGGAACCGACCACCAGCACGCCACGCTCGCGCAGCGGCGCCAGCGCCTGGCCCAGTCGCAACGCGCCGGCCGCGTCGATGTGCTGCGGCAACGAGACCTGGAACACCGGCACGCCGGCGTCCGGGAACAGGTAACGCAGCGGCACCCACGCGCCGTGATCGAGGCCGCGATGGTCGTCGAGTGTTGCCTTGAAGCCGGCTTGCACGAGCAGACTTGCGGCCTCCTGCGCCAGCGTCGGCGCGCCCGGTGCGGGGTACTGCAGTTGATACAACGGCTCATGGAAACCGCCGAAGTCGTGGATCGTTTCCGGCGCGGCGCTGCCGCCGACGCGCACGCCCCGGGTCTGCCAGTGCGGCGACACCACCAGCACGGCGGTGATGCCGCGCAGCGACTGGCCGATGGCGCGCAGGTTCGGGCCGAGCACGCCCGGTTCCAGCGCGAACATCGGTGAACCGTGGGAGATGAAGATCGAGGGAGCGGTCATGGCGATTCCTGAAAATGGCAGCGGGCGCTTGTGCGCCCGTTGCGTTGAACAGTACGTGGGAAGTCAGGCGCTGCGGCGCGTGTTCCACGCATGGTCGAGGCTGAGCGTGCCGGCACCTTGGGCGGCGAGCATCAGGAAACCGCCGGCCATCGCCACGTTCTTCCAGAAGTTGATCGCCTGCGCGGCATCGTCGAAGTGAGCGTGGAACACCACGGCACTGGCGAGCGAGAACGCCGCGAGCGCCAATGCCATCCAGCGGGTGAACGCACCGGTGAGGATGGCCAGGCCACCGCCGAGTTCCAGCGCGATCACCAGCGGCAGCAGGCCACCCGGAAGGCCGGCGGATGCCATGTACTGCTGGGTGCCGGCGTAAGCGGCGATCTTGCCCCAGCCGGAGATGATGAAGATGAGCGAGAGTCCGACGCGGCCGAACAATGTCAGTGAAGCGTTCATGAGAATTCCTTGGTGAAGTGGAGATGAGTGGCCGACGCGAGGCGCGTCAGGCCTTGTGGATCCAGGTCGGCGCGATCGACGTGCCGAGGCCGGCGCCGTAGCCGAGATAGATGTTCAGCGCGGCCAGCGGTTCGAGGTAGCGCGCGTTCTTCAGCGGGCCGGCGTCGACCGGCGTGAAGCCGAGGCTTTCGATCAACGCCTTCGCGGTCTGCTTCGCCCGTTCGCTGTCGCCGGCGAAGAACGCGGGCGCCACCTGGCCATTGGCAAACTGTGGACCGTCGGCCAGCACCTGCGCGAACAGCGTGTTGAACGCCTTGACCACCTCGGCTTCGGGCAACGCCTTGGCGATTTCCTCGGCGGCCGAGGTGTCATGACCGAGGGTCAGGCCCATGTAGTCGGCGGTCAGCGGATTGGTGATGTCGATGACGACCTTGCCCGCCAGCGAACCCAGCGAACGCAGCGCCGGCACCGCATCGGCGTAACCGGTGGCGACGATGACGACGTCCGAACCGGCCAGCGCGTCGGCCGATGCCGCGGCCACGGCGCCGGGGTTGGCGGCGGCCAGCGCCTGCGCCTTGGCCAGGTCGCGTGCGGCGATGCGCACGGCGTGGCCGGCGTGGGTGAGTTGCTTGGCGAGCGCCGAGCCCATGTTGCCGGTGCCGATCAGGGTGATGTTCATGCGTGGTCTCCGTCTGTTGCCCGGGACATCCGGGGCATGGGGAGCACTCTATTGGCCAATGAAATGCGGATAAACTAGCTTTGAATTGACTAACTGTCTCGATTTACGAGACAAAAGGACGACACCGTGGACAAATTCCAGGAAATGGCCAGTTTCGTCGCCGTGGTCGAGGCCGGCAGCTTCGTCGGCGCCGCCGATGCGCTCGGGCTGTCGAAGGCGGCGGTGTCGCGCCATGTCGGCGAACTCGAACAGCGCCTCGGCACGCGCCTGCTGCACCGGACCACGCGGCAGCTGTCACTGACCGACGACGGCCAGCTGTTCTTCGCCCGCGCGAAGGAGATGCTGGCCGCGGTCGACGAGGCGGAGTCGGAAATCAGCTCGCGCAGCGGCGAGCCCAGCGGGCGACTGCGCATCAACGCGCCGCTCAGCTTCGGCGTGTTGCACCTGGCCCCGCTGTGGCCGCGCTTCGCGCAGCTGTACCCGAAGGTGTCGCTGGACATCGAACTCAGCGATCGCGTCGTTGACCTGGTCGAGGAGGGTTACGACCTGGCCGTGCGCATCACCAACCTGCCGAACTCGCAACTGGTCAGCCGGCAACTCGCGACGACCCGCATGATCTGCTGCGCATCCCCGCCATACCTGGCGCAGCACGGCACACCCGCGCACCCCGACGACCTGGCGCAGCAGGAAGTGATTTCCTACAGCTACTTCGCCGCCAGGGACGAATGGACCTTCACCGCCCCCGACGACAGCACCGTCCTCGTGCGCACCCACGCGCGCATCCACGCCAACAACGGCGACACCTGCCGTGCGGCGGCGCTCGAACACCAGGGCATCATCCTGCAACCGGATTTCATCGTCGCCGACGACCTGCGCCGCGGCGACCTGGTCGAACTGCTGCCGACCTGGCGCGCGATGACGCTCGGCATCCACGCGATGTATCCGTCACGCAAGCATCTGCCGATCAAGACGCGCCGTCTGGTCGATTTTCTTGTGGAGGCGTTTGCGGTGCCGGAGTGGAACGCGCCACGCTGAGCAATGGTGACTGCACGTCTGCTTCGGGTCGCATCTCGTCCGTGGCGAAGCTCGTCCCCGCTAACCTTCCTCCGCTCAAACTCTGATCGGCCGAGAGCGGCATGTAGCGAAGCACCCCCTGATGGAAATTCCCCCCACGTGCGGAAGCATGCAGAACGCCCCCAGCGCACGACAATCTACATTGATGCCGGCATGTGAAGCGACAGCGCCTGGCAGGTCTCATTCAACGCGGCGACCTGCTTGTTGAGCTCGACGATCTCATCCCGGAGATCCTCCATCTCTTGCTTCGTTGCGGCGCGGCTGTCGAGTTCATCAAGCCTGTCGGACAAGCCCTTGAGCCACTTGCCCATCTCCATGGGTCCGAAGGGCGGTGGGTCAGTGGGTCCCGGTGGTTTCCCGCCTGGTTCAATGGGCGGCCACAAATACTTTTCGATCTTCGCCAGTCTTTCGTTGATCGCCTGAAACTCACTGGCACTATTGCTTTCGCGATTGGGCGTCATTTCTTGCTGCTCTCTTGGATGCGTGGCTGCGAGTTCGCCTCTCGACCATGGACACGCGCGAACTCAAAGTTCGGTTGACACCTTCCAATGAGGTCAGCCTACCTTCAGTCTTGGCATCTTGCTCGGCGATTTCATTGAGGCGATTCCTGATTTCCTGTTGTTGACTTTGAATCTGGTGTGCTCGATCCGAGCTAGCCACAAACTGATTCGACATGGCCTTGAAGTGCGATTCCAGACCGGAGAGCCTTGCCTTGACGGCGGAGACCTCCGTGTCGGCATTTCGCTTGTCCGCGAATGCCGAGTACGTGCTTAACCCCGCGGCAAGCACCAGGACGCAGAAGGCGAAACGGTCAAACAGCGCCTTTCGATGCCTGTTGTGCTTGAAAGCATCAATGCTTGCCTGCCCCTTGGCCTTGTCGGATCGATACTTTCTCCTGTTCCAAGCACCGAACTGATCAGACGCTATGAGAGAGAGCAGGCCCAATATCGCAGCGATGAGTCCGACGTTCACGGGTATCGCCTCCAAGGACCCGGTGAGCAACAGCGTCAGGCGAGATGTTACGCCCAATCTGAATTGACCAGCGCGACTCCGAATAGCAGCAGGTGAGCATCGGGCTGAAAGCCCCCTATCCGCAACCTTGCGCAGCTTGACCGTGGTGGGCCATCGGAACCTCGGGTTAAAGTGGCGCTGAGGTGAAACGACGCAGGCTGCTTAGAACGACAGCCACGTGTACAAGTAAAGCGTGTCGTTGTCCGACGCCCGGCGCCCCGCGCCGTCGATGTTGGTGACCAAGCCGCTGAAACGCGTGTACCACGTGTACTGCAGGCCGAAGCGCACGTTGGCGTATGGCTGCGCCCACGAGCTCGATTTGCCGAACGGAGTCCAAATCAGTTCGGCCATGCCGCCCCGGGTATTCGGGCTGCCGTTGTTGCCGTACAGCGTGAGATCGCTGCTTCCATTGTTGGCGAATCCCGCCAAGACCGCTCCCCAGGTATTCCGATACCAGTAGGCCGCGTTGATGTTCACCGCCTGCAGCGTATCGTGCATATTGGAGGATCCCCCGGTGGCATAGGTGGCGTCCAGACGTTGGCGCTCGGCCATGTACAGGCCATTGATGGTCACAATGTGGTCGCCACCGTTGAGGAATTGGTAGCTCGCATCGATGCCGAGGTCGGTGAACTTGTCGGTAGGACCAGGTACGGCTATTGGATTGCCCTGCACGTCGGTGCCCGCCAATCCCTTGGCCGCATGGAAGGCGAAGGCGCCAAGTTCCACGTTGCCGTTGGCAAGGTTCCATGTATATGCAAGGCGCCCGTACGGAGCAATGCCGGAGATACGTCCGCCGAAATCCGCGTTCACATCGCTGAGGAATGTCGGCGACAGGGTTCGATAGCCTCCCGCTTCGGCGTACAGGCCATTGTTGAACTGCATGTACGTGGTAAGGCCGACCACCTGCCCGGCAAGACCGCCCATCAGGATCGGCGCCGCGGGAGCGCCGGGCGCGAGGTCCGGCACGATGAACGGATACGACCATGCCGGCGCTGTGTTGAAGGTGTCGCTCACCGTCGGGTTATTGTTGAGCGATAGGCCCCATATCACCGGCTTGCCGCCCAACGTGAGTGTGCGTGCGTAGCGCACATCGGTATTGTCCCAACCCAGTAATCCGCCATTCTGCGAATAAGTCGCCTGGCCCATCACGCCCAAGTGGTCCGTGATGCGCCCGGCGAGGAAAACCGACGCCTGCTGCAATTCGGTGTTGTCGTTGATGCTGAATCCATTGGCAGGCGGGGAGGTCTGGGCCTTCGCGGTGTGCGTGAACGATTCGATCAGCATCATCGACAACGGCACCTTGGTGTCCGTCCCGACGCTGAGCGTGTAACCCATGCGCTTGAATTGACGCCCGAATGGCGTGAGTTGCGGCCCGAAGCCACCGATGTGGCAAGAGGTGCAAGGCTGGTGCGTCTGGCGCGCGAAGGATGGCACCGCCCATGCGCTTGTGGCAGACACCGCCCATACGAGCAACCCAAGAACAAAAGGCATCACGCGGGTAACGGGCGCGGTAGACCTGCAGCGAACGACGTAGCTGGATTCCATGATTCATCCCCTTGTGGCGGGACTTGACTCAACAGCGCTACCCCTCGGGCGGCGACACCATTCCGGCGAACTTCACCGGGCCGATCGCAGCCTCCCCCGTTCGAGCGCGAGTGCTTGTGATCTGGATCAGATGCAAGCCACTTGCTCGCGAGCACATTGTCGGCGTGCGCATCGAGCATCGGGATGCCACATCCGCATACTCAGCTATGAAACCCCTGCCGGAGAAACGGCAATGACCAAGAGCACCCCCACCACTGGAGCACGCCGGCAATTCCTGAAGACGACCATCGTCGCCACCGCAGCGGTGGTGGTGGGGGCAACAATTCGGAACGCTTTTGGCGCTGGCAACATGCCCCACCTCACCGACGCCGATCCAACTGCCAAGGCGATGGATTACGTCGACGACGCGACGACTTCGAAGAACAAGCTCTACAAGCCGGGAAGTGTTTGCGCCAATTGCCAGCTCTATAGCGGCGGCACATCCGGTTATGGCGACTGCCAACTGTTTCCCGGCAAGCTGGTCAGCGCCAAGGGCTGGTGCACTTCGTATAAGCGCCAGGTTGCTTCACGGACAACCCTGCCCTGCAGCGAAAAACCGGCGCGGATCGGCCGCCGGTTCGACGCGTGAACCCGCGTGTGCTGCAAACACTACGCCGTACGTCCCTCGCCTGCCCGTCTGGGGATGCCGTCGTGGCGTACTAGCGAAGCCGGCGACGGCCGAAGATCAGTGAAAGGATGAACAGGATGATGAAAACGACGAACAGGATTTTCGCGATGCTCGCGGCGAGGCCGGCAACGCCGATGAAACCAAAAAAACCGGCAATGATGGCGATGATCAGGAAAACCACTGCGTAGTACAACATGGCGTACTCCTTGTCGCAGGAGATTATCGACCTTGTCAATCCCGCTGATCCTGCCCCATTTATTTCACCGTTCCAGTCCATGTGACGACAACGGTTGCGGATTGCCCGCGAACATCACAATTCATACTCGAATTCGTAAACCTGCAGGATGGCTTCGCGGCGATCCAGGCCATAGCGTTCCTGCAATCTTTCGGCGAGATACTCGACGTTGCCCGTGGGCGGGCGCACATCACCCTCGGTCAGCATCGGCCAGTGCCGTCGCATGCGGCCGGAAATCCTCGGCCATTCGTCCCTGACCCTGTCATCCATCAAGCCCGCGTCATCCTTCATGGTTACCTCCTGATGGGTCCAATCAATGCGGGTTGGCCGGGCTGTCCGCCCCGTCCGCAAGCAAGCGAACCCAGAATCGCGCGCCGCGATGTGCGCCATCGCACCCGACCAGACCGCCGTACGCCGCCGCGATCTTGGCCGCAAACGCAAGCCCCAACCCGCTGTGCTCGGCCGGTTCCGAAGTCGTGAACGATTCGAAAATTCCCGGTGACCGGATGCGGACACCGGAACCATCGTCCGCGAATTCGATCAGCACGGTATCCACCTCGCGATCGACGGTCGCCGTGACGGTGACTTCCCTGCCACCGAACTGGAATGCGTTGTCGAGGATCTCCACGAACATGCGCTTCAGGGCGTCCGCCTGGCCATGCACCAGCGGCAGCCCGCGCTCGCATTCGACCCGCACGTTGCCAAGGTCGGAGCAGGCTTCCGCGCAGACCGAGAGAAGCCCGGCGACATCCACGCCGCCCATTTCACCGGGTACCTCGAGCGTCGCGAGATTGCGTCCGTCGCGCAGCAGCCGAGCTGCCCGCAAGCATTCCTGTTCCGCACGATCCAGCGAAATGCGTGCGTCGTCCGCGCGACCCTGCGCAATCAGCATGTTCGCAAGCTGCGTGGCCGCCATGATCGAATTGAGCGAGTTCGAAACCGCGTGCGCGAGCGAACCGATGATCTGGCTGAAGCTCTCGGGCGTCGCCTGGATCGCCTCCACGGGCGGACGGTTGTCGGAACGGTAGCCCGCTGTTGGCGAAATATCTGATGGTCCCATGGCGGCTGTCGCCTCGCGTTTGGCTTGCACGATGGTTGCATTCACGGCATCACTCCAGGTCCAGCCATTCGACGACGACCCCGGTGCTCGCCGCCAGCGTTTCGATGCGGCCGTGCACGTAGTTGTAAGCCACCGAACTGGGAACGTGCACGCGTATTTCCTGATACTCCGAAGCCGTATCGTCGGGCAGCCCGGCTGAACTGGAATCATCCGGCCCGCGCGGCGCGTCCGGCGACAATTCGACAACGCTGTCAACTTCCTGCAAACCGCGTATGGAGGCCATCACGGCGCTGATGCCCGTGCCCGCGCCGGTGAGGCGAATCGTCATGCTTTGCGGGACACCCGTGCGTGCTGAGATTTCCATGGCGTGCGTGCCTTGTGCTTGGGGGTTCAGTGCGGACATGCGACCGACTCCAGGTAAACCGTGGTCGCTTCGGGTTCTCCATCAAACGTCATGTTGCTGAGGGCGATGATCCCGACCAGCCGCTTGTCGCGGTTGACAACCGGCAGCCGCCGGATCCCCAGCTCCGCCATGTTGAATGCCACGTCGTCGACGTCCTGGTCCTCGAAGCAATACTTGATGCCGTCGCTCATCACTTCTCGCACCAGGGTTCCGGGCGCCAGGTTCTCGGCAACCGCGCGAACGGCGATGTCGCGGTCCGTCAACATGCCGACGAGCTTGTCATCGCGGTGCACGGCCACGCTGCCCACGTCTTTTTCGCGCATCATCAGCGCCGCTTCGGCAATGGTCTGTTCCGGGGTGACAAGGAATACATTTCCGGTCATCACGTCACTCACGCACTTCATGGTGCCATCGCTCCGTCCAAAAAACCCGCCTGTTCACGCGGCCTGCCCGCGGACTCAAACGGTTGTGTGTCCAGCAGCGTCCGGCAGCATCTGGACCAACACGAGGTATTCCTGGGCGCCACCGTTTCCGTGGCGCTGACGCCGCCATTGGCCCTCGCCATGTCCATTGCGCTCAGCAGGCATTCGCCCAGCTGCAACAGGTCCGAATGTCCCTGCCCTTGCTCGGTCGCGTCGGCTGCCGCGCGAATCGCGCGCTCCAAGTGCAGCGCGTGCGCCATGCTCAACGACAACCCAGCCTCGCAGTATTCGCGGAACAGCCCATCCGACGCACAATCCAACGCCTTCTCGAGGCGTTTGATGCGTACATGCTCGGCCAGGAGTGGGTGTTTCGTCCCGTCGGATCCGTGCCCGGCTCGCCCGGAAACACCTTTATGCATGGGCCTGCCGCATGTCGTGTTGTATTGCAAACGTTCGGGCATGCCTGCGATTCCTTGCGGTCTTGTATTGGCGCCGCGACTGGGGAGCACAGGGCGTTCACTGCCCGAATCCCACTCGCGAGAACTGCAAGCGAATGGTGGCGAGGCCGGGCAGGATTCTCCGATGGTTTGCGGGACGCTTGGGTCCCGCAGCATCATTTGCCCACATTTCCGTATCGGCCAGCCGTCACTCGATTGACGAATCCTTGTCGTTCGACTCTGTGCTGCTCAGTCGCGGCGCCCCACTTGGAGCAAGATGCGTGCCGGATCGGGCACGCGCCCAAACGGGGGCTGAATCGATCCCAGCGAACCCAAGCGGGACGCCGGTCGGAGCGTTTCGGTGTACGGACTGCCGGACTTCTGCCCGTCTCGTGCAACGCATTTCAGGGCGCTCGACGCGGAAATCATTTACCAGCTTTTCCGCGGGCAGAACTATTTTTCGCACCTGCGGGCTGAGTATCCCTGCGGCAATGCCGTGGTCGGATACCGTTCGTCCTGAGCGTAGACGTGAAGTGTCGAAGTCGAAGGGATAAAGCGTCACGGGTGCTTCGCTTCGATTTCGCGGCCACGACCGCCGCGCTCAGCGCAAACGAATACCGCGCCAACTCCGTTCGTGGCGGGACCTCCTGCGCGTCATTCCCGCGAAGGCGGGAATCCAATGCATCCGTTGTTTGCTTCGGCGTACGGCGGCGCGACACCGGAGATTCCGGGTTTCGCCGCGAAGAGCTGCGGCGGCCCCGGAATGGCGGGCAAAATCAGGGCCTCTCTCCCGTTTGCCCTTCGTGGGTCTACGGGCAGTAACCACCCATTTCCTGTCGCTCGTCGACCGCCAACCGCGCGGCGAGGTTGTCGTCGAGCAGCCCCTGTGCCCTATAACGAATCAATCGGTTATAGATCGTCTTGGATGTGATTCCGAGGATGCGGGCCGCGCGGGATTTGTTGTTTCCGCACCGCGCCAGCGTCTTCAACAGCATCTCGCGTTCCACGTCCTCGAATGACATGCCGACGGCGAAGTTCACTCGGTTGGCCGCTTCCACGCTCACGGATTGCGGGTTGCCGTCGGGCCGGAAATCCATCCGGGTATTGTCGCGTGCGAGCAAGTAGCTGCGCTGCACCGAATGGCGCAGTTCGCGCACATTGCCTGGCCACGGCGCCTCGCGCATGCGGATGAGCGCTTCGGGCACAAATTGCTTGTTGGTTCCGTAGCGCCGATTCAACTCGCCAAGAAAATGTTCCGACAACAGCGGAATGTCTTCGCGGCGCTCGCTCAGGGGCGCGGTATGGATCCGGTAGCCGCTGAGCCGGTAGTACAGATCCTGGCGCAGCATGCCCGCCTCCACGCATGTACGCGGTTCGCGATTGGTGGCCGCGATCAGGCGCACGTCAACGGGTATTTCGCGGGTGCCGCCGATGCGGGTCAGCGATTGCGTTTCGATGACGCGCAGCAGGTAGACCTGCAGCGACTGCGGCATTTCGGCGATTTCGTCGAGGAACAGCGTCCCGCCTTCGGCCTGCTCGAAGTATCCGGTGTGGGACTGCACGGCCCCGGTGAACGATCCACGTTCGTGACCGAACAACAGGCTGCCCATGAGGTCCTGCGCCAACGCGCCGCAGTTGACGGCGACGAACGCGCCGCGGCGGCCGCTTGCGTGGTGCAACGCGTGCGCGACCAGTTCCTTGCCGGTCCCGCTGTCGCCATGAACGAGGACGGGCACATCGGCCGGGCCTACCCGATCGACCTCGCGCAGCAACTCGCGTATGTGGTGCGACGTTCCGACCATTCCGCCGGCGGACTTGGCCAGCGCGGCGCGGCGGCTCGCGTGCTCGTTGGCCTCCATGAGCAACTGCCGCAGGGTTTCCGCGAGAACGGGTTTGACCAGGTAATCGACGACCGGCGACTTGAGCACCCGCAACGCGCTTTCCACGCTGGGCGCGCCGGTCACGATGGCGATCCGGCCGTGGGATGCCAGATCCAGGTCATCGAGCAATTCGAGACCATTGCCGTCCGGCAACTTGATATCCACGAGCAAGAGGTCGAATCCCTGTTCGGCGGCGGTCTTCCTGGCCTGTTCGAGGGTTCGGGCGCGGACCAACTTGCAACCGCATTGGCGGGCCATTTCCGCCACGACCCGTCCAAAGCCATCGTCGTCTTCGACCAGCAGCACATTGCCTACCGCAGCGCTTGCCCTCATCGATAACTCCTTGCGTGGAAGCCGCGAAGCTAACGAAAGTCGTTTGAAGCGTGCGTTATGGCACGCGCAACACCGCGTGGACCAGCACCATCCTGTCGCTGGCCTTTAGCCCTGATACATTGAAATCAGGGGTTCCGTTCATGCGCGGCGCCAGTGCTGCGTCGAGTGTTATACACCGTTGCGGCGCGCCCCCCAACAAGAATTTTCAACCGGTCCGGCCGCCCGACAGCGCCCAGCACACTGCCCCCGATCCGAGGCGAACAGGCGACCCAGAGCGCCACGACGTTCACGTGGATGCCGCATCTTTCACGTCATCATCCATGCGCGCAAGGCAACGGTGGCCCCTTCTTGCTGCTGCCCGCGCACCAGCGTGTTCGACGCAGACGGCGCGGCCGGCTGGCCTGATTCAGTGCCCTGGAGAAGGCGCGCCTCGTGGAGCCTCTGTACCACTTTGTTGCATGCAATGCGCGTATTCCTGCCGCGTCAGTTTGCCGTCGTTGTTGCTGTCGCAACCGGAAAAGTGCCCGGACAACCACGCATCACGCCGTGCATCCTGCGGCGTGATGTAACCCTTGCTGCCTGCCAGGTCGTCGAACGATTGGGATGGACCCGCCGCGCTGGCTGCAGGGGCCATGCCGCCCGCGGTGTTGGTGGCGGTACCCGTCATGCCCGCCGTACCGGCGGCACCTGCGCTCGTGGCGGAGGAAGGCGATTGTGGCGGCTGGGTTGAAGCGCCCGATGGTGTGCCTTCCTGCTGGCCGCCCGCCTTGTGTGAACAGCCCGCACTGCCAAAGACACACGCAAGCACCAAGGTCGCGGCGGCAATCTTGTAGCTCATGCCATTGCTCCTTTTTGCGAAAAGGCTGCCGCGTCGTGCGGCAGCCGGTGCAAGCAAGCGATGTGCCACCCGATCGGCCGCCGAACAGCACGCCCAAAGCGCCATCACGGCTGCGTGGCCCGGAAGGAATTTCCGGGTACCGGAACGGTTTGCACGAGTGTTCGCACACGGTCCGCCCGTCACGCCTGCAGTGTCGGTACACCGAAATGCATGCATTGCGGCATTGGCGCCCGGCGCGTCAATGCGGCTGGCCGTTGGTCAAGTCGTGGCACGCCGCGTGCATCCCGAGCAGACCGGTACCAGGACGCCTGACAGGAGCAGCTCCATGAACGACTGGATCGACACCAGGAATTTGCTGCCGGCGGAACGCGAACGTGTCCGTTTTCTCGTGGTGGGCCACACCCGGTGCATGCTCGGCGTGTACGAGGATCACAACTTTCGTTCGCGCTGGGGCGCATACGGGGACAGGGAAGTACGCATGTGGAACAAGGTCGCGGATGCACCGATGGATCCACCGACCGCGCGCACTTGGCCGGATCCTTCTTACTGGTCGGAACGGCCGATGCGGGAAGGCCGCGACGGTGCCTCCGGCTGAGCCGGCTCAATCATCCTGTTGGCAAAACGCGACGGTGTTCGACAGCGCCGGTCGCCGTGAATCCGGTCGCGTGTGTTGCAGCACGATTGCGACATCGAATGGGAACACGCTTGCGTAACCGGTTTCGCGCGGCACCGGTTCGGGGTCGGTCAAGTCATTGAAGCGCAGGTGCAACGTGCGTCCCACTCGGCTCGCGGTGCATTGGGCGATCGTCTGCACCGCGGTTCCAGGCGGGTATTCGACGACCGGCGGGTTGAAACACGCCGCCTGTGCCAATGGCTGGTGCATGTTGGCGGACTGGAAGCGCGCTTGGCCCGCAGCCGCGCCGCGCTGCCCGGAATCACCCGGATCGCCGTGTTCACATGCAAAAAGCAACCGGCGCGGATCGAAACCGTCCGCAACGACCTCGTCGCGCTGGACTATTTCGACGAACAGCTCACCGAAAAATTGCAATTCCTGCTCGACGCGATTTTCGGACTTACCAGCGTCAACCAGAACAGCGCCATGAACCTGTTCACGGTGGCATCGGTGGTGGCGGTGCCGCCGGTGATCCTGGCTGGCATCTGGGGCATGAACTTCAGGGCCATGCCCGGACTGTCCGAGCCGTGGCGCTGTGCGATGGCCCTGGGCGTGATCCTGATGGGCATCCTCATTCCGCTCGGCATCTTCAAATGGCGGGGTTGGCTTTCGAACGACTGACCGGCCATCTCACGCAATTCGGAAACGTGACGTAGGAACTTGCGGCACCCCGCGGACTTTTCACGCGTGTACCGCGGACGGTCCAGTGCAGGATGTCCTCGTGTTCACGTTGCCTGGATGTCAGCCTGCTAGGCTGGAGTGCGTCGACGTCACGCCACGTGGCCGCGCCGTCGGCCGTTTGCTCGCAGGGCAGGAAGAGCGAGGAAGACGTATGTCGATACATCGGCGAGCGATGACGCAGCCATGCGGCCAAACGGCCCCCGCCCGAAGGGTTACTCCGCAACGGTCGCCATACGGCGGCACGCGGCGTGGCGCAGACAGGTTCTGACATGGGACGTCGCGGCCCGCGGCTTGCGCCCTACCGGCGCAAGCGCCATTTCGAACACACGCCGGAGCCGGCCGCGACACCGCGCGGCCACCGAACGCAGGCGGCGGGACGCCAGTTCGTCATCCACCTGCACCATGCACGGCAACGGCATTTCGATTTGCGTCTCCAAGTCGGCGGCGTGTTGCGTAGTTGGGCTGTACCAAAGGGCCCGTCGCGTGACCCGTCCATCAAGCGCCTCGCGGTGGAAGTCGAAGACCATCCGCTGAGCTACGGTTCGTTCGAGGGCACGATTCCGGAAGGCCATTACGGCGCCGGCACGGTTGCGATCTGGGACGAAGGTACGTGGAGCACCGAAGGCTCCGCCGCGCAGCAGATCGACAACGGCCATCTGCGTTTCGAATTGCACGGCTCGCGTTTGCGCGGCCGCTGGTCGCTGGTGCGCACGCGCATGCAGGGCGGCAAACCGCAGTGGCTTCTGATCAAGGGTGACGACGAATTCGTGGTGGCCGACGACGTGGCCGACGATACGCCGCTCTCGGAGTGGAAAGCGGAGCACGATATCGAGTCGGGCGCACGCGCCAAGCGCCGTTCGCGCAGCGCGAAAACCGCCCCTTCCTTGCCGCCGCCGGATCGGTTCGAACTGGAGCTCGCGCGCCTGCATCAACGCGCGCCGCCAGGCGAGGACTGGCTGCACGAAGTGAAATACGACGGCTACCGGATGCTGGCATGGCGGCACGGGCGCGACCTGCAACTGCTGTCGCGCAATCGCCTCGACTGGACGGAGAAGCTGCCCGCGATCGCGGGCGCCATCCTTGCGCTGGACTGTCGCAACTGCGTGCTGGATGGCGAGCTGGTGGTCTTCGACGAACGCGGCCGCAGCCGCTTCGACCTGCTGCAGCAGGAGTTCAATCGTGCCCAAGTGCGGGCGGTACGCTATGCGGTGTTCGACTTGCTGGCTTTGAATGGCGACGATCTGCGCACCGCACCGCTGCTGGAACGCAAGGCCGCGTTGGCGCGCCTGCTCGAATACGCGCGGGAAAATCCGTCGACAGGTCCGCTGGCGATTTCCAGCTTTCTCCGCGGCAACGGCGAACTGGCCTACAAGCGCGCATGCGAAGCCGGTCTTGAAGGCGTGATCAGTAAATCGGTGGACGCGCCTTACCGGGGCGGACGCAGCGATTTGTGGCGCAAACTCAAATGCGTCGACTCGGATGAATTTGTGATCGTCGGCTACACGCCCGGCAAGGGTTCGCGCGGCGCGCTGGGCGCGCTGCTGCTCGCCGAACCGCGCGGCAAGGGATGGCGCTACGCCGGGCGCGTCGGGACCGGCATGGATACGGAAATGTTGAAGCACCTGCATTCGCAACTGAAACCTGCCAGACGCAAACCCCAGTTGATCGATTTCCCCAACGCCAGGCAACTTCGCGGCGCGCGGCCCGTGTGGGTGCAACCGGACAGCGTGGTGGAAGTCGCGTTTCGCGGACGCACCGGCGACGATCTCCTGCGCCAGGCCAGCTTCAAGGGCTTGCGTCCCGACAAGTCGCCCACGGATCTTGGCGACAACGATCGCGCCGAGGAGAAATCGCAGATGCCAACCCGGAAAGCAACCCGCAAAACCGGCCGCAAACGCGCGAACGGCAAATCGGGAATCAGCTTCACGCACCCGGATCGCGTGTTGATCGACAAACCGCGCGTTACCAAGCAAGCACTCGCCGAGTTCTACGCAAGCAACGCGGAACATCTGTTGCCTGGCGTGGTGGGACGGCCGTTGTCGCTGATGCGCTGCCCCGACGGCGCCGGCCTGGAATGTTTCTTCCAGAAGCACCCGATGACCGGGATGCCGGATGCGATCGGCGTTGGCGATGCGCGCACCATCGATGGCAAGCGGCAACAATACGTGTACGTCAATGACATCGAAGGCGTTATGGGCCTGGTGCAGATGAACGTGATCGAGATCCATCCTTGGGGCTCGACCATTGCGGACCTCGAACATCCCGATCGGTTGGTGTTCGATCTCGATCCCGACACCGACGTGGCATGGCCGCGCGTCCGCGATGCCGCGCGCGCCGTGCGCGAACACCTGCAGGCGGTCGGGCTCGAAAGCTTCCTGCGCACCACCGGCGGCAAGGGCGTGCACGTGGTCGTGCCGCTGAATCCGCGACCCGACTGGGACACGGCCAAGGCTTTCGCGCATGCGCTGGCACGTACGCTCGAGCACGAGTCGCCGGAAGATTTCGTTTCGGTCGCGACCAAGAACCGCCGCAAGGGGCGGATCTTCGTGGATTATCTGCGCAACGCGCGCGGAGCCACCGCGGTGGCGTCGTATTGCGTGCGTGCGCGGCCGGGCGCCGGCGTCGCCACGCCGCTGCGCTGGGATGAACTGTCGCGCCTCAAATCCGGCGCGCAGTATACATTCGCCAATATCGCGCGACGGTTGAAGACATTGAAGGCAAATCCGTGGCGGGGTTTTGACGAAGCGCGGCAGGCGTTGCCACAACGATGACGGATAGATGCATACGGCGTACACAGGAGAATCATCATGACAGGAAGACCCATCTGGAACGGCACGATTACTTTCGGGCTGCTCAACATTCCGGTGCAACTGATGCCCGGCGAGCGCCACGTCGACCTGCACTTTCGCATGCTGGATTCGCGCGACAACGCACGCATCCGCTACGAGCGCGTCAATGAGGAGACCGGCGAGGAAGTGCCGTGGAACGAAGTCGTGAAGGCGTTCGAGTACGACAAGGGCAATTACGTCGTGTTGGAGAAGGAAGACTTTGCCAGGGCCGCGCCGGAGTCGACCGAATCGGTGGACATCGAGGCATTCATCGACGCCGGCGACGTCGGTCCCGAGTATTTCGAAAGACCCTATTACCTCGTGCCGGCCAAAAAGGCGGAGAAAGGTTACGTGCTGCTGCGCGAGACATTGAAACGCCTGAAGACAGCGGGCCTGGCGCGGGTGGTGATCCGCACCCGCGAGTATCTTGCACTGGTGCTGCCGCGCGACAACGCGCTGCTGTTGATGCTGCTGCGCTACCCCCAGGAAATCGTGGCCGACGACGAATACGCGTTCCCCGACAAGAAGATTTCGGCTTATCGCGTGAGCGCGAAGGAACTCGACATGGCCGAATCGCTGGTGAAATCGATGGTCGGCAAGTGGAAGCCGGACGAATATCACGACGATTTCCGTGCGCGCCTGACCAAAGTGATCGAGGCACGCATCAAGGCCAAGGGTGGCGTGCGCGCCCCCGCCGCCGAGGAGGCCGCAATGCCGAAGAATGCCTCCACCAACGTGGTGGACTTCATGTCGCTGTTGCAGAAAAGCATCAAGGACAACAAACGCACGCCCGCGAAAAAATCCGGCTCCAAGGCGCGTCACAGCAGCCACCGCAGCGCCGCAGAACGCAAATCCAGCACACGCAAGAAGACTGCAAAGCGTTCCTGACGGGCACCGTGTCGCGAATTCCCGATCGGGTCCCCTTCATCCGCCAGGTGCCGCGCGAAGACTCGTACGACTCCGCGCGGCACCCCGGTCCACCGGGCATGGCACCTGCCGGGCCCGGCAAATCCCTGCTTATCCGGCTCGATTGACCGTGGACGCGGGGAAGCCCGCGCCGATATCCCAAGCCTTGCCGGCACCCGTCAACGCCAGCGACCCCTCACCTTTGGTCATCGCCACCGTGTATGTGGGTGCCCGCTCCAACGCAAACCGCAATGTATTCCTGGCCATGACCCGCTCCTCCAGTCCATTGCGAAGTGAGTATTGCTTCATGCAACTGAACATGGCTTGTCTTGAGCATGGGCCGTTCGTGAAATCGGCGTGGCCTCTAAGGGATCTCCACCCCGCTACACGCGCGGGTGCGGCAATCGACAACCCTGCCCGCTGATGCCGACACGGATCGGACCGCGCATGCCAATGCCCGAAGCGGCGTGTGTCCGCCCCGGCAGCGCGGCGGATTGCGGGCCGTATTCGAGTTCAGTGGTGGTTGCGATGGACGTGTCCACACTGAAGACGCACAACCGCCGGAGAAATCGCATGGAACAGCAATGGGACTTCTTCAAGAAAAGCGAGACGTCGCTGGGCGTTTTCTATCCGCTGCACTACATCGTCGCGGGCTACGACAGCCTGGATGAAGCGGAGGCCGCCGAAGCAGCATTTCGCGGATCCGGCGTCGCGGCCGATGACGTACGCGCGGCGACCGGCGCGTTCGTCGCACAGCAATTGGAATCACGCAATGATCGCAACCTTTGGAACAAGTTCGAGAACGAGATCGTGAAGTTCGCGGGCACCGAAGAGGGCTACACCGCCGAGGACAAGCAACACGCCTCCGGCGGCGGCGCGTTCCTGTTCGTGTACGCACAAACTGACGAGGACGCAGCGAACGCCAAAACGGTTTTTGCAGGGAACCCGCCCGTGTTCGCACGCCGCTACCTGCGCATCGCCATTGAACAGATCGTCAGGAATCCGAAGGCGCCGTGATCGCGCCGTTCATTGCGTCGCGGACAGGTGCTCGATCAATTCGCTGATGCGCGCGGCGTCCAGGGGCTTGACCAGATGCTCGTTGAAACCGGCCTCCATCACCCTGGCACGGTCACTGGGCTGTCCGTAGCCGGTGATGGCCACCAGCGGCAGATCCTCGAAGCCGGGCGTTCGCCGCACCGTTTGCGCCACCTCGTAGCCGTCGATCACGGGCAGGCCGATATCCACGAGCGCGATCTGTGGACGAAACGTTCCGAGGGCTGCAAGCCCCGCCGCGCCGTCCTGCGCCACCTGCGTGCGATAACCCATTTCCTGCAGCAGCAGCGCCAGGCTCTCCGCGGCCGGCGCATAGTCATCCACGATCAAAACCCTGATCCGTTCCGCAACTGACGCACCTGCCGACTTGGACTTGCGTGAAGGCCCGGCTTCAGCCGTCGCGTCAGCAGGCTGCGGGCGATCGAGCAGCGGCAGCCGCACAGTGAATTCACTGCCCTTGTGCGGACCATCGCTTGCGGCATCGACGCTGCCGCCGTGCAACAGCACAAGGCTGCGAACGATCGTGAGCCCCAGCCCGAGCCCGCCTTGCGAGCGTTCAATCCCCCGTGAATCCTGGGTGAAGGGATCGAAGATCCGCGGCAACAAATCGGGCGAGATTCCCCGGCCTTCATCGCACACACGCAGCACCACCTGCCCGTCTTCCGCCCTGGCCGACAGCCAGATGTTGCGATCGGGCGGCGAATACTTGGCGGCGTTGACAAGCAGGTTCACCAGCACCTGCACCAGCCGGCGGCGATCGCCGGACACAGTTAGGTCTTCGTCGGCCTGCACGTGCAAGGTCTGCCGGCTGGATTCCATGGCGTTCTGCGTGGTTTCTACGGCCGCCGCGATGATTTCGCCGATCTCCACCCTTTTCGAATCGAGTTCCACCTTGCCCCTGGCGATGCGCGACACGTCCAGCAGGTCGTTGACGAGGCTGGTAAGGTGTTGCACCTGTGCCTCGATGATGCCACGCTCGCGCGTCAGTACATCGGGCTGGCGCAGCTTCATCAGTTGCAGCGTGGTGGCGATGGGTGCGAGTGGATTGCGCAGCTCATGACCAAGCATGGCGATGAACTCGTCCTTGGCACGGCTGACCCGCCGCAGTTCGGCCTCGCGTTCGCGCAGCGCGGCGTCCTTCCTCGCGCGTTCGATGGCGGACCACGTGCGTTCGGCCACATCCTCGATCAGGCGTACTTCCTCTGGCGCCCAGGCGCGCGGCGTCTCGCTGCCCGCCACGAGCACCCAGACCAGATTCCCTTCATGCATCCGCAGTGGTGCCGCAACCAACGCGACATGGCCCCGCAGCGCGAGGAGAGCACGCCTTTCGGCGTCCGAAAACCCGGCTTCGACCCTGATGTCATTGATCACCAGCGAAGCCGTCTCCAGCCGCCGCAAGCACACCGGAAAAGCCGCAAGCGACAATTCACCCAGGAGGCCATAAGCGGGCAGCAGGTCGCCGCTGCGAAATTCCGCGAACATTCGCGTCAGGTTTTTGGGGCGCAACAGTTGCGCCATGTAGCAGCGCTGCACGCCCAAGTGATTCGCGAGCATGCGCGCGCATACCGCGCCCATCGCCTGTCCATCTGACTGCTCGCGCAGCGCATCAAACAGCATCAGGAGAAAGCCGTGCCGATGTTCGCTTTCGCGCAGGCTGGCTTCTTCACGCATGCGCTGGCTGATGTCACGGGCGATCTTGGATGCCGCAACCACTGTGCCAGCACTATTCATGATGGGCGAGATGGCGAGTGAAACATCGATCAGTGATCCGTCCTTGCGCTGCCGCACGGTTTCATAGTGGTCCACGCGCTCGCCCTTGCGAATATGCGCGAGTATTTCAGGCTCATCGTTGGCGCAGCCGGGCGGTATGAGGATCGTGACGGGCTTGCCGATGACCTCATCCGCCGTGTACCCGAACATTCGCTCCGCGCCTCCATTCCAGGTCTGGATGATGCCGTCCAGATCCTTGCGGATGATCGCGTCATCGGACGTTTCGACGATGGCCGCCAGTCGGCTGCTGGCCAATTCGACGCGCTTGCGTTCGGAAATATCATCGAACACGACCCCGATCAGCCGGCTGCCCTCGCCCCCTACGCGCAAATACTGCATGCTGAACCAGCGGCCGACATCGGGCTGGAAACCTTCCAGATGCTCGGGCTTGCCTGTCTGCATGACGCGCGTCAGGGCATCGAACCACTGCGGCTTCATGTTCGGAAACAAGGCATGCGACGATTTGCCTATGATGTCGCGCAAACCGGTGTGCCGCTCGAACGCCGGGTTTACTTCGCGGTAGTACATGCCAGTGACGCGGCCGTCCGCGCCTGAAACCACCTCCGCGATGCAGAAGCCCCCGGCGACGGTTTCGAAGAGTGTGCGATACTTTTCCTCGCTCAGCTCCAGCGCTCGTTCCGTCCTCCTGCGTTCGGCCGCATCCCAAGTCCGGTTGGCCACCTCGGCTGTGAGCGCAATGTCCTCATCGGACCACGTGCGCGGCTCCGACTGGTGCAACGCCAGGAATGCGGCGAGCCTTCCGTCCTTGACCAGCGGCACCTTCAGCAACGCGCGCACGCCGAAACCGCGGCAGCGTTGCCGTTCGGATTCGGCAAGCGTGTCCAGGGATTCGATATCCGCGACGGCGAGTACGCGACCTTCGCGCAGCGAATCGGCGAATACGACGCCGAAGTCATCGAGACGATAGCGTCCCGCGATCGGCTGCAGCCCCTCGCTGCAGTAGTCGAAAGCGAAGAACGCATCGCCATCGACTTCGGCGTAGAACGCACGGTTTGCGCGCAGGTGCTTGCCGAGGCGTCGCGCCGCTTCCGCCTGGATTTCACCCGCATCCACCATCGGCCGGATCGCGTCGACCAGTTTCAACAGGAACAGGTTCAACCCGCGGTGTTCGAACCGCTGTTCCGCGGGCGCGCTTTCACGGCCTGGAACGTCCTGCGGTTCGCGCTCCGCGCTCATGTGTCACCTCGCCCCCGGCAACGTGTCGCAATGCGCAAGTATAGGCACGCGCAAAACGCGGACAACCGCGCGCGGTGAAAATCAACATGCCCGGAAAAAATTTCCGCCCCGCATCCGAGGCCGTCCCGGACTTGGCGCATTCCAACGCTGCCCGCGGGCAACGGACGATCCGCTGCAGTCAATCCGCAACGGCGCGCTTGCGTACCAATGCATCCTTGCGCGTGGATGGCTGCCGGCCAAGCCCTCGCGTCGACTGCAAATACGCGGCATCGTCAGCTCGACAGCCTCGTGAGCACCTTGCCACGGTGCGCTGCAACGTGGGCTGTCTTGTCGCTCTTGATCTCGTACTGCGGTTCATCCGCGCTCGCGTGATGGGTGTGGCCCTTGTAGTCGAAGTCGCGGACGTGAACCTTGA
>Ga0070692_10000021_pt1 | contig 32032 bp, 8 predicted proteins | sample KBSK1102metaG_FD_64675 | JGI IMG/M metagenome (GOLD analysis project Ga0070692, IMG submission 64675) | Corn, switchgrass and miscanthus rhizosphere microbial communities from Kellogg Biological Station, Michigan, USA - KBS K1-10-2 metaG | ecosystem: Host-associated > Plants > Roots >...
CCCCGAGCACGGTCTAACCACAAAAGCCACATAACTCACATTAATTGAAGATCTAATCGGAAGGACAAGAGACACGTGACAGAACAAGTCGTGGAGGGGTTCGAACTCTCGAGGCAACAACGGCGCATATGGTCTATGCAAGATAACGGCGACGCCTTTCAATCGCAGTGCGCGATCCTGCTCGAAGGCGCTTTGAATAAACGGGCGCTGCGTCAAGCCCTGCAAATAGCCATCGCGAGTCACGAAATTTTGCGCACTTCGTTCCGCTCGTTGTCCGGCATGAAGTTTCCCATCCAGGTGATTAGCGAAGATGCAGATGCACCAGCTCTAAATGAGTGTGATCTGAACTGCGAACTCGAAGAACTCCTGTTGGAAGAACTTCGTACGCCTTTCGATCTGGATGCCCCCTCTCTGATTCGCTGCAAGCTACTGAATCTTTCGCAGGACAGGCATGTATTGATTTTGGGGCAGCCGGCGTTGTGCGCCGACGCCGAATCGCTCGTTCAGTTGTTTATCAAGCTGGGCCGCTTCTACGCATCATCTGTAACGGGCAAGGCCATTGTTGAGGAGCCCGTGCAGTTTGTGGACTTTTCAGAGTGGCAACGCGAACTGCAGACCTCCGCGGATGCGGCAGCCCAGAGAGAGTACTGGAGCCGGCAGATCACGACGGCAAACCCGGATTCACTGGTGCTTCCGACGGAAAGTAGTGAACGAACGGAAAATTTTGCGCCACGCCCGTTTAATTTCGAGATCCCCCGGGACATATCACAAAGCAGCGAAGCTCTCGCGCTTGCGCTTGATGCGTCAATCGAGACGCTGTTGTCGTCATGCTTACAAATCCTGCTGTGGCGTCTCACCGGACAGTCAGAAATTGTGACGGGCCATTTTTCGAATGGCCGGCGGATCTCACACCTGCGTGAATGTCTCGGCCCGGCCGGCGATTATTTACCTCTTGCTGGTCGCTTCGATCGAAAGCTCCGATTCTCCGAGGTGGTGAAGCGCAACCATGAGGCAGTAAAAGCAAATCGCATCCACGAAGAATACTTCTCGCAAACAGACGAGAGCCAACTTCCTTTGCTCGCGAAGTTCGATTTCATGGAATGGCCCAAACCATCGCTGGCTGCTGACGTGCGTTTCTCTCTCCTCAGAGTTTATAGCACCGCCGATCGGTACAAAGTGAGACTTTCCGTGACGCGCCGGGATTCGACGCTAATGGCCGTGCTTCACCACGACGAGGCTTTGTATACATCGGAGTTCGCCGAACGCTTCGCGGGTCAATTCACAGCTCTCATGCAAAGCGCATTGGCGCAGCCGGATTCGTCGATTGCCGATCTTGATGTGCTCGGCGAAGAGGAACGCCGGTTGGTGATCGATCAGTGGAACGATACCGCCATCGAATGCCGCCGGGACGTCTGCTGGCACGAGTTGTTTGAGGAGCAGGTGGAACGCACACCTGGCGCGACCGCGGCGATCTTTCGCGAAGAAGAAATCAGCTTTACTGAACTGAACGCGCGCGCAAATCAGTTGGCCCATTACCTGCGATACTTGGGGGTCGGCCCGGAAACCAAAGTGGCGCTTTGCGTTGAGCGCAGCGTCGAGCTGATAGTGGGACTGCTCGCGATCCTCAAAGCCGGTGGCGCGTACGTGCCGCTGGACATTGCACAGCCGCCGCAGCGGCTCGCGAGGATGTTTAAAGATGCAAATGTAAGTGTGGTACTCACGCAGAGCGAGTTCGCGGAATCCCTCCCGCCACATAACGCAGCCGTCGTTTGCCTCGACGACAGCGCAGCGCTATTGGCAGACGAGAGCACCGATAACCTTGTCGCGACGGCGACTGCTGAAAATCTCGCTTATATCATCTACACATCGGGCTCAACGGGCACACCGAAGGGTGTGATGGTCGCTCATAGCTCCGTGGTGAACCTGGTGTTGGCATTGCGGCGCACGGTCTATGCGTCCTCGTCAACGTCTCTACGCGTCGGAGTGAATGCGCAAATCACGTTCGACGCATCAGTCAAGCAGTTAATACAACTGCTGTTCGGTCATACGCTGGTGTTCATCCCGCAGGAAGTGCGACTGACCGGCGACGCGTTGCTGGCATACACGGCGGAGAAGCAGGTGAACGCACTCGATTGCACGCCTGCGCAACTGCAATTGATGCTGGCTGAGGAGCGGCAGTTCAAATCTTTCCCCTCGTTGATGCTGGTCGGCGGTGAAGCGATCGACCACGATCTCTGGCATCGCATTGCCGCACAAACCGAACTCAGTTGCTACAACCTTTATGGACCAACGGAATGCACCGTGGATACCACTATCGCGCGCGTCGAAGGCGAAACGCCAACGATCGGACGCCCGATCGACAACGTGCGGGTCTACCTGCTCGACGAGCAGCTACGTCCGGCGCCCATCGGTGTGCGCGGTGAGATCTGCGTCGCAGGCGACGGGTTGTCGCGCGGTTATCTGCATCGACCAGACAAAACTGCGGAGAAGTTCGTCCCCGATGCATTCTCGAATATCTCCGGCGCGCGGTTGTATCGCACCGGCGACATGGCGCGGTTCCGATCTGACGGCCAGTTGGAATTTTTAGGCCGGGTAGACCATCAGGTGAAGCTGCGCGGTGTGAGAATCGAGCTCGGAGAAATCGAAGCTGCAATAAAACAAAACCACGCAGTGCGCGATGCCGTCGTACAAATGCATGAGGACGCGCCGGGTTGCGCTCGGCTCGTCGCGTACGTCGCAGTGCACCGCCGGCACTTGCCTGTGGTGAGTGGCCGCGCACGATATCAATTGCCAAACGGCATGGCCATTCTGCATCAGAACAAGAACGAGACCGATTACCTCTACCATGAGATTTTTGAGCACCGGACCTACCTCAAGCATGGCATTGAATTATCCGGGGAAGCCTGCGTCTTCGACGTCGGAGCAAACATCGGGCTCTTCACTTTGTTTGTTCTCGAACACTGCTCCAACGCGCGGATTTATGCCTTCGAGCCCATCCAACCGATCTTCGAAACGCTGAAGATCAATGTCGATCTTTACGGCGGGAAGGTGAGGCTCTTTCCCTTCGGTCTTTCCGCGAAAGCCGGTGTGGCCGCGTTTACGTTCTACCCGCATTACTCGATGATGTCTGGGTTAAGCGACTACGCGCTCGCTCGCAACGACGTCGAGGTGGTGAAGCGATACTTACTGAACCAACAACGCGAGGGCACAGAAGGGGCCGACTTCCTGTTGCAGCATGCAGAGGAGTTTTTGCCTGAACGCTTCGTGGGCCACACGCACCAATCTCAACTCCAAACACTTTCAGAAGTTATCCGTGCGGAGAAAATTGACCGCATCGATCTGCTGAAGATCGACGTCCAGCGCGCCGAACTTGACGTGCTCAATGGAATCGATGACAGCGATTGGGACAAGATTCAGCAAGTCGTGTTGGAGGCCCACCAGGAAGAAGGTGAGACCACGCATCGACGCCTGGATCAAATCTCTAGCCTGCTCGAGCGTCATGGATTCAAGGTAACGGCGGAACAGGACGATCTCTTGAGCGGAACCGATCGCCACAACGTCTACGCGAAACGAAGCGGCAGCCAAAAAAATACATACGTTAGTATCGATCGCGACACGGCTCAACCATCACGCCTCGTTCCGCTCGTTTCGGCGACCGATCTTCGCCATTCACTGCAACCCCTTTTGCCCGAGTACATGATTCCGTCTGCGTTTGTCCTGCTCGAAGAGTTGCCACTGACACGCAACGGAAAGATAGATCGTGCAGCGTGCGCGGCTTTGGATGTCCGGCTTACACCGGAAAACACGGCCTACGTCGCTCCACAGAACGAGATGGAAAAGATCGTCGCCCGCATCTGGCAGGAAGCACTCGGGGTCGAGCGGGTCGGGGCGCACGACAACTTTTTCGAGTTGGGTGGCCATTCACTACTGCTGGCCCACGTTCATAACAGGCTCGTAACCACTCTCGACAGGCAAATCTCCATGGTCGAGATGTTTCAGCACCCGACTGTCAGCACTTTGGCCCAACGCCTGAGTCAGCATGGACCACGCCCGCGTTCACTGCAAGCCGCGCACGAACGAGCGGCCCGTCAAAAGGAAGCAATGGAGCACCAGAAGATGATGATGAGGAAGGCAGGCACGGCTGTATGAGTAACAACGACGTGATCGGAGCAACGCAAGGCATCGCTATCGTCGGCCTGGCCGGCCGGTTTCCGCGTGCCGGGACGGTCGCGGAGTTTTGGCGAAATCTCGTTGCAGGCACGAAGACCATTTCGTTCTTTAACGACGAGGAGTTGCGTGGGGAAGGAATTGCAAAGCACGTCATCGCCGATCCTTCTTACGTAAAGGCCAAGGGAATGCTCGAGGACATCGAGTGGTTCGACGCCCCGTTCTTTGGCATCACACCCAAGGAAGCCGAGCTGATGGATCCGCAACAGCGCCTTTTTCTTGAGTGTTGCTGGACCGCGCTTGAGGTTGCAGGCTACGACGCGGAACAGTTCGCCGGCGCGATCGGGCTGTTTGCCGGCGCCAGCATCAACAGCTATCTGCTGCTGAATCTCTTATCAAATACGGGCCTGATCGATCGGACCGGCATACTTCAGTCGTCAATTCCGAATCGCACCGATCATCTGACCACCAGGTCAGCCTACAAGCTGAATCTGAAAGGCCCTGCGGTTACGGTCCAAACGGCTTGTTCGACGTCGCTGGTCGCGGTGCATCTTGCTTGTCAAAGCTTGTCCAGTTACCAGTCAGACATTGCGCTAGCGGGCGGAGTTACGATCAGCGTTCCCGGTAAGTCGGGTTACTACTATCAGGAGGGCGGCGTGCTTTCGCCCGATGGTTACTGTCGTCCTTTCGATCACAAAGCGAAGGGCACTGTTGTCGGCAATGGAGTTGGAGTAGTCGTTCTCAAACGGCTTGTGGATGCGCTTGCTGATGGCGACTCGATTCACGCAGTAATCAAAGGTTCGGCGATCAATAACGACGGCTCGCTGAAGGTCGGCTACACGGCGCCAAGTCTCGAGGGCCAATTAGAAGTGATCGCCACGGCACAGGCGGTGGCGGCCATCAGTCCTGACACAGTCTCCTATGTTGAGGCACACGGGACCGGTACTGCGCTCGGAGATCCGATCGAGATCGCGGCGCTCACCGAAGTTTTCCGCGCGAGCACGGACCGCAAAAACTTCTGTGCAATCGGATCGGTAAAGGCAAACATCGGACATCTCGACGTAGCTGCCGGTATTGCGGGCCTGATCAAGACAACACTCGCGCTTGAACACGGCGTGATCCCGCCAGTGCTGAATTTTGAGCAGCCAAATCTGCAGATAGATCTCGCGACCAGTCCTTTTTACATCAACCCTGCGCCAGTTGAGTGGAAGAGTAACGGCAAACCGAGACGCGCGGGCGTCAGTTCATTCGGCATCGGCGGCACAAATGCGCATGTCGTGCTTGAAGAAGCGCCGGCACGCGCCAAATCTGTTGCGTCACGTCCGAGTCAGTTGCTGTTGCTCTCCGCCGCGACCTCTTCGGCGCTGGAAACTGCAACCGCGAATCTCAGTACGTACCTTGAAAAGAACACCACTGTAGATCTTGCGGACGTTGCCCACACGCTTGCGCTTGGGCGCAAAGCTTTTCGTCATCGCCGCGTGCTTGCGGCCCAGGATGTGGGAGATGCAGTCCAGGCGCTAAATGCGCTTGATCCGCGGCGCGTCATGACCGCGTTGCAGGAACCACGAAACCGTCCGGTGATGTTCATGTTTCCGGGCCAGGGGGCGCAGTTCGTCAACATGGGGCGCGAGCTTTACGAAACAGAAGTTACCTTCCGCGCCGAAGTCGATTGTTGCGTTGAGCAACTGCGGCCGCACCTTGGACTCGATCTGCGCGAGATTCTCTATCCGAAAGCCGGCGCGCTTGCATGGAGTGCAGAACAGTTGCGACAGACTGCGATCACGCAACCGGCACTTTTCGTCACGGAATATGCGCTCACGAAATTGTTCATGGAGTGGGGCGTACATCCTGCCGGAATGATCGGTCATAGCATCGGCGAGTTTGTCGCCGCCTGTCTCGCCGGGGTGCTTTCGTTGCCCGATGCCATTGCTCTCGTAGCAAGCAGAGGCCGCCTGATGCAATCGGCTGAAAAAGGCGAGATGCTAATTGTGCCACTACCTGAAAGCGATCTTCAGGCGCTGCTTGGTCCGGACCTCTCAATCGCGTCCGTAAATGCTCCTTCACTTTGCGTAGTCGCTGGTCCAACAACTGCGATCGCCCGCCTGGACGAGACGTTGAGGGCCCAGGACGTGTCGTGTCGTCGCCTGGAAACTTCCCACGCGTTTCACTCGCAAATGATGGATCCGATTCTCGACGCGTTCCGGTCTGAAGTCGATCGAGCGAAGCTCAAGGCTCACACAATCCCTTATGTTTCCAACCTGACGGGTACCTGGATCCGCGCCGAAGAGGCCACTGATCCGAACTATTGGGTAAGACAATTAAGGCAGACGGTGCGTTTCGGCGAAGGCGTGCTGCGGTTGTTCGAACAGCCTGATTCGATCCTCCTTGAAGTTGGACCAGGGAAGATGCTGATGACGATCGCGCGGTGGCATCCCGCAAAAACTGCCGGGCAGACAGTTTTAACTTCGCTGTCCGCTCCGAATGAACCCGCCTCGGATCTGATCGCGCTGCAAAACAGTTTGGGCAAACTTTGGCTCGCCGGCGTGAATATCAGTTGGCGCGACTTTTATGCGCACGAGCGGCGGCAGCGTATCTCCCTGCCAACTTATCCGTTTGAGCGTCGTCGTTACTGGATCGACCCTGCGAACCAAAACACGGCGTCGGCCGCTGAGTTTAACCTGCGGAAAAAATCTCATATCAGCGAGTGGTTTTACGTTCCCGGCTGGAAGAGTTCGGCGTTACCGGCACGTCTGGAATCAATCGCTGCGGATAAAAAAGACTCCGCATGGGTGTTGCTTGTCGACGAGTGCGGCATGGGCCAACGTCTCGCAGAGAAACTCAAGACCGCTGGTTGCGAAGTGATAACCGTGCCCGCCGGCGATCAATTCGCCGCGCGTGGTGAGAGAGAATTCGTAATCGCGCCGTCGTCCCGGCAAGACTTCGAACTGCTCCTGCAAAAACTCGATGAGCGCGGAACTCAGCCGGCGGGGTTCGTCCATCTTTGGAATGTGACGCCCGCGTTCGATTCGCTCGACGACGTCGAGCAAGCGATTGACTGCGGCCGGCGCGGCTTTTACTCCCTGCTTTCACTTGCACAAGCACTCGGAAATCAAAACGAGTCGAATCCGACCGAAGTAATAGTGGTGACCAATGATTTGCACCGCGTTACGGGCGACGAGACGTTATGTTCTGACAAGGCCACAGTCCTTGGCCCGTGTCGCGTCATTCCACAGGAGTACAAACATGTCACCTGTCGCAGTGTCGATGTCACGTTGGACCATAACCAGGATCGGCTGGCCGAGTTGCTCGCGATTGAACTCTTAGCAAGACCGCCTGATAACACGATTGCCTACCGCAATCAGCAACGATGGGTACAAACATTCGAGCCATACCCGTTGCCGAAACCCGCTCACGAGGGCACACGGCTACGACAAAAAGGTGTGTACCTCGTCACGGGTGGTCTCGGCGGTATGGGTCTGGTTTTTGCCGAGCACTTTGCGAAAACGATGGGTGCCCGACTCGCGCTCGTTGGCCGTTCGGCTTTTCCCGCGCGCGAACGCTGGCGGCGCTGGCTTGGCACTCACGACGAACACGACGAAGTCTCCCAAAAAATTCGCCGAATACAGGAGTTAGAAACATACGGCGCGCGGGTGGAGGTCTTTAGTGCTGACGTAACCGATCTCGAGCAGATGAGAGCCGTGGTTGCGCAGGTCAATGAGCAGTTTGGACCAATCAATGGAGTCATTCACGCGGCCGGTGTTCCCGGCGGCGGCATGATCCAGCTCAAGACCGCGGAAAAAGCGGCGGCGATTCTCGCGCCGAAAGTTGAAGGCACACGAGTACTCGGCCAACTGTTCCAAAAGGCCGAACTGGATTTTCTTTTTCTCTGTTCGTCAAGAAGCTCCACTCTCGGTGGATATGGTCAGATCGATTATTGCGCTGCCAACAACTTCCTCGACGCTTTCGCGCATTACTACACTGCGAAGACCGGGACGTTTACTGTCGCAGCTGCCTGGGACGGCTGGCAGGAAGTGGGAATGCTGGTCAAAACAGCGTCGCAATACGGCGTCGCAAAACTATCGAAGCAGAGCACCAATCATCCATTACTGGCCCAACGAATTGCCCAGCCGGACGGCCGCGAAACTTACATTACTCGGTTCGGCGTAGCGGACAGTTGGATACTTGAAGAGCACCGTATCGGCGGGAGAGCCGTGTTGCCCGGCGTCACTTATCTGGAGATGGCGCGCGCCGCCTTCGAGCAACTCAGTGGTGTCGCGGGACCAATCGAGTTGCGCGACGTATTTTTCGTCACGCCCATGAGTCTCGCTGATGACGAGAAGAGAGACGTGCGTCTTGTGCTCGAGCGAAAAGGTGAAGGTTACAAATTCCTGGCGTCGAGTAAAGCGTCGGGCAACGGCGACACGGAGCTGGATTGGCAGGACCACGCCGTCGGTGAAGTCGGACTGGCAGACTCCAGAGCGCCGCGTCAGCACGATCTACAGGAAATCATCAGGCGCTGCAACAAGCAGGAGTTTCTCGTCAGTGACGACGAACGCGATCCGGACCTCGGACCACGTTGGCAGAACATTAGGAAAGTCTATCTCGGCGAGCGCGAGATGGTCGTCATCTTCGAGCTGAACGAAGTTTTCGCGGCTGACCTGGACCAATTAAAGCTCCATCCTTCACTCCTCGATCGAGCGGCCGGCACGGGAATGCTCTACATGGAGCTCGAAGGCATCTACCTCCCGATGTCTTACAAACGACTGCGCGTCGAACGTCCTCTGCCGCGACGGATCTTCGCGCACATCAGGGAGTCTGAAGACAATTATTCCAAACGAGAGACGATTACATTTGACGTTTTCATCATGGACGAGAACGGCAATGAGCTGGTCGAGATTGCAGAGTTTAGCGAGAAGCGAATCAACGACTTGACCCAGCAGGTGCGCGCGATGGGCGATAAGAACGCCAGCGTTAACCTCAGTGAAACGGTGGCTGCCGCTGCCGGAAACATTTACGAAGAAAGTCTTCGTGAAGGAATCACGTCGCGCGAAGGTGTTGACGTTCTGACGCGCATTCTTGATGGTGCGACCGTTCCTCACGTGATTGTTTCGACAAAGGACCTCGCAGCTTCGATAGCCGAAGCCAATGCGTTCGTCGAAACGAAAGTCTCGGCGGAGATCGCCAGGCTCCAGGTCGCACGCCCGTCGCACCCACGGCCGGATTTGCAAGCCGACTATGCGCCGCCCCGTAACGAAGTCGAAGCGATGCTTGCGGGCATCATGCAGGAAGCGCTCGGCGTGGATCGTGTCGGTATCAACGACAACTTCTTTGAGCTGGGCGGCGATTCGGTCCTCAGCATTCAAATTATCGCCCGCGTGAATCGCGCCGGATGGCGCATAACGCCGCAGCAGCTCTTCCAACACCAAACGATAGCTGAACTTGCCACCGTCACTGTCAAAACGGACGAGCCGGCCGCGCCGCCCGACGCCACTCCGCCGAAAGGAGTGCCCACCGGTTTCGGAGTAGCGGGCCTTGCAGGACGAAAGCTCAACAAGCTGTCGCGACTGCTGGAAGAGGAAGATGATTTCGACGATCAAGAAGAAGACGGATCGGTTGCTGAACCGTTCACGCAAGTCATTTCTGTTCCGGGTAACGGCTCAGGATCGATCCCAACGAGGAAAATCGATTTCAGTCTCTTCTATTTTGCCGCCGACAACAGCAAATCGGGCGCGGACAAATATCGACTCTATCTTGAGGGGGCAAAGTTTGCCGACGAGAACAACTTCGAGGCAGTGTGGACACCGGAACGTCATTTTCACGAAAGCGGCGGACTCTACCCAAATCCTTCTGTCTTGAGTGCCGCGCTCGCCGCGGTCACGAAACGGATCAAGCTGCGCGCCGGAAGTGTGGTGTTACCACTGCACCACTCGATACGCGTCGCGGAGGAGTGGTCCGTCGTCGACAACCTTTCGAACGGACGCGTCGGAGTGTCGTTTACGTCGGGTTGGATTCCAAACGACTTCGCATTTTTCCCCGAACGCTTCGCCAACAAACGCGAGGAAATGCTGCACGGAATCCGGGAAGTACAACAACTCTGGCGCGGCGAGACGATTGCCGCAATCGACGGTGCAGGGAAGAGTCGAGAACTCAGAATTTTGCCGCGACCAATTCAACCTGAGTTGCCGATCTGGCTTACGTGCAGCGGAGATCCACAAATGTTCGTCAAGGCGGGTGAGTTAGGACTCAACGTTTTGACCGCGCTGCTCTCTCAATCGGTGGAAGAGGTAGCGAGCAAGATAAAACTCTATCGCGATGCCCGGGCCCGCCACGCACACGATCCTGATACCGGCCGTGTCACGCTAATGCTTCACACCTTCGTGGGAAAGGAAGAGCAGACCGTCGTGGATATCACGCGTGGTCCTTTGAGCGAGTACCTCAACGCGCATGTGGGTTTGATCGAAACGATGACACAGAGTCTCGACATCAAGCTCGACATTAATAAGGAGCAATATCTCGACTCGCTCATCGATTTCGCTCTTGAGCGCTATTACCACATTGCCTCTTTGATCGGCACGCCGCAGAAATGCCTGCCCCTGGTTAACCGGCTCCGCGATATCGGCGTGGACGAGCTGGCTTGCTTCATCGATTTCGGTGTCCAGGTAGACGCGGTGCTCGATGCGTTGAGGCCTTTGCATGAGCTCAAGGAGCTCAGTGAAACAGCCGTCCCTAAGCAGAATTCGCAGCTTGCGCGATCGAAACCTGCGTAAATTTTCACGGGGTTCTGGGTAGTGCCTCAATTTCAATTGTTCTCTTTGCAACCTCTGTGTTCTCTGTGCCTCTGTGGTCATAGGAATGCACGATACAACAACCACAAGACACAGAGAGCACAGAGGTTGCAAAGAGAAGTTCAGCAAGAGACTTAAAGGGTAAATCAGGTTTCGAACAATGAAAATGAAGAACGTCGAAGATATCTATCCGCTTTCGCCGATGCAGGAAGGAATTCTCTTCCACACGCGACACGATCCGGCGTTTGCGATGTACTTCGAAATTATCACCGGCACAATGCACGGTGAGGTGGATCTCAGTGCGTTCGCACGCGCCTGGCAGTCGGTGGTAGACCGCCACGCGGTATTGCGAACGGCTTTCGTCTGGGAAGGACTAGACGAGCCCATCCAGGTGGTACGAAGGCGCGCGAAGTTGACCGTGACTAATCACGACTGGCGATCTTTGACCAGCGACGAACAGTCGAATGCGCTCGCGGAACTGTTTGCGGCTGAACGTGCGCTTGGTTTTGATCTCTCCAAAGCCCCATTGATGCGCGTTGCCCTCATTCAGACTGGCGCCGGCTCTTACCGTTTTGTTTGGACTTACTATCACGGTCTGGTCGATGGTTGGTCAGGCTCGCTTGTTTTCAACGACGTTCTTCTCTTCTACGAAGCGTTGACTAACGGCGTCGAGATCAACTTACCGGCCGCCCCTTCTTTTCGCAGCTACATTGATTGGGTCCGCAGCCATGACTTCGCTGAAGCCCGCGAGTACTGGCGGCGCACGTTGAGAGGATTCAAGGCCGCGACGCCCATAGATTTTGTAAGCCCGCATGAGACCAGCTCCTCGGATAGGACAACGAGTTATCGCGAACGGGAGTTTAACCTAAACGCAGAAACAACCGCCCGCCTGCTGCGACTGTCACGTCAGGAGCGGTTGACGTTGAACACAATCTGCCAGGGCGCGTGGGCCATTTTGCTGCATCGCTACAGCGGCCAGCGAGACGTCGTGTTTGGTGTGACCGTGTCGGGTCGTCCGCCGGAGCTCGAACACATCGAAACGATGATCGGCATGCTCATCAATACGCTGCCCGCGCGTATTGAAGTGACGCCCGATGCGAAGTTAGTCCCCTGGCTCAAGGACATTCAGGCGCGGCAGTGGGAAATGCGGCAGTACGAATACAGTCCGCTGGTTGAAGTCCAGGGTTTGAGCGATGTGCCTCGCACCAATCCACTGTTCGATTCGATCGTCTCTTTTGAAAACCATCCGATCGATCATTCGCTCTTGAAGAGGAATGACCGCGCTCAGGTGCGCGACGTGGTCCACTATCACACCGCCACCGGTTACCCAATCAATATCATCATCGAACCCGGCGCCGAGCTGTCGGTAAAACTGCTGTACGACTTTGGCCGAATTGACGATGCCAGAGTGGATCGCATCCTGGGCCATCTCGGACATTTGCTGACGGACATTGCCGCCGATCCGGATCGAATAATTTCGAAATTCGCAGTACTTACGCCTCACGAACAACAAGAACTGCTCGTCGAGTGGAATATGACGGCAGCGGAATACCGCCGCGACGTTTGTTTGCACGAGTTGTTTGAGGAGCAGGTGGAACGCGCGCCTGAGAGGCCCGCAGTTGTCTTTCGTGACCGGCAATTGAGCTTTTCAGAATTGAACGCGCAGGCCAATCAGCTCGCCCGTTACCTGCGGCGACTGGGTGTGGGCCCGGAAGTCAGAGTCGCTGTGTGCATGGAACGTTCGGTGGAAATGGTCCTGGGAATGATCGCCACTCTGAAAGCCGGCGGCGTTTATGTGCCGCTCGATCCGTCACAGCCTACACAACGCCTGAAGTTCTTGTTTGGCGATGCAAATGTTCGCGTCGTACTGACGCAGAAAGCGCTCACGGAACTGCTGCCGGCGTGTGATTCAGAAATCGTTTGCCTGGACGAATGCCTGACACAACCCGAGTACACGACAAATCTGCCGGTCAGCACGACAGCGGAAAGTCTCGCTTACGTGATTTACACGTCAGGCTCAACGGGTACGCCGAAAGGCGTGATGGTCCAGCATCGCTCCGCAGTCAATCTGGTAGGCGCGTTACAACAAGAAATCTACCAGGATCAGAACGATGCGTTGCGCGTGGGCCTGAATGCACAGGTGATATTCGACGCGTCAATCAAGCAACTGTTGCAACTTCTTTCCGGCCATACGTTGGTAGTGGTTCCCGAAGAAATACGGGCGAATCCGGATGAGTTACTGGGCCACGTCGCTGAGCAGCAGTTGGACGTGCTTGATTGCACACCATCACAACTGCAACTGCTTTTAACTTCGAAATCGTGGCGTGAGAGGCGACCAAAGTTGATGCTAATTGGCGGCGAATCGTTGCGCAGCCATCTCTGGGACCGTCTTGCCGCGGAACAGGGTACAGAGTTCTACAACGTCTATGGTCCAACCGAGTGTACGGTTGATGCCGCGATCGGTCACATCCGTACCGCCGGTGAGCCGCCCAACATCGGACGCCCGATAAACAATACGAGAATCTATCTGCTCGACGATCGACAACAGCCGGCGCCGTTGGGAGTGCGTGGTGAGATCTGTGTCGCCGGTGAGTGTCTCGCGCGCGGCTATCTGAATGGGCCGGAGTCAACGGCGGAGAAGTTCATCCCTGAACCGTTTTCGGGAGCGGCAGGCGCGCGAATGTATCGCACTGGCGATGTGGGCCGCTATCTCGAAGACGGGCGTTTGCAGTTTGTAGGACGCGCCGACCACCAGGTGAAGGTACGTGGCGTGCGCATCGAGCTGGGCGAGATTGAGACCGCTCTTAGACAACACCACGGCGTGCGCGACGCGGTGGTCCAGGCCCACGGCGAGTCTTCGGAAGATCGACGCCTGGTTGCTTATGTTGTGCCGGAGCGTACCCGAAGTTTGCCGCTCGTAGCAAAATCCAATGGAGACGATCTCTTAGCCGGCAAACAAGTATCGAAACTCCCGAACGGCATGGTCATAGCGGGCCACGGCAGTCTGCAGGCGAGTGGCGTGTATCGCGAGATCTTCGAAGACAGGATCTACATGAAGCACGGCATTCGCCTGGACGAAAACGCCTGTGTCTTCGATGTAGGCGCAAACATCGGTCTCTTCACGTTGTTTGTAAAGCAACAGTCGCCAGGCGCTCGCGTTTACTCTTTTGAACCGCTGCCGCCGAACTTCGAAGCGTTGCAGACGAACGTAAAGTTCTATGGCCTCGACGTCGAGCTTTTTGAGTGTGGACTTTCGAGCCGGCGTGAGACGGCGACTTTCACTTTTTATCCCCATGCAGCGGCGATGTCGGGCAAGGGTAGCCGCGTCGATGAAGACAAGGCCGCGGCCCGCGCGAACGTGGGCAGTTGGCTTAAGACCTTTGAGCACAATTCTCAGACGCCGGGTCAGTACGATCTCGATAGTTTTGTCGAACACTACCTGATTGGCGAGTCGTATACCTGCCAGCTCCGCACCCTTTCCGAGGTCATTCGTGAAAACGAAATTGAGCGTATCGATCTGTTGAAGCTCGACGTAGAACGAAGCGAGTTTGACGTGGTTTTGGGAATTGAGGACGAGGATTGGAAGAAGATCAGACAGTTTGTGATCGAAGTCCATTCCGATGGGCTGCTGGAGCAGATCACAGCGCTCTTGCGCACACGCGGATTCACGTTTGTAGTGGAGAAGAGTGCGATCGTGGAAACGACCAGCCAGGACATCGTTCGGGGTTACATGCTTTATGCGTGGGACCCGGAGCAGCGGGCCGCTAGCAATGGTAATGGCGCGAATCCTGCACCCGAGGTCCCCGAATTGTCGCCGGACGATTTGCGAAATTTCCTGCGGGAACATCTGCCGATCCAGATGATCCCGTCGGCGTTTGTTTTGCTGAAAGAGCTGCCGTTAATGGCCAGCGGCAAAGTTGACCGCTGCGCACTACCTGCGCCGGATGGCCCAATAATCCTGACGGACGAACACGTCGCGCCGCGAACTCCCGTTGAAGAGATCGTCGCGGGAATCTGCGCCTCGGTCCTGCGCCTCGATGACATCAGTGTGACCGGCAACTTTTTCGATCTCGGCGGTCATTCACTCCTGGCGGCGCAGGTGATTTCTCGCGTACGTGAGACATTTCATATCGAACTGAGTCTCCGCAATCTGTTCCTGAAGCCGACGGTCGAGGGGCTTGCAGAGAACATCGAAAGATCGCTGAAGGCCGGCGAACAGGTAGCGGTCGGGACTATCGCGCGAGTTTCCCGTGCGGTCGACCTGCCACTTTCCTTCTCGCAGCAGCGGATCTGGTTCCTGGACCAGATGGCCGGCGGCACGCCTTACTACAACATTATTTCGCGCGTGCGTCTGCAGGGAGAATTGAATCTCGACGCACTGCAAAGGGCGTTCGCGGAGATCGTCCGGCGTCATGAGATTCTCCGCACGACGTTTGCAAACTTTAGAGGTCGCCCAACGCAGATCGTCAGTCCGTGGACGCCGTCAACGTTGGAGATCGAAGAGATTGCGGGCGAAACGGACGAGGAACGAGCAGAAAATGCTCGTTTGCTTGCACGGCAAGAGGCCATGGAGCCGTTTGATTTGAGCAGCGGCCCGCTGTTACGCGTTCGCATTCTGCGTCTTAGCGACGCAGAGCACCTCGCTATTCTCAAGCTGCACCACGTGATCTCGGACGGATGGTCCACCAGTGTGCTCGTGAATGAGCTCTCGACGCTTTACTCGGCTTTCTTGCAGGACCAACCGTCGCCGCTGGCTGAGTTGCCGTTTCAATATAGCGATTACGCAGTTTGGCAACGCGGATGGTTGCAGGGCGAAGTGCTCGAAACGCAACTGAACTACTGGCGCCGGCAACTCAAGGACGCTCCGGCATTGCTCGAGCTGCCCACAGACAAGCCACGCCCTGCGATTCAAACTTTCAACGGCGCTCCCGAGCACTTCGAGATTGGACCAGAGCTGGCGGCGCGACTGCGTGGACTCTCCCGGGACGAAGGCGCAACGCTCTTCATGACATTGCTGGCGGCGTTTACGACGCTGCTCTATCGCTACTCCAATCAAAACGACATCGTAATTGGCACCGACATCGCCAACCGCACGCGCGCTGACATCGAAAACCTGATCGGTTTCTTCGCAAACATGGTGCTGTTGCGCAGCAACGTGTCTGATAATCCGACTTTTGCGGAACTGCTGGGCCGGATTCGCGAAACTGCTCTCGGCGCTTATGCGCATCAGGATCTGCCTTTCGAAAAACTGGTTGAGGAACTGCAGCCGGAACGCAGCCTGAGCCACGCGCCGTTCTTCAATGTGGTTTTCGTTCTGCAGAACACGCCGCGGAACGCGCTTGAGCTGCCCGGCCTCAAAGTCACGCCCGAACCGTTTGAGAGCAACTTCACGCGCTTCGATCTCGAGTTTCATCTCTGGGAAAGCGAAGAGCGGCTGAGCGGATTTCTCATTTCAAACACCGATCTGTTCGAACCTGACACGATACGACGGTTACTCAACCACTTCACTAATTTGCTCGAAGGAATTGTCGCTGATCCGGATCGCCGGATTGCCAGCTTGCCCTTGCTCTCAGTGGACGAGCGCTGTCGCTTCTTGACGACTGCGAACAACACAACCGCCGATTACCCGCGAAACGGACTCATTGCGCAACACTTTGAGTCACAGTGTGCGCGAACACCGGAGGCCACAGCACTGATTTTCGGCGAACGCGAGATGACTTACCACGAACTCAATCGCCGTGCTAATCAGCTGGCGCACCATCTCAAGTCGCTTGGCGTCGGGCCGGAGATCCCGGTCGCGCTCTGCATTGAACGTTCGTTTGAAATGGTCGTCGCGCTGCTGGCGATTATCAAAGCAGGTGGTTACTACGTGCCGCTGGATCCTGAATATCCGATCGGCGGGTTGGAGTTCATATTTAACGACCTGGCGATCCCCGTCGTGGTAACGCAAGAGTCGCTGTTGGGCGTGCTGCCTGCGCACTGGTCGCACGTGTTGAGTTTGGATACCGATTGGGACGCCATCGCTCGGAAGAGTGATGAGAATCTCCGCCTTGAGGGAATAGCCGAGCACCTTGCCTATGTGATGTACACGTCAGGTTCGACGGGCCAGCCGAAAGGTGTCGCGGTCACGCACCGCGGCGTTTTGCGTCTCGTAAAAGAAACCAACTATGCAAGCTTCGGAAGCGACGAAGTATTTTTGCAATTGGCGCCAATCACATTCGACGCTTCAACGTTCGAAGTATGGGGCAGTCTGCTTAACGGCGGGCGGCTTGTGATCTTTCCTCCGAAAGCGCCTGCATTGGAAGAAGTGGGCGCAGCGTTGCGACGTCATGGTGTGACAACTTTATGGCTCACAGCCGGCCTGTTTCACCTGATGGTGGATCAACGGCCCGATGATTTGCGCGAGTTGCGTCAACTCCTTGCGGGTGGCGATATATTGTCGGCTGCGCACGTGCAAAAAGTGCTGAGAAGTTTTCCCGGTCGCTTGATAAATGGCTATGGACCAACTGAAAACACCACCTTCACGTGCTGTTATCCAATGATGAGGGGGGAGGAGTCTCGCGACGTGGTTCCCATTGGTCGCCCGATCTCAAACACGCAAGTCTATTTGCTGAATCGAGATCTCGAGCCGGTACCTCCCGGAGTAGCAGCCGAGCTTTACACTGGCGGCGACGGCCTGGCGCGTGGCTACCATTATCGACCAGAGCTAACGGCCGAGCGTTTCATTCCGCATCCCTGCGGCAAACCCGGTGAACGGCTCTATCGCACTGGTGATCTGGCGCGTTACCTGCCGGACGGCCGGATAGAGTTTGCCGGCCGGTTGGACCATCAGGTCAAGGTACGCGGCTTCCGCATTGAGCTGGAAGAGATCGAGGGTGTGTTGGCAGCACATCCGGCCGTGCGGCAATGTGTAGTCCTCGCGCGTGCAGATGCCGGACTTGAAAAGCAGTTGGTCGCATACGTCGTGCTCGAAGACGAGCGAGAGTTGATCGCGACCGGCATGCGAAGTTACCTCGGCCAGCACCTGCCGGATTACATGGTTCCTTCGCAGCTCGTCATACTTGATTCTTTTCCGCTAACGGCGAACGGCAAAGTCGACCGGCAGGCGCTGCCTGCGCCCGGCGAAGTGCGAGACAAGGTGAAGGAGGAGTATGTTCCGGCGCGCACTCCCGCGGAGAAGGCACTCGTCGAAATTTGGCAGGACGTGCTGGGAGTCGAGCGTGTCAGTGTTAACGACAATTTCTTCGATCTCGGCGGAGATTCAATTCGCAGTATTCAAGTACACGCAAGGGCGGAGGAGCATGGCTATCAGGTTTCGGTGCGGGAGATCCTCCAGCTTCAGACAATTGCCGAACTGGCGCGTGTCGCTGAAAGAACTGATTCCGGTGTGGCTGAATCCTGCAAGAGCGATGCGTTCGGCCTGGTCGGCATCGATGATCGCCACAGGCTGCCTGAAAGTATCGAAGACGCGTATCCACTCTCGTTCCTTCAGCGCGGAATGTTGTATCACACGAATTTGAGTGGAGAGTTGGCGCTCTATCATGTGATCTTCAGTTGCGTCGTTCGTGGTTCACTCGAAATCGAGGCGCTAAAGGGAGTGCTGCAACGTGTGACGGAACAGCATCCGATTTTACGTACCTCCTTCGATCTACACAGTTACAGCGAACCGCTACAACTCGTACACGATCGCGTGACCGTGCCGTTTGAGGTGGTGGATTTAGCGTATTTGGCGGCGACCGATCGGAAACAGGCGTTCGCCGAGTGGCAGGAAGAAGAGAAGAGGCGTGGTTTTGATTGGTCTTCACCGCCCATCATGCGTCTAAGGCTCTTTGTCCACGGCGAAACCGAGTTTCGCATCGCGCTCAGTTTTCACCATGCGATTCTCGATGGGTGGAGTTTGAGTTCGATGTTGTCAGAGCTCTTCTCGCTCTATCAGGAACTCCGTGATAGGGAGGAGCCTGCGACTAGCTTCAGAGACTTCATTGCTCTCGAACAGCAAGCGTTGCATTCGGAGGAAAACCAGCGCTACTGGTCGGAAAAACTATCAACTCTGCCATTCACTATGTTGCCGCCGCGGGAAGGATCCGCGCCACCTGACGCAAGCAGAAATATTTTGCAGGTGCGTTTTGATAGTGAGTTAGCCGGTGGTTTGAAATCGTTTGCGCGTCGCGCTGGAGTGCCACTCAAGTCAGTGCTGCTGGCGGCGCACTGCAAGATACTTGGGGTGCTTACCGGGCAGCCCGAGGTCACAACAGGTCTTGTCTCCAACGGTCGCCCTGAAGCGGGCGGTGGAGATCGAGCGCTCGGCCTGTTTTTGAACACGGTTCCATTCTCAACGCGGATCCAGGACAAGTCGTGGCTCGATCTGGCCCAGGCCGTCGCTGCTGAGGAGAATGAGCTTTCAGCATTTCGCCGCTATCCGCTCGCGGAACTGCAAAGAGCACGTGGCGGTGAACCGCTTTTTGAGGCGACATTCAATTACACACACTTCCACATTCTCGAAAACGTGCATGAAAGCAATGACTTCAAGGTCGTCGATGCCGAAGTGTTTAGCCAGATCAACTTTCCATTCAGCGCCGGGTTCGATCTAAACAATTCGGAACTGGTGTTGATACTCGAACACGATCTCTCGCGGATAAGCCTCCAACAGATCGACGAGATCAAGAACTACTATGCCGGGGCGCTGCACGCGATCGTCTCGAATCCAGCCGGCAAGGACAATTCCTGGGCGCTCGTTGAAGCCGAGCGTCGCCGGCTGCTGGTCCAGTGGAACGAGACAAGCGCTGATTACCCTCGCGAAGTTTGTTTGCATGAATTGATCGAGGCGCAGGTAGAGCGTACGCCCGCTGCGGTGGCCCTCATTTCAGGTGACGAGCAAACGAGCTATCGCGAATTGAATGAACGCGCGAACCAGTTCGCGCACTATCTCGAGTCATTGGGCGCAGGGCCGGACGTCCTCGTTGGCGTCATGCTGAATCGTTCAGTCGATATGATCGTGGCGCTGCTCGCGGTGTTAAAGGCGGGTGCAGCATATGTACCGCTCGATCCGGCCTACCCGCGCGAACGTTTGCGCTTCATGATCGAAGACGCAGGAGTGTCGATTTTGCTGACCGAACAGGCCCTGGTTGACAGGTTGCCCGAGAATGGGCCAAAGCGAGTACTTATCGATACGGACAAGACAGCGATTCAACCACACAGCCGAATGAGCCCGTTAAGTGGCGTGAGCGCCGGCAACCTCGTCTACATAATCTATACCTCCGGGACAACGGGGCGACCGAAAGGTGTAATGTTGGACCACCGCGAAGTCGTGAATTGTGTGCTGTGGATGCAAAGCACCTACGCATTAACGCCGCAAGACTCCATGCTGTGTAAGACAACACTCAACTTCGATCCGTCGATTTGGGAGATCTTTTGGCCGTTGCTGACCGGCGGTCGGGTAGTACTGACCCGGTCAGAGGACCAGCACGACAGCGCTGCCCTTTTGCAAATAATTATCGATCGTCACGTGACCATCGCGTATTTTGTGCCTGCGATGCTGAGGCTCTTTCTGTCTGAGGACGGCGTCGCACAAGCGAGGTCTCTGCGAAAAGTGATCTGCGGCGGGGAGTCTTTGCCTCACGATCTGGTGAAGTTGTTTTATCAACGCCTGCCGCAGGCGACACTGCATCACTCGTACGGACCGACGGAAACGGCCATTGCGTCTGTAGAGACGATCTGCGCGCCGGATTCCCCGTACGGAGTGACGCCGATAGGCCGTCCGCTGGCAAACACCGAGTTATATGTGTTGGATCAGCAGATGCAACCCGTTCCGCGCGGCGTGATTGGAGAACTGTTTATTGGTGGAGAGGGATTAGGTCGCGGTTATCTCAAGCGACCGGACCTGACGGCTGAAAGGTTTGTGCCGGATCCTTTCGGACCCAGACCGCATGGCCGCCTGTATCGCACCGGCGACATGGTCCGCTACCTGCCATGCGGGAACCTCGAGTTTCACGGGCGCCGTGACGAGCAGGTGAAATTGCGCGGCCTTCGCATCGAGCTGGGAGAGATTCAAGCCGCTATCACAGTCGAGCAGGACGTGGAGACGGCGCTTGTTACGTTGCGTCACGATCATTCGGGAGGGAGCAGTCTGATCGCCTATGTTGTTCCGAAACCCGGCTCTGAGTTAGTCGTTGCCGAACTCCGGCAAAGAGTTGCGCAACGTCTGCCCGCCGCGATGGTCCCCACGGCATTCATGATTATCGAGACGCTTCCGCTGTTGCCGAACGGCAAGGTGGATCGCGCGGCGCTACCGAATCCGGAGTTTGAAGTTGCGAATGACTACCTCGTTCCGCGCGACGCCGTAGAAGAATTGATCGCGGGTATTTGGGCTGAGCTTCTCGATCTCGAGCGCGTCGGCGTACACGACGACTTTTTCACGATAGGTGGACACTCTTTAATCGCCACGCAAGTGATGGCGAGACTATTTGACGTGTTCCACGTCGACCTCGGTCTGCGCAGTTTGTTTGAGACACCGACGGTCGCCGCGCTCGCACAAAGAATTAACTGCGCTATGCGCGAAGGAAGGTTGAGCCAGCCGTTCGAAATTGGACCGTGGCCGCGGCCGCAGCCGCTGCCTCTGTCGTTTGCGCAGCAGCGACTCTGGTTCCTGGAACAATTGGGATCGCCCGGGGCCGCTTATCACATTCCAGTCATCTTCCGCATTCGCGGCCGGCTCGACGTCGAGGTGCTTGCACGAGTTGTGAACGAGATCATGCAGCGTCACGAGTCGCTGCGCACAAGTTTCCACGTCGTTGACGGTGCCCCTGTGCAGGTGATCAACCGTTATCAAGAAGTGTCGCTACCACTTATCGACTTGAGCGACCTGCCAGAAGAGCAACGAGAAGCTGACGCAGTGTTGCTTTCGAGCCAGCAGTCACAACTGAGGTTTGACTTGTCTGCTGGTCCGCTTATGCGCGTTTGTCTGCTGCGGTTGAATCAACAGGAGCATGTGCTGCAACTCACGCTGCATCATTTGATCGCTGACGGTTGGTCGGTGGCCGTACTGGCCCGCGAGACTCGCGCGCTGTACGAAGCAGTCTGTCAGGATCAGCCGTCGCCTCTGCCTGCGCTCGAGATACAGTACGCCGACTTCGCTTTGTGGCAACGCGAGTGGTTACAGGGCGATCTGCTTGCTGGACAGATCGACTATTGGCGCCGGCAACTGGCTGGCGCGCCCCCGGCGCTCGAACTCCCCACGGACCAGACGCGTCCGGCACTGCAGAGCTTCCGAGGCTCGCAAATCGGGTTCACACTGGCGCGCGCATTAACACAAGAGTTGCACAGCTTGAGCCGGCGTGAGGGCACGACAATCTTTATGACGTTGCTAGCCGCGTACGCTGTGCTGCTGTCGCGTTATGCAAATCAGGCGGACGTCGTGGTGGGCACTCCAATCGCAAATCGCAGGCAAACTGAACTCGAAGGCCTCATCGGATTCTTCGCCAACACACTTGCCCTTCGCGTTAAGGTACATCCGGAGCTCACGTTCCGCGCGTTGCTGCGCAACGTTCGTGAAGTGACTCTCGGGGCTTATGCTAATCAGGACGTGCCGTTCGAAAGACTCGTTGAAGAGTTACGCCCGGCTCGCGAACTGAATCGAAACCCGTTCTTCCAGGTGACGTTTGGGGTGCAGAACATTCCGCACGCGCAACTAAATCTACCGGGGCTCGAAATCGGGGTGCAGGAGTTCGTTACGGGTGCGACAAGATTTGATCTCGAATGTTTTCTACGCGAGGAAGACGGCGAGTTACGCGGCAATTTTACCTACAGCACGGATCTGTTCGAACAACAAACGATCGAGAGCATGCTGCGTCACTTCGAGCGACTGCTGGAACTCGTGGTCGCTGATCCAAAACAGCAGCTTTGCGAGATTCAGCTATTGACGCCTGAGGAAGAGCAACAATTGATTCGGCGGCGTGATGCTCAGTTGAAGCGCGGCGGTAATCAGGTTGAGGCCGCAGACAAGGGACCGCCACAAGCACCCGCATCGACCGCGGCGACAGAGTTAGTCGCTGAGATCTGGGCTGAAGTGCTGGGCCTCGAACGCGTTGGTTTGCACCAGGACTTCTTCGAGCTCGGAGGCCATTCGCTGCTCGCAACACGAGTCGTTTCGCGTCTGCGCGAAGCGTACAAACTAGAGGTGCCGCTCCGCCGGCTGTTCGAATTGCCAACCGTGTTTGAGCTCGCGACACACATCGACAGTCTGCTTCGTGACGGCAAGGATCTGGCCCAACCACCTATTCGGCGTCAGGCACAAGATGGTCCGCGGCCACTCTCGTTTGCGCAGCAGCGTCTGTGGTTCTGGGAGCAACTGGAACCAAACACTCCAACTTATAACCTCACGTCAGCGTTTCGACTCGAAGGAGATCTCGATCGCGCCGTCCTCGAGCGGACGCTGAACGAGATCGTGCGCCGGCACGAGATTCTGCGGACCTCGTTTATGGCAGTTGACGGTGAACCGGTACAGGTCGTGGCTCCGCGCAAGACTCTTCGTGTGAACCTCTTAGACATCGGTTGGTTGCCGGCGGAAGAGCGCGAAGCTGAGGCGCGGCGTTTGACAGCAGAGGAAGCGTCGCGCCCGTTTGCCTTAAATAAAGCTCCGCTGCTGCGTGTGAAGCTGCTGCGCCTGAGTCCGCAGGAACACGTCGCACTGGTCGTGATGCACCACATCATTTCCGACGGCTGGTCGATGGGAGTTCTTATCGACGAGGTAACGGCCTTGTACGAAGCTTTTCGTTCAAATCAGCCATCACCGTTGCCGGATTTGCCAGTGCAGTATGCCGACTTCGCTGAGTGGCAACTCGAGCTGTTACGCACGGAGAGCGAAGTCCTCGAGTCGCAGCTCAACTATTGGGCCGAAAAACTCCGCGAGGCGCCAAACCTGGAACTGCCTACCGATCGGCCACGACCGCGTGTCTACAATCCGCGTGGGGCGATCATTCCTTTCAAGCTGTCAGCAGAATTGTTGCAGGAGCTGAAGACGTTAAACCGTCGAGAACACGTGACTCTGTTCATGACTCTGCTCGCCGCGTTCAACATCCTGCTCCGCTCACGCGCTCGACAGGACGACATCGTTGTTGGCGCGGATATCGCTAATCGAACGCGTGTGGAAACGGAAGGCCTGATCGGGTTCTTCGTGAACATGTTGGTGCTGCGAACAGATCTCAGCGGCGACCCGACGTTCGGCGAGTTGCTGCAAAGAGTACGCGAAGTCACGCTTGGCGCTTACGCGCACCAGGATGTGCCGTTCGCCAAACTCGTAAGTCAATTGCAAGTAAAGCGCGACTTGAGTCGCAACCCGCTTTTCCAGGTTGTGTTTGTGTTGCAAAACGCTTCTATGAAAACGCTGGAGCTGCCTGGGTTGAAGCTGAGTCCGTTCGAGTTTGGAATGACGAACGCGCCCTTCGACATTGTCCTATCGCTCAACGAGACTCCGGACGGATTGCTTGGCTCCATTACTTACAACACAGAACTTTTCGACGAGCAGACAGCGCGGCGACTGTTAGACGATTACGAGAATATGCTCGAACGCCTGGTAAAAGATCCAGCTCAACGGATCTCAAGTCTCGAGCTTTTTCGCCCGCGTGAGTTGGGCCAACATGCGTGAACAGCTATCGGTTGAAATAGGACCTCATAAGGACCAATAAAGCATAAAAGATCCGAAATTATTTTAGAAAAACCACAATGATGGAGAATTGGTTTGTCTGATTTCAGACTCAGTCCGATTCACGACAGACAGCAACGTCTCAGGTTGGGTAGAAAGGGGCGGCTCTGACTAATAGATGTTCTATCCGAGGACTCGCTCCGACCTCCCCAGTAGAGAGAAAGCCCTGAGCAACTACGTAGTACCTATGTTGTTGTGTGGACACTTCATGCTTACGAGCTCTCGGTAATTAGAACAAGCCTGCGGACGACTTGTCCGAGTAGGCATCCACACATTTTGTCTTCTCATTTAAGATGCCACTTGGCTTCGGATGCGGTAGCTGTGCCGGCCACTTGCAATTGCAGATTTCGCACAAAATAAAATCGGAGGGAAAAAGATGGACCGAGATGACGCAGAAGATCAAACAATCTATAAAGTTGTGCTCAACCACGAAGAGCAGTACTCGATTTGGCCTGCCGATCGCGAGAATGCACTCGGTTGGTTTGACGCCGGTAAAACCGGTATGAAGGCCGAATGTCTGGAGTACATCAAAGAGGTCTGGACTGACATGAGACCTCTGAGCCTGCGCAAGCATATGGAGGAAGCTGCCGCAAAGCAGTCGAGCGCGTAGCCCGGCATGAACTCCTGAGCTCGATCGTTTACGCTGCGCCTACCCGCACCCACCTGAGTTGTTTAAGTTCCACAACGGTAAAGACAATGAAAAAGTTTGCCAATGTTGCGGCTTCGCCTGCTCCTGTGCGCGCTAATAGTTTCAAAGACGAAACGAAGATCCGGCATCTGCTTTCGATCCACGACTGCACGCCGGATCAGTTACGAAAGCTCGTCGAAACGGCAGTCGCTTTCGCGGCCGGAGAGGAGATTGGTCACTCTTCTCTGAGCGGGAGCACGGTTGGCATCTATTTTCGTCGTGCCTCTACGCGCACGCGGACGTCATTCTCAGTGGCCGCGCATCGCCTCGGGGCGAAAACAATTCACTATGGACCATCCGATCTGCAACTCACAACCGGCGAAACTGTTGAGGACACCACCAGGGTGTTGTCCGGTTTTCTTAAAGCACTCGTTATTCGTACCAACGACTCAGTTTCTGAAATGGAGCTTTTTGCAACGCAGCACAGGATGCCCGTTATCAATGCCATGAGTGAGAACGAGCATCCCACGCAGGCGATTGCGGATCTGGCGGCGATGCGAGAGACGTTGGGCCGGCTCGAAGACGTTCACGTGCTTTATCTGGGCGAGGGAAACAACACGGCAGCGTCATTAGCGTTTGGCATTGCGATGTTTGCAGGAATGAGACTTACGCTGGTGACTCCTGCCGGTTATGGATTGGCTGACGCTCAACTTGAGACCGCAAAAATAATGGCACGCAAGACCGGAGCTGAGATCGAACAGCACCACCGGATCGATCGGTTACCGCGTAACGTTGACGTCGTCTACACCACGAGATGGCAGACGATGGGAGTGCCTAAGGCGGACCCCGATTGGAAGGCGAAGTTCAGACCTTACAGCGTGACCCTGGAGCTCATGGCGAACGTCTCAAAACCTTCAGGCACGATCTTTCTTCACGACTTGCCGGCCGTGCGCGGAGACGAAGTAACGAACGAAGTCCTTGATGGACCGCAAAGCAAGGCTTTCCGGCAAGCTGAATACAAACTGTTTGGAGCGATGGCAACGCTCTGCTGGTGTGTTGGTGACCTCTGAACCGGATCTTCTCTGAGGCTTGCACCAGAGAATAAGCACCTTCATGCAATCGAACCCAAAGCTAAAGGAGCCGCTCTCGATGTCAATCACTGACGAGCAGTTGCGCGAGTATGGAGACCGCGGTCTTCTGTTTCTGCCCGGTTATTTCTCCGCTGCCGAAGTTGACATTATGAAAGCGGAGCTTCCTCACCTCTTCGCCGCCACCTCATTGGGAAAAGTCATGGAAGACGGAGGCCGTGACGTGCGTTCCGTATATGGAGCACAGTTCACTAGTAAGACTTTCCAACGGCTAACAAGGCATGCGCGAATCGCAGAGCCGATCATGAAAATTCTCGACAGCCAGGTGTACGTCTACCAGTTTAAGATCAACGCCAAGGCAGCGTTCGGTGGTGATATTTGGGAGTGGCACCAGGATTACATCTACTGGCAGAAAGAGGATGGCATGCCGTCAGCTCGTGCCTCCAACGTCATAATTTTTCTCGATGACGTGAATGAATTCAACGGACCTTTGTTCTTCATCCCCGGCTCACACAAGGAAGGCGTGATTGAAACGCCGGTCTGTGACCCCGGGCCAGAAGTCAGCAACGAGAACAACCCGGGCTGGCTCTCTTCCCGGCTCAAGTACGCTCTTGATCGGGGGACGGTCGCGCAACGAATCGCCACCTACGGCATTATCGCACCCAAGGGTCCCGCGGGTTCAATGCTCTTTACACATCCGAATATCATTCATTGCTCGCCTAGTAACATGTCTCCTTTTGATCGCGTCGTCGCGATCATCACCTACAACAGCGTCGAGAATATTCCCACTCAAACCAATCAGCGACCGGAGTTCCTGTCCAGTCGCGACTTGACACCCGTTGTGCCGTTGCCTGAAGACAGTTGGGCCAAAGCGGCATACTGAGCACGATCAGATAACGAGATGATGGAACAATCGGCTGCAGCTACCGCTGAGGCTTGCGAACCTGTTTCGGCGGACTCAGCGAACACACCGGCGCATTTGATCAGGCTTGACGAAACGTGGGCGCTGTGGCGTTGGGTCGGTCTCAGAGGTGCGGGGTTTCCGATCGCTCAGCTCTCAAAACTAGCCGCGCCGGAGACAGCCAAGGCGGCGGACGCAATTCTGGAAGCAGAAAGCGCAGGCAACAACGGACGCGAACAACCAGCACCGCTCTGGTCCGATTTCAAGGCAAACTTCAAAGCGGAAGCTTTGCTAATTTCGCAGGCAATCAAGGATGCGGCGACGTCGAAAACTTTTCGTGAAGCAATCATTTGGCAGAACCGAAACGCATTACACGGCAGCATTGAAGCTTTGCTCCGCATGCCGGAGCAGCGCGACGTCGGAGTGAGAGACCGGCGGCGGCGCGAAGAGGCGGTCGCCAGTTACGTCCAGCGTTATTGTGCGAAGAATGACACCATTGGCTTTTTCGGACCCGTCGGCTGGGCCGAGCTTGCTTCAACGGGAGATTTGATTCAAGCGCAACCCGGTGAGACGCTGCTGGCGCAACGTGATGTGTACTTCGAAGTCTGGTGTATTGACAAGTTGGCCCAGGTGCTCGCGGCAAATGGTACGTCTCGCGAGTGGATTGCGCCACGCCGCGCTTCTTACATCGATCTCGCGGGAACTCGCCTGTATTTCCCGTCGCGTGGAGCGATCAATCTGCCGCTCAACGAGGCTGCTGCACTAAGAGCATGTGACGGTTGCCGAACTGCTAAAGAGATCGCGAAAGTGCTCGTCGCCAATCCTCTGATTGGAATCAAAAGTGCGGCAGAAGCATACGCCCTACTTGAGAAGCTTGAGCAACGGGCATGGATTGTCTGGAAGTTCGAAGTTCCGATGGAACTATTTCCAGAACGGACTCTGCGTCGAGGCCTTGAGCAAATTGCCGACGACGCAAAGCGGGAACTTTCATTAGCCGCACTCACCGAGCTTGAGTTGGCCCGTGATTGCGTTGCGAGAGCGGCTGGCGACGATCAAGAGTTAGACGCGGCGATTGGAAATCTGGAAGAAACGTTTACGCGATTGACCGGCTCGGCCTCGACGCGATCGCCAGGAGAGATGTATGCGGCGAGGACGCTGGTTTACGAGGATTGCCGCCGTGATCTAGATCTCGAGCTCGGCCCACAAGTCACGGCTTCTTTGGCGCCGTCTCTTTGCCTGCTTCTGACGAGCGCAAGGTGGTTTAGTTACCAGATCGCCAACATCGCGAGAGGTTGGTTTAATAAGTTGTACGCCGAAATCTCCGCACGCACGCGATCGCGGACGATTGACTTCACAACTTTCTGGTATCAAATCTCGCCACTAGTGTTGACCGATCAACGCGCACCGCTCAACGTGGTACTGCTCGAAGTCCAGAAGAAGTGGGACCAAATACTCTCTTTGCCGGCTGGAACAAGCCGCGTCGAATATACGAGCGAAGAGCTTCGCGAAGCAATCGCTACGGCGTTCGACTCACCACGCGCCGGATGGGAAGCGGCGATCTATCACAGTCCGGACATCATGATCGCAGCGGAAAGCATCGACGCAATTCGGCGCGGTGATTATCAGTTCGTTTTGGGCGAGATACACGCAACGGTCAACACGATAGGCACCCATGTTTTTGTCGAGCATCATCCGCAGCCCCGAGAGTTCTTGCGCAATTTCGTTTTGGATCGAGCTGAACCGAAGGCAGTGCCGCTCGTACCTAAGGTGGTTTGGCCGTCGCAGTCTTCACGTCTGATGCCGGTTTATTCTCCGCATGACTATATTATTGAGTTTGTGCCCGAACCTGCCGACGTGCCTCACTCGCAGATAGTCCAGTTCGGTTCGCTGGTCGTTGAGGATCAGGGCAAGGGGCCGATGGTCCGCACCCGCGATGGAAGGTTGCAGTTCGATCCGTTGGACCTACTCACTGTTACACCAACTCTGAGCGTCGGAAACGATTTCAAGCTGCTTGCCCGGGTGAAACACCGGCCGAGAATTACGATCGATCGGCTGGTGGTCGAGCGCGAGACATGGTGTTTCCAAGCTGCGGAAATCGAGTTCGCCGAGGAAAAAGACGAAGCCTCGCGATTTCTGGCAGCGCGACGTTGGGCCCGTGAGCAAGGCATGCCGCGATTTGTTTTTATAAAATCGCCGATTGAAGTCAAACCGGTATTCGTGGATTTTGACAGTCCTGTCTACCTCAACATCCTGAGTAAAATGGTGCGCAAAGGCCTCAGGAATGATTGTTCGGACTTCGTCTTCACGGAGATGCTTCCGACTCCGGGGCAATGTTGGTTGCCTGACGCAAATGGTCAAAAGTATGCGAGCGAGTTGAGGTTTATTGCGGTGGATCTAGGTTATTAGGAGAGCAGACATGGCCCAGTCGTCGGTATCAGTAAAAGCCGGTCCGGTGGTGTCCGCCAAGCCGTTCGATAGCGCCGCACTTTTTAATGTCCTTAGCTTGCTGTTCGTCGTCTTTGTAGTGTTTGTCGCTGTACACCTGCAAAAGGCGCCGGCAGCGGTACCACAAAGCGCTCCGCTGGATGTTTTCTCTTCGGGCCGTGCAATGAATGATCTCAAGGTCATTGCTGCTGGTCCACGTCCTATCGGAACAGCTCAACAGGCGGCAGTAAGACAGCATATCGTTCAGCGCTTGAGCAGCCTGGGTCTCGAGCCGCAGGTGCAAACGACCACCGCCGTTAATAGCGCCTACAGTCAGGCCGGAACAGTAAACAACATCGTTGCGAGAATAAAAGGCTCGAATGGCGCCAAAGCGTTGGTGCTGTCAACGCACTACGACTCTGTGCCGTACGGTCCCGGCGCGAACGACGCGGGCACTGCCGTTGCCGCCTTACTCGAAACCGCGCGCGCGTTGAAAACCGGTGGGCTGCTAAAGAACGACCTGATCTTCCTGTTTACCGATGGTGAGGAAACTGGACTTCTGGGCGCGCAGGCTTTCGCGAGCGAGCACCCCTGGGCCAAAGACGTTGGTTTGGTTTTGAACTTCGAGGCGCGCGGCAACACGGGTCCTTCAATAATGTTCGAGAGCAGTAATAATAATGCCTGGCTAATCGACGGTTTGGACCAGGCGGCGCCCGCTCCAATATCCAACTCTCTGGCGAATGAAGTCTACCGGCTCTTGCCCAACGATACGGATCTGACAGTATTCAAAAAGGCGGGCTGGGCGGGTCTGAACTTTGCTTACATCGATGGCCTGACACATTATCATACGCGCCTCGATGACCTCGGAAACACAGATGAGCGTAGTTTGCAGCATCAAGGTTCTTACGCGCTCGCACTCGCGCGATATTTTGGCAATGTCGACCTGACGCGCGGCGGTCAGGGCAATGCTGTGTACTTCAATATCCTCGGCACTGCGTTGCTTCATTACTCTTATGCATGGAACATCCCGCTGGCCATCTTCACTCTGCTAATCACGATCGCGGTTTTAACTATCGGAATTCGTAAAGGTGAGCTAACGCTGCGAGGTATTGCGTGGGGGACACTGACCTTCGTAGTCGCACTTGCCGTGAGCTGGTTCGTCGTGACGGGTTTGTGGTGGTTGATAAACCTGGTGGCGAATTGGACTGGTTCGATATTTCAGAACAGCGCCTCTCGCAGTGAGTACTATTTTTTAAGTTTCGTGGCGCTGTCCGCGGCACTGTTTGCGGGCATGATCCAATGGTTACGAAAGAAAACTGCGGATGCAAACCTGTTCGCGGGAGTTTTGGTTTTATATGCGTTACTGCTGTTACCCGCGACGTTGTTCCTCCCGGGCGTGAGTTATCTTTTTGTCTGGCCGCTGCTGGGTGCAGCCGTGTCGCTACTAATCGCCTTCGTGACTACTGACAAGGGAAGCGAATCACCACAACGACTTGGCATTCTCACGCTCGGCGCGCTGCCTGGTCTGCTCCTCCTTGCTCCAACAGTCTACTTCTTGTATACCGCTCTGGTTTTGAGTATGCCGGCGGTATTGATTGTCCTGGCGGTGTTAGCGCTTGGTTTGTTGGCGCCCGCTCTGGCGCTGCCGGCAGTTTCAAAGCGATGGCTATTGCCGGTCGGTCTCGCAATCGCCGGCGTGGTGTTGCTGGCTATCGCTGGTTTGAACTCCAACTTCGACCACGACCAACCGCAAAAATCAGATCTCTTTTATGCCATGAACGCCGGCACCGGCAAAGCCATTTGGGCCAGTGCGGACGTCCGGCTAAACGACTGGACCCGGCAATTCCTCGCGCAGGGAAACAGAGGAGACGTCAATCAATTCTTTCCCTCGCGCAATCGCTCGTTTCTACAAAGCGAGGCGCCTGCGATCCAGGAACCAGCGCCTGGCCTGCAAGTGCTGAAAGATGAAAACGGTTCTGACGTTCGCCGAGTGCAGTTAAAAATTACCTCGCCGCGTCAGGCCCCGAGCCTTGTAGTCTTTGTCGATGCCGACGTGCTGAAGGCAACAGTCAACGGCAGAGAAATTACGACTCCAGCCTCTCTGCGTGTTGGATCTGGTAGCGGTTGGTCCATGCAGTACAGCGGGACGCCTGTCGAAGGCTTTGATCTAGCGCTTGAGTTAAAACCATCGCAGCCGCTCAAGATCACGATAGTTGACCGCACCGATGGCTTGCCACAGTCATTAATTGGGAATTTCAAGTCACGCCCTGCTGACTTGGCGCCGTCTTCAAACCCATTCAGTGATGCGACTTTCATAAGCCGCTATTTCACACTCTGAGA
>Ga0070692_10000031_pt1 | contig 26654 bp, 31 predicted proteins | sample KBSK1102metaG_FD_64675 | JGI IMG/M metagenome (GOLD analysis project Ga0070692, IMG submission 64675) | Corn, switchgrass and miscanthus rhizosphere microbial communities from Kellogg Biological Station, Michigan, USA - KBS K1-10-2 metaG | ecosystem: Host-associated > Plants > Roots >...
CGCTAAATCTAGCTGCTACCCGGAATCGTCAGGTTGATCAGTTTGGTATTACCGCTATCGTTAACGCCGATTTGCCAGGTAGACGGGAAGAACACCAACGGCAACTGGCCGCTCGTTTGAGCGGTGTAGATTAGGTAATCTTGGGTTCCGGCCGGCAAGAAAAGCCGGAGCTGATTGCCAACTTGATAGAGATAATAGCCGTTAAAACGATGGATTTGGATCGGCAGTTGGCTCAGGCGGGTGACCAAACTGCCACCGTCGATCAGTTCCCCGCTGCTTAGCTGTAAGCCAAAATCGAGATCTGGCAGTGCCAAAGTCGTTAAGTTAGTGTCAGCAGTCGTCACCAACGGCGAAACGGCAATCAGAGTTGGGTCGGTAATGACCCCGACTTGGCCACGCGACAGCCAGAATGATTGACGCCAGGTTTGAAAACCTTTTTTGGAGAGTTCAACGGTGTAGTGATCGGGCAAAAGATTGCGGGCTCGGTAGGGGATTTGGCTAGCAACGAGTTGGCCGTTCAAGGTCACATCAACATCTTGCTGGTCGCCGTCGATGGCGATCAGGACAGTTTGCTCGAAAGTGCCGGTAGCCGAATTGTAACGAAGGCCATTGGCCCAGACCACTGCGGCTGAAGAAATGACCAGAAAAACGAGCACCGATAGAGTGGTGATCAGGGCGGTTAGCTTTCGCTTTTTCTTGCCGGTCATTACCCATCATTGTATACCCCCGACCCTCCCGCCTCAATTTTGCTTCAGTAGCGACCGATTGCATTTTTTCTCCGACAGATTAGAATGCAGACACATGATCAGACGAATCGGCGTTGACCTCGGAACCAACAATATCCTCATCTACGTGCCCGAAAAGGGAATTGTTATCGACGAACCGGCCGTGGCCGCTCTGGATGCCAGCAACGACAAGATTGTCGCTTACGGCGAGGAAGCCAAGAAAATGCTCGGCAAAACCCCAGATTCAATTGTTGCTGCTCGGCCGCTTAAAAACGGCGTCATCGCCAGCTTCAAAATCACCGAGGCAATGCTGCGCTATTTTATCAACCGCGTCTCCGGCCGGCTGCGCATCTTTCGGCCTGATATTATGGTGGCTGTGCCTGTTGGTGCCACCTCAACCGAACGCCGCGCCGTTGTCGATGCCTGTATCGCCGCCGGAGCGAAGAACGCTTATTTAATTAAAGAGCCAATCGCCGCCGCTTTAGGTGCTGGCGTGCCGATTGCCGCCCCGGAGGGCCACCTGATCGTTGATATCGGCGGTGGCACGACCGAAGTGGCGGTTATCTCACTTGGCGATGTTGTCGCTGCCACCAGCGTTCGTGTTGGCGGCAACAAGATGGATGCCGCCATTGCTGCCTACATCCGTAAAAAGTACTCGCTCGTCATCGGCGAGCAGACAGCCGAATCAGTCAAAATCAAAATCGGGACGGTTTTGCCGATGAAGAAAGAACTCCAGATGGAGCTGTCTGGCTCAAATTTTGTCACCGGCCTGCCGGAATCAGTTATCGTCTACTCAGCCGACGTTTGTGCCGCCGTTCAAGAAGAGCTTCAGGAGATCATCGCCGCTGTTAAAGTCGTCTTGCAAAAAACCCCACCCGAACTAGCGGCCGACATTATGGACAAGGGAATGATTATGACTGGCGGCGGCTCGATGATCCGCAACCTTGATGGCCTTTTAACTAAAGTCACTGGTGTCCCTTGTCAGCTGGCTGAAGACCCGAGACTCTGCGTCGCTAAAGGCACCGGCATGGCCGTTGATCACCTCGACGAATTTCTTCGTTCCGTTTTGTGGGCAAAACAGTAATTAGCCGAGCTTGGCTGACTCAAACAGTTCTGCGCCGTCGTCCTTAATCAATAACTGCGCCCAATCTTCAACAAATTTTGCCAGAAACTTTTTGGCCTTTTGGTCAGTTAGGGTAGCTATCATTAGGTCCATACTCAACACAACCATTTTAACGTCGCCCTTTGTCATCGTTTTTAAGTACAACTTGTAGTGAGTAACCTCCATATAATCAGCAACCTTGGCGATAACTGCCTCTCCCGACTCCGGCTGATTAGCTTCTCGGAATAGCTCTTCGGTGTGCTTAACATCACCGATAATAGTTGTTAGGTAGCGTTGGTTTTCCTGCTCGAAAGCTTTGGCTAGCTTGTTGGCAGTCGGGTTGGCGATAGCGTAGGGACGAGCAATATCACCGCCGAACAGCTCACCCAGATCGTGAAGCAGGCAAATCTCCAGCACTCGCTCTAAGCTAATCTGACCACCCGCCTTCTTAACCAGTCTCGTTAAATACCAAGCCGTTAGGGAAACCAAATAATGGTGCTGGGCCAAATCACTTAGCTCAGATTTTTTGATGCCCGAGGGAACGTAACCATATTGCGGTTGCGACCTTGTTGTCTGCATCAATTTTAGAAATCTGAGAGCGCTTTCCATCCAGGTCAACATAGCAAAAGACATTAGCTAAAAATAGCATGTGAGCCGGTAAGAATGCTCGTATTTCGCTCTCCTAGTAATGAGGTAAGATGCTAGCAATGGCCGATGAACAATTAGCCGACTTACTTAAGACCCAAATACCGTTGACCGAGTGGATGGAGGACATTAAGCACCGCGACGTCGAGCTAATTAGGCGCGAAGACAAAAATAAACACCAACGTCTCGGCGAGCTGCACGCCCTGATCGAGCTACCGATCGAAGGCGCCGTCCAATTCGAAGCCCTTGACCTAGTTAATGGCAGCCCGGAATTTGACTTATACATGAGTCAATATAGCGACCAGCCCTGCTCTTTAAGACTACTGCCTAAAGACGATAAGCTACCGCGACTAAGAATCCGAGGTAAGAGCGTAGTCGACGCTAGCAACTGGGCCAAGCAGCAGGATGTCCAGCTCGCTAACTACCGAGCTAATTTTGTGCCCCACCCACCAGACTATAGTTGGTCGACAATCTTTGTCGTTAACCGTCACGGCATCCAAGGCGAAATTATTTTTGGTGGGCATCATCTACTCACCCAGGGCTTTCACGATCAGCAACCAATCTTGTTTAAGTACGATTATAAAAGTTGGCAGCTATCTGAAGACAATCCAGATGCCTTGGCTCATCTCCAGAAGCTAGCTGCCCATCTCCAAGTCAGCGACAAGACCTCTCAAAAGAAGGTCGGCGAGAAATTAGAAGGCTGGTTCCACCACAACTATCTGGCCGGTTACTTTGAGAGCACCGATTCGTCCGTTGGAACCTGGTTTATTGATTACAACCGGATCCTCGGCCGAATGTTTGAAGATGTTGACGTCCCCATCAGACGCAAAAAGTCAGCTCTAACGCCGCTCTTAACCGGCAGAGCCGGCAGCAACGGTCAAGCCGAAGGGGAGATTAGGATTATTTCGGCCTTGGGTATAGACGAAGATTTTCAACCTGGGCAAATCTTGGTTTGCGAGATGACCACGCCCAACCACGTCCCGCTGATGAAAAAAGCCGCCGCCATTATTACCGATCAGGGCGGCATTCTTTGCCACGCTGCCATCGTCGCTCGCGAGTTGGGCATCCCTTGTATCGTCGGCACCGGCAGCGCCACCACCAGCCTTAATAACGGTGATCGAGTAATAATTGACGCGACAGCCGGCACTGTTTTGCTGCAACCATAGCTTTCTCACTAGTAATAGGTTGGAGAGGTGGCATAATTGGAGATAATGATAATCTCCAATTCTTGTCGTAACTCGATCGATGAGTAACAATCTCGTTATCGGCATTGACGCTTCGCGGGCAGTCAAAAAGAACCGGACTGGTCCGGAGAATTACTCCTACGAAATAATTCGAGCCATTCTTGAGCTGCCGACCAAGCACCAGTTTGTCTTATACGCCCCTCACTTGCCCTACGATCAGTTCCCGGAAAGAGAAAACATCAATTGGCGGATCTTGCCCCAGCAAAGGCTCTGGTCGCAGGTCAAGCTGGCTCAAGCGGTTATCGCCAGTCCGCCGGACGTTTTATTTGTACCGTCCCACGTCATCCCACTGATTACTCATTTGCCAACAGTGGTAACGATCCACGACTTGGCCTACAAATACTTTCCCCGTTCGTACTCGGCTTTTGAGCGCCGTTACCATAACTTTTCAGCTGGCATCTCAGTTTCAAAAGCCAAAAAGGTGATCGTTCCTTCCCAGGCGACCCTGCGAGATCTTATCAAGTATTATCCCTCGGCCCAGGCTAAAACTGTCGTCGTCGCCCACGGCTACAACCAGGCCGTCTTTCATCCGGAAACCAGTCAGGAGACGTCGCCGCAAAAGTCGCCTTACATCTTTTATGTCGGCCGGATTGAGGAGAAAAAGAATGTTCGTCTCCTCCTCGATGCTTTCGCCCTCTTCTGCAAGGAAAAGAAAAACGTCAACTTAGTTCTTGCCGGCAAAAACGGCTACGGTTTTGAATTAATCCAAGAGAAAATCCAGTCGCTGCCCAAAGACGTTCAAAGTCGGATTTACCAGCCTGGCCACTTGCCCCAATATGATTTGGTTCGTTATCTCCAGCACGCCGCTATTTTTGCTTTCCCAAGTCAATACGAGGGCTTCGGCTTGTCGGTCTTAGAGGCGATGGCTTCTGGAGCGCCCGTTGTCTGCAGTAATAACTCCTCGTTGCCCGAAGTAACCGGTGACTCAGCGATTTTGCTGCCGCCAACCAACCCTTTGAGCTGGGCTTCGGCCTTCAGCCGAATTATGAACCAACCCGAACTAGCCAAAGAGCTATCGGCTAAGGCCGTGCGTCAGGCGAGCCAGTTTACTTGGCCGGTAGCCGCGCAGAAAACTCTAACAATCATCGAGAATGCCGTCGCGTAATTGGGTTCAGCTGCTAGGTGTCCGAGTTGATAACGTCACTTGGGCTAGTCTGGACGAGTATTTCCGCCAGTCTCTTAAGGGAACGAGCCCGCAACAAGTCGTCACTGTCAACGGCGAGCACATTCTCGCCGCCAGCCATGAAGCCAGGCATAGGGAGGTCATTAATAATGCCCACCTAGTGGTACCTGACAGCACTAATGTTCTCTGGGCCAGCCGGCTCAAGGGCAGGGGACTGGCCCAAAAGACGCCCGGTGTTGATATCGTCCTCCATTTGGCCCAGATTGCGGCCGAAACGGGAGCCTCGCTTTTTTTACTTGGCAGCCGGCCCGGCATCGCTCAACGTGCAGCCGATAAGCTTCAGGCTCAATTTCCAGACTTAAAAATCGCTGGCGTCAGTTCAGCCGATCCAGCTGAGCCTTATCTATCGAAACGGATCAGGGACGCGCGAGCTGACATCGTTTTAGTGGCTTACGGCGCACCAAAGCAAGAGTACTGGACCGCCGAACATAAAAAAGAAACCGGGGCGAAGATTTTAGTTGGTGTTGGCGGGACTTTCGACATCTTGGCCGGTGTTTTGCCACGAGCACCCCAGCTTTGGCGCTACCTTCAATTAGAATGGCTCTGGCGGCTGATCTTGCAGCCGAGCCGAATTGGCCGAATCTGGAACGCCGTCGTCGTTTTCCCCTTTAAAGTCGTCTTCTGGACCGATCGGGCTTGACTTTTCAATGATGATTATTTATCATTGTGAATGTAACGCCGAGCCTAAGCTCGGTTGTTTTTAAATTAAGACCCTGAAAAAGTAAAAGAAAGGACTACCCAACTAATGGCTATTTCACCCTTTGTCGCTGCGATCAACCAGCTCTCTGACGAGCGCGGTCTGCCCAAAGACATTATTATCGAAACGATCGAAGCGGCCGTCGCCGCCGCTTACCGCAAAGACTACGGCGACCCCGACGAAACCATTATCGCCAAGCTCGACGAAGAGTCGGGTCAGTTCAACGTTAAGCAAACCTTTGAAGTCGTCGAAGAGCCGGAGAATATTCATTCTCAACTAACGCCCGACCAAGCCAAGGAATATAAAAAAGGAGCCAAAATCGGTGACGTCATCGAGATCGAGCTCGAACCCCACGACGACTTCGGCCGGATCGCCGCCATGACCGCCAAACAAGTTATCTCCCAGCGCCTCCGTGAAGCCGAAAAAGAGATTCTCTACGCTGAGTACAAAGACAAGCAAGGCCAGTTGATTAACGGCTACGTTCAGCAAGTCGAGGGTCCGAACGTCATCCTTAATATTGGTAAGCTCAACGGCTTGATGATCGCTTCTGATCAGATCCCTGGCCAGCACTACTACCCGGGCCAACGGCTCAAAGTTCTGGTTTATACCGTCGAAGAGACGCCACGCGGACCGCGCGTGCTCGTCACTCGCTCCAGTTCGGATTTCATCACCAAACTATTCGAGCTCGAAGTACCGGAGATTGCTAGCGGCGCTGTTGAAGTCAAAGCGATCGCCCGAGAAGCCGGCGTCCGAACCAAAATGGCCGTCACCTCTAATCAACCCGGCCTAGATCCGGTTGGATCGTGCGTCGGTCAGCGCGGCACTCGTGTTCAAGCGGTTTTATCCGAAATAGGCGAAGAGAAAATCGATATCATCCTTTGGAACGAATCGATCGAGCAGATGATCACCAACGCCTTGTCGCCGGCTAAAATCGAAAAGATTATGCTTAAAAAGAAGGAGCAAAGCGCTTCGGTTAAAGTGCCGATCGATCAGCTTTCCTTAGCCATAGGCAAAAACGGTCAAAACGTCCGCTTGGCTTCCAAACTGACCGGCTGGGAGATCGACATCATTAAAGAAGGTGAAGCGGCTAACCACAAAAAAGAGACTACTGCTGAGACTGTTGAGGCTGAACCGACTGCCACTGAAGAAGCTGACAAAATCGAGCCCGTAACTGCTCCGGCCAAAACCGAAGACACCAAAAAGAAGTAAGACCGCTTTGGTCTTGGCAACTAAGCCAAATACAGTTAAGCATTTGTTGTGTACAATGCTCATACCAAGATGACAGAAGACTTAAATTGCCCGAACGAAAAATAAATATCATGGAAGATTTCGACAACCTCAAAAACAGATTAAGCGAGACCGCTCAGAAGATCGTCCTTGATTGCGAGCAAATTGCCCGGGCGATGGACGCCGGCATCGACACCCAGCACTTGCTGGTATCCTTGTCGTCCAACCAAGGGACGATCTCTTACGAAATCCTCCGAGAATTGATGGTGACGCCCCAAAGGATCGTTTACCTCCTCCAAAATCCGGACTTCAAGCTCAAGGGCACCGAAGGGATTTCGCTCGATTTCAAACGAATCTTGAAAACCGCTTCCCAAAAAGCGGCTCACTACCAGACACCATCGGTTGATTCTGAGCATTTGCTCTTGGCCTTGGCCACTAACAAAGAAACCAATGCCTACCATATCCTCAGCGGCTTGAGCGTCGAGCCGGCGATGCTCAAGCAACAATTAGAAAGCCATTTTGACCAAATTAATGAGGCGATTAGCCGATTACCCCAAGACCAAGACGAACCGTCGGATGAACAAAACGAAGCCTTTATGCACCAATTCGCGGAAGCGCCGCCCCGCCAGTCGGGTAAATCAAAATCGGCTTTGGATTATTTCACAAACGACCTGACCAAAGAAGCTCGGGCGGGCAAGCTCGATCCAGTTATCGGCCGGGAGAAAGAGATCCAACGGATGAGCCAGATCTTGGTACGGCGAGTCAAGAACAATCCGGTTCTAACTGGTGAGCCCGGCGTTGGTAAAACGGCCATCGTCGAAGGATTAGCCAACCGCATCGCTAGCGGTGACGTCCCCCGTCAGCTGGCTGACAAGCGAATCGTCGCTCTAGACCTAGCGCTTCTCATTTCTGGCACCACCTATCGGGGTCAGTTTGAAGAACGAGCCAAGAAGCTGGTCGATGAGATTCTCAAAGCCGGCAACATTATTTTGTTTATCGACGAGCTCCACACGATTGTTGGCGCCGGTGCGGCTGAAGGCTCGGTTGACCTCAGTCACATTCTCAAGCCCATCCTAGCTAAAGGCCAGCTCCGCTTGATTGGCGCCACTACTAACGATGAGTACCGCAAGCACATCGAGAAAGATCCGGCCTTGGAGCGACGCTTACAGCGGGTTAACGTCGACGAACCATCGTCGGAAGAAGCAGTCAAGATTCTTCAGGGCCTGAAAAAAACCTACGAAAAGCATCACAACGTCACCATCGACGACGACGCTGTTCTAGCGGCGGTCGATCTATCGAAGCGCTACATCAGCGACCGGTTCTTGCCGGATAAGGCGATCGATTTAATTGACGAAGCCGCCGCAGCTACTCAACTCGAGGAACGACAGATCAAGATTTCCACCAAGCTGACCGAGCTGGAGAAGAAGCGGAAAGAAGCTCATCAAGAGCATACTAAAGCCGCTGATGTTTACGATTACGAAAAAGCGGCCAGCTGGCGGGTGCTCGAGTACCGCTATATGGACGAGATCGATAAGCTCAAACTGAAGTTACCCAAGCGCACCATTACCCGAGTCATCACCCGCGAAGACGTCGCCAAGATCGTCTCGATGTGGACCGGCGTCCCGGTGACGGCTTTGGCCAAAACTGAGCGAGTCAAATTGGTCAATCTGGAAAAAGTCTTGAAAAACTCCATCGTCGGCCAAGACGAGGCGATTACTAACATCGCCGCGGCGATGAAGCGCTCCAGCGCCGGTATTTCCGACCCGAACCGGCCGCTCGGCTCGTTTATCTTTCTCGGCCCGACTGGCGTCGGCAAAACTGAGTTAGCCCGCGTTTTAGCCCGGGAAGTCTTCGGTCGCGACGAAGCCCTGATTAAAGTTGATATGAGTGAATTTATGGAGCGTCACAACGTCTCTCGACTAGTTGGTGCCCCGCCTGGTTATATCGGCTACGACGAAGCTGGCAAACTGACCGAAGCTGTTCGCCGCCAGCCGTATTCCGTTGTCCTCCTTGACGAGATCGAGAAAGCCCACCCTGACGTCTTCAATATGCTCTTACAGATTATGGAAGACGGCCAACTAACGGACGCCAAAGGTCGAGTCATCAACTTCCGCAACACCGTTTTGATTATGACTTCGAACATCGGTCTAACCGAGCTCAATAGTCAGCAGGCGATTGGCTTCAAGCTAAAAGATAGCGAAGCGGCCGAGAATCGCTACGAGGAAATTAAAGCCCAGGTGTTGGAGAAACTCAAAGATCACTTCCGACCAGAATTCATCAACCGTCTCGACAAAACGATCGTCTTCAAGCCGCTGGGTAAAGAAGATGTTAAAAAGATCGTCCAGCTCCAAATTAACCGGCTGATCTGGCGCTTAGTGCCGGAAGGAATCGAGATTAAAATCGAGGAATCAGCCAAGGACTTCTTGGCCGAAAAAGGCTTCGACCCGCAATTTGGCGCTCGTCCTGTCCGCCGTGTCATCACCGAATACATCGAAGACCCGCTGTCGGAGCTGCTTTTAACAGGCAAATTAAGCAAAGCCGCCCCGATTCGGGTGCTTCGAAAGGGCGAGAAGCTCGCCCTGGTTAAATAAAGAGAGAAACCCGAACGAACCGCTCGCGGTAAGATTCGGATCCTCCGCAAAGGCGAGAGACTAGCCCTGATTAAGTAACCCGGCCTAGCTCAAACAAAGCCCTACAGTCTTGACTTTAAGGCTGGTTTGTGTTATGCTTCTGCCGTTATCGGTCGGTAGGAGTTGTACATGACATTCAAGAAACTGTTAGTAACCATGCTCGTTGTTGGCGCCGCTATGTTCCTGGCGGCGGGCGGGGTCGAGCTGACCTCAGCCGTAGGGCACGAGCAGCGGATCCAGGCGCAGCCTGCCGGATTACAGCCTGCAGCTAGAAAGATTGCTGATTCGGCTCAGGCTGAAACAGTTCGCAACACGAACCAAAACCTTGGCTGGCCCGGCCTCGGCCTTATGGCCTTGGCTGTCGTCCTTTGGGGTTTCAAATCGCTCTGGCGGCAGGGCATCAGCAACGACGAGCCCTCCGTCGGCCGAGCCGACCCGGAACTCTTCGCTGGGATGACCGAGGAGCTAGAGGACGACACGTCTATTAAGCCCCTGTCTTACCAGGATTTCATCCGAGATTCGAAAGTCTCTCGAACCTAAACCAAATGCCCCCGCCGGCTTGTGCCAGCGGGGGCATTCCTTATTTGATTTGTAAATAAATTCGGTTGCTGTTCGGTTATCCACTTATCCACAAAAATATCCCCAAACAAAAACCAAACCTGGCTTAGTATAGCTATCGATTGACAACTTCGGTATTTGTTCGGTAACGTAGATTTAATGACTAGCATTACACGGGACGAGATCGGGGAGCGGGTGAAGGTCCTAGCTAGCTTTGCTCCAGAGAAACTAACCGTTCACTTCTTTAGTTGGCGAGAGCGGACCTATAAGGTCGACTCGATGAATTTGTTTCACGTCGAAAAAGACGCCGAACACCAAATCTACCACTTTGCTGTCAGCTCGCTTGGCAATACCTACGAGCTAACTTTCGATCCCGTCAGCTTAGACTGGCAGCTCAGAGACATTGTCAGCGGCTGATGAGGAAGATTCTTCATCTTGATGCTAACTCCTACTTCGCCACCCTCGAGCAACAAGCTCACCCCAATTTGCGCGGTCGACCGATTGGCGTCGCCGGCAAGGGCCGGGGCGAGCGAACAGTCGTCTGCGCTGCTTCGATCGAGGCCAAAGAGTTAGGGATTCGATCAGGGATGTCCACTTGGGAAGCGCTCCGACTTTGTCCGCAACTAATCATCATCCCGGCTAGTTACGATCGTTATATTTTCACCAGTAAAAGAATTTTTAACCTCCTTGAGCAATTTGGGCCAAAGGTCGACGTCTTTTCGATTGATGAAGCCTTCTTAGACCTAGGCGCCGAGATATCCTGGGCTGATGCCGAGGTTCTGGCCGAGCAGATCAAACGTCGAATCCGAGCCGAGATAGGGGAGTGGGTCAGCTGCTCGATCGGCATTTCTTACGGCCGGACTTTAGCAAAACTGGCCTCGGAGATGAAAAAGCCCGACGGCTTAGTTGTTATTCGACCCGAAGATTTCCCGGTCGTTGCGGCGACAACGCCGATCGAAGATCTCTGTTGCATTGGCTGGGCGCTCCGGCCGCGCTTAAACCGAATGGGCGTAGTGACGATCGCCGATTTAACTAAAACACCGCTAGAAATGCTGATCGCCGTTTTTGGGCCGCACACTGGCACTTGGCTGCACCGGATCGGAGGCGGCATCGACGACAATATCTTGCGTTCCTACCGCGAACTGCCTCAGGAAAAGTCGATCGGTCACTCTTACACCTTGCCGCGCGACATTAGCAATTTCAGCGACGTCAAAAAGGTCCTCTTGCTCTTGAGTGAGCGAGTCGGCGTTAGGCTACGCCACAAGAAGCTGATCGGTAAAACAGTCTCTGTTTACTTGCGTTTTGGTGATAAAACCGACTGGGGCAGTCGTCACAGCCAAAAAGAGTATCTGCTTGAGGGCTATCAGATCTACCAAGCCGGCACTCGACAATTAAATAGCCTGACCGAGATTAAACCAGTTCGGCTGGTGGCCGTAACGATCAGTGACTTGATCGGCCAACAAGAAACGACCGCCCCTTTGTTTGCCGACGGCCGTTCTCACGAGCAGCTGGCTCACGCTGTCGACCAGCTCAACGATCGTTACGGCGAGTGGACGATCCACCGCGGTGTTTTGCACAAGATTAAATCTCGCATTTTCAACCTGCCGGACGGCCGGGATAAACGGAAGTATCTGCCCGAGATTACCCACGTCAACCCGTTCACCAAAAGGGTATGAATACCACTATTGACAGTTATGGTTTTTGTTCGGTATGTTAATTTTAGAACCTAATAGCGTCGAGCCTAGCGCTCAACCGTCAGCTCTCCCTGGCCGGTTGAGGCTAAGCGAAAGACTTTGATAAGGAGGATGATGTTAACCCCTAAGCAAAAACAAATTTTAGAGTTTATTGACAAGTATCTCGAAGTTAACGGCTACGCCCCCAGCTACCGGGAGATCGCTGACCATTTCGGGTTTTCGTCGGTAGCCACCGTCGCCGAACACGTCGACAATTTAAAACTCAAAGGCTACCTAGCTAGCGGCGAGACTGGCTACCGCTCCTTGAAGCCGATCGAAGTCGACGAATCAAGCGCCTTTATGGGCTTTAACATTCCGCTTTTCGGCGCCATCCAAGCCGGCAAACCGATCGAAGCGATCAAAACTAGCGAATCCTTAGAGATTCCCCGCGACATGATGAGTAAGAACGTCTTTGCCCTCAAAGTCAAGGGTGATTCGATGATCGACGACGGCATTCTCGACGGCGACTACGTCGTCATCGAGCCTTGTAACTATCCTAAAAATGGCGATATCGTCGTTGCCTTGATCGACAAAGATAACGTCACCTTAAAGCGTTTTTACCGCGAAAAAGACCACATCCGCTTGCAGCCAGCTAACAAGAAGTATCAACCGATTCGAGTCAAAAAGGTAACCATCCAGGGCAAAGTCAAAGGCGTCATACGTAAGTTCTAGCGGTAATTTAGGTATACGGAGCACTGTGCAGTATACGCATGTTCTAGCTGTAACTAGTTGTAAGGAGTGTGGTCAAGTATCCGCAAATATGATTAGGTATATAAGGTATAAAAACAAGGCCGTCGGTTGAAAACCAACGGCCTTAGAGGGGGAAACCGGGCAGGTCACAACGTCATCCTGCTTGACGTGTACGGGCGGTGACCTGATCCCAGGCTTGGCATCGTCGCGGGTTTGAGGTGCTCGCCGTCACCACCCTACCAAGCAGAGACTCCTGTTGCTGTGTAAGAGTCTCCGAGTGAGGACATGTCACACGAGCGATCAAAGGATCGTTGACTACCCGTCGCTGTCCTCGTTTGGTTGGCTCACCTACCAACCGCGGTGTAAAGATCGTTAGATCATCGGGTCTGATGATCCTAGGCGAAAATTATAGCCAGAAGCTGATAGGTTCGTCAAGTTCTGGGTTAGGCTCGGCCCTAGGATAGTTTTGCAAATCGCCTGGATATTGGTATATGTCAGTTATGGCTAGGAAATCGGTCCGCAAATTGTTTCTCTTTGGTCGCTACTCGCTGGCCTTACTCCTCCCCAAGAAATGGCTACGGGAGCTGGGTGTAGAGCCGGGTCAACCCGTTGAGCTTGAGTTTGATCGGGCTCGCCGACGGATCGTCCTACGGCTGCCGACTGGTCAATCAAAACCACCTCCAACCAAGCCATCCAAAGCTTCTTCCGAACCCGATTCAACCGATCTCCAACCGATCCCAGAACTCTAAAGTTGCCCACACCGATCAATAGAAATCGGTGTGATATGATGGTCGCATGGCCAGAGATATGGATTTTTCGCCGAGAAACTCAAGCATCCGTCCAGCTAAGACGCCCTTTGGCGACGGGCTCCCAGAGCCAATGCCGGCTCCCGGTCAGAAATTGGTGACGAGTCGCTCTCAGGCGGGCCACGGCACCAAATTTGTCTGGGTAATAATCGTGATCATTCTCGCTATCGGTGTTCTGACTGTCTGGGAGTTCCTCAAGCCTTCTTCGGTCACTAACAAAGTTAGCCCCATCACGACTACTGCTCCGGGCTCGGCACCTGCCGCCGCTAACAACCTTCTGGCTACCAAAAGCTCTTTGCCGCTTATCCAAGTCTACGACTCTGGCGCCGGTGCTGACGCCGTTGCTAAAGAGATCGCGACCTTGAAAGCGCTCGGTTACACGGCCGAGAATCTGGAAAAGTCCCAATTCAACTACGACAAAACCTATATTTGGTACCAAGCTGGTTTGGAAGCCGAAGCTACCAAAATTGCGTCGACGATGCCTAGCCGCGTCGTTGAGCTCAAAGAAACTAAGATTGCCGGCAGCTTCAATATCTTGATCTTGCTCGGCACTAAATAGTCAAAACTGTTAGTATCTAGATAGAGAAGGAGAGAAAGATGAGTATTAATTACGCTAATCAGCGAGTGGGAGTGTTTGTCGATGTTCAGAATCTATATTACAGCGCCCGGGCGATGTACGAGAGCTACGTTAATTTTGGCAAGATCGTCGAGAAGGCGATTGATAAGAGAATCCCGATCCGGACGATCGCTTATGTCATTCGTTCCGACGCTCCGAAAGAGCAAGGTTTTTTTGATGCCTTGGCCAATTTTGGCATCGAGCTTAAATCCAAAGACATCCAGATTTTTGCCGGCGGCGCCAAGAAAGGGGACTGGGACGTCGGCATTGCCGTTGATGCGATGAAAATCGCCGACCGGCTCGACGTCGTCGTTCTAGTCACCGGCGACGGCGACTTCACACCGCTAGTGACCTACTTACGCGAGAATAAAGGCTGTCGGGTCGAGGGAATCTCTTTTGGCCGCAGTACCTCGGCCAAACTGATCGAGTGCTTAGACCAATTTACTGACCTTGACGCCGACCCGAAGCAATATTTGATTAGATAGCACACAACTGAGGAGGGGACATCATTAAAGCAACCGACTTAACTGCCCGCAGCCTCTTCGAAACGCTTGAACGCGTTAGCTTAAAGGTCGAATCGGCTTCACTAACGGCCGTCATCGGTGATCAGAACTGCGGCAAGCATTTGCTTGGCCAAATCCTTTCCGGGCAAAAGGAGCCTAAAAGCGGTATTGTAACCATTAATCATTACCAGCTCTACCGTCATCCGATCAAAGCTCGTGATCAAATCGGCTACCTTGCCAATTCCGATTCAGGGGAGCCGTTCTTAACCGGCGCCGAGTTCCTGGACTTAGTCGGGGCTGTCTACCGACTCTCTCCAGCTCGACGAGCGGCGCGGATCGAGGAGCTCGTTGCTAATCTGGATCTAACCGCTGACGTCTACACAACCATGGAACGACTCTCCCTAGGTAGCCGCCAGAAGATTGTCTTGGCAGCGGCTTTAATCCATCAGCCAAGCTGCTTGATTTTAGACGAACCGCTCCAGTACCTGGATTTCGATGGCCAACAGCGAGCGCTAGAGCTAGTTAACAACGCTCAAAAAGAGGGAGCAGCGATAATACTGATCACGGATAGTCTGACGCTGGCCGAAGAGCTGGCCGATGAAATTATCATCTTGGACAACGGCCGGATTGCTGCTCAAGGGACGCTCAAACAGCTCCAGAACCAAGCTCAGCCAGCTGACCGCAGCTTAGCCGGTATCTACCAAGCCATTTTGGAACAATGACCGGCCAAGCCCCAGTTGGTATCGCCTTCCTTCGACGAGAAGTTGGCCGATTAACGGATAGCGATTGGCTACTACTGAGCCTGGCGGCTGCTGTCGTTGGCGTCATCGGTGTTGATGCTTATGGTTGGGGACAAAGCCAAGCCTTGTATGGCCAGAGCTCCGCTCACCTATCCGTTTTTATCAGCCTCGCCTTACTCATCGGCTTCTTAGACGGTTGGCGGAGGCAGCATCGGCCGTTGCCAGCGAGCCTAGCTTTGTTTAGAAACCCTTGGTCAGATTGGTTGGAACCGATCTGGTTAGCGGTGATTGTCGTCGCGTTGCCAGCAGCAGCCTTTTACGGTGCCCAAGGAGCGAACAGCACTTTGGCAGCGGCGATCGCCATCCTATTGGTGGGCGCCGCCGCATTAGTCGGCTCGCTCCTGGCCAGGTGGAGAGGATTCGGCGGAGCAACCGTAGCCGGCGGTCTGACCTGGCTAATTCTAGCTCGGCCGACGACCTTGGCCCCGCTCGAGCAAGCCTTAACCGGCGGAACCAACGATCTCATTTTAGCTGGTTTATTTGCCCTCGGACTGCTCGGAACGTTAATCGCTGGCGCCGAATTGGCTAAAAACGCCCTGGCTGACCGTCAGTACTTCCGGTCGCTAACACTATTTAGCTTTAATGGCGGTTTCCCCAGTTTTACCGGTACCGGAGCGTTCTTAATTACCGGCTGGCTGATGATTGTTCGCGACAAGTTCTTCTGGGCTATGGCCGGACTGACCGTCATCGGAGAGCTCTTAGGTTTGAGCCAGCTCGGCAGGTCAGTCGACGGTCGAGTCGTCTTCTTGGTTGTTTTAGCCGCAACGCTAGTGCTATCAACTGGCGTCTTGAGCCTGACCGACCGCTACCAAGAACGTCTATCAACAACGCGTAGCCATTGGCCAATGGAAAAAGGCATTGTTGGTCTAACGACATTTATCGCCGGTCTAACCTTAGTATTGGCTCTAGCTGGGCTAGTCAATTTTAGTCTGCTCGGGTTTTCGGCTGACAGCAGTCTCTTTCTCCTCGGCCTGACTGGAGCTGCCTACAGCGTTGCCGCCATGATCTCCAGTCAGTCCTTAGCTAAGAGCCGGGGACAATACGGCCGGGTTTGGCTGATTATTTACCGAAGTTTAGTTTTCGCAGCGACTTTTGCCTTACTCGGCCTGGTTAGCGACACCGGTTTGTTCCTATCAGCGTTATCGTTGTTGGTTCTAACGCTTTTTTCATTTGGCTACCGAAGTCGACCCCATTGGGCTACAATTTGACCAATGGTAACCAAGTGGATAGTTTGGCTGATGATTATTTTTATCGTGCTCGGCTCGGTCGTCTTTGGCCTGGGCTTGTCGCGATGACCGTTCCGACCTGGCTAGATCGGGTCACAGAGCTATTTACCAGCCAAGGCCACCAACTCTTCTTGGTTGGCGGCGCAACACGTGATCAGCTCCTTGGTCGACCGGTGGGGGAGTGGGATTTGGCCACCGATGCCAAACCCAGCCAAACCGAAGCCTTACTCCGCCGACTAACTAAGAAGGTCGGATTAGTTGGTCAACGCTTTGGCACTGTCACCGCCAATATCAACGGTCAGCCGGTGGAGATTACTACTTTCCGCAGCGACACTTACCCCGAAGATAGTCGCCAGCCGACCGTTAAGTTCGGCCAAAGCATCCAAGAGGATCTGTCTCGACGAGACTTTACTATCAACGCCATCGCCTTCGACCTCAAATCGAAGGCTCTCCTGGATCCTCACCACGGCCAAACCGACCTGAAAAATCGAATTATCCGGGCAGTCGGCCAAGCCGACCAGCGTTTTAGCGAAGATCCGCTGCGGATTATTCGAGCCATCCGGTTTGCCGTTACTTTAGGCTTCGCCATTGAGCCAGAGACGTTTGAAGCGATTAAGCTCGAGAAAGAACGACTTGGTATTCTCTCGGCTGAGCGGATTGCTCAGGAATTAAACAAGATCCTGACGGCCGAACAGCCGAGTCGGGGGATAGAGCTAATGGTTGAAACCGGTGTCATCAGCTATGTCTTGCCGGAACTCATTCCGTGCATCGACCTAGAGTTTGACCCAACCGAGCATAAAGATATCTATAGCCATATTCTTCAAGTCCTTGACCAAACCCCCAATAAATTAGAGCTGCGCTGGTGTGCCTTGCTGCACGATATCGCCAAACCGTTGACCCGCAAGAAAATCGGTAACGAATATCATTTCTTGGGCCACGAAGTTGTCGGCTCGCGCATCGCCAAAGATGTTTTGCGCCGTTTAAAATACAGTAACGATTTTGTCCGATACATCGCTAAATTGGTCTATCTCCACCAACGGATTCCTAATAACGACGGAGCCTGGACCGATGGAGCAGTGCGGCGGTTTGTTCGTGACGCTGGCGAGACCTTAGACGACCTTTTTGCATTTGCCGAAGCCGACTCCACTGGTTCAAATAAGCGCAAGCTCGAAAAATACAAAGCGATGCGCGCCGAGCTGCGGCAGCGGATTACCGAACTCGAGAAACAAGCCGAGATCGCTAAAATCCAAGGCCCCCTAGATGGACAAGAGCTAATGGAACTTTTTCACCGGCCAGCTGGAGCTTGGATCAAACCGATCAAAGAGCATTTACTAGCACTGGTTTTAGACGGTCAACTGGACGAAAAAGATAAAGTTAAGGCAACTAAGATTGCCAAAGAACTAATAAAGAATAAAGAGATCGCCATCGACTGAGAGCCGATGGCGGGATGGGAACGGACAAGCGGTCTTGGGGCCGTCAGGAACTGGTCGTGAGCGTTTCGAGACGATAAGCCTCGGGGCTTTGGGGCCATTTGTCCCCAAGTCGAGCCACTGCCTCCAGGAAGTAGCGTCGTCGTACGGAGTTTTCGGGAATCTTCCCTAATAACTCTACCAAGTCCAGCTCGTCCTGACTGCCTTCTCCAGGCTTGATCTCGGAAAGTTGAACCGGTGTTTGACGCACCAAGGCGACGTCCTGCCACATCACGGTGTGACGAGCGATCTCCTTGGCTACGGCCGGGTTGTCGCTCGGGACGATGAAAAGTCGAATCTTGTCAGGTTGAGCCAGGATCGTATAAATGCCCGGCTCGCTTCTGGTGGTAAGTATGCCTACACTGGTTGGCAAGTCACCAAGATAAGCCAGGCTGGACATATAACCATTCGGATTCAAAAGGACGTGGAGTGTCATTGCGAGGTATCCTCCCTGAACCGTTTTAATAACGGTGACATCTACTGTATCACTAAAATGCCGCGTTGTCCATCCCTTAAGCCCACTCCAGAAGAAGTGCTAGCCTTGGCAGCCACGCTTAAAGTTGCTAGCCTGAATATAGATGGAGGGACAAACTAGCCGTTGGCGAGAGTTTTTCAGAAGGAACCGTCGTTGGTGGATCGTTGGCGGCGCTCTAGCCGCAGTGGCCGTTATCGGCGTTATCTTTTGGCTGGCCACCAAACCACCGGCCGAGGATGAAGTGACCGTCAATAAATCAACCAAGACCGCTACCCCGCCGCCAGCAACCTTAGTGGCTAGTCTGACTAACGGCGTCCTAGTCGCGCCGGACATAGCTAATCGCCATCCGGTCGCGGTTATGATCGAGAACTCACCCGCCGCCCGGCCTCAAGTTGGCTTAACTAGCGCCGACATCGTTTATGAAGCGGTCACCGAAGGCGGTATCACTCGCTTTATGGGCATATTTTCTCAAAATTACCCGACTAAAGCCGGCCCGGTTCGATCAGCCAGGTCGTACTTCATCGATTGGCTAAGCGAGTATGATGCTTTCTACGCTCATGCAGGTGGCTCACCGACAGCCTTAGCCAGAATTAACCAATATGCGATTAAAGACGCCGCCAACGACGGCTCAGCTTATCACCGCGAACCCCAAACCGGTGTGGCTAGCGAGCACACGCTGTTTGTCGACGTTGCCAAAATCTTTTCCTTAGGCACTAGCACTCACAAATGGCCGGCCACTTTTGCCACTCCCAGCTGGAAATTTAAAGATGCCGCCAAAACTTTTGGGACAATACCGAAAATAACGTTTAATTTCTCGTCGAGCCAGTTTCAAGTAGTCTGGACTCACGATCCCGTTAGTGACACCTACAGTCGGGTCTTAGACGGTGTCGCTCACAAAGATCGAGTTTCGGGCGAACAGATTAAAGCTCAAACGATCGTCGTTATGAAGGTGGCTCACTCACCTAATCCGCCGTACGCTGGCACCGGCAAAGAGTCTGAGTGGACGATGACGACGATCGGCTCGGGCGCTGTTAGCGTTTTTGAAGACGGCACTCGCACTGATGGCACCTGGAAAAAGCCTTCTCGGACTGAGCGAACCCAATTCTATGATTCAGCTGGGGCTGAGATTCAGCTCGATCGTGGCAAGATTTGGATTGAAGTTTTGCCCCAAGATGGGACGATTGTGGCACCGGCCACACCGGCTACGCCATAAAATACGCGGCTCCCTAAATCGGGAGCCGCATCTGAAAACGCATGTTCTACAGACCAAGCACTGGTCCGTCATTGTGGATAACTGAGACCGGCTTGAGTCCCCCCAGAGCTCCTGCTGGCTCTAGCTTGGGATCGAGGGGGCTAACGACGATAAAGTCACCAGCCTTTTCACGGCGCCAATCAGCATAGGTTGGGTCTGACCAGTATGCCGTCTCGTACCGCCACGCATCATTGTCGGTCTCGCCCATTTTACGATGGTAGAGACCTACTTCTACGAAGCCGACCTGAGGCTTAACCCCCATGACCTGCCATGTAGATCGATAAGCCAACTCCTCGGCTCTTAGCTTTGTGCTCTTCCTCGGCAGGCAGCAAAGCACTAAGAGTAGGAGAGCAACCACTAGGAAGAACGAAGAATCGTCCCCATGATCGCCACGATAATCCATGTTCGGTTCCGAACCAGCCATAAAAAGAGCCTCCTAAAGACACCTCGCGATTATAACCTACCGACAAGAGTCAATCAATCCTTCTTACTCTACAAAAAGCCCGGCATTACTGCCGGACTTTTTGTTCATCTCGACCGAAGTCGAGAGACGTTACAAATCTTTGAATTACCCACCGATGGAAGCGATAATACGCTTCACCTTGGCAACATACGCCAGAGAATGATTGTAGCGGAGCAAAGCTCCGTCAATATTCCCTGAGCTGGCACCGTTAGTCGCGAGCAGTTTAGCGCTAGCGAACAAACAGTCCCGAGCATCGTACATATTCTTGGTTCCGTCGCCGTTACCGTCTTGGGCATAAGCCCGCCACGTACCCGGCATAAACTGACACGGGCCACGGGCGCCGGCAGACGAGCCTCGGCTTGTATACCAAGTCTGACCCGTTTCGATTTGCCAGACTGCCGCCAAGACCTTCCAGTCCATACCCCAAGTAGCAGCGGCTTTTTGAGCCCACTGCATCTTGACGTCGTAACCGGGGTCGGTCGTTTCGGTTGAAGTTTGAGCCACGACCACTTGGGTCGAAACTTTCTTGGCGTTAGCCAAGAGGACTTCATCGTGCGGTGATTGGCGGATTTCGACGCCAAAAGGCGTTGTCGCGCTCTGTAAATTGGCGTCAAGCGAGACGTTAGTCTCAGCAGCAGACACAATCACAGGGCTCGAGTCGGCGGCGTTAACAGTCAAGACCGGAATAACCAGCCAGATTGCCAACATCGTCAACAGAAAGCGTCGGGTATCCTTAGATTTTTTAACGTACTTAGTAATCCTCCCTTGGAGTCGGCCGATTTCTCGACGCGACAAGGTAAATTTCATCGAATACTCAATTCATCCTCTGGTTATACCCTCAGCGCCGGTTGCCCAGCGACTAACGAAAAGCTTCCCAGCGGAAGTTTTGGTATCTTAACAGATTGACTAGCATATGTCAATGCTTTAATATGCCCTTTTCGTCCGTTTGCCAGGTACCTGTAATGCCAATAGTCAAAAAGTAACGAGCCATGGTACTCCAGCGAGTTACTTTTTACCTCGCCCCTGCGGGAGGCGTGCGGGGGTAGGGAGCGCGAGGGTGTAGGGGGCCGCCTCGCAACTAGGCCCCCTCACTCTCGCTCAGGGGCACGACGGCGGAGCCGTCAAAAACCCTAATTTTTTAAGAGTTAATTGTGTTAATATCTTCACAATGGAAGATTGTATTTTCTGCCAAATAATCGCCGGCCAAAAAGAGTGCGAGAAGATTATCGAGACTTCTCATTATATGGCCTTTAAGGATACTAACCCCAAAGCCCCGGTCCACGTCTTAATCGTGCCTAAGCGCCACGTTGAACGACCCGAGGAGCTCCGACCAGAGGAGTTGGGCGATATGTTCATCGGCTCGGAAGAAGTCGCCCAGATCCTCGGCGTCAAAGAGTCTGGCTATCGTTTGATTTTCAACGTCGGCAAACACGCCGGCCAAGTCATCGACCATGTTCACCTTCATCTACTTGGTGGAACTCAGGCTCACGCGCTGTATTAGAATGCGCTATTCTGACCGACTGAATTTGCTCGACTGCGCTCGCAAAATCGATCACGTTCACCTGCATTTATTAGGCGGCGCCCCAGCCCAATCGCTCTACTAACCTCGGCCGAAAAGCCTAATTCTGGTCGCCTTTCTCAGATTTCTGGCTTCAATTTCAGCCAAAGGGGAGTGACCTGGAAAGGAAAAGGCCAGTGAGACGACCCTTGTCTGATGGCCAATGCTTTTGAACAGCCACGGCTCAATTTGAGCCAAGGTTTCGTTAAGCAAATAAAGATAAACAACGTCGGCCTGAGCCAATACCTTTTCAGCGGCTTTAAAGTCACCACGGACAATTTTAACTTGGGCCGACTGTCCCGACCGCCAGAGATTAAATCTTGACCGCCAAAAACTATAAAACGATCGATCAACGCCGATACCCTTGGCCCCAAACTCTCTAGCGGCGATAATTAGCGCCCGACCGTCACCACAACCCAGATCAATTACCGTCTGGCCGGGTTGAAGGCCAGCCAACCGGAAACAAGCACGAATGGCTTCCTTATCGGCAAAAACTATCGGTGAGCCGCTTATTACTGCCAACAGCAAAGAAGCTTGCCAAAATAAAACGTAAAGGAGAATAATCGAGATTACTAAAAGAATTACGAACATACCCAATTCTAACATTACCTCGACATCCACTGGTTCGAGAGTAGAATAGCAATATGAAACTCGAGCCAATTAAAACTCGGATTTGTCAGCCGCCGCAAGATGATCTAACTGACATCTATCAAGGGCTGGTGCCAAAGCTACGGCCGGGGATGATCGTGGTTATTTCCTCTAAAATCATCGCTATCGAAGAAGGTCGCTGCGTCCCCGTCAGCTCCGTTGAAAGCAAAGACGATTTAGTGATTCAAGAATCCGACCGATACCTGGATCGAAAGCACGTCCCGAACGGTTGGGTGATGCACACAATTACCGATGGCTTACTGATTCCCTCGGCCGGTATCGATGAAAGTAACGCCGACGAACATTATATTTTGTGGCCTAAAGACTCCAACGCTTCGGCTCAACGAATTGGCCAATTCTTACGGAAGGAGTCAGGCCTGAAAGAGTTGGGCGTGGTCGTTACCGACTCCCACTCGATTCCACTTCGTCGTGGCGTCGTTGGCTTTGCCGTTGGTTACTGGGGTTTCCAGCCGCTCGTTGATTACCGGGATCAAAAAGACCTGTTTGGCCGAGAGTTTCATTTTAGTATGACCAATCTGCCCGACGGCCTGGCCGCCTCTGCGGTCTTGACGATGGGGGAGGGGAGCGAGCAAACACCGATCGTCTTAATTTCCGCAGTGACTAACCTTAATTTTGAGAGTCAGCCGGCTTCCAGTAAGCCTCACAGCAGTTACGAGATACCGCTTGAAGAAGACCTCTACGCACCTTTTCTAGCTAACGCGCCGTGGTCCGAAGGCAGTCATGGCAAAACGAAGTAAGATAGTTAGTTGGCTCGACTTTTTCTGCTTCTAGGGTAAAGTTGAACCAATGCGTATTTATTTTATCCGACATGGCGAGAGCACTTTTAACGCCGAGAACCTGCACCAACACGGCGACGTGCCGTTATCCGAATTAGGCCGTAAGCAAGCGGCCTTTGTGGGCGAGCGATTAAAAAGTGTCAATTTCGACGCTCTTCTTTCGAGCGATTACGCCCGGGCTAGAGAGACGGCCGAGATCATCGGCCGAGTGACCGGCAAAATCCCGGAATTCCTGGAATTAGCCCGGGAGCGCCGAATGCCAGCTGAATTCATCTCTAAGCAAACCAATGATCCCAGCCTACAAGAAGCCAAGGATTTGATCGAAAAGAATATTGAAGATCCCAACTTTCGATTTTCCGACGAAGAGAATTTCCATGACTTAAAAATCCGAGCCAAGCTTTTACTAGAAGCTCTGGAAGAGCGCTCAGAAGAAAGCGTGATTCTGGTTTTACACGGCACTATCTTGCGCTACGTTATCGCGACAATGGCTTTCGGCTCAGATTTTGATTGGACCACCTTCATCGGTATCGCTCGCTTAGTTCACCTCAACAACACCGGCATCACTCTTTGCGAGCAGCGAGAGGGTCGCTGGCGCTTAATCACCTGGAACGACTCCGCCCACCTGGGGGAAGTGAACTAACTCGACAAGATTAAGGTCGATAGTACAATTACAAAAATGGACGCTGACAACAAACTAAAAGATCTTTATTTCGTAGCCGTTAAGCTTCTGCTACGTGACGGCGATAAACTGTTAATTACTCACGACATATTTGGGTCTTGGGATATTCCAGGGGGCCGGATTCGCACTGCCGAATTTAACACCCCGCTTGAAGATGTCGCTGCTCGCAAAATGCGAGAAGAGCTCGGTGATAAGGTCAAGTACACGATAGGCGAGCCCAAGGTCTTCTTCCGCGTCGAACGGGAGGAGCCTCCTCAGAGCGGGAAGATGGTTCACATTTTCGCCATTGGCTACGAAGCGACTTACGAGGGCGGGGAGTTAGGTCTCGGTGACCATCACGACAAAATGGAATGGGTCAACGTCAAAACCTTTGACCCCAAACAATATTTCACCGGCGGCTGGCTAACCGGGATAGAGGAATACTTGGCTACAATTCGAAAGTAAAATCGATCTATGAAGACCAAAGAAGACATACTTAAGTTCATCAAACAGCAGAGAGTTTGCGTGCTGTCGACCATGGCGCCAGACGGAAAACCTGAAGCGGCCGCAATCGAATTTGCTGAGACTGACAACTTTGAGCTGATCTTCGACACCTTCTATACCTATAGGAAATATCCTAACCTCAAAGCAAACCCACATGTGGCGGTAGTTATCGGCTGGGATGATGCAACGGTTCAATACGAAGGAATTGCCACGGAAGCCGAAGGTGAAGAGATGGAAAGGCTGAAAGCCATTTTTGCTAAAAAGACTCCAGGTGCGGCAAAGTTCTTTGATATTCCCCAGACGAGATACTTCAAAGTAACTCCAAAATGGCTAAGACTGCGTGACTACAGCACCACACCCGAAACTGTCATCGAGCTAACAGATTTTTAGCTCGACAATTCCAGGTTCGGGAGTAGAATCTAGGGTATGATACAGGTAGAACTTCCAAGCCCTTATCGTCTCTCCAGTGGGTGGATTGGCCGGCCTTATGAAATCCAGTCAATAGCGCCAACTATTAATATCGATGGGGAAACACTTTACGCAAAGCCCGAATTTCATATGAGCATATTCTCGGTAAAAAAGTACGCTCCGGAGCTGGCCGATAAACAAAAGGTCAGTATCGAGGCAGCCGAACAAACCCTACTCGAAAATGCCGCCGAGCTTTTATCATCCAATCCCGTAAAGGTTACGGCCTTACGGGACGAATTTCGTCTCGTTGAGGAAGGCGAGAAGAAAACTATCGTCGTCATGTGTGACGCGGAAGGTCTTGGAGAGTTCTTCATTGGCATGAAGAAGCTACTAGGTTCTGACCTGTCACTCCAGCCAACCCACATCACGCTCTACACCCGAGAAGGCGGAGGGGGTATCGGCCCGGCAAGCAATAATGACGTGATAAAACTATCTCGGGAGCTAACCGCAGACGAAAAACAGCTAGTGAAGCGCGGGCTGAGATTTAACTCAAACAATGATTAAAACCAAAGACTTTGAAATTGCCGAATACGCCAAAGGAGATCCCGATTCTCGTCAGCTAGCTCTTATCCTTCCCGGCCGTTTAGACACTAAAGATTATATTCACATGACCAGTTTGGTAGATCGGCTAGCCAATGAAGGCTATTACGCCATCTCATTTGATCCGCCCGGTAGTTGGGGTAGCCCCGGGGACATCGGACTCTATACTACCACTAATTACCTCAAGGCCGTGGGCGAGCTGATTGAACATTTCGGCAACAGACCGACCCTGCTTGTCGGTCACAGCCGTGGCGGCACAATTGCGATGATAGTAGGTTGCAGCAACCCTAATGTGACGAGGTTCGTAGCGATTATGTCGTACCATGGGCCGGCGTTAGGCGCGCTACCGGATCACCGGGGAGAAGTGAAGAGATCGGGTCGTGATTTGCCGCCAGGAGCAACAAAAACAAGCGAGCAAAAATGGTTTGATTTGCCATATAGCTACTTCGAGGATCAGCAGCAATACGAAGCAATCGACGCCCTAAAAGCCTGCACCAAACCCAAGCTTTTCTTTTACGGCACTGAAGATCAGTTGGTAAGCAAAGAGGATGTTATGGAGTCTTATAACGCTTCAGCTGAGCCAAAACTCATCCACGAGCTAAAATCTGAACACAATTACCGCCTCCATCCTGAAATAATTCAGGAAGTAAACACAGCGATAATTAAATTCGCGGCCGACAATTAGTAGTCTCGACAATCCCAATCCCGAGAGTATGATTTCTTGATGGATAGAGTACTTTTTGATGTGCCGCTGTATTCCCAGAGTTGGGATTTAGACAATTGGAAGAAGCTCGGCTTCAAATCGCGTGACGAGGCTGAATATTGGGAGAAGTCTTGCTGTGGCATTCTCTGTATCAACGAGATTGCGTCTTTCTTAAACAAGACCAGCTACTCAACAGTCAAGCTGATCGAACAAGGTCAAAAGCTAGGTGGCTATTCGGATAAGCACGGCTGGAGTCACGACGGGCTGGTCAAGCTAGCCACCGAGTTGGGTCTGAAGGCTGACCGAAAATCTCAGACGCTCAACGATCTAAAAATTGCTCTTGACGACGGAAGGCTGCCGATCATATCGATCAAATGGGCCTTCAAACCAACAAAATCAGTGAAAGAAAAACTATTTTTCTGGAAAAAGTACGGCGGCCATCTTGCTGTGGTGGTTGGGTACAACGATAAAGGCTTTTATGTAAATCACACCTCCAAAATTGCCGAGCAGAACTGGAAGGCGCGTTTAATCCCATACGACCGGTTCGAAGCTGGCTATACAGGCCGAGCTATTTTGGTCTGGAAATAATAGCTCGACAGTTCAAGGTTCGAGAGTATAATTTAGGTCATGAATCTCAAAAACAAGATTATTGTTATTACCGGAGCGAGTAGGGGATTGGGCGAAGCGCTCGCCCGAGCCTTTGCTTCGCATCAAGCTAAAGTAGTTGTCTCTAG
>Ga0070692_10000033_pt1 | contig 26494 bp, 7 predicted proteins | sample KBSK1102metaG_FD_64675 | JGI IMG/M metagenome (GOLD analysis project Ga0070692, IMG submission 64675) | Corn, switchgrass and miscanthus rhizosphere microbial communities from Kellogg Biological Station, Michigan, USA - KBS K1-10-2 metaG | ecosystem: Host-associated > Plants > Roots >...
GCTCGCCTCCAGCGCCCCCGCCACCCGCTCCACCGCCGCCCGGAACACCCCGCTCCCCGCGTACAGCGCCCGCCCCATCCCGCCGTACTGCGCCCCTTGCCCCGGGAAGAGAAAGGCGACGCGCGGGCGGCGTGTCGACGGGCGAACCTGCCCTCGGGCGATGCGGGCGCCGACCTCGAGCGACCGGAGCCGCGTGCGCGCCTCCTCGGCGCTCGACGCGACGATGGCGACTCGATGCTCGAGCTGCGCGCGACCCGTGCCGGCGCTGAAGCCTACGTCGGCCACGTCTCCCTCGACCCCGTCGAGGGCGGACGCGTAGCGCGTCGCCAGCTCGCCGAGCGCCGCCGGCGTCTTCGCCGAGAGGGCGAGTACGTGAACCGGCCGCTCGGCCTCGGTCGGCGCCGGCGGCACCGTCGCCGGTGCGGCGTCCACGATCACGTGCGCGTTGGTTCCGCTGAAGCCGAAGGAGCTCACTCCCGCCACGCGGCGCCCCGCCGGCCACGGGCGGCGCGCGCCGACCACTTCCACCGCCAGCTCGCTCCATGCGACGTGCGGGTTCGGAGTCCGGAAGTGGAGGTGTTGTGGCACCTCGTCGTGCTGTAGCGCCAGGATCGTCTTGATCAGCCCGGCGACGCCGGCGGCGGCCTCCAGATGCCCGATGTTCGTCTTGACCGAGCCCAACAGGAGGGGGCGCTCGGGCGCCCGGCCCGCCGCGAGGACCGCCGCGATCGCCCGGATCTCGATCGGATCGCCCAGCGACGTCCCGGTGCCATGGGCCTCGACATAGGCGACGTCCGCCGGCGCGACACCCCCGTTGGCCAGCGCCTCGCGGATCACCGCCTCCTGCGCGGGCCCGCTGGGCGCGGTGAGCCCCGCGCTGGGTCCGTCCTGGTTCACCGCGCTGCCGCGGATCACCGCGAGCACGCGGTCACCGTCGGCGATCGCGTCGGACAGGCGCTTGAGCACGATGATCCCGCAGCCCTCACCCTCGCTGAATCCGTCCGCGCTGGCGTCGAACGTCTTGCAGCGCCCGTCGGCCGCGAGCATCCGCGCCTTGGAGAAGGCAATCGTGTTCTCGGGCGAGAGGGTGAGATGCACTCCGCCCGCGACCGCCATCCGGCACTCGCCGCTGCGCAGGCTCTGGCACGCGAGATGGACGGCGACCAGCGACGACGAGCACGCGGTGTCGACGGTGAGGCTCGGTCCCTGGAGGCCCAGGATATAGGACAGGCGGCCGGCGGCCATGCTGTGCGCGTTCCCGGAGGCGTAGTAGGCGTCGAGGCGGCCCGACTCCGCCGCGGCGAGCATCCGCTGCGCGTAGTCGCTGCTCGCGATGCCGACGTACACTCCGGTCCGGCTCCCGCCGAGGCGGTCGGGCGCCTGGCCCGCGCTCTCGAGCGCCTCCCACGTGACCTCGAGCAGGAGACGATGCTGCGGGTCCATCGCGATCGCCTCGCGCGGGGAGATCCCGAAGAATGCGGCGTCGAAGCGGTCCACGTGCTCGATGAACGCCCCCCAGCGTGTGGCGATGCGCCCCGGGGCGGTCACGTTGGAATCGTAGTAGGCGTCGACGTCCCACCGATCGCGCGGCACCTCGGTCACCGCGTCGACCCCGTCGTGCAGCAGGCGCCAGAAGGCGGCCGGATCGGTGGCCCCGCCGGGGAACCGGCAGCCCAGGCCGATGACGGCGAGTGGCTCGGTGCGCGCTCCCTCCAGACGGGCGACCTTCGTCTGCATCTCCTCGAGCGCGAGGAACGCGCGGCGGAGCGGCGAGAGGGCGCCGGGCTCGTCGTTCGGGCGGCTCATCGGGCTCGCGTCCTCACAGGCTCTCCAGCTTCTTCACCAGAAGCGCTTCCACCTCGTCCTCCGACAGCTCCGCGATGCGGGCGGCCGCCTCGGACACGGCGGCCGCCCGCTCGGACGGCGTGACCGCCCGTGCTGTGAACGGCGCGCCGTTCGCCTCGGCGACCATGCGCACCAGCAGGCCCGCGATGGCCTCGATGTTCGGATGCTCGAAGACGAGGGTCGCGGGCAACGCGGCGCCGAGCTCCAGCCCCAGCGCGAGCCGGCTGCGCAGCTCGACCGCCATCAGCGAATCGAGCCCGAGATCCATCAAGGGCTGTCGCGGATCGAGCGCTTCCGCCCGCGCCACCCGCAAGACCGCGGCCACCTGGGCGGCGACGAACTCCACCGCCAGACGACTCCGGTCCGCCGGCAGCGCCTCGCGAAGCCGGCGGGCGGTCTCGGCCGCTACCGGCGTCCCCGCGGGGGATCCGACCGAAGCGCGCTCGATCCGCGGAGAAACCACCGCCGCCGCCGGCTGCGCCTCCCCCGGCGTGCGCGCGATCACGACGTGCTGGCCCAGGATCTCGGCCGGCGAGCCCGACTCGGGCAGCGCCACGACCGCGTCGAATCCGGCCCGCTCGAGCGCGCCTCGCCAGTCGGCGGCCGAGAGCAGAGGGCTGTCGTCCCGAGCCGATTCGTCGAATCGCTGCCATCCCTCGATCAGGCCGGTGGTGACGTCGAACCATGGCAGGTGGGTCGTCGCCTCGCACAGGATCAGCAGACCGCCGGGCGCCAGCAGAGAGCGTGCGCGCCCGAGCGTGTCCGGGATGTCGCGGGTGGCGTGAACCACGTTGGTGGCGATCAAGACGTCGAACCCGTGCGAGGGGAATCCTTGCTCCGTCGGGTCCCGCTCGATGTCGAGGATCCCGTAGCGCACGAACCCGTACGACGACCACGCCTGCTCCGCGCGCGCGAGGAACGCGGTCGACACGTCTGTGAACCAGTACGCGGTCCGGTCCGCCGGCAGCGCGGGCAGCAGCGCCGCGGTCGTCCCGCCGGTGCCCGCGCCGATCTCGATCACCCGCAGCGGCGCGCCGGCGGCCTGCCCGGCCCTGGCCACCACCATCGAGCGGACGAGCGCGCTGAAGTACCGCGACAGGGCCCAGTCCCGGTAGAGGGCCTCGGCGGGCGCGAGCGAGCCGTCCGGGAACAAGGTCTCGAGGGGGCTGGCCGCTCCGGTGAGGATCTCGACCAGGCGCCCGCCGCAGCGTTCCACGTACTCGTGCAGCGCGGGGATGTCGCGCAGCGCCTCGCGCGCCTCGGCGAGGGCCGAGGCCAGATCGAGATCGGGCAGCGGCCGGCGCGCCACGAACGTCTCGGCGCTGGCGCTCAACAAGCCCAGTGCGGCGAGCCGACGGAGCCAGCGCGAGAGCAGGTGCCGGTACGTCGGCGCGATGCCGTGGGATGCGCGCAGGCCGTCCGCGGTATGCGTCTCACCGCTCACGCCGAAGACCCGCAGGCGCCGGAGCGCCTCCACGATATAGGCGGTCGACAGACGGTCGAGGGCTTGCCACTTGCGCGGGAAGCCGGCCAGATCGAGATCGAGCGGCGCCTCCGCCGCCTGGATCCGACCGGCCGTGACGACCGCCGTCCACGCCGTCTCCCGGTCGAGCGGCGTCCGGTGCGCGCGCTCAGCAGGGGCCGATTCCCCGAGCCAGTGCGTCCCGCCTTGCCAGGGATAGGTCGGCAGCGACACGCGACGTCGGGGCCCCTCGCGGTCGAAGGCGTCCCAGTCGACCGGTACTCCCGCGCTCCAGAGCTGCGCGAGGCTCTCGAGCATCTGCTCCCAGTCGTCGCGGCCGGCCCGCAGCGACGGAGTCCACACTCGCTCGGTCCCATCGAGGCAGCGGCGCCCGAGCCCCAGGAGCGTGGTCCCCGGCCCGACCTCCACGTACGCCTCCACCCCGAGCGCGCTCACCGTCTCCATCGCCGCGGCGAACTGCACGGGCTCCCGGACTTGCCGGACCCAGTAGTCGACATCGGTCTCTCCGGGCTTCACGACCCGGCCGGTCACCGTCGAGACCCACGTGACCCGAGGCGCCCCCCATTGCACCAGGCGGGCCGCCCCCCCGAATGGCGCCTGCATCGGAGCCATCAGCGTCGAGTGAAACGCGTGCGACACTCGCAGCGCCCGGGTCCGTGCTCCGGTCGCAGCCAGCCGTTCCTCGACTGCGGCCACCGCTCCCGCTTCGCCCGACACCACCAGGCTGTCCGGGCCGTTGATGGCGGCAATCCCGACGTCTCGCAGACCGTCCGCTCGCACCGCCTCGATCGCGGCGGTCACTATGGGGAGTTGGGCCTCCACCGCCACCATGCGTCCACCGGCGGGAAGCGCGCCCATCAAGCGGCCACGCTCTGCGACCATCCGCGCGGCCGCCTCGACGTCCACCACTTCCGCCACGCACGCCGCGGCAAACTCGCCGACGCTGTGCCCGACCACGGCCGCCGGGCGAATTCCCCAGCTCCGCCACACCTCGGCCAGCCCCCACTGCACCGCGAAGAGCGCCACCTGCGCCGTCGCGGTCTCGTCCACCGCGACCGCTCCCTCGCCGCGTATCACCGTCTCGAGCCGCCGCTGCCACTCCGGGCCGAGGGCCGCCCCGACCCGTGTCACCGCCGCCCGGAAGGTCGCGCTGCTCGCGTACAGGGCTCGCCCCATCCCCGCGTACTGCGCACCCTGGCCCGGGAACAGAAACGCCACGTCGGGCGTGGGACGCCCACGCTCCACGTGTCCCTGGAGCACGCCGCCCGTCTCGGCGCCGGCGCGCCAGGCCCGCAGACGGTCCTGCATCTCTCGCGCGTCGCGGCCCACCACCGCGAGCCGGTGCTCGAGCGTGGACCGTCCGACGTTGGCGCTGAAGCACGCGTCGGCGAGCTCCCGGTCGGGTGCGCCCAGGCGCTCGGCGTAACGATCCGCGAGCGCGGCCAGCGCGCCGTCACTCCGGGCCGACAGCGTGAGCACGTGCACCGGGCGCGTGCACGCGGGCGCCCCCGTGACCTCGGGCGCCGCCTCCACGATCACGTGCGCGTTGGTGCCACTGAACCCGAACGAGCTGACCCCGGCCAGAAGCGGTCCGGCCGGCCACGGCCGCCGCGCCACGGCCACCCCGATCGGGAGCGCGTCCCACGCGATGTGAGGGCTCGGCGTCCGGTAGTGCAGGTGCGGCGGGATCTCCCGGTGGCGAAGGGCGAGGATCGTCTTGATGAGCCCGGCGATCCCGGCCGCCGACTCGAGGTGTCCGATGTTGGTCTTCGCCGAGCCCAGCCAGAGCCGTCGGTCGGGACCGCGGCCAACGCCTAGCGCCGCGGCCAGCGCGTTGACCTCGATCGGGTCACCCAGCGCGGTGCCGGTGCCGTGCGCCTCGACGTAGGCGATCTCGTGCGGCGCCACGTCGGCGCTCGCAAGAGCGCGCCTGATCAAGGCCTGCTGCGCCGTCCCGTTCGGCACGGTGAGCCCGCCGGTCCGGCCGTCCTGGTTGACCGCCGAGCCGCGGATCACCGCGAGCACCCGGTCGCCCGCGGCCAGGGCGGCGGAAAGTCGTTTGAGCACCACGACCCCACATCCCTCGCCCCGCGCATACCCGTCGGCGGCGGCATCGAACGTCTTGCACCGGCCGTCAGGAGCGAGCATTCCGTTCTTGCACGCCCGGATGAACGAATCGGGGCTCAGGATCAGGTTGACGCCGCCCGCCAGCGCGACGTCGCACTCTCCGGCGCGAAGGCTCTGCCCCGCCAGGTGCACCGCGACCAGCGACGACGAGCAGGCGGTGTCGACCGAGACGCTCGGCCCGTGCCAGCCCAGCACGTAGGACAGGCGGCCGCTCGCGAAGCTGAACGCGTTGCCGGTGCCCTCGTAAGTGTCGATCCGCGCTTGATCCCCCGCCCGGGTGTGCAGGTGCGCGTAGTCCGCGTTGCTGATCCCCACGAAGACGCCCCCCGCGCCGCGCTCGATGCGCGCCGGCACCACGCCCGCGTCCTCGAGCGCCTCCCACGCGACTTCCAGCAGGAGGCGCTGCTGCGGGTCCATGCTCGACGCCTCGCGGGGAGAGATACCGAAGAACCGGGCGTCGAACCGCGAGACGTCGCGCACGAAGCCGCCCCGCCGCACATAGGCCTTGCCGGCGGCGGCCGGATCGGGATCGTAGTATGCGTCGACGTTCCACCGGTCGGACGGAATCTCGGTGATCGCGTCGTGGCCCTCCCGCAGGAGCGCCCAGAACGCCTCCAGGGTATCCGCACCCGGGAAGCGCCCGGCCATGCCGATGACCGCGATGGGCTCGCGCGCGGCCCGCTCCATCTCGTCGAGCTGCTGCCGCAGCGCGCGCAGCTCCTGGACGGCTCGCTTCATGTCACTAGCCATCGCCGGTCCTCTTGCGGCCCAGGACCGCCTTCATCGCGGCCAGCTCCTCGGCAAACGCCGATTCCGCCTCCGCGTCGGACATCGTCGCGAGGTCATCGTCCTCGTCGAGCGTAGCTTCGGGTGTGGCCACCGGCTCGAGCACGAGGGTGCCGAGGTGGGCGGAGAGATCGCCGGGCGTCGGGTGGTCGAACGCGATCGTGGAGGGCAGCGCCCGGCCGAGGCTCGACTGCAGCCGATTCCGCAGCTCCACCGCCATCAACGAGTCCATCCCGATCTCGCGCAGGCCCTGCTGGGGATCCAGCCGGTGCGCCGGATCCAGGCCCAGCACCCGGAGGATCTGCTCCCGTACGTGGGCTTCGAGTAGCTTTCGGCCCCGCTCCGGCTGAACACCCCGGAGCTGGTCCACGAGCGAGGGGGCCGCGGGCGCCGCGGGCGCCGCGGGCGCCGCGGGCCGGCCGAGGTCGGCGAGGAGCGACGGCACGTCGCCGGGCGCGTACCGGGAAAGGAAGCGCAACCAGTCGATCCGCAGGGCGGCCGCCTGAGGGAGGTCGGCGCGCAGCACCACGTCGAGCATCTGCCCGCCGTCCGCCTCGTCGATGACCTGCACTCCCCGGTCCGTCCAGCGGCGCCGGTCGTGGTCACCGAGCGTCGCCCACATTCCCGCCTCGGCCCACGGCCCCCAGTTGATGCTCGTGGCGGGTAGCCCGTCGGCGCGCCGTCGGTGGGCGAAGGCATCCATCGCGGCGTTCGCGGCCGCGTAACCGCTCTGTCCGGGCGCCCCGAACAGCGCGGCCATGGACGAGAACATGACGAAGAAGTCGAGGGCCCGTCCCCGCGTGCCCTGGTGCAGTTGCCACGCGCCCGCGAGCTTCGGAGCCAGCACCGCCGCCACCCGATCGGGGGTCTGCTCGGCGAGCACGCCGTCGTCGCGCGTGCCGGCCGCGTGAACGATCCCGCGCAGCGGCGCCATCGTCGCCTCGATCGTGGAGAGCACGCGCGCGACGTCGGCCTCGCACGCCACGTCGCCCGCCGCCACGAGCACCCGGGCACCCTCGGCCTCGAGGCCCTGGATGGCGCTCACCGCACGATCGGACGGACGGCCGCGTCCCATCAGCATCAGCGAGCGCGCTCCGCTCGCGACGAGCCAGCGGGCCACCGAGAGGCCGAGACCGCCGAGCCCGCCGCTCACCAGGTACGTGGCGTCGCTTCGCACCAGCGGCCGCTCGCCGGACGGCTGGGTCACCACGATCTTCCCGACGTGCCGGGCCTGCGCCATGTGGCGGAACGCGGTCGCGGCATCCGCGAGCGCGAATACGGTTCGCGGAAGCGGGCGGAACACCCCCATCGCGACATCGTCGACCAGCCCCTGGAGCATCGCTCGGATGGTGGCCGGCGCTTCCGCGCACACCGTGCCGAGGTCCAGCCGGGCGTACCGCACGTCCTTCCGGACCTCCGCGATCTCCTCCCCGCTCCAGGTTCCGGTCTTGCCGATCTCGATGAAGCGACCGTCGGGCGCCAGCGTGCGCACGCTCGCCGGGATGAAGTCGCCCGCGAGAGAATTCAGCACCACGTCCGCTCCGCGGCCGTCGGTTCGGGCCAGCACCTCATCGCTGAAATCGAGCGAGCGCGAGTCCATGACGTGCGACACACCCAGGTCGGAGAGAAGCTTGCGCTTCGCGGGACTTCCCGCGGTGGCGAAGACCTGGGCGCCGACGCGCTGCGCGATCTGCACCGCGGCCAGACCGACTCCGCCCGCCGCCGCGTGGATGAGCACCCGCTCGCCCGCCCGCAGCCCCGCCAGGTGGACGAGCGCGTACTGGGCGGTCAAGAAGGCGATCGGCAGCGTGGCGGCGTCCTCGGGCCCCAGGCCTTCCGGCCGCCGGACCACGAATGCGGCCGGCACCGTCACGTAGCTCCGGAACGCGCCGTCCAGCGTGATCGCCAGGACCGGATCGCCCACCGCGAGCCCATCGACGTCCGGGCCTACCGCGGCGACGGTGCCCGCGCACTCGCTTCCGAGATCCGCGGTCAGCCCCGGCAGAGTGCCCAGCGCATTCAACACGTCGCGGAAGTTGAGCCCGCTGCACTCCACCCGGATCTCGACCTCTCCTGGGCCGGGCACGCGCCGGCTCGATGGACGGCAGACCAGGTTGTCGAGCACGCCGCGCTCGGTGATCTCGAGCCGCACCAGACCGTCGCCCGCCCCGGACCGGCCCGACGGCACCGGGGCCGGGAGGAGCCGCGCCACGTAACGCTCGCCGCCGCGCCAGCCTACCCGCTGCTCGCTCGATACCGCGAGGATCTCGTCGCACAGGCACTCGATCTCCCGGGGATCCCGGAGCGGGTCGAGGTCGAGGCTCGCGCAACGCAGCCCATCCTGCTCGGAGGCGATCACCGCGGCCAGGCCCCAGAGAGAGGCCGCGGCCACGGCGCTCACCCCGCCGTCCACCGGCTGCGCGCCACGGGTGACCACGACCAGGCGCTCGGATGCGGAGGCGTCCCGACCGATCGCCTGCGCCACCTCGAGCAGGCTCGCGCAATATTCTGTCGCCGTCAGGTACGGCGCGATGCGGTCGACTCCGCTTCGAGGCTCCGCGACTCCGTCCAGATGGACGACTCCCCGCCATCGGTCGCCCGCGGGGGCCGGGCGATACGTTCCGGCGAGCGTCACGGTGTCGCCGCGCGCGCGCAGCTCGGCGGCCAGTCGCTCGCCGATCCCCGGCGCGGCGCCGATCAGGAGCCAGTGGCCGCCTGCCACGCCCTGCGAGGACACCAGCGGCTGGACCCGCCACTGCACCGTGTGGAGCCAGTCCCCACCGGCTGCTACCCCGATGGCGGCCAGGGCCTCGACGGAGGCGCGCTTCACGGTCACGCCAGAGACCTCGAGGACCAGCGTTCCCGACTCGTCGAAGACCGCCACGTCTCCCACCCGGGTCTCCACGGTCGCGCCGACAGAGGGACGCAACCGGGCGTGACTCCAGAGGGTCGAACCACCAAGCCCGCGGTGAAGCACGAGCCGCTCGAACCGCACCGGCAAGAACGCCGCGTCCACCCCGGTGGGGAGCGCCGCGCCGAGCACCTGGAGACAACCGTCGAGCACCGTCGGGTCCACCGTCCACTCCGCCCCCACCTCGCCGGGATTGTCGACCGCGCGGACCAGGCCCACCGCCTCGTCGTGGCCACGCCGGATCTCCGCGATGCGGCGGAAGCGAGGCCCGAAGTGAATCCCCACCGCGTGGAGGCGCTCGTACTGGCGGTCCCCGGTCTGGACCTCGCCACAGCGCGCCAGGATCGCCGCGAGCGGCTCGGTCCTCGACGCGTCGACCGACCGAGCCGCAGCCACCGTGCCCGTCGCGTGCAGGGTCCAATCGTTCGTCGCCTGGGCCGCCTCTGCCGAGCCACTGAACAGACGGAACGCGAGCGCGTCGGCCCCTGCCGGCTCGAGCACCAGCTGCACCGCACGCGCACCAGCATCCGGCACGACCAGCGGATGGAGGATCGAGACGTCCACGAGATGGGGCCGAGACTGCCCGGTGACGCGTCGGGCGGCCGAAAGCGCCATCTCGAGACACGCGGCCGCGGGGAGGATCGCGGTGTCGAGAACGCGGTGATCACCGAGGAGGGGGATCGTCACGGTGTCGAGGATCGAGGGGAAGATCGTGCCGACCGGAGAGCGCAGTGGGTCTCCGAGGAGTGGATGCCGATGCGCCGCCGGCATCGGGTGGACCGCCGGTGTCGAATGACGGGCAGCCTCGTCCAGGATCCAGTACGGCCTGCGGTCCCACTGATAGCCCGGCACGCGGACGGGCCGAAGCCGAGGCCCCTGAACCGCCGTCCAGTCCACCGGCAAGCCCTTGGTGTGGAGCACCCCGAGGGCGGCGAGCATCACCGCGCGCTCGTCCTGGCCACGCCGGAGCGACGCGATGGTCAGACCTTCGCGGCCGTGCCGCTCCAGGCACTGCGCGATGGCGGCTCCCAGCACCGGATGCGGGCCGATCTCGACGAAGAGCGTGATCTCCTGCTCGATGAGGGTATCCACCGCCGCCCGGAACTGCACCGCCGACTCCACGTTGCGAGCCCAGTACCGCGCATCCATGGTCGAGGGATCGATGCCACGCCCGGTCACCGTCGAGGCCAGGGGCACGTTCACCGCCGCGGGAGCCAGATCGCGCAGACGCTCCGCGAGACCTCGCGCTGCTCCGGCCATCTGCGGGCTGTGAAACGCGTAGTCCACCGGGAGCATCCGGCACGTCACCCCTTGCGCCTCGAATGCGGCCACCACGCTGGCCAGGGCCTCCGGCTCGCCGGAGAGGACCACCGACTCGGGACCGTTGACCGCCGCGACGGCCAGGCGCTGCTCGTACGCGCGCAATGCTTCGGCGGCACGCTCCGGACTCACCTCGACCGCGGCCATGCGCCCGCGGCCCGCCGCCTCGTGCATCAGGCGGCCGCGGTGGAACGCGATCTCGACCGCCTGATCGAGCGTGAGCGCGCCCGCCGCGTGCGCCGCCGCGATCTCGCCCACGCTGTGCCCGACCACCGCGTGCGGAGTCACGCCCCACGCACGCCACAGCGCCACGAGACCGGCCTGGAGCGCGAGGATCGCCGGCTGCGCGATGTCGGTACGGTCGAGACGCGAGACCGCCTCGCCCGCGCCCAGCTCCGCCAGCAGGGAGAAGCCTCCGAGCTCGCTCAGCCGTCGGTCGCATTCCGTGACGACCTGGCGGAACACGGGCTCGGTAGCGAGCAGCTGGCGGCCCATTCCCCACCACTGGGGACCCTGGCCGGAGAACACGAACGCGAGCCGGGGCCGCTTGCGCACGAGCTCACCCGTAGCGGCCCCGGTGACGGTCTCGCCGGCAAGGACACGCTGGAGCCGCTCGCGGAGCTCGGCCGCGGAGCGTCCCACCAGCGCGATCCGGTGCGGGTGGTGGGTCCGGCGAACGCTCGCGGTGGAGCACGCCGCCGCCAGATCACGCACGCCGCTCGCCAGGAAGGCATCCCATTCGCGCGCGAGGGACTCGAGGGACGATCGACTCTTCGCAGAAAGCAGGAGCACCTGGGCCCGATCCGGCAAGGCGGGGTCAGTCGGCTCCGCCGCGACCGGCGCCGCTTCGAGGACCACGTGCGCGTTGGTCCCGCCGAATCCGAACGAGCTGACTCCGGCGAGCGGCCGCCCCCCGACCTCGGGCCATGGCGAGAGGGCACGGGCCACGCGGAGCGGGATCCGATCGAAGGGAATGTGCGGATTCGGGCTCTCGAAGTGCAGGCTCGGCGGGATCTCCCGGTGCTCCAGGCTGAGCGCGACCTTGATCAGCCCGGCCACCCCGGCCGCGGCCTCGAGGTGCCCGACGTTGGTCTTGACCGAGCCGATCGCGCAGATCCGGTCTGCGGGACGCCCGGCGGACAGTACCGCGCTCAGCGCGTTGACCTCGATGGGGTCACCTAGCGCGGTGCCGGTCCCGTGGGCTTCCACGTACTGGATGTCCGCGGGGGCCACTCCCGCGCTCTCGAGCGCGCGGCGGACGAGCGCCTCCTGGGCGGTGCCGTTCGGCACCGTGAGGCCGCTGCTGAACCCGTCCTGGTTGATCGCGCTCCCACGGATCACGGCGTAGATCCGGTCCCCGTCGGCCTGGGCTCGCGACAGAGGCTTGAGAACCACGAGCCCGGCGCCCTCGCCCCGGACGTACCCATTCGCTCGCGCGTCGAAGGCCTTGCAGCGTCCATCCGGCGAGAGGAAGCGGGCGACTCCGATACTGTTCGCCGGCGACAGCATCACGTTCACCCCGCCCGCGATGGCCAGCGTGCTCTCCCCCGTCCGCAGGCTCTGGCAGGCCATGTGAATCGCGACCAGTGACGAAGAGCACGCGGTGTCGATGGCCATGCTGGGGCCGCGCAGGTCCAGGAGATACGAGAGGCGGTTCGCGGTGATGCAGAGCGCGTTGCCCGAAATCGAGTAGGTGTCGATGCGACGTGGATCCTGCTCTTGCTCCGTTACCTGCAGGCGGCCGTAGTCGTTGAGCCCGATTCCGACGAACACCCCGGTCGGCGTCCCCGCCAACTGACCGGGTACCGCGCCCGCGTCCTCGAGCGCCTCCCAGGCGACCTCCAGCACGAGCCGCTGCTGAGGGTCCATCGCGAGCGCCTCGCGCGGGGTGATCCCGAAGAAGTGGGGGTCGAAGGAGCGAACGTCTCCGAGAAAGCCTCCGCAGGGAGCCGGGATCATCCCGCCCGCCTCGGGATCGGAGCCGGAAAACCGCTCGGCGCTCCAGCGATCGGCCGGAACGGGCGTGATCGCGTCGGTTCCGCTCCGCAACAGCTGCCAGAACCGCTCCGGATCGGAGGCCCCGCCGGGGAAGCGACAGCCGATGCCTACGATGGCGATCGGCTCGGGCTTGGCTCGCTCGAGCGCGTCGATGCGCGCACGCATCGTACGCAGGGCCAGCAGGGCCTCGGCGAGCTGATCCGCGTCGCCCTGGCTCATCGCGCGTCTCCGAGTCCCTTGAGCTGCTTGAGCTCGTCCGCCAGCAGAGCCTCGATCTCGTGACGAGGCAGGCGGCGAATCTCCTCGCCGTCAACGATGACCTCGCGCGGCACCCGGATGGCGTCGACCGGGCCGCCGGGAGGCGAGCCCAGGACCTCACGCTCCAGGAACTGCACGAGCAGGGCGATCGACGGCCGATCGAACACCACCGTGGACGGCAGCGGAAGCCCCAGCGTGCCTTGCAGCCGGTTCTTCAGCTCGACCGCCATCAACGAATCCATGCCGAGGGTGAAAAAGCCCCGCGCCTCGTCGAGAGCCTCCGGGTCGTCGAGCCGGAGCACCGCGGCGACCTGCGCTTGCACGTGCTCGAGCAGGAGCGCGCCCCGCGTCGCCGCCGGCACGCGGCGCAGGGTGTCGAGTAGGACGGACCCCCCGGATTCGACATCGCCCGCATCCGGCGCGACGGTCCGGGCCGGAAGGACCGGCAGCGCGCGGCCCGGCAAGCTCCGTCGGTACGCCTCGGGATCGAAGGCCATGATCGCTAGCTGGGAGGCCGTCCCGGCCATGGCGTGCCCCAGCGCGTCCAGCGCCGTACTCGGCGTCATCGCCCCGAAGCCGAGCGCGGTCATGTTGCGTGCCCGCTCGCCTTCCGCCGCCAGGCCCACCTCGCCCCAGCGGCCCCAGTCGACGACGAGAGCGGGTAGCCCGGCGGCGCGCCGATGGTGGGCGAGCCCGTCGAGGAAGGCGTTCCCGCTCGCGTACGCGGCCTGTCCCGGCGTACCGAGAATGGCCGCCGCCGAGGAGAACATGACGAAGCACTCGAGCCCGAGCTCGCGCGTCAGCTCGTGCAGGTTCCACGCGCCCGCCACTTTCGGGGCCATCACCGCGGCGAAGCGTGCGGCGTCCTGTCGACCGATGATCCCGTCATCGAGGACACCGGCTGCGTGAAGGATGCCGCCGACCGGCGCCAGGGTTCGCGGGATCCGATCGAGCAGGGCCGCGAGGTCGTCACCGTTGGCGACGTCGGCCCGATCCACCATGACCCGCGCCCCCGCTGCCTCGAGTACCTGGACGAGGTCGGCGGCCGTGTCAGCGGAGGCATGGCGGCCGAGCAGGACGAGATGTCGCGCGCCTCGAGCGACCAGCCATTGCGCGAGCCGCCTCCCGATCCCTCCCAGGCCGCCCGTGACCACGTAGGCCCGATCTGGCCGGAGGCGCAGCGGATCCGCGGCTTCGGCCACCTCGGCATGCTCGAGCCGGGCGACGTACCGGCATCCGTCACGGAAGGCGACACGTTCGCCGAGGGCACGGCTGGAGATCTCGTCCGCGAGCGAGCCAATGGCGTCCGGACCGACCGCCGAATCCATGTCGACGAGGCCACCCCACAGGGCTGGATGCTCGACCCCCACGACGGGGCCCAGGCCCCAGAGCGGTGCCTGCGCAAGAGTCAATGCGCGCGGGGCGCCAAGCGCCTGGGCCCCTTGCGTGACGATCCACAGCCGGCCGCCGGTCGACTGGCTCGACGCGCCGAGTGCCTGGACCAAATGGAGCCCGCCGATGCAGGCGCGATTCGCATTGGTCGCGGGCCCACCATCGTGGCCCCCGGATGCTCCCGCATCGAGCCCCCAGAGGTGCACGGTGCCCGCCCACGCTTCACCCGGCTCGCCCGTCTCCTCGAGCAGACGTCGGAAATCGTCGGGCCGCTCCGGATCGACCGTGAACTCGCCATCCGGCGACATCGTGTAACGGGGGCCCGCGTGAACTGCGACGACCCGGTTCCCGCGCTTCTCGAGCTCGACTCGCAGCGCGCGGGAGACCGGACTCCGGTCCGCGAGCAGCAGCCAGCGCCCGACCTGCGGCACCGAATCCGCCGGGCGCGGTTCGGGTCGCCACGCGAGACGCCAGAGCCAGTCCGGGCTCGGCCGGCGGCTACCCCGCGCCGTCCGCTCGAGAGCGGGCCGGTCGGCCGCGGCCTCGATCCAGAACCGTCGATGCTGCCACGGATAGTTCGGCAGGGACACCGCGCGTGCTCCGGAGGTCTGGAGCGCGGACCAATTCACCGGCGAGCCCTGACAGTGGAGCCGTCCGAGCGAGGTGAGCAGCTCGGTCATCTCGTCGTGATCGCGACGCAGGGACGACAGCACCACCGCTGGCCGGCCGACGTGCTGGGCGGTGCCTTCCACCGCGGTGACCAGGATCGGGTGCGGGCTGACCTCGAGGACAGTGGTGAAGCCGGCCTCCATCGCCTGCTCCATCGTGGGGCCGAAGAGCACCGGCTGCCGGACGTTGCGCGTCCAGTAGGCGGCGTCGAGGGTCGCGCCATCGATCAAGCGGCCGGTGACGGTCGAGTAGATCGGCACGGTTCCAGTCCGCGGCCGGATCCCGGCGAGGTCCCGTAGCAGATCGGGGGTGATCTCGTCGACCTGCGGGCTGTGGGAAGCGACGTCCACCTTGACCAGCCGGGCGAAGACGTTGCGCTCCCGGAGCCGGACGAGCACCGTCTCGAGCGCAACCGGGTCGCCCGAGATCACGGTCGAGCGCGGCCCGTTGCTGACCGCGACTGCGAGGCGGTCCTCGAAGCCTTGAAGGGCGGCGCGTGCTTCCTCGAGCGGGAGGTCGACCGCGGCCATCGCCCCGCGACTGCTCAGCCGGCGGAGCAAGTGGCTCCGACGGCAGATCACCCGGGCCGCGTCCGGGAGATCGAGCGCGCCCGCGACGTGCGCGGCGGCGATCTCCCCCAGGCTGTGCCCGACGACCGCACCCGGCTGAATCCCCCACGACTGCCAGAGGGCGGCCAGCGCGACGCTCACCGCGAAGAGCGCCGGCTGCACCTCGTCGATACCGTCGAGCTCGCGATCGACCACGGTCAGCCGCTCGACCACGCTCCAGCCGGCCTCTCGCCGGATCGCCTCGTCACACCGCTCGAGACTCTCGCGGAAGACCATCTCCTGGACGAGCAGGCGGCGCCCCATCCCCGGCCACTGGGAGCCCTGGCCCGGGAAGACGAAGGCGAGCGGCGCCGACGCCTTCCGGTTCCGCCCGGCGATCACCGCCGGATGTGATCCCCGCGCGAGGTACTCGGTCAGCGCTTCCCGCAGCCCGTCCGCCGAGCGGCCGACGACTGCCAGCCGGTGCTCGTGATGCGCCCGCCGCACGGCCGCGGTGTAGACGAGGTCTTCGAGCCGATCCGCACCCGCCAGCGCCCCGGAATACGACCGCGCGAGCGCGGCGAGCGCCGGCGCGCTCCGTGCAGAGAGCGGCAGCAGGACCGCGTCCCGGGCTGCGGCAGGCGGTGCATCGACCACGGGCGGCGCTGCCTCCAGCACCACGTGCGCGTTCGTGCCCGACCAGCCGAACGAGCTCACGCCCGCACAGCGCCGGCCACGCCCGGCCGGCCACGGGCCGAGTGACGTCGGAATGGCGAGGGTCGGCGGCATGCTGATGTGGGGGTTCAGGCGGCGGAAGTGCAGGTGCGCCGGCACCGATCCGTGCTGGAGCGCCAGCACCGTCTTGATGAGCCCCGCGATGCCGGCCGCACCCTCGAGGTGTCCCAGGTTCGTCTTGACCGACCCGACGAGGCACGGCGCGGCGCGGCCCGATCCGAGCACCGCGCCGAGCGCCTCCATCTCGATGGGATCGCCGAGCGGCGTCCCGGTCCCATGCGCCTCCACGTACCCGAGCTCCTCGGGCGTGACACCGGCCTGATGGAGCGCGCGGCGGATCAGCGCTTCCTGCGAGCGCCCGCTGGGCGCGGTCAGCCCGTTCGTGCGGCCGTCCTGGTTCACCGCCGATCCGCGGACGACCGCCCGGATCGGATCTCCGGCCGCGACGGCGTCGGCGAGGCGCTTGAGCACCACCACACCGCAGCCCTCGCCGCGCACGAAACCATCGGCGCGCTCGTCGAAGGCCTTGCAGCGACCGTCGGCGGCCAGCATCTGCATGCGGGAAGCGGCGACCGTGAACTCGGGTGACAGGATCACGTTCACGCCGGCCGCGAGGGCCACGTCACATTCGCCGGTCCGGAGCGCCTGAACGGCCAGGTGGACCGCCACGAGGGACGACGAGCAGGCGGTGTCGATAGCAAGGCTCGGCCCGCGGAGATCGAGCAGGTACGCGAGCCGTCCGGCGAGCACGCTATGCGACGTCCCGGTGCCCGCGTAGGCATCGAGGCCCGCGGGGTTCTCGGCCTGGAGCGTCCAGTAGTCGTTGCTGTGGCTGTGGACCCCGACGAAGACCCCCGCCGCGCTTCCGGCCAGTCGAGAGGGATTCTGGCCCGCATCCTCGAGCGCATCCCACGCCACCTCGAGGAGCAGGCGCTGCTGGGGATCCATGCGGGCGGCCTCGCGCGGCGAGATGTCGAAGAACGCGGCATCGAAGCCATCGATCTCGCCCAGGAACGCTCCCCAGCGCGTGCTCATCTTGCCGCGGGCTCGAGGATCGGGATCGTAGAGCGCCGCCGCGTCCCAGCGATCGGCCGGCACCTCGGTGACCGCGTCGACGCCCTTGGCGAGCAGAGCCCAGAACGACGCGGCGTCGCGGACGCCGCCCGGGAGTCGGCAGCCGATACCCACGATGGCGATGGGTTCCGTTTTCGCGCGCTCCGCCGCTTCGAGACGGGCGCGCATCTTCGCCAGGGCGTCGAGCGCCTGCCGCAGCTGGTCGCCGCTCGGCTCACTCATGACCCGGCTCCGGTCCGCCTCCGAGCAGTCGATTCACCCGCGCCAGCTCCTCGTCCAGCAGCGCGCCCACCTGGTCCCGAGACAGGCCCTCGGTCTCCGGGTCGACCCGTTCGGTCGTCGGCGCCGCCTCCACCCGCGGCGCATCGACGACGAGGTCGAGCGCCTCGGCGATGTGGCCAACCAGCGCGGCAACCGTCGGGTAGTTCCACACGAGCGTGGCCGACAGGCGCAACCCGAAGTCCGCCTCGAGCCGGTTTCGTAGCTCGAGCGTCATCAGTGAATCGAGGCCGAGACTCTTGAGAGGGGCCTCCGCGTCGACTCGTGCCGGCTCCAGGCGCAGAATCCGCGCGACCCGCGCCGTCAGGTGCGCCCGGAGCATCCCGAGCCGGGCGGAGCCCGGGGCGGCTCTCAACACGTCCGGCAGTGCGGCGCCGCCCGCGTCGGGGCGCGCCGCCGATGGGCGCACGAGCGCGCCGAGGAAGGGATCGGGCGCTCCGCCACGTGCCACGCTCCAGGCCTCGGCGTCGAAGATCATGATCGCCTGATGGGTGCGGTCGCTTCCGAGCATCGCGGTGAAAGCCTGCACACCCTGCTCGGGGGATAGGCTTCCGAGTCCTACCCTTTCGAGGCGCGCCCCGCGATCGCGACGCGCGGCGGCGAGCCCGATGTCACTCCACGGGCCCCAGCCGATGCTGATCGCGGGGCGGCCGAGGCTCCGCCGATACCGCGCCAGCGCATCCAGGAACGCGTTGGCCCCCGCGTAGCTCGCCTGGCCGGCCAGGCCCAGGAGGGGGGAAACCGACGAGCACAGGACGAAGAAGTCGAGCGGGTCCGACTCGGTCAGCGTGTGGAGGACCCACGCTCCGGCGGCCTTGGGTGCCATGACCGCCCGGATCTGGCCGAGCTCCATCCGGAGGAGCGTCGCGTCGTCGAGCACGCCCGCAGCGTGAATCACTCCTCGCAGAGGCGGCATCCGACGACGCAGGGCCTCGAGGGCGGTCGCCATCGGTCCGGGCGCCGCGACGTCGGCCTGGATCGTCACCACGTCGGTCCCGGCCTGCTCGAGCGCGGTGATGATTCGGTGCGCCTCGGCGCCGGGTGCGCGACGACCGAGCAGCGCGACGTGCCGCGCGCCGGCGTCAACCAGTGCGCGCGCCATCGCAAGCCCCAGCGCGCCCAGGCCCCCGGTAATCAGGTACGTCCCGTCGGATCGGATCGCCGACGCGGCCGCAGTCAGCGGGGCCACGGCCGCAGCCGACTGCGAGAGCGAGAGGGCGATCTTCCCGATATGGCGCGCCTCCGCCATGTAGCGGAAGGCATCGGATACCTCGCCGATCGGGAACACGCGCACCGGAAGAGGCTGGATTTCTCCGACGGCGACGCGCTCCATCAGACGCGCCAGCAAGGCTCCGACGACGCTCGGTCGCTCCCGGCACAGGCGCTCGAGATCGAGCGCGGCAAAGGACAGATTGTTCCGGAATGGGCCCAGCCCGATTGGCGCGTTCTGGTAGATGTCCTGCTTGCCGATCTCCACGAATCGTCCGTACGGAGCGAGCGCCGAGAGGCCAGCGGCGACCGCCTCGCCGGCCAGCGAGTTCAGGACGATGTCCACGCCGGCCCCACCCGTGAGCGCCATGACCTCTCTCGCGAAGGACAGCGACCTCGAGTCGAGAACGTGCTCGACTCCGAGCGCGCGGAGGTGCTCGTGCTTCCGCGGGCTCCCCGCGGTGGCGAACACGATGGCGCCGGCCCGTCGGGCGAGCTGCACCGCGGCCAGGCCCACCCCGCCGGCCGCGGCGTGGATCAGCACGCGGTCGCCCGCCTGCATCCGGGCCAGGTGCTCGAGCGCGTACGACGCGGTCAGGAACGCGATCGGCAGGGTGGCCGCCACCGCGTCCTCGAGGTGAGCCGGCTTCGACACCGCCAGCCGCGCGTCGGCGATGGCGTGGGTGCCCAGACAGTCGAAGGCGATCGCGATCACCTCGTCGCCGACCCTCGGGCTCTCGACGCCCGGGCCCACGGCCACCACGCGGCCCGCGCATTCCATCCCGATGGGCCCGATTCCGTCAGGGTATCCAGGCAGACTGCCGAGCGTCGAAAGCACGTCCCGGAAGTTGAGGCCGGCGGCGCACACCTCGATCTCGATCTCGCCCGCTCCGGGCGGGCGTCGCACGAGCGGCCGGAGCCGCAGGCCGTCGAGAGTGCCGATCGCGGAGGCCCGGGCCTGGAACGGTGTCGACCCTGCCGGAACCGACGGCGCTTCCTCGGCCGCTTCGGATGCGGGGGCGACGCGCTCGAGCCTCGCCACGTAGCGGTCGCGGCCCCGCAGCGCGATCTGCCCCTCGCCGTCTGGTCGGACGCACTCGAGGGCGAGGCCATCGAGCTCTTCGCCGCTCGGCTCACCGCTCAGGTCTATCCGCTGCGGCCGCAGGTCGGGATGCTCCCTCGCCAGGACCGCCCCGGCGCCCCACAGTGGGGCCTGTTCGAGGGCGATACGCCCGGCCGCGGACGCGATCTCCTGCAGTCCGGCCGTCACCAGCACGATGCGTGGCCGCACCGCCGACTCGTCCACCGCCAGAGCCTTGACGAGCGCCGCCATTCCCTGTACCGCCGTCGATTCGGTGATCGCCTCGTGCGCATCGGGGGCCAGAGGCTCGGCGTCGAGCCCCTGGAGGTACGCGATTCCCTGTACGGGCCCCGTAGCGGCTAGACGTGCTTCGAGATCGCCCGATCCGGGGGTCACCACCGAGCAACGCGCGCCACGTTCGGTGAGCCGGCGCGCGAGCCGCTGGCCCACGCCCGCACGATCGGCCAGGACGATCCAGTGTCCCGGCGCCTCGGCTTGCTCGCTCACCGCGGTCGACTGCCGATGCCACCGGATCTCGAACGTGCACCGGTCGAGATCGGTATCGGGTCGGGCCAGCGGCACGACGCGCACCCCGTCCGCTTCGAGGACCACGTGCCCCGCGGAATCGTCGACCACGACGTCCGCCACGAGCGCGTCGTCGGGACCCATGCTCCGCACCGTCACCCGGCAGCGAAGCTCTTTCTCGAAGGCCGGGCCGCCGTGAACGACCACACGGTCGATCGAAGCCGGTACATAGGTGGCCGTCGCGGTGGCGGGAGTAACCTCGAGCGCCGCGATCACGCCCTGCAGCGCCGCATCGAGGAGGCAGGGATGCACCGCGTAGCGGCCGGCGTCTTCGACAACCGCATCGGTCGAGCGCAGGCGCGTGACGACGACCGCGCCGTGCCGCGAGAGCGAGGCGACACCCTGGAAGGCGGCTCCATATTCGAGACCGCGCCGGCTCATCGACTCGTAGTGCGCCTGACCGGTCGCCTCGCTCGTGGCGCCATCGCCGGGGGTCATCGTGGTGGTCGTGAAGTTGAGCGCTCCGCCGTCTCGAAGGCCACCGCTCGCATGTACGATCCACCGACTCGAGGGCCCGGCCCCAGCCTCACGGCTTGCGAGCCGGAAGGTCGCGGCACCCGATCCGGAGGAGGTGACCACGAGCTGCAATGTCCGTGTCTCGTCGGCGGCAATCGCCAGAGGCGTGTCCAGTCGGACATCCGTCACGCCTGCCGACCCGGAACCGAAGGCAGCGGCCCCCGCGCTGAGGGCCATCTCCACGATCGCGCTGGCCGGGAGCACCGCCACCCCGTGCACGCGGTGCTCGAGCAACCACGGCGTCTGGATGGGGTCGAGGCGGCCCTGCCAGAAGTGAGTCCCCGGGTCGGCCGAGGACACGATGTGCTCCTCGAGTATCGGATGAGCGCCCGCACCCACGCGGCGGTTCGCGCCGCCCGCCGGGGCGATGGGATACCAGAAACGCTCGCGTTGCCACGGATAGGCCGGCAAGGTGACGCAGCGGCCGGCCGTCGGGTAGAGCCGGCCCCAGTCCACCGGGTAGCCGGAGGAGTAGAGCGTGCCGAGCGACTCGAGCATCGTCGCCCGCTCCGGCTCCTCGCGTCGGAGCGAAGGCAAGCACAGGCCGGGTCGGCCGGTCGCGAGCCCCTGCTCGATCGCGGGCAGCAAGACGGGATGAGGGCTGATCTCGATGAACGTGTCGCAGCCGTCCTCCCGAAGCCGCCGGACCGCCGCCGCGAACTGGACCGTCTCGCGGAGGTTCCGCATCCAGTACCCGGCACCGAGCTCCGCGCCCTCGATGAGACCGCCGGTGACGGTGGAGCACATCGGGATCCGCGTCTCGGCCGCGGTGAGACCGGCGAGGCCGCGCAGGAGATCCTCGCGCAGTGGGTCCACCTGCGGGCTGTGCGAGGCCACGTCCACCTTCACCGGACGGCAGAACACCCCGTCCCGGTCGAGCCGAGAGAGCAGCTCCTCCATGGCCCCCACCTCGCCGGCCACCACCGTCGACCGATCGCTGTTGCACACCGCGATCGACAGTCGGTCTTCCCGGCCGCGCAGCCGCTCATGAAGATCGTCCGACGAGAGCTCGACCAACGCCATCGCGCCGCGGCCGCTGATGCGGCGGAGCAGCGCGCTGCGCGTGCAGATCACGCGCGCCGCCGCATCCAGGTCGAGAGCCCCCGCCACGTGGGCCGCCGCCACCTCACCCATGCTGTGCCCGACCACCGCCACCGGCTCGATCCCCCAGGCTCGCCACTGCTCGGCGAGCGCGACCTGGATCGCGAAGAGGGCTGGCTGGACGATGTCGATCCGATCCAGGCGCGACCCGTCGGCCGCCCGCAGCTCCTCGAGGAGAGACCAGCCCGCGTGGGCGGCGATGGCGCGATCGCAGCCCTCGAGCGCCCGCGCGAATGCCGGCTCCGTCGCCGCGAGACCGAGCCCCATGCCGATCCACTGCGAGCCCTGGCCCGGGAACACGAAGGCGACCCGAGAGGCGCGTGCGGCCCCGCGAGGCGCGACGATACTCAACGCCGACCCCGCGCGGAGGAGCGCGTCGAGCCGCGTCACGAGCTGCTCTCGATCCGAGCCGACGACCGCGAGCCGATGGTCGTGGTGGCTGCGCCGAACGGCCGCCGTGAAGCAGACGTCGCGGATGTCCTCCCGATCGAGATCTGTCAGGTGGGCGAGGTAACTGGTCGTGAGCTCGCGCAGCGCCTCGGGGCTCCGGGCGGACAGCGGGAGCACGTATTCCCTCGAAGCGTCCGCCGGGGGCAGGGCCACGCGAGCCGCGTCCCCGTCGCTCGGTGCCGCCGCGAGCACGACGTGGGCGTTGGTACCCCCGATGCCGAACGAGCTGACGCCCGCGAGCGGACGTCCCTCCTCCGGCCATGTCATCGCGTCGCGGACGATGGCGACTCCCAGATCGCTCCACGGCACCTCGGGCGTCGGGACGTCACAATGAAGGCTCGCCGGGATCACTCGGTGCTCGAGGCCCAGCGCCACCTTGATGAGCCCGGCGATGCCGGCAGCGCCCTCGGTGTGGCCGATGTTCGTCTTCACCGAGCCCACGAAGCACGGCTGCGCCCCCCCGCGCCCTCGCCCCAGGACCGAACCCAGGGCGGCGAGCTCGACCGGGTCGCCCGCTCGGGTTCCCGTGCCGTGCGCCTCGACGTACTGCACCGCGGTCGGCGCGATCCCGGCGCGGCGGTAGGCGGCGCGCAGAAGATCTTCTTGACCCGAGCGGCCCGGCGTGCCGAGCGAGCCGCCGGTGTGGCCGTCGTTGTTGACCGCGCTGCCCAGGATCACCGCATGGATCGTGTCGCGGTCGGCGCGGGCGCGTGAGAGTCGTTTGAGCACCACGACTCCGACCCCTTCGCTGCGCACGTATCCGTCCGCGGACGCGTCGCCGAACTTGCAGCGTCCGTCCGCGGACAGCATCCGGGCCTGCGAGTACGCCACGGTGATGTGCGGCTGCAGGATCACGTTCACCCCGGCCGCGATCGCGATATCGCTCTCGCCGGTCCAGAGGCTCTGACACGCGAGATGCACCGCCACGAGCGACGAGGAGCACGCGGTATCCACGGTCATGCTCGGCCCGCGTAGCCCTAGGAGGTGGGACAGGCGTCCCGAGGCGGTGTAGCGACCGCTGCCGGTGGTCATGTGGAAATCGACCCGACCCGTCTCCGCGAACATCCTCGCCTCGTAGTCGTTGATCCACATGCCGACGAACACGCCGGTGTTGCTGCCATCCAGCGCTCGCGAGGGGAGGCCCGCGTCGTCGAGCGCCTCCGATGTCACCTCGAGGAGCAGCCGCTGCTGGGGATCGAGACGATCGGCCTCGCGCGGCGAGATTCCGAAGAACCGGGCATCGAAGCGATCGATGTGCTCGAGGAATCCGCCGCGCACCGCTCGAGGGGTGGCGAGCTGGCGGTCGGGCGGTAGCACGCCCACGGAGTCACCACCACGCGCCAGCAGCGACCAGAAGGCGGCCGGTCCCATGGCTCCCGGAAACCGGCAGCCTAGGCCAATGATGGCGATTGGTTCGCCTTCGTCGCTCGGACGGACGCTCATGGGCTCGATGGTTTTTAGGTCGCGACCGACTGAGCGAGCTGAAGGCTCAGGGCAAACGAATCGCCATAGGGAAAGGTTTGCAAGTCCAGAGCCACTGTGGACTGCAAGAAAGGCTTGTGGGGGCCGACTCTTAGGTGTGTTACCAAATGGCATACCACTGCAATCTAGGGTTCAGCTGCGTAGATTTTCGTGCAAATCGTGCACATGGGTACTCCAGGTAATACACTCATTTTCGCGGGTTTAGCTGCGGTGATCAGGCATAGGGCAGGCGTAGGGTCGTGCGGAAGAATGGTGCCCTAAGGGCCGGCCTCTTGGCACTGGACGGGAGATCCCCGCTGGGCACTCGTCGCGAGTGACACGGACGGGCACTCGCCACTCGCGAGGGGTGTCTTGCCACCCCCCGGTGCTGGAGGCGACTGGGCGCGTCCGAGCCGTCCTGGAGCGATCACGACGTCGGGCCTTCTTCGAACGGCCGCGGCGTGATCAGCACGCGTAACCACCGGCTGAGTGCGGGGCTCTCGCCACGAGCGGTCCGCCAAGAGGTGGCGTGCCTAGAGGGATTCGAACCCCCGACCCTCGGCTTAGAAGTGGGCCAACAAAGAAGTCATGCGCTGTCACCGACTGCGAAGCCGGGTGCGTTTGGGTTATCTTCCGACTGCGGGGCCAGTACGGTCCATCCCGTGGAGCCCCGAGGGTTCTCCCGCCTCGTAAACTGGAAGAGTGACCGCCCTTCCGAAAATCGACCCCACGCAGTCGAGCGAGGAACACCAGTCCTTTCACCGCGACGGTTGGGTGGAGTAGGACTGATGGCAGACTGGGTGGCACCATTGAGCGTTCGGCTGGACCACTACCGGAAGCAGCGCGGTGGGCTTTCAACGGCCCACCGCGCGCTTCTAACCTGCTGCTACTTCTTCTGGGACAGAATTTTGGCTGCGTCGGCGTCCTCAATCACAGGCACGACCGTGAACTCCAGCAGATCCGACCACTGGTACATCCAGCCGTACAGCGACGTGGCGTCGTCGGCGCTCGCCATCGTGATGCCACCGAGTTCGCCCAGCGTGTGCCACCGACCGAGCATCTTGACGCCCGTCGGAGGAGGCGCCCCCGTCTCCATGAACCGCTTGACCGCCTCGTCTCGCTTGCCAGGAAGCACCGTCCACTTCGTGAGGAAAAGCATCGTCGTGTACTCCGCGTACCGCCAGTGGAACGTTAACTACTACCGGGCGCGAACCCCGCCGTCGACACGACAGGTAGCACCCGGTCTTCACCCGAGGCGGAGGGAGCCCCTTGGAGCGGGCCCGAGCGACGGAACGGCTGGATTGCGACCGCGAAGAGTCTGAGCTATACCCCCAGGAATTGTCAATCGCCGTGGCCCTGCTCGCCTACCGGAGAAGTCGGATTCCATAGAATCCGGCACTGATTCCGGCACTGCACCTTCGCAGAGGACCCCGGCTGGCTGATCGTGGCTCGTAAGTGCCTGTAATGGAATGGCGCGCCTGGAGGGATTCGAACCCCCGACCCTCGGCTTAGAAGGCCGATGCTCTATCCAACTGAGCTACAGGCGCGGAAGGTAGCTACGATACACCAGACCATTGCTCGCATTCACCGGGCTTCACGAGCTGGTCCCGCTCAGGCGCACGCCGGCCAAACGCTCCACCGCAAGACGTTCGTGCCGGCGGGCCCGCTCCGGGTGAGTTCCTCCGACCCTAGAATGAATACGCCTGCGCTCGGATGACGCCACCCTTCACGTGCACTTCGCTAAGCACTTGAGAATGTCGCGGCCTCACCGAGAACGGCTACTGGGTGATGACCACCCCGGAACCGACAGATAGCCTAGTGTCCGGGCCCGACAGTATGTCCAGATTGGGCAGAAGCTGCTGCTGGAGACGTGTTCACTGATGATCCAGGTGCGGTAGCGCGCGAACTTCCTCAGAATGGCCTGGATTTGATCGTTGCGAAGATGTTGAAACACCTGCCTCACGATGACGAGATCGCCGGGCGGGAGTGGGTCGGTGACCGCATCGATTGCCCTGAACGTGAGATTGTCACGAACGAACATCAGCTCGGGCACCACGTCGCACGCGGTGTATGTCCGGGCGAGGTTCGGCCGCTGCCCACTCGCGTCATCGTGTTGGAGATCCTGTCGCCCGCGCCCGTCGTGCGCCGGAATCCGCACCGCAGAGTCGCCCAGGCGGGCCGTCCGGCAGGCTGTTTTAGGTAAGCACAAGATGTGGGTTGACAGGCCCGGGCCCCCACGATAGGCTGCGCTCATCATTCACACCGGCTCGGCACCATCGACCATCAGCAGCGGGATCGACGACGATCGTCCTCTGCCTCGGGAGCGCAACATGACGGCGGAAGACTTGCTCAGCGAGCTCCGGTCCTCACGGACCGACCTCGCGCGCCTCGTGGAAGCGGCGCGCGACCGGCACACCCGCCTGGTCATACCTCAGCGGAGCGTGGAGGCGTGGCAGCAGCGGGAGCCGGAGACCTGGACGAAGGTCAGCGGCTGGCTGACCGCGCACGGGGTATCGATCGTCCGGGTCTGAGATCAGGCCGCGACGGCTGTCGCGGCGGGTCCCACATGGGCCGGCGGAAGCCGGGGAAAATGGTCGGGGTGAGAGGATTTGAACCTCCGACTCCCTGCTCCCAAAGCAGGTGCGCTACCGGGCTGCGCCACACCC
>Ga0070692_10000039_pt1 | contig 25426 bp, 17 predicted proteins | sample KBSK1102metaG_FD_64675 | JGI IMG/M metagenome (GOLD analysis project Ga0070692, IMG submission 64675) | Corn, switchgrass and miscanthus rhizosphere microbial communities from Kellogg Biological Station, Michigan, USA - KBS K1-10-2 metaG | ecosystem: Host-associated > Plants > Roots >...
GCCGGACGTACGAGCTGATGTATGCGGCCACTGATGCAGCCGGGAACCAGGCGTCCGCCGTGTCGCTGATGAGCGTCCCTCGTGATCTCGGAGGCGGTCCGGAACCGATCGTGTTGCGCGCCGACGACGGGGGGCCTTCCGGCACGGCGACGTTCTTCTGGAATGCCGTGCCGGACGCCCTCGGGTACGACGTCATTGCCGGCGACGTTGCCGGCCTGCGATTCTCCGGCGCCAGCATCTCGCTGGGACCCGTGTCCGTGCCGGGACGACTCGTGACCTCGACCCGATGGACGGATCTGCCTGGAGACCCGCAGCCGGCCCCCGGTCATGCCTGCTTCTACCTCGTCCAATACCGGGATGAGAATGGAAGCAGCGGATTCGGGAGCGAGCCCCTGCCGCTGCCGCGCGTTCCCGATTCGTGCGCCGGCGGATGCCCAGGAGATTCGGCCGTGGCTGAATGCGCCTACGGGCAGGCCAGTGACTCGATCGCCTGCGTCCCGGGGCCGTACGAACCTCCGGCGCAGGAGTTCCGCGCGCGGGTGAGATAGAACCAGCCGTCCCCGCCGGGCGGGGCGGCGCGCGTGTCGTCGTAGGCCGTGGCCGCGAGCCCCGAGGCCAGGCACGACGTCGCCGCTCCCAGGCCCGACGTGCGCAGGGCCAGAAGTCCGCCCCCCGCGACCTCGTAGGTCACGCCCGGTCCGGCCCCCGGCGGCTGGTTGCCGTCCCAGGCCAGGTGCGCAGGAGAGGCTGCGTCGACCGCGAGCCCGGTCACCTCGATCGGCGCGAGCCACGGGGCGGCCGCATCGCCGGGAGAGCAGTCGTCGCCGTTCAGGTGTCCGTCGAGGTCACGGTCGGCGCCGAGCCGCACCCCCGAACCGACCGTGGCGCAGAGGAAACTGACCGGCCCTCCCGCCCCCTGGCGCAGATCCAGCGTGCTCACCTGCGGCTCCCCCGCCACGTCGGTGGTCCACAGTCCGCCTGTTCCGATCCCGCCGTTCAGGTAGTAGCCCCGCAGGCGGCCTGAGGGGGCGCGCGCGTACGCGACCAGCTCGCAATGCCGGCCGGCGTCGGCCAGGTTTCCGAGAGTCAGGAGGGTCGAGAGGAGCAGCTCCTGCGGCGGCGCCCCGGTCGGCGGGGCGCCGGCGGGAACCGTCAGGTTCTTCCCCACGGCCGGCCGGATGCCGGTCGGGAAGAGAGTCAGGAAGACCGTGATATCGCGCGTCTCCTGGGGCGTGAGGCTGAACACCCCGGCCGACAGGAAGGTCCCCAGGTCGGGGATCGAGCCGTCGTGCGTGAAGCCGAACCCCCCCTTCGACTCGGGGGGGTTGGTCGTCCCCGGTGCGCCGAACCGGGGGCCGAGCTTCTCGTACATGTTGCGACTGTGCGGCACCTTCAGGTCGCTGTGCGGGCTGCCGTCGAGGTTCCCGTTGAACAACCCCGCCTTGGCGACGTCCGGATCGCCCGGGTTCAGCCCGCCGATTTTGCCGCCTGCCGCGCCGAACGGCAGGGCATGGCAGGCCGAGCAGGACTGCCCCGCGTCGGTGCTCCCCGACGTGAAGAGGCGCTGCCCCTCCGTCGGGTTGCCGCTGAACGGGTTGTTGGGGATGGTCAGCGTGAAGTTCGGGATCGTGTCGTCGACGTTCCGGAACGGGTTCGGCGGGAAGGCGATCCCCAGGGAGAACTGGCGGAACAGCTCCATCTGGGCCGCGCTCAGCCCGGCCGGCTCGCCGTTGATCGGACCGATGTCCCGCGAGCCCAGGAGACCGACGAACGCCTTGTTGAACGCGTTGAGCGTGCCGCGGTCGCCGCGCCAGTGGAGAGGCTCGAGCATGCCGCGCAGCGTCTGCGTCGTCATCGGCCCCTTCTGCGGGTCGAACCCGTCATGCGCGGCGAACGGCTGCTGCGCCGGGACGGTCGTCGGCTGGTTGTTCTGCGGCACGATGAACCGGACGTTGTCGCCCGGCGTGCCGTAGGGCGCGAAGTCCCCTTCGGGGTTCCCCAGGTCCCAGCCCAGCTCGTCCATGTTTCCCGAGATGTGGCAGGAGGCGCAGGAGTTGTCGCCGTGCCCCGAGGTGTCGATGCCGTCGTACAGGAAGCGCCGGCCGTTGCGCACCGTCGGGGAGGAGGGATCGTGAAGCGCCAGCTCCCCGACCTTGGACAAGGTCGCCGCATCGACCAGCGCGATCGAATTCGAGAAGCGGTTGAGGACGTAGAGTCGTCCCAGATCCTCGCGCAGGGCGACGCCGGTCGGTCCCTCCCCCACCTCCACGGCATCCGGGGCGGCGCGCGACGGGCCGAACACGCACGCGGCGTAGTTCCCGGGACCGTCCAGGCAGCCCTGGCTGACGCGGAACAGCTTGCGCGAGCCGATGGCGGTGAGGTAACCGGTCGTGCCGGCCCGGTTCCAGGTCATCATCCCGGGCTGCGAGAGGCTCGCCAGCCGCTCCGTCAGGTTGGTCGCCGGATCGCTGTGGCGATCGATGTGGGCGTTGAGGTCGACGATCCGGAGCGCGTTCCCCTGGGCCGGATCGACGATGGTCAGCCGGTTGTCCACGACGTGGCCGCCGACTCCCAGGGGATGCTCGAAGCGCACGCGGTTCCGCGCCTCGGTGTTCGGCACGTAGATCCGTCCGTTCGCCGGATTGACCGAGATCTCGAACAGCGTCGTGCCGAGGTGGTCCACGGTCGTCACGCCGAGCGTCGTCGCGTCGATGACGAACAGATCGTGGTCCGGCAGCCTGACCGGCAGGCACATGCTCCAGTCCTGGCCGGCGTCGTCGCGCCACGCCTGGGTCCCCTGGTCCCAGCCGACGATGAGGCCGACGGGGGGGACGCCGCCGTTCGGCGGGTCGGGCAGGAGCGTGTTGCGGGCGATGCCGGGAGGCAGCGGCGGATACGGCGGGTGCGGCGCGCTGCAGTTGATGTTGTTGAGCCCGAGGGCCGAAAGCCGAGTCTGGTTCAGGCCCGCGTCTCCCCCGAAGATGACGTTCGCGTTGACGCCGGTCGTCTGGTTGCCCGAGTTCAGGACGATCGCGTACACCTTCGTCCCGTCGCGCGAGACCGCCAGGGCGCGGGTGTCGCTGCCGAACAGATCGATGCGGGACGGCGGCTGGGAGAGATCAGAGAGGCTGAAGGCCTTGACCGCGTCCTCCTGGGAGACCGCGACGAAGGCGCGGCCCGCGGCGAACACGACGTCGGTCGGCTCGTCCCCGACCGGCAGCGTCCGCACGACGGTCCCCAGGTTCAGGTCGACGATGCTGATCGTGTCGGAGAGGTGGTTGACCACCCAGGCCTCCGACTCGGTGCGGGCGACCACGGTGACCGGCTCGAGCCCCACCGGGATTTGCGCCAGCGGCGCCAGGTCCCCTCCCGGGAGGACGGTGAACACCTCCAGGAGCGCTCCGGGGGTGTTCACCGCCAGGAGCCTCCCCCCCGAGGGGGTCAGGGCGATCGGGTGGACCTGCGACGACTCGAAATTGACATACTGGGCCCCGGCAGGGGCCGAAAAGGCGAGCCCCAGAAGTAGGACCGGGGCTCCGAGCCGGACGGTTCGCATGGAAGCGCCTCCCCTGGGTGGTTGCGGCTCGCGTGTCCGGCATCTAAATTGCTGCACGGACGCGGGATGCGCGTTAACGTCTGTCCCGTCGGGCCGCCGCCGGCTTTGTCGCCGCGCGATCCGGGCGGCCCGGACATAATAAGATGGCTCGCCGGGAAATTACGCCGGATCCGTCGATTCCGCAAGGGGTTGTTGACGCGATGCGTGGACCGAAAAGGCCGAGACCAACCTGTCATTCGGGGTTCCCAACCTCCGTCCTGCTCCTCGCGGTTCTTGCCTGGTCGCCGGTGGGCGCCCAGGCGCCCGGCGAGCCCGGGTCCGCTCCCCCGGCCGAATCCACCCGGTCTTTCCCCGCCATCGCCACGATCCGGATCGAACGGACGGACGTCTTCAACCTGGACGATCCGGATGAGCGTCACGCCCCGTACATCCTGGCCAACAAGCTGCACATCCAGACGCGCGAGCGCATCATCCGGAGGGAGCTCCTGTTCGCCGAGGGGGACCCGGCCGACCCGGATGTGCTGTACGAGTCGGAGCGGAACCTCAGGCGGTTGAGCTTCCTGCACGACAATACGCGCATCATCACGGTGCCGCGCGACGACGGCCGGGTGGACGTCGTGGTGCGGACGCGCGACGTCTGGACGACCCGGCCCAGCGTGTCCCTGAGGCGTGAAGGGAACGAGACGACCGGCCGCTTCTCCTTCATCGAGGACAACTTCATGGGGTTCGGCAAGCGGCTCGGCGCGTCGTACCGCAAGGATCTGGACCGCAGTTCGGGCGGGGTCGAGTACTCCGATCCGCGGCTTCTGGGGACACGCTGGAACCTGGTGGCGACCTATTACGATCGCTCGGACGGCATGCTCTATTCGGCGGAAGCCGGCAGGCCGTTCTATTCCGTCCAGACCACGCAAGCGGGCGGCGGAGGCGGATCGCATTTCTCGCAGATCACCACCCTGCAGCTGGACGGGGAGGACTCCCCCGGGTTCCGGCAGCGGCACAGCGACCTGACGATTCGATACGGTCGTGCCCTGAGCACCGGGTATGACTGTGTGCGCCGCCTCACCTACCGCTTCCGCCTGGAGGACGACATCTTCGATCCCGAACCGGGTGAAGGGCCGCTCTCGCCCCTCCCGCCGGTCGGCGGCTCGGGGTATGCGGCCCTGCCGGTGGATCACCGGTTCCGCGTCCTGGGGGTCGATTACCAGAGCAGCGACGTGCGCTTCGAGCGGGCGAGCCACCTCGATCGATTCGATCGATTCCAGGACGTGAACCTGGGGAACGAGTGGTCGGTCTCGCTCGGCGTCTCCCCGACCTTCCTCGGGGACGACAGGACCCGCGTGTTTCTCGGCGGGCAGTTCAGCCGCTGGATGCACCTGTCGCCGAACACCTTCTCGCGCCTGCAGGCGGAGGTCTCCGGCCGGCTCGAAGCGGGGGCCGCGCAGAACGCGGTGACGCAGGTCGACCTGAGGCACTACTACCTGGGGCTGCCGCGCCAGACGCTCGTCGTCCATGCCGAGCAGACCTCGGGCCACAACCTGGACGGGGAGAAGCAGTTCGTCCTGGGCGGGGAATCGGGATTGCGCGGGTACGACAACCGGCGCTTCGACGGCAACAAGCGGCTGCTGCTCAACGTCGAGGACCGGGTGTACCTGGTCTACGACTGGCTGCACCTCGTGTCGGTCGCCCTGGCCGGCTTCGCGGACGCCGGGTTCGCCTGGCGCGCCGGGAAGGGACAGGATCTGGGAGACGTCGTGGGGGACGTCGGCGTCGGGTTCCGCTTCGACGTGACCCGCGGCGGGAGCGGAACGGTCATCCGTCTCGACTACGCCTATCCCGTCAACCGCGTCGGGCAGGAAGAGAACCCGCGCGGCGTGCTGTCGTTCACCGCGGGGCAGGCGTTCTGAGGAGCCGCGGGATCGATCAGCCCTTCGCCGCCGCAGCCGCGCGCGCCGCCCGGCGGCGGGAGGCCGCGACCAGGACCTTCACGACGCGCGATTTCCATCGGGGCTCGTGAATTTCGTAGTAGTGCAGAAGGCCCGCCGTCTGCTCGAGCGACTTGCGGCCCGGGGGCATCTGCCGGATGCTGGCTCCGCCCAGATGGGCGACCGAAAGGTCGTAGAGGACGTGGACTTCCAGGCCCGATTTCCAGACACGACGTGAGAGATCGACGTCGTTGAAGAAGATCGGGAACCCTTCGTCGAACAGGCCGCCGATCCGCCCGATCGTCGCGCGGGCGATCAGCAGACAGGCCGCGGCGGCCTGATCGATCACCGCGACGCCGGCCCGCCGGATGGATCCCAGGTGGTAGCTCCGTCCCACCCTCCCTCCCAACAGCCACCGGTCCACCCTCCTGCCCGCGCGCGAGTAGTGACAGAACACGATCGGCAGTGTCGGAAACCTCCGATGCAGCGACTGCGAGACGCCATCCTTCCCCACCAGGTTGCACGTGACGATGCCGGCCCGCTCATGCGCCCGCAGGTAATCGAGCATGCCTCTCAGGGCGGGGCCGGTGAGGATGATGTCGGGGTTGACGACCGCCAGGACCTCCCCCCGGGCCACGGCGAGCGCCTGGTTGTTCCCGCGGGCGAACCCTTCGTTCCGGGCGTTCGCGATCAGCCGGACCCTGGGATCGGCGCCGAACTCCTTCCTGACCATTTCGGCGCTTCCGTCGGCCGACGCGTTGTCGACGACGATGACCTCGGCAGACAGCGTCCCGAGGCTCGCGAGCGTCGAGCGCAGGCACTCCCGCAACAGGCCGCACGTATTCCACGAGACCACGAGAACGGACAGATCGAGCGGAGATGTCAATGGTGCGTCGTGCCGCCGGCCGCCCGCGGGACGGCCCGGATGGTATCGCGCTTGCTCAAAATGATGATGACTTCGTTGTCGCGCTTGAAGATCAGCTCGACCTCGAAGCCGTGGCTCCGCCTGACGGTGAGGATGAGCTCGAGCATCTCGACCTGCGTCCAGACGTGGAAGTGGATGGCGGCCTGTCGCTCCATCAAGTCCCGTGCGTGCCGCTCGATCTGCGCCTCCCCCTGAACCCGGTCGACGAGCTTCGTCCACTCCTCGTAGTGCCCGGCGCGGGACCACGCGGACCCCTCGCGGTCGTCCCGCAGGAGATGCTCGATCGTCGTGAGCGGACGGTCCGCATCGAAGGTGTAGCGCTTGTCCGGGATCGCCAGGAACAGCACGCCGTCCTTCCGCAGAACCCGGAGCATGTTCCGCAGCGCGCCGATCGGATTCTGGCAGTGCTCGAGGAGGTGGTTCGCGATGACGAAGTCCTGCGAGGAATCGGGTATCGCGTCGAGCGTCTCGCCGTCGGCGACGATATCCACCTTGACGAGCTTCGAGCGCAGGTCGGGATGCTCCTGTCCGAGATCGGCGGCGCTGACCCGATCGACGTATCGGACGCGGACGTGGCGGGGCACCTTGAGCGGATTGTGCATCGCGCCAATCTCGATTCCGTGGCCCCTCAGGTAGGCGCGGGCGATCGCCTTGCGCCGCAGCAGCTCCTCCGGCCGCACCGCCGCCCCCAGCAGCCGGCCGGCGCGCTTCCGAACGCTCCTGGCGATCTTGGCGATCATTCGCGGGTGACGCTCCGGTGGAACTGTTAGCACGCTCGATCGGAATCTGTCAAACCGCGCCGTCGCGGCGCGCGCCGCTCGGACCGGGCGCGGATGCGCGTTCGTGACGCGTGTCCGTCGGCGAACGCCGCACGCCGCCCGGGTGGGGCACCCGGTTCCGGGCCGCGCCTCATTTCGTGCTTCAACCTCCCTGTCGGCAACAGTTGCGCCGGGCGGGCGGGATGCGACGCGCGCGGCGCGCGCCTGGCACCGCGATTGCTTTTCCGTCCAGACGATTCACGACACGCACGCAAGCAAGGGACGGGACGATGGGCAATCTCCTGAGATGCGTCATCTGGGGGGACGATCCGGAAACGCGGCAGCGCCTGGGGGCGGGCGTTCCGGGAGCTTCGGGTCGTTCCAACCAGGGGACGGCGGCGCAGGCCGCCGTCCCGAACTCCTCCAAGGCTTGATGACGGGTCCTCCTCGTCATGGCGCCGACCCGAGGCGTCGCGGCCGTCCCGAGGTTCCTCCCGAGGGACGGCCGCCTTCTTTTTCCCCGCTCCCGCCGCCGGCATGGTCGCGCGCCGGCGACCAGGTCGTGCCGCGCAAGAGCTCCTCGAGCTTGGCAGGAAAACCGGCCAGCCCGCCGTAGTGCGCCAGACGATACTTGAGCGGCAGCCGGACGCGCGGCGGGTCCGGGTCGAGCTCCCAGGTGTGCACATCGATCACCGCCGGGAAGCCCGCACGATTGCGCGCCTCGATCTCCCGCAGGATCACCCGGTTCGGCACGCGCCTCAGCCCGAATCCTCCGGCGAACAGGAGCCGCACGCCGAAACGCCGCCCGACGAGCGGAGGCAGCTCGAGGATCGATCCGCCCGGCCGGTCGATCCGGTACGGGTCGCGCGGCCAGTCCGGATCGCCGATGTGGACGATCGGCGCGAGGCTGGAGTCGTACAGGAACCCCTCGCGGATCAGGACATCCATGGCCTGTGCGACCATGCCCGACGCCCTGCCCCGCCTGCCGCCGCCGGGATGGCCCCCGAGGGTCCAGCGCGGCGCGCGGTAGCCCGCGACCGGTTCTCCGGTGCAGCCCTCCACGGCCTCGCGCGCCGCCCGCAGGTCGGCCGCGAACTCCTCCGCCGACATCGCCGCCACGGAAGCGTGCAGGTAGCCGTGCGTGGCCACCTCGTGTCCCCGCTCGTGGATCTCGTGGATGAGGGCCTGGTGCCTCGCCGCCGTCCAACCGACGGTGAAGAAGGTCGCCCTGGCGCCGCGCGCGTCGAGCAGCGCGAGCAGCGTCCGCGTGTTCTCCTCGACCCTGCTCGGCAGACGGTCCCACTCGCCGGCGGGGATCAGGGCCTCGTCGATGTGGAACCACTCTTCGAGATCGACGGTCAGGATGTTCGCGAGTCCCGGCATGCGCCGCAGAATCGCACGCGGCCACCTCCGTGGTCAACGCACCGGCCTGCGCATTCATCGCCGACGTGAGGCGCGGCGTTCAGGGATTACAATGCGCCCCATGCCGGCGGGGCTCGATCTGGGGTCTTCGAGCATCAAGGCCGTCCTGGTGCCGCGTCATGGGGACGGCGGCAGGACGGCGCGCCGCCGCATCGCGACGCGGCGACTGCCCGGGGGACGGGTCGAGCACGACGCCGAGGCGATGTTCGACGCGGCCGTGTCGGCCCTGCGCGCCATCCTTCCGAAAGGCCGGCGCGGCGGGCCGGAGTCGCTCGGGATCGCCACGCAGCGCTCGACCGTCCTGTTCTGGGACCGGAACACGGGCCGGCCGCTGACTCCCGCCTACTCCTGGCAGGACCTGCGGGGCGCGCCGCTCTGCAAACGACTTCGCGGACGGCCCGGCCGTGGCGGCCGGTCGACGCCGGCGGCCTTCGAAGACCTGGTCCGCGAGCGCACGGGGCTCCGGTTGAGCCCGCACTACGCGGCGGCGAAGCTGGCGTGGGCGCTCGGTCACGTCCGCGGCCTGAGGCGCAGGGTGGCTGCCGGAACGGCCCTGTGGGGCACGCTCGGCACCTTCATCGCCTGGCGGATGAGCGGCGGCGCGCTCTACGCCATCGATCACGCCAACGCCCAGCGCACGCTGCTGTTCGAGCTTGGCGCCCGGGCCTGGGAGCCGGGACTCTTCGAAGCGTTCGGCCTCTCACCGCTCCTGGACGCTCCGGCCCTCCCGGCGATCGTGCCGACCTCCCTGGCGGAAGGGGCCTGCCTCGTGGCGGCCGGCCGTGCGCTCCGCCTCGAGGCGATGACCGGCGATCAGCAGGGGGCGCTCATCGGGCTGGGGTGCCGGAACGAAGGGGCGGTGGCGATCAATTACGGCTCGGGGGCGTTCGTCCTGATCGGCACGGGCCGGCGGCTGCTGCGCGTCCCGGGCCTGCTGACGACGATGGTCGCCTCGTGGCGCGCGCCGGCGGGCGCGGGGGGGCGGGACGAAGCGCGCTTCGCGGTCGAGGGCCCGGTGAACGCGGCCGGGACGGCGATCGACTGGGCGGCCGCGCGGCTGGGCCTGCGGCTGCGCATGACCGACCTGGACCGCCGGCTGGGAGAGGACCCGGGCCGGAAGCGCGCGGTCCATTTCCTGCCCGCCGTCTCCGGCCTGGGGGCGCCGCGCTGGGACCCGACCGCCCGCCCGCGGTTCGCGGGGGACGTGCGGCGTGCCTCGACCGTCGATCTGCTGCGCGCGGTGGTCGAATCGATCGCCTTCCGCTGCGCCGAGATCGTCCGGGCCGCGCCGCGCCGGCACGGCGAGGGACCGGTGCTGGCCGCCGGGGGCCTGGCCCGCTGCCGGACGCTCCTGCAGGCCCAGGCCGACCTGCTGCAGAGACCGGTCGTCGTCCGCGAATCGCCGGACGCCACCTGCCTCGGGGCGGCGCTCCTCACGCGATCCCCGTCGGCGTGGTGGCATGGCGCGGCCTCGCGGAACGGCTCCCTGACACGGCGTCCCGGGGACGTCGTCGTGCGGCCGCGCCTCTCCAGGAGCGAGGCGGAGGACCGCTACGCGGCATGGGAGAGGGCGGTCTACGGCCGGGGGGCCTCGAGGTAGGACTTGAGCACGCTCTCGTACGCTCCGCCCGGGAATGCGCCCCAGAAGATCCGGGCGATCTTCCCGTCGCGGTCGATGAGGTGCGTCACCGGGGCGATCGGGATCCGGCCGTAGTCGTCGTACATCCTGCGGTCGGCGATGAGCACCGGATAGGGGATCTCGTAGGTCTCGACGAACTTCTTCAGCATCGTCCCGGGATCGTCCGGCATCAGGATGGTGTCGGTGTTGATCCCCAGGATGACGAGCCCGCGATCCTTGTGCGCCTTGTAGAGGGCGATGAGGTCCGGCGTTTCCTGCCGGCACGGGAAGCACGCGGAGTACCAGAAATTCAGCAGGACGACCTTGCCGCGGTACGCGGCGAGGCTCACCGGGCGCCCGGCCATGTCCTTGAGCGAGAACGGCGGCGCCGGGCGGCCCAGGAAGCGCTTGAGGTAGGCGTCCTTCAGGGGCGTCGGCGAGGCGTCCGCCCGAGGCGCGGCGGGGGTCGCGAGCGCGGCGACGAGGGCGATCGCGCCGGCGATCGGGAACCGGCCCAGTCGACCTCGGGACGCGCGGCGGGCCGCCGGCCGACTCATGCCGCCGCCCGCCCCGCCTCGCGCAGGCGATCGATCACGAACTGCCGATCGAGGAACGCGAGCAGCCAGCCGGCGCGCGGCCCCTTCGATCGCCCCATGAACGCCAGGTAGATCGCCTCGAAGGCCGCGGTCGTCGGCTCGAGCCCGACCTCCTTCGCCAGGGAATAGACCTGGGTGTGGATCTCCTCGCCGGTCATCTCGGGGCGCAGCGCCCCTGCGAGCCGGGACAGGAAGGCCCGTTGCGCGCCGTTCAGGCCGGCGGCGGCGGGCGGCAGGGAGCGCTCGATCGAGAATTTCACCTCGGGCGGCGCGAACTCCTTCAGCCAGCGGACCGCGTACCCGGCCCGCTCCTTGAGCGCCGCCGCGTCGGGGACGGGATAGTTGTTGCGCTTCAGGATGACGACCGCCTGGTCCAGGTCGAAATCGGCCATCTGCACGACGTTGACCAGGTGCCGGAACGGCACCTCCACCGGGGTGAACTGGTCGGCCCCGGCCAGCTGCAGGGCGCGCGGATCGCGCCCCTGCGCCGCCGCGTCGTCGAACTCGTCGATGAGCGACAGGAGCGGCAGACCCGGATCGAACCCGATCGTCCGCATCGGCCGCGTCTTCACCACCAGGTAGCGCAGCACCTCGGGGGGCAGGACCTCGAGCATCCGGTGCACCGAGAGGACGATCCCCTTGCTCTTCTTGAGCTCCCCCTTCCCCTGGAAGGAGATCCACTCGTAGGTCACGGGAAAGGGCGGCGGGGCCTTGAAGACGTCGCGGCAGATGAGGGCGCCGGTGTCGTACGAGCCGCCGCGCGTCGCGTGGTCCTTGCCGAACGGCTCGATGCTGACCGGGATGCGCGCCCAGCGGGCCGGCCAGTCGACCCTCCAGGTCAGCTTCCCCCCGCCGCGCATCGACACCGTCCCCTTCCCGCCGCAGGCGCAGGTGTAGTCGACCGTCTCGGCCTTCTCGGAGAACCCGGTGACGAGCGTCCCGGTCAGCCGGCCGCACGTCCCGCAGATGGGATTGAAGGGGCTCCACTCGGGCTCCATGGTGCGCCCGGTGCACTCGTGCAGGATGCGGGCGATGGTGTCCCGTCCCTTCAGCGCCATGATGATCTGGGGCACCAGGAGCCCCGACTTGTACATCTGGTCGGCGTAGATCACCTTCACCCGGATTCTCAGGCGCTCCAGCGAGGCCAGGAACGGCTCGAGAAAATGGGCGGCGTAGGACGGGTGCCCGGCGCACGGGCAGGGGAACTCGGACAGCGGCTTGCCGATGTGGTTCGTGTAGACCGCGGCGTCGAGGAACGGGTAGACCTTGCGCAGCGGGTCGAAGTTGTCGGCCACGTAGTCGAGGGTCACCTCGACGCCGCGCTCCGCGAGGACGCGGTAGACGACGTCCGCGGTGATCACCTCGCGCAGGTTGCCGATGTGGATCTCCCCCGAGGGGGAGATGCCGGTCGAAATCTCGTGCGGGCCCGGGCCCAGCTTCAGGATCTCGTCGGCGATCTCGTCGGCCCAGTGCCGTTCACGGACATGAACCATGTCGTCCCTCTCGCGCCAGCGGCTGCGCGATCACCGCGGGGCCGGTCCCGCCACGAAGCGGAACCGCACCTCGATCGCGTCGTCCATCACGAGCCAGAGGAAGCGAGGGATGGGGATCCCGTAGTCGCTGTACGTCAGGGTGACGCTCCCTTCCGCCGTGAAGAGCCCGTTATCATACCGGATCGCCACGGGGACGATCAGGCTGCGCTCGACGCCGTGCAGGGCGAGGGTCCCCTCCACCAGCGCCTTGCGCTCCTTGACCTGGATCGACGTCGAGCGAAAGACGATCTCCGGGAACCGCTCGACTTCGAGGTGCGACTTCCGCATCTTGCCGTCGCGCATGCGGTTGCCCGTCTCGAGCGAGACCGCCTCGACGCGCAGGGCCACGCTCGCCCCCTTCGACAGGTCGGATGGGTCCAGGTGGACCTCCCCTTCGAACCTGCCCGCCGTGCCTTCGATGGACTCGCCCGGCCGGTGGATGGTGAAGGTGATGCGGCTCGCCGCCGGGTCGAGAGGCAGCGCGACCGTGCCGGTCCGGGGCGCCTGGGTCGCGGTGGGTGCGGGCGCGGCGGACGGCGTCCCGTTCATCGCCAGCAGGGCCGCCGCGAGCGCCGGCCACGCGACGAACCACGCGGGGCGTCTCATGGGAGGAAGCGACGCCTGCCGGCCATGGCGGCGGCGTACTCCGGGCGCGCCAGAAGCGCCGCCTCCTCCGTGACGATGCGCATCCAGAGGATGGCGCCGAACAGGACGCCGAAGGCGATCGCCGTGATCCAGGCTCCGCCGGCCAGGGGCATGGCGAGCCCCTCCCCGATCACCGCCAGGTAGTTGGGATGCCGCATGAGGCGGTACGGCCCGCCGGTCGCCACCCGGACGGCGCGCGGCACGATGACGCGCATGGTCCACTGGTCCCCGAGGTGGCGCACGGCCCAGAGCTTCAGCGCCTTGGCCGCAAGGAACAGGACGGCCATGGAGACCGCGAGCCAGGCGGCCGGCCGCCGCCCGGCCAGGAGGTGCTCGGCGACCGCCGCCGGAAAGGCGAGCGCGTAGACCGGCGCCATGAGCCGGAAGACTCCCGGCGCAATCTCCTGCGCCCCCTCGCGCAGGAGGCGGCTCTCGTTGCGCCGGGCGAGCAGGCGCTCGCCGGCCGCGAGAAGGAGGGCGGCCGCCACGAAGCCGACGTACGCGATTGAGGTCCGATCCATCCCGGATTCCACCCGTTTCAGCCGAGTCCTACGCCAGCAGCAGCCGGGCCATGAAGCCGGGGCCGAGGACCGCCCGGGCCTCGACGGTGTCGCCGGCCACTTCCGCCAACAGATCGGCGAGCCCCCGGTCCCGATCGAGCCGGCGCGCCGCCCAGTCGGCCAGGCGCGGACGCCTGAGCACGGACTGCAGCAGGCGATCGAGGCGAAGCCGGTCCCGGAACGCCGCCCGCCTGGCCGCCGCGTACGGCGCGAGGGCCCGCCGCGTGACGTCCCCCGCCCCGAGCGCCCGCGCCAGCACCTCCGCCGCCAGCTCGGCGCCGCGCAGGGCCATGCCGATCCCCTCTCCCGTGAACGGGTCGTAGAACCCCGCGGCGTCCCCCACCAGAAGGACGCCGTCGGCGATGCTGTCCGAGGCCCTGCAGGCCATGGGGCCGGTGGCCCGGAGCCCGGAGACGTGGGAGGCGCCCGCCATGCGCTTCCTCGTCAGCGGATGCGCGGCGATGCGCCGGGCGAAGAACGCGGCCAGCCGCGCGCCGCCCGGCGCGGCCGCCCGGATATCGGCGCGGTCGACGACGATGCAGACGTTGGCCAGGCCCCGGGGCAGCGGGTTGATCCCGCAGTAGCCGTACGGCGTCACGATCATCTCGCCGTGGTCGCCCGCCGTCTCGACGCCGCGAAAGTGCCCCATGACGGCCCACTTGCGATGCCGCGGCTCGCTCCGCCGCAGCCCCAGCCGGCGCGCCACCATCGAGTTGCGCCCGTCGGCCCCGACGACCAGCCGGGCCCTCAGGCTCTCTCCCGACTGGAGATCCACCGAGAGAATCCCGTCCGCCGCGCGCGACAGGCCCGTGACGCGCGTCCCCTCGAGGACCTCGACCCCGGCCCGCCGGGCGCCGTCGAGCAGGATGCCGTCGAGATCGTAGCGCCGCAGCGCCAGGCCGCGCGCCCCCCCGCCGTAGCGGCCCAGGACCTTCGTGCCGTCCGGGGAGATGACCGCCATCCCCACGTGCCGGAGCGGGCCGGCCGCCTCCACCCTCTCCAGAAGCCCCAGCCGCGCGAACGACTCGAGCGCCGCGGGCGGCACGTACTCGCCGCAGATCTTGTGGCGCGGGAAGCGCGCGGCGTCGCACAGCGAGACGGAGGCGCCGGCCCGCCGCAGGAGCGCGGCCACGGTCGATCCGGCGGGGCCGCCCCCCACGACCACGGCGTCGACGACCGGACCGCCGCTCACGCGTCCGCCGCCCGAAGGACGAGCGCGGAGTTCTTCGAGCCGAAGCCGATGCAGTTGCACAACGCGACGCGGGGGGCGCCCGGCCGGGCCTCGTTCGGCACGTAGTCGAGATCGCACTCCGGGTCCGGGACCTCGTAGTTGATCGTCGGCGGCAGGAAGCGATCGCGCAGGCCGAGGAGCGTGGCCGCGACACCCGCCGCGCCGCACGCGCCCTGGGTGTGGCCGATCATCGACTTGATGGACGAGGCCGGCACCGACCCGGCCCGCCGGCCCAGGAGCGCCCGCACCGCCAGGGACTCGACCCGGTCGTTCTGCTGCGTGGACGTGCCGTGCAGGCTGATGTACCCGACCGCGTCGGCGGACTCCCGCGCGGAGCGCAGCGCCAGCTCCATGGCCCGGGTCGACTCGGCGCCGTCGTGGCTCATGTGGACGCGGTGATGGGCGTCGCAGGTGGAGGCGTAACCGGCGACCTCGCCGTAGATCCGGGCGCCGCGGCGCCGCGCGTGCTCCCCGTCCTCGAGGACGAGCAGGAAGGCGCCCTCTCCCAGGACGAAGCCGCTGCGGTCCAGGTTGAATGGACGCGAGGCCTTCGAGGGCCTGTCGTTCCAGCCGACCGCGGCGGCCCGCATGCGGCAGAAGCCCTCCAGCATGCCGCGCGTGATGCACGCCTCCGCGCCGCCCGTCAGCAGGACGGCGTGCTCCCCGCGGTGGATGGCGTGCATGGCGTAGCCGATCGCGTCGGTCGAGCTGGTGCAGCCGTTGCTGAGGACGTGCGACGGGCCGGCGAACCCGAAGCGGATGCTCAGCTCGCTGCTGAGCATCCCGACCACCGACGAGGAGATCGCGAACGGATTGACCCGCCGGATCCCCGATCGATAGTAGGCCTCGTACTGACGCTCGGCGAAGTCGATCCCCCCCGCCCCGGTCCCCAGGACGACCCCGATCGATCGGCGGTCCGCTTCCGAGATCCCGTCGTGAAGGCCCGCGTCCGCGATCGCTTCGCGGGCGGCGGCGATCGCAATCGGGACGACGCGGCCGACCCGCGGGAGGTCTTCCGGTTCGAGAAAGGCCGCCGGGTCGAAGGCCGGGACCTCGGCCACGACCTGGCACGGCAGATCGCCCGGATCGAAGAGGGAGATGCGGCGCGTGGCGCTCCGTCCGGCGCGCAGCCCGGCGCGAAACGTCTCCGCTCCCAGGCCGAAGGGAGACACCACACCCACGCCCGTGACCACCGCCGACATGGTGCTCGAGTCTACCACCCCGCGGGCGGACCGGCGACGGTGGGGGGTGCCCCGCCTGCGCGCCCCGGCGACCCGATTCCGTGGCGCTCACCGCGGAGCCATCCCAGAATGAGCAGCGCGAAGAAGGGGAGATATTCGACCAGGCGGATCCAGGGATACGGCTCGAGCTCCCTGCCCGGGGCCCCCAGGTTGACGTACGCCAGGGCGACCAGGCCGCAGAGCAGGATCCAGGGGACCGACGGGAACAGGCAGAGCCACGGGAGAATCCACAGGAAATACCAGGGATGGGCGGTCGGGGACAGCAGGAGGATCGCGCCGGTCATCAGGTACATGCCGCGCAGGGGCTCGACGCCGCGGCGCACGAGCCACGCGGCGACGCCGAGCGCGGCCAGGGCGCAGGTCCCCTTGGCGAGATCGATCGGATAGACCCAGCCGTAGAGCGGTTCGAGCGCTCCGGTGTGCGGGACGTGCCGCCGCGCGAGCGTGATGGCCGCCTTCAGCGCCGGCGTCGGATCGATCCAGGCGATCGCGGCGTGCGCCAGGCCGAACAGCGACTCGTTCCCGAGCCAGCGCCCGGCGTACTCCGACAGCCCGGCGACGAGGCCCGGCCCGGCGGCGCGGAACGGCCACCAAGCGACGAGAAAGAGCAGGAGCGCGAGCGCCGCGAAGCGGGCGCGGATCGATCGGACGAGGGGGACGAAGAGGACCAGCGGGAACAGCTTGACGAGCCCGCCCAGAGCCAGGAAGAGCGCCGCCCCCGCCTCGCGCCGCGCGACGAGCGCGGTTCCGGCCAGGATCACGCACAGGGCTCCCGCGGGCTCGAGGTGCCCGCTCCACGCCGCCTCCATGACCGCGAGCGGGCTCCAGGCGTAGATCAGCACCCGGACGTCCGGGACCGCGCGGCGCCGCATGAGCGCCAGGAGAGCGCCGATCAGGAGCAGGTCCGCTGCGACCACGAGGGTCTTGATGCCTTGGACTCCGCGGCCCGGCGCGGCGCCGAGGGCGAACAGGACCTGCGCCGCCGGGGGGTAGACGGACGGGACGTCCGCGTGGTCCATCCGCGCGAACTCCGGGTCCTGCGTCGCGGCGGGGCCGCGCTCGGCGTGCGTTTCGGCGGCGCCGCGCGCGGGCGTCCCGCCTCGCGCCGCCGGCGCCACGCCGTAGGGATTCGCTCCGGCCAGGGTCTGGCGCCCGTCCCAGAGGTAGCGGTACAGGTCGTTGCTCAGGGCGGGCGGGGCGAAGAGGAACGTGAGGCGGAACAGGATCGCGAAGCCCAGGATGACGCGCAGGACCGACTTCGCGCCATCGGCATCCTGGCGGAGCGCGGCGCGGACCGCCAGGACGTAGCAGCCGAACGCCGCGAAGAAGAGGACGAGCCAGCCGGACACCCTTCCAGGACCGGGAGGGTGGAGTAGCATCAGGCCGAAACCGCACTCGATCGCGGCACCCAGGAGAACGAGGCGGGACAGGAGGACGGGGGACGGCGGCCGGTTCAGCTGCACGCGCCGGCATCGTAGCATCGGAGGGGGGCGGGTGGGAATCGTCGGCGCGTCGATCGTCACGCTCTACTACGCCACGCTGTCGCTTCTGGCCGTCTACGGCTGGCACCGTTACCATCTCCTCCGCCTGTATCGCCGCCATCCGCCCCGCACGCCATCCCCGGCCGTCGCGCCTGCCGCGCTCCCCGCGATCACCGTGCAGCTGCCGATCTACAACGAGCGCCGGGTGGTCGATCGCCTCATCCGCGCCGCCTGCGACCTGGAGTACCCGCCCGGCCTCCTGGAGATCCAGGTGCTGGACGACTCGACCGACGTCACCTCGGACCTGGCCGCCGCGGTGGTCGAGGAGATGCGCCTCGAGGGGCGCGATATCCGGCACATCAGGCGCCTGTCCCGGCAGGGATTCAAGGCCGGGGCTCTGGCGGCGGGGCTTGCCGGGGCGCGCGGGGAGCTGGTGGCGGTGCTCGACGCCGATTTCCTGCCGGAGAGGTCCTTCCTGCTCGACCTCGTCCCCTGCTTCGCCGATCCGCGCATCGGCATGGCGCAGGCGCGCTGGGGGCACCTCAATCGCGACTACTCGATCCTGACGCGCTGCCAGGCGATCTTCCTCGACGGCCACTTCGTCATCGAGAGCGCCGCGCGCCACCGCGCCGGCCGGTTCTTCAATTTCAACGGCACCGCGGGGCTGTGGCGGCGCTCCTGCATCGAGTCGGCCGGGGGATGGCAGTCCGACACGCTCACCGAGGACCTCGACCTGTCGTACCGCGCGCAGCTGCAGGGCTGGGAGTTCGCGTTCGTGCCCCAGGTCGTCGTCCCGGCGGAGCTGCCCGCCGACATCGATTCGTTCAGGGCCCAGCAGCATCGCTGGACGATGGGATCGATCCAGACGGCCCGGAAGATCCTGCCGCGGCTCCTGCGCGCCCGGCTGCCGGTGCCGGTCAAGATCGAGGCGCTGTTTCACCTGACCGGGAACCTGTCCTACGCGCTGATGGTCCTCCTGGCGCTCCTCATCGTCCCGGCCGTCGTCCTCCGCAGCGAGGCCGGCCTCCCGGCCCTCCTGGCCCTCGACGTGCCCCTCTTCGTCCTCACGACCCTCGCCGTGATGGCCTTCTACCTGGGGGCCCAGCGCCTGGTGCGCGAAGACTGGCGCCGCACCCTGAGAGACCTGCCGATGGCGATGTGCCTGGGAGTCGGCCTCAGCCTGAGCAACGCCCGAGCGATCGCCGCCGCGCTCCTGGGCCTGAGGCGGGAGTTCGCCCGCACGCCGAAGCACCGGCTGGTCGGACGCTCGGGCCGCCGGGAACGGGCCGTCGAGCGCACGACCGCGGGACGCCGATGGAGGGCGGTGGAGCTGCTCGCCGGGGCCTGGTTCGCGGGGGCCGCGGCCTGGGCCATTCTCTCAGGTCATTACGCTCCCTTGCCGTTATTCCTGCTGTTCCTGGCGGGCTGCCTCGTGCGACCGATCCTGGTCCTCGCGGAAAAAACGTCTTGACGCGGCCCGCACCGTGGCGTAGATGAACCTGCGCAATCAACCGACAGTCCGATCAGTCCGGTCCGGCCGCGTCCCCCGCCGCGGTGCCCGTTGTCATCATGGAGTGGGTCCTTGCGGTCGTCCTTTGCCATGGCGTGCGCCCTCGTCGTCGGAGCGGCGCTCCTCGTCCCGCCCGGCCCGCGCGCGGCGGAATCCGCGCCTCTCCCCGCCACGGCCACGCCCGGGCCCCTGTCCTGCGTCCTCGAGATCGCCGGGCGCGACGCCGCCGGGAACACCGTCCTTCAGACCGTGGGCTATGCACTCGATCGCCCGGGGCTGCTGCTGGCGCCCCTGTCGACCCTGGCGCCCGGCGCGGCCCGCTGGCGGAGTCTCTCGGCCGCTCCCGATCCGCTGGGATCCGGTCCGGCCTCCGGAGTGGCCTCCGGTCCGGCCTCCGGAGTGGCCTCCGGTCCTGCCTCCGGAGCCGCCGGGAGCGCCGGGGCCTCGCGGCCGTCCGCGGGCTCGGCCGAGGTGACGGAATTCCTGCTCGAGGATCCGGAACGGGATCTCGTCCTGCTGCGCGCCCCGGGGCTGGGCGCCTGCGAAGCCGGGGTCACGTCGGCCGTGCCGGCCGAAAGCGCGGGGGAATCCTGGATCGGCATCCGGAACCGCGAGGGCTACCGCGGCCGGGTGTATCGCGCGCGGCTCGATCGCACGATCCCGGTGCGGGGCGGGCCCGACCTCCTGCGCGTGCGCATCCCGGACGGAGGAGGGGCCGGATCGGGGTTCCTCCTGGATGGCCGCCGCCGGCTGATCGCGTCGATCCTCCCCGCCCCATCCGGAGCCGACCGTCTCCTCGCCTGCGCCGTGCCGATCGATCAAGCCGCGATCGACGCAGCCGCCGCGAGCACGGGGCGGTCGCCGCTCGAGGCCTCCTCCACGCCGCGGAGTCCGGGTCAGGCCGCTCGCACGCCCGCCGCCATCCTGGCGCAGGCGCTCCTCCTGACCCGGGACGACCAGGCCGACCGGGCGCTCGCCCTGCTCGACGAGGTGGTAGGGATGATCGGCGAATCCGACACCCTCCTGATGGAGCGCGGCGCCTGGCGCTTCCGCATCGGCCGTTCCGAGGCCGCCATCCTCGATTTCGCGCGCGCGGCCGTCCTGAATCCCCGCCTGTTCCCGGCCCATCTCAACCTCGGCGTCGCGCTGGGGACGACGGGGCGCTACCCGGAGGCGGCCGACGCCCTGAAGCGGGCCCTGTCGATCGACCCGTACAACGCCCCCGCCCACTACCAGCTGGCGCTGGCCCTGGCCGCGGCCAAGCACAGGGACCAGGCCCGCGGCGAATACGAGCGCCTGAAGCTCCTGGACGCGGCCATGGCGCACGATCTGGGCGCCCTCCTGCAGTTCTGAGCCCCCTCCGACCCGGAACGAAGGGCGGCCTGATTACCGTTCCGTAATCCCGTTCCAGCAATCTTCCGCCCCGCCTTGCGTTCGCAACATCAGGCCCTATATTGCGATTGCGTGATTTCGGATCCGATTGCGGACGCCGGAGGGGCGACGCTGAATGACTTCGAGAGGAGTGGAGCGATGAAGAACGGGATGACGTGGGTGGTGCTGCTCATCGCACTGCTGGTCACGGCGACCCCGGCGTCGGCCCAAGAGCTCACGACGGGGACCCTGGCGGGCAAGGTCATGGACCCGACCGGCCGGGGAATTCCGGGAGCCGTGATCATCGCCACCTCGCAGTTCGGGACCAGGACCGCCGAGACCGACGCGAACGGCAATTACATCCTGCCGTTCATGCGCCCGGCCGCCTACACGGTGCGCGCGGAGGCCCCGGGCGGCTTCACGACCGTCATCCGGAACGACGTGCAGATCGGGCTGAACCAGCGGGCCGCCCTCGACTTCACGCTCGAGCCCGGAAAGACCGAGACGATCACGGTCACCGGCGACGCGCCCCTCGTGGACACCAAGTCGACCGCCACCGGCACGACCTTCAAGTACGGCGATTTCGCCGACGCCGTGCCGATCGGGCGCTCGTTCACCGACACCTACGCCATCGCGCCCGGAGTCGTGAGCGGGCTGGGGACCGGCCAGGGGAACTACTCGATCGGCGGCGCCACGGGGCTGGAGAACGTCTACCTGATCGACGGCGTGAACGTGACCAACACGGGGTACGGCGGAATCGGCGCCTACAACATCAACTACGGCTCGCTCGGCACCGGCGTCACCAGCGATTTCCTGGACGAGGTGCAGATCAAGACCGGCGGATTCGAGGCCGAGTACGGCCAGGCGCTCGGCGGCATCATCAACACCATCGTCCGCTCGGGGACCAACGACTTCAAGGGCAGCGTCAAGTGGTACGCCAGCCCGTCGTCCCTGATGTCCTCGCGGACGCTCGTCGGTCTCGACGCCGGCGCGGCCAACACCATCAACACCAACGTGAACGACTTCGCCTTCTCGGTGGGCGGGCCGATCATCAAGGACAAGCTGTTCTATTTCGTCGCCTACAACCCGGTCGTCACCACGACCCGGCTGGAGGCGCAGGCCAAGCTGAACCCGGAATTCGCCGCCGCCAGCACCTGCACGGGCGGCAGTCAGTGCGAGTCGGTGTTCGACGAGGGCGTGTCGACCAACGCGTTCGCCGCCCCATCGGCCCTGGCCTTCCCGTCCGCCGGGCGCGAGCTCGAGCGCCAGCGCACGGCCAACAACTACGCCCTCAAGTTCAACTGGCAGGTCTCCCCGAAGCACCAGGTGGAGCTGAGCTTCTTCGGCGACCCGGCCGACGGCAAGAACGGGCCGCAGCGCGACAACGCCCCCCGCTTCACCGACTTCAACGCGGGCGGCGGATACAGCAAGATCAAGTTCGGCTCGGACAACCAGGCCCTGAAGTGGAACGCCGTGTTCGGCCCCCGCTTCTTCATGGAGGCCCAGATCGCGCACCATGACGGCACGTTCCGCGAGACCTCGGAGCTGGACCAGTACTCCTACACCGATCTGCGCAACACCCTGGAGTTCTTCCGCGGCGCGACGACCTACGATCCGGGCACGGGCGCCGTGCCGTTCGACCTGTCCCCGGTGAACACCCGCCTCGGCGGCATCGGCTTCATCTCGAACCAGGACGACTCGAACACGCAGTACTCGGTGAAGCTCACCAACGTGCTCGGCAAGCACGAGATCAGGTACGGCGTGCAGTACGACGACATCTCCTACAGGGACACATCCAACTACACCGGCCCGTCGTTCAACGTCGACGTCGGAGGCTTCCCGATCGCCACGCAGGGGGGCGGCCTCGTCAGCGTGCGCAACACGGTCGGGTCCGTCAGCGACGCGTACGATACGGCGAACACCTTCCGCGTGACCCGCGCCCGGCTGTCGCCGGTGGCGCCTCCGACGACCGCGACGGAGCAGAGCCTGTTCGTCCAGGACACCTGGTCGATCAACTCGCGCTGGACGGTCAAGGCCGGCCTGCGGATGACCGAGGAGACCGTCAAGGGCTCTGGCAAGTTCACGCTCACCCTGGGCGGCGTGCCCACGGACTACACGCCGAGCCAGTACACCTTCGACGGCAACATCGCGCCCCGCCTGGGCGTGACCTGGGACGTGCTCGGCACCGGCAAGAGCCGCCTGTACGCCAACTGGGGCCGCTACTACGAGAGGGTGCCGAACGACCTGGCCATCCGCGCCTTCAGCAACGAGGTCGGCATCAGCCGCGCGACCTTCACGGACAAGGCCCTGACGACCCAGAGCGGCACCAGCGTCGTGCAGGGGATCCAGCCGAGCACGGTCGTGAAGGGGACCAAGCTCCCCTTCGAGGACGAGCTGTCCGGCGGCTTCGCCTTCGAGGTGTCGCCCAACTCGTCGTTCGAGGTGCGCGCCATCTACCGCACCCAGGGCCGCGCCCTGGAGGACATGCAGGTCAACGCCATCGAGCAGATCCAGAACTACTACTACGGCGTCTCCTACGGCTACCCGTACGATCCGTTCGGCGGAGTCGACGGCGTGGACCAGGGGAACGGCGTCGGCGCGAGCGTGGCCTTCCCGACGGCCACCTTCGGCGCCTACGAGCTGGCCAACCCGGGCAGCAAGCACGAGCCGACCGGCAGCCTGTTCAACTTCCCGAAGCCGGTGCGCCGGTACAAGGCGCTGGAGATGGTCTACACGAAGCGCTTCTCCGACAACTGGTCGGTGATCGCCAACTACCGCTTCGCGCGCCTGATCGGGAACTACGAGGGCCTGTTCCGGAACGACAACGGCCAGAGCGACCCGAACGTCACCTCGCTCTATGACTTCCCGAACTCGCCGCTGGTGTCCGGGCAGTTCGCCGCCGGTCCGCTCCCGTCGGACGTGACCCACGTGCTGCACGTCTACCCGTCGTACACCTTCAACAACAAGCTGCGCGTCGGGGCCAACTTCTCCTGGTCGTCGGGCGTGCCGCGCACGTCGCTCCTGGCGCACCCGATCTACCAGAACAGCGGCGAGATCCCCGGCATCAACCCGACCTACGCCTACTGGGCCGACCCGGGCGGCGGCGCCGAGCTGCGGAAGACCAAGAACCTGTCGGCCGCGCTGTCCGACGTGGACGCCATCTCCGGGCTTATCTTCCTGTACGACTACGACCCGGTGAAGCGCGGCAACCTGGGACGGACCCCGGACCTGGTGACCCTCGACCTGCACGGCGACTTCCCGGTCACCTTCGGCAAGACGAAGCTGTCCTTCATGCTGGACGTCTTCAACGTCTTCCGGACCCAGGAGCCGACCGCGTTCGACGACAACATCGAGCTGACGGCCGGCGTCACCGACCCGGACTTCCTGAAGCCGGTCCAGTACCAGGCCCCGCGCCAGTGGCGCCTGGCGGCCAAGTGGGACTTCTAGAGTCGCGTCTTACGTCGTAGCCTCCTGACTCGGGCGGCCCCCTCGCGGGGGCCGCTTTTTTGTATACTCGCCGAGTGAACCGCCCGGGCTCCCTCGTTCGTCCCCTCGTCCTCTGCGGCATCGGTCTCGCGATCGTCCTGGCCGTCGGGACCGCGTCCCTGTTCGTCCACGTTCCGGAGGGCTCGATCGCGGCGATCGGCGGCGCCTTGCGTCCGTCGGGCTGGCGCCTGCGGCGGCCGTTCGCGCACGCCCGGTTCATTCCGCTCGCCGGGCGCCTCGATGGCGTCGAGGTGGAGCGGCAGACGGAGGAGGGGGCCTCCATCCGGGTCCGGCTGTCGTTCGCGTACGAGCTCGAGCCGGACCGGCTGGCCGGGGCGTCCGCCGCGCGGGCCGGCATGGCCGGCGCGATGCAGGTGTCGGGCCTGCGCGGTATGGCTGAGCGCCTGGCGCGCGAGGCGCTCGAGCCGATCCCGCTCGCCGCCCTGCTGCCGGTCCAGTTCGCCGACCCCACCGGAGGGGCCGGGGGCAGCATACCGGCCGGCGGCGCCGCGCCCGCCGCGCTCGGGGGGGCCAACGCGCCGCTCCCCCGCCCCGCCACCGAGGCGATCGCGCGCGCCCTGCGCGCGAGCGGCATCGAGCCGTCCGCACTCGTCGCCCGCGTCGGATCGCCGGCCTCGTTCGCGGCAGGGACCGGGGCGGTCGTGCCCGAGGCCACCGGGCTGCGCGTCCTTCTCCTGGGTCTCGACGGGGCGGACTGGGGGACCATCGACCCGCTGCTGAAGGCCGGCCGCCTGCCGAACCTGGCACGCCTGATCGAGAACGGCGCGCGCGGCCCGCTGCGATCGTACGACCCGATGATCTCCCCGCTGCTGTGGACGACGATGTCGACCGGCGTCGGGCCGGACGCCCACGGGGTCGCAGATTTCCAGGCGCTCGACCCGGCGACCGGCAGGCGCGTGCCGATCTCCAGCCGCTTCCGCCGCGTCAAGGCCCTGTGGAACATCCTGAGCGACGCCGGCCGCTCGAGCGCCTTCGTGGCCTGGTGGGCGTCGTACCCGGCGGAGACCGTCAAGGGAGTCCAGGTCTCGAACCTGGTGGTCTTCCAGACGCTGCGGCCCCGGGCGCCCGGCGCGGTGGCGCCGGCGGGCATCACCTATCCTCCGGAGTATTTCGACCAGATCCGGCCCTCGCTCGGGACGGCGGCCGACCTGACGTTCGAGGAGGTCCGCCCGATCCTGCACATCGGCCGCGCCGAGTTCGCCGAGGGGCTCGCCACCGTTCTCAAGCCCAGGACGTCCGACGACGAGGCCCCGAACCGCAAGATGGCCCAGCAGCCGGTGCCGCTGGCGATCTCGATCCTCGCCGGCTCGAAGAACTACGCCGCCATCGCCGCCGACCTGGCCGGCCGCCGGCTCGATCTGACCGCCGTCTACTTCGAGGGGATCGACATGATGGGGCACCGCTTCCAGCAGTGCATGCCGCCGCGCATGGCGCTCTGCCCCGAGGAGGACTTCCGCCGCTACCAGGACGCGGTCACCGGCTTCTACGTGAGGCAGGACGAGCTGCTCGGCACGATCCTCAAGGCCGCCGGCCCGGAGACCACCGTCATGG
>Ga0070692_10000042_pt1 | contig 24385 bp, 27 predicted proteins | sample KBSK1102metaG_FD_64675 | JGI IMG/M metagenome (GOLD analysis project Ga0070692, IMG submission 64675) | Corn, switchgrass and miscanthus rhizosphere microbial communities from Kellogg Biological Station, Michigan, USA - KBS K1-10-2 metaG | ecosystem: Host-associated > Plants > Roots >...
CCCCGACCAAGGGGATGCTGCTGCCTGAAGACGTCAAAGTGGAGCGGTCGCTGCCCAAATACGACGCTATCGTCATTTTGGACTGCGCCAGTTTTGAGCTCTTGGGCTCGATCCAGACCGAATTCCCCGATTTATTTTACGAGACACCGACGGTTTTGATCGATCATCACGTCACCAACTCCTACCCGGCCAAGGTCAACTGGATTGATATGACGGCGACTTCCACAGCCGAGATGCTAGTCGCCTTAATCGAAGCCCTTGGTCGCGGCGAGAATCTGCTCGACGAAGACGTCGCTACCTGCTTGCTGACCGGCCTGATCACCGACACCGGCAGCTTCCAGAACACCAACACAACGCCTAAAGCCCTGACTGTTGCCGCCCAATTGGTGGCGGCTGGCGCCAAGCACCAAGAGATTATCGAACGCACCAGTACTAAGAGCCTGACGACGCTCAAGCTCTGGGGTCGGGCTTTGGCCAAAATTCAGGAAAATGCCAATTTGCATTACGTCTGGACGGAAATTACTCAGGCCGACTTCGACGAGTTTGGCGTGGCTGACAGCGACACCGGCCATTTAATCGATGAGCTCTTAAAATCCGTCACCAACGCTAATTTTGTTTTTCTCCTGGCTCAAACCTCCGACGGCGTTAAAGGCAGTTTGCGTTCGGTCGCTAAAGATTACGACGTCGCCCGGATCGCGGCGGCCTTTGGTGGCGGCGGACATAAAGCGGCCGCTGGCTTCAAAGTGGTGGGTGATTTTGAGACCCTCAAAGCCGAGATCGTCACTAAAATTAACGAAACGATCCGCAACGTTCAGCTGGTTAACGCTGTTACGGATTGAAGCCTGTCAGGAAGTCTGTTAAAATATTTAAACCAATGGTAAAAATGACGACCAAAGCCAAGGCGATCAAGAAGTTCCAAGCCCACGATAAAGACACCGGTTCAACCGAGGTTCAAGTGGCGGTTTTGAGCGATAAAGTTAATACTTTGTCGGATCATTTGCAGACCCACAAGAAGGACGTTGATTCCCGGATGGGTTTGCTCAAGATGATCAGCCAGCGCCGAAGTTTATTGGGCTACCTCGAGAAGAAGAATCCCGAGCGCTACAAGAAACTAATTGGCTCTTTGGGCCTGCGCAAGTAGAAAATTAATAATAGTAAGTGAGGCCGGTGGATTGTCTGGCTAGTGGTGACCCCAAATTCGTTTGGTGTCGCCACCAGCTGGTACTGATAATCGCGGCCTCGTAGAGAGGAATTGAGATGAAGAACACCACCGCAACCGTACCGTACGGAGAAACCGAAGTTATTTTAGAGTCAGGCAAGTTGGCCAAGCAGGCTGACGGCTCGGTCACTGTTCGCCAAGGCGATACGGTCATTTTGGCAAGCGCTTGCGTCGCTGAGAAGCCAGTTGAAGGCAAAGATTTTTTCCCGATGACCGTTGATTACGAAGAGCGAATGTACGCCGCCGGCAAGATCTCCAGCTCCAAATTTATGAAACGCGAAGGCAAACCGAGCGACACCGCCGTTTTGAACGGTCGAATTGTCGACCGATCGATCCGACCGATGTTTCCCAAGGGTTTTCGCCGAGAAGTGCAGCTGGTTATTACCACCCTGGCTTACGACGAGATCCACGACACCTCGGCTTTAGCAGTGATCGGTGCCTCAGCCGCCCTAATGCAAACCGACGCTCCTTTTGAAGGCCCTGTCGCTGCCGTTCGGGTTGGTTTAATTGACGGTAAGTTGATTTTGAACCCGACGACCGAACAGTTAGCTCAAAGCGAGCTTGATCTGTTGGCCGCTGGCACCGAACACAAAATTACCATGATCGAAGTTGCCGCCAGCGAAGTGCCGGAAGCCAAGATGGAGGAAGCATTAGCTTTTGCCCAAAAGGGTATCGCCGCCGCTATCGAGCCGCAACGCACTTTCATCAACCCTGACAAAGAGAAAGTTACTTTTGTCGATCCCGAGCACTGGACGGAGATTAAAGAGTTCGCCTGGGAGCGACTCCAAAAGATCGTTACCGAGACCGATTTGGAAAAACGTCACGACCTCCTGAAAGAGCTGGAGGCCGACGCCATCACTAAATTTGCCGAAACTTACGAAGAAAAACAGGTCGTCGAAGCCGTCGAGATGGCCTTCTTCAAATCGATCCGAGCTTTGATAATCGACCACAAAAAGAGACCCGACGGCCGAAAGATGGACGAAGTCCGACCGCTGGAGATCGAAGTTGGCATTTTGCCTCGGGTTCACGGTACCGGCCTCTTTAACCGCGGCGAAACCCAAGCCCTGACTATCGCTACTTTAGCCGGCCCTGGCCAAGAGATGCACATCGACACCCTCGAGGAGTTCGGCACCAAGCGCTACATTCACCACTACAACTTCCCCCCCTACGCTACCGGCGAAATCAAGCGGATGGGCGGCATGAATCGCCGCGAGATCGGCCACGGCGCCTTGGCTGAAAAAGCCCTGGAAGTCGTTATCCCGGATCGCGACGTCTTCCCTTACACGATCCGCCTAGTTTCCGAAATTCTCGGCTCCAACGGCTCCAGCTCGATGGCGGCCACTTGCGGCTCGACCTTAGCGCTAATGGACGCCGGCGTGCCGATTAAAGCCCCGGTCGCCGGCATTGCCATGGGTATGGTCGCCGCTGATGACGACAATTTCGAGGTCTTAACCGACTTGCAGGGTCTGGAAGATTTCGCTGGCGAGATGGACTTCAAGATTGCCGGCACTGCCAAAGGTATTACCGCCATTCAGCTCGATGTCAAAAACAAAGGCTTAACCGAAAAAATGATCAAAACCACTTTCGACGCCGCCTTCAAGGGTCGGGAAGAAATTATGGCGGCGATGCTCAAAGTCCTACCGGAGCCACGTAAGGAATTGTCTAAATACGCGCCGCGCATTATCACTACTAAGATCGATCCCGAGAAAATTGGCGAGCTGATCGGCCCCGGCGGTAAAGTCATCAACGGCATTATCGACGACCAGGGCGGCCGCGACGTCTTAAATATCGACATCGATGATGACGGCACGGTCATGATTACCTCCAACGACGCCGCTAAGGCCGAGCTGGTCAAAGGCATCGTCGAGTCGATCGGCAAGCCGATCGACATCGGCCAAGAGTTTACCGGTCCGGTCGTTAATATCGTCACCGACCGTAACTCCGGCAAAGAGATCGGCGCCATCGTTCAACTGACGCCCAACCGCGACGGTATGGTTCACGTCAGCTCGCTCGGCACTGGCGGCTACGTCGAAAAGGTCTCCGATGTCGTTAAAGTCGGCGACGTTATCACCGTCAAAGTTAAAGACGTCGATCCCGACAAAGGCCGAATCTCGCTGGTCAGAGTCGCCTAAAACGCCAGCTCAGTAACGGAAGGAACGCGGCTAGAGAGAGGGGATCTTCATTAATGAAGCCGGGGTTTCGGCGTTCTACGAACAGGCCTCAACCCGTTCGACCGGCTCAAAGCCAAACTATTGGCTTCTCGCTGGCGGTCTCACCCTCGGCCGGCGGCCCGCCGGGCGGCGTAATTTTCGAGTGTCAGGCGGCTGGCGTTGAGACTGCCGATCAAAAGGTAGTAGTCGTGGGCTATCTCGGCTCGAACTGCTGGGGCAAAGCTGTCCATGGCCAGGCTGGCTTGCTTGCTCAGATCACCCAGAATCATTGCCACTCGGAGCATCTCGGCTGGCGGTTGATTACTGACCCAATAGTGGTCGACGTACGGCCGGGCGTTATCGGCGATATCAGAAATAACTTGACCTAACTGCCTCGGGTCAAAATCTGGCGAGGTACTAACCTCGCTATATTTTTGACTGGCCAGGTAAAAGCGCTCCGGCGGCGTTAACTCTTTTTCCGCCTCGACTGGCGACGGTTCCTCTGGGGTCAATTGAGGATCAGTCGGCTGCTCTAAAACCGGGCCATTTTCGACGGTCATATGACTAGATTCTAGAAAAACAATGAATTATGCAAGTTGGTTTGGTATACCGTAACTAATTATGACAAAAGAGGAGGCCTTGGCCGAGGTGGCCAGGCGGATCGCCGCTTGTGAGCTTTGTAAATATGCTCCCAATCAAAACCCTGTTCCTGGTGAAGGCGATCCGGACGCCGAGATTATGTTTGTTGGCGAAGCGCCGGGCGCCAAAGAAAACGAGACCGGCCGACCGTTTGTCGGCGCCGCCGGCAAGTTTTTAGCCGAGATGCTTAATTCGATCGGTTTAGACCGAGAAGATGTTTTTATCGGTAACGCCATCAAGTATCAGCCGCCGGGCAACCGCGATCCGCTGCCGGGAGAAATTACGCTCCAGCTGCCCTTTTTGAAAAAACAAATCGCCATTATCAAGCCCAAACTAATCTGTTTTCTCGGTCGGCACGCTTTGCACGCCTTACTGCCCGATGAAACTCGAGTCATCTCTCAGCTTCACGGTCAATTGCTAGAAGTGGGTGGTCAATACTATTTGCCCCTCTACCATCCCGCCGCAGCCTTATACAACGGCGGCATGCGCCAGACCTTGCTCGATGACTTCGCCAAAATCCCAGAATATATGGATCGGATTAAGGCAAAAGAGTAGGCCTCGGACCAATCCGAGGCCTGGGGACAAGTTGGGCGATCACAGGCGGCTTCGCCTATTTCTGAGAGAACTTAGCTCCCGGTAGAGGTTGTGTCGACCATCAGCGCGGATCAGAATGGTCAGTAGCTCCTCGACGTTTTGTGCGTTGTCACCGAAGTTATGCAAGATCGCTGAAAACTCCATCTTTACCTCTTCGTCGCTGACCCGGGTATTGGCCTGGCATTTAAATTGTTGCAAGGCCTCTTCAAAAGTGTTGTACATCCAGATCTCCTCCCGATCCTTGATGACTCGATAATAGGAGTAACTGACGGCATTATCAAGACCATAATTGACTTATCTATTTAGCGCTGCTATAGTGGTAGAACTAAGTCGGATTCAATCCGACATAAGTACTCCAATTAGATAAGTATTAAGAAAGGAAACCTACTATAGAAGACTCAAATTCCGGTGCTGTTAATAGCGCCAACGCTTCGGCTCCCCTCGACGAAACTCGGGGTAAATCGGCCGAACCAATCAAGCCGCGTGATGGTGTCATCGACATCTCTGACGCCGGCGAAATATTAGCCCCCAAAGCTCCGCCCGCGGCTGGCCCAGGGCCCGGCGTAACCCCAACTCGATCAAATAACCGACCACCCCGGCCGCCGTTTCGGCCCCGCATGCGGCCGCGCAATTCTTCAGCGCCAGCTGGTGCCGGCGCAAATCGTCCGGCTCAAAGTTCAGCCCCGGGCGTTCCGGGTGCCCGCAACCGACCGTTTCGCAGTGGCGGTAGCAAAGCTTTCCGTCGACCGAACCGCGCCGCCCCTAAGTTTGGCCCGGTTGGTCAAACCGAAGGCGGGCCGCCGGCTAAAGTCTTAGCTCGGGCCGCTTCAAATACCCTGCGGATTATTCCGCTCGGTGGTTCCGGCGAAACCGGCGACAAGAATATGCTCGTTTACGAGTATAACAACGACATTATAATTATCGACGCCGGGATCAAATTCCCTGACGCCGATATGCCGGGGATCGATTATGTTATTTGCGACACCACCTACCTCGAGCAAAACCGCGATCGGGTTCGAGCTTTTGTCATTACTCACGGCCACGAAGACCACATCGGCGGCATGCCCTACATCTACCCGAAGTTTCGGGTGCCGATTTATACCGCGCCGCTAACGGCTGGCCTGATCAAATCCAAGTTCGAAGAGCACGGTATCGATAACGCCGATTTTCGGATTATAAAACCGAACGAGCGGATTCAGATCGGCGCTTTTGTCGTTGAGCCAGTTCGGATGACCCACTCCATCCCCGATATCTTGGGCTTGGCCATCACCACCCCAGTCGGCCTGATTTATCACGCCACCGATTGGAAGATTGACTTTACCCCGCCGTTCGGTGAGCCGACCGATTTTGCCAAGCTCTCCGAGCTGTCGAAGCGGGGCGTCCTTTGCTTGCTGTCCGACTCAACTAACGTGATGAAGCCTGGCTTTACGATGAGCGAACAAGTCGTCGGTGCCGCTTTGGAAGATATCTTCGCCAAGGCGCCCGGCCGGATTATCGTCTCGAGCTTTGCCTCACGGATCGACCGGATTCAACACGTCGTCACCGCTTGTGCCCGAACCGGTCGCAAGTTGGCGCTCTCTGGCCGCTCAATGGAAAAAAACACCAACATCGCCATGGAGCTCGGCTACCTCAAAGTTCCCCAAGGCGTTCTCGTCGATCTCCGGACCGTCGGCAATATCCCCGACCACAAACTAGTCGTAATGTGCACCGGCAGTCAGGGCGAGGAGTTCTCGGCTTTGGTCCGAATGGCCACCGGCGAGCATCGTCACATTCAAATCAAAAAGGGCGACACCGTTGCCCTGTCTAGTTCGAGCGTACCCGGCAACGAAGTAGCGGTGGCGGCGACGATCGACAATCTCTATCGTTTGGGCGCCGAGGTGATTACCAACCAAGAGTTGGATATTCACTCCTCTGGTCATGCCAATCGCGAAGAGATGAAACTGTTGATCTCGCTCTTACAGCCCAAATACTTGATCCCGATTCACGGCGATTATCGTAACCTGGTTGAGCACGCCAAATTAGCTCGCGGCTTAGGGATGAAAGAGGAGAGCTGCTTTGTGATAGAAAACGGCCAAATCGCCGAATTCGACGCCAATGGCGGCCGGATTGCCAAAGAACGGGCCCCGGTCGGCTACGTCTTGATTGATGGCCTCGGTGTCGGCGACGTTGGCGAGATCGTTTTGCGCGATCGACAGACGATGGCCAAAGACGGCATCTTCCTGATTATTATGACGGTTGACGGCCAGAAAGGGACGCTGATGACCAGCCCGGATATTATTTCGCGCGGCTTCGTCTATATGAAAGAATCTGAAGATTTGATCGCCAAGACTCGGTCCCAGATTAAGAAGCTTCACGAAATCCATACCGGTCGCGGCGTTACTAACTGGGAGTTCTTCAAGAAGGCGATGAGAGATGATATCGGAGAATTTCTGTTCGAACAGACACAACGCAGACCGATGGTCATACCGGTTGTCATCCAGGTGTGAGGACTAAAACCAAAGCGGCGCCTTTGCGCCACACCGTGCAAGAGGGTAGGGACCAAGTTGCGAAGCTGTTACCTTCCCTCTGCAACTCCCACCCCAACACGTTTCCCTTCGGGGAGTGATGAAAAGCTTCGGGGGCTCACCCACACCCCGATCACCTTATAACAATTTTGTGATGGGAGAGCTAGGCCACTCTTTAGGAAAATAACTCAGGCTCCACCCTAAGGGCTAATCCACTCGCTTTTTCGATCTAACGATAACCGAAAAGCCGGCATGGTTCTAAGGTTTTTCTCAGCTCATCCGGCTACGCTTGATGCATGGAAAACAACAGCTCAACCGAAAAGACCGATCAACCGACCGATAAAAATAGCTCTTCGTCGCCGCACGACTGGCGGGATCACTACGGCTATCGCCGCCACTGGTTTTTCCCGAGGATGATTGTGACTCTGCTCGTTCTTGGCCTGGCCTTCATGCTCGGGACGATGGTTAGCGGCCACCGAGCCTTCCGAGGTGGCCTGGTCCAGTCCGAACGTTTTGAACGACCAGAGTTTAATCAACCCTTAGGCGGCACGATGATGGGCGGTAGCCACCATTTCGGCCAACGCTTGCTGGGCTCGATCAGCGCTGTTGGCGGTAATAACCTGACTGTCCACAACTCGGCCGGCGACCAAACCGTTGTTATTAGCGACACGACCTCGATTTACAAAAGTGGCGCTATCGCCAAACAGACTGACCTCAAAGTCGGCGACGTCATTACCGTTACCGGCCAGCCCAACAGCAGCGGCCAAATCAACGCCACCCAGATCGTTATTCATTAGCCGCCCGGTCCTAAAACCAGCCTCTTGTCAGCTGGTTTTAGGGGTGTACGCTAATCTCGAAGAACAGATAAGGAGGTTAAATGAATACTGCTAGTTGGTTAGTGATAATTTTTTCGATTATCGGCCTAATTGACACCGTCTACCTCATATCTCACGTTATTAATAAGACCGACGTCGCCTGTTGGTTTTTCCCGCCCGAGTGGTGCCGAACCGTTCAGCACGCCCCACAGAGCAAGACTTTCGGCATCCCCAACCCTGTCCTCGGCTTCTGTATGTATGTCGTCCTCTTAGGATTGATACTCTTCTTCTGGCCGGCCAATTGGGCCTTCTGGGCGATCCGGGCCGTTATCACCGTCGGCTTTTTGTTCTCAATGTATTTCACTTACGTGCAAGGGTTTATTCTCAAGGCCTTCTGCACTTGGTGCGTCGTCTCGGCCCTCAATTTCGTTGTGATGTTTGCAGCTAGCTTTTATCTGCGCTAGCGGCTAACCTGCAGCTATGAAGGTCCTAGCCGTTTGGCTACCGATTGCGATCGCTATAACAGTTCTGACGGGGACGGCTTTTGTTTTGGCCCATCAAAACTATCGCCAAAACGCCAACGACCCCCAGCAGCAGTTAGCTGAAGACGCGGCCTCGGCGCTCAATCGGGGACAGAAGCCAATCGAGGTTGTGCCGACTAACGCCGTTGATCAAGCAACCAGTTTAGCGCCGTTCGTAATTGTCCTTGATAGCAAAGTTAAAACTGACCCTCGAGGCACGCCCGCGGACATCTTGGCCACCAATTTAATAAAAGCCGACACCGGTGCGGTGATCGAACCAGTTACTAGCGTCTTCAGTGAAGCTGAAGCCAAGGGCTTGCAGCGTTTCACCTGGGAAACGGCCGGTGGACTACGCTTTGCAACGGTGGTGGTGCCCTACAACGGCGGCTTCGTCTTAGCCGCCCGGAGTTCATCGGAAGTTGAGCGCCGGGTTCAGGAAGCGCTAGACCTAGCAGTGATCGGCTGGCTATTTGGGCTGGCTTTATCTCTAGCGACCGTCTGGATTGTTAGACCAAAACAGCCCTAACCTAACTAGTGGGGCATAGTTAGGGCCGCCAAGGAATCCTGGCGGCCCGAGGCGATATTACTCGCCGTTGATTAGGGAGAGAAGCGCCATCCGAACGGCAACGCCACTGACCGGTTGGTCCCAGAGGTAGGTCGTCTGTGGCATGGCGTCCACAGCTGGGTCGATCTCACCGACCCGGGGCAGTGGGTGCATGATTAGCGTCTTCGGCCCGGCGTGCTTTTCGGCCACCTCGCGAGTCAGTCGAAAGTCCGAGCCGACCTGGCAGCCGACTTCGGCCCGCTCTTTCTGAGTTCGGGTGAAGTACCAGACCTGGTTGCTAGCCAAGGCTTCCTCGAACGTCGTTTGACGAAACTCGAGAGTTGGTAGCGTTTGGCCAAACTCGACTGGCAACTCGAGACCGGGTACCTCAACCAGCGTTACTTCAACGTTATCGTAACAAGCTAAGGCCCTGAGTAACGAGTGGATCGTTCGACCGGCTTTGAGATCGCCAATCAACGCTATCTTTAGTCCACCTAGCGGCAGTCGACGACGACGAATAGTGAAGAGGTCGAGCAGCGCTTGAGTCGGATGTTCGTCACCGCCGTTACCAGCGTTGATTAACCGAGTTTCCAGACCGGCTTGGGCTAGGGCCGCCGCCGCTAGATAGATCGCGTTTGGGTCGTGGTGGCGAAAAACGATCGTGTCGGCGTAGAGTCCGCGCATGACTAGGCCGTCGTCAAACGATTCACCTTTGGCATCCGAGCTGTGCTCGGCTCCGAAGTCAATCTGGATCGCGCCCCCAAGTTGGGTTGTCGCCCGTTGAAATGACAATAGTGTCCGGGTTGATGGTTCGCGAAAGTAAAGATTAACCGCTTTGCCGACCAGATGGTTGCTCGCTCGGTGCCCTAGAAAATTCTCGAGTTGGGCAGTGGCGATGACGAAGAGGCGCTCAATCGATAGACGATCGAACTGATCCATAGTGAGGATGTGTTTACGAAAGAAATTTTCCTTGATTGGAAGTGCAAGATCCGATCGATTCATAGCTTACCCCCGGAGTTTTAGCTGCTGGCAGTGTAGCTGACCTACTGCTTCGATTCAACCCTTTGTCAGGAGTTCGGCGTCTTGAAATTATCGGCCTTGCCTTTTCTCAGCCAAGTGGAATGATATTGATGGTCGACGTAGAGTTTCTAAACAACTTAGAAAGGATCTCTAAAAATGATGTGGTATTGGTGGGTCGTCATCGCCGTGGTCGTGATCGCTTTGATCTGGTGGTGGTCATCCAAAGGCAAGCAACAGTAGTCTCGGTTCAGAGAACCAGATAGCGCCGAACTGTTAGCTATTTTTAGATGCTATTAATCATATGAAGAACGATATGGCAACTTTTGGTGCCGGCTGTTTTTGGGGTGTTGAGGCAGCCTATCGAATGCAAGAGGGGGTTGTCGACGCCAAGGCTGGTTATACCGGCGGCACGACTGAAAATCCGACCTACGAGCAAGTTTGCTCAGGCCAGACTGGTCACGTTGAGGCCCTTCAAATTACTTTTGACCCGAAAATTATTTCTTACGACCGCTTGCTGGACATCTTTTGGCAGATCCACGACCCGACCCTGACTAACCGACAAGGTAACGATGTTGGGACACAGTACCAAGCCGCCATTTTTTATCATAAACCAGCTCAAAAAGAAGCGGCCGAAAGATCAAAACAGAAACTCGAGCAGTCGAGTCAGTATAGCCGGCCGATCGCCACTTTGATTAAGCCGCTCGGGAAATTTTGGCCGGCTGAAGAGGAACACCAGCGCTACCTCGAGAAACACCCTGGTGGCTACTGCCACATCAATCTTCAGGCCATCCACTAGCTAAAGCCGTGGCAGAATCTTCCTAGCCCAGAGGGCTTTTTACCGGTATTCTGCAAGCTAGTATCAGTTAATTTGGGTGGGGAGGAGGTGGAAAATAATGGCAAAGTATACTTACAACTGCGATATGGGTCACGACCCGGAGATGATGGAGGTCGAGGCTGACTCTGACGATATGGCGATGGAAATGATGATGGAGAAAGTTAAGGCTCACCTGGCCGAAGAGCACTCCGATATGGCTGAGATGACCGACGATGAAATGAAAGAAAAAATTATGGGCGGCTGGAAAAAAGAAGAGTAGCCTCGGTTTCAAACCAAAAAGCACACACCTCCGCGGGGGTGTTTTTTGGTTTTAGGAGTCTTGCGCCGTTGGTGTATGATTAAGTTAAAGGGGGTGTCAATGTTGTTTGGAAAAAGAAAAGACAAGTCGTTTATGGCTGTTGCTATTGCCATGATCCTGGCTGGTGTCGTTATTTTTGTCTTCGGCGTTCTCGGTTGGTGGATCAATGTTTCCGCTAGTCAGAATTTAATCGCTTTCCCGTCGCTGAAAGTCATCGGCGGCCTGGTAGTGATGTCGCTTGGCTACATCCAGCTCGAACTCGGCTTACTGCGCGAAAAGTAGACTAATGACTAACAAATTGGTTCGGTTTCTTTACGTCCTCGTGATCGGACTGCTCTTTGCGTCGTTTGTTGGTTTTGGCCTGGCCGCTTTTTACAAAGCGCCGACACCCCCCGATTACCCGCTAGCTCTAAAGTATCCCGCCCCGGCAACGGCGCCAGCGACCGACGCTAATACGATCGCCGCTCAAAAGCAGTACGACGACGCTCAAGCGACCTTCACCACCGACATGTCCAGTTACAATCTCTACGCCTCAGTTATTTTAATCGGCATTGCCGTAGTGGTGATGGCTGTCTCACTCCTGGGTCTCGAAAAAGTTGAGGTCATCGGCGACGGCCTAACCCTCGGCGGTGTTTTCACTTTGCTTTACGGCCTTGGGCGAGGGATGACGGTTGCTAACGACGTCTTTCGCTTTATGACGGTGACCGCTGGTCTGATCATTATTATTCTCCTGGCTTATTTGAAATTCATTCGTGGCCCAAGCAATCCAACGAACTCTATCTAAAATAGATATTGGGCGTCCGACGCGATGTCGAACGCCCTGGATAATGCTCGCTACCCTCGGAGCGCGGTCAGCTCCCTGAAGGCACTTAGTATGCCGTCTTCGGTCCTTCCGCCACTTGTCCGTAGCTGCGGCCTCCTCATCCTCACTTCGGGAGGATCGTGGGGCTTGGCCCTCTGAATTGCTAGATGAACGGATCCCTCTGTCGCCACCTCCTGGCATCGTCCCTCGAATCTCTCGAATCCCGTTTCCGGAAGCAGTAGCGTTGCTGATATCACGTCGCCTCCCAACCCGCTAGTTGCGGTGACCCTCATTTTCCGCCTCAAGCTAGGCGGCTGTCAACAGCTCCAGACAACGGGCTAAAAAACGCTAGAATGTAGAGACGATGAACCAAGCCATTACTTTAGGGGTCGGAGTGATTTTGGGCGCTGGTATTACCTACTTCTTGCTGCAACGGCGGATGAGCGTTCAGGATCACCTGCAAGCCATCGGCGACCAGATCTTGGAGGTTGCTAAAGAAAAGCTCGGCGCCGAAAAAGAGATTATCAAGACCGATATGGAAGGGAAGAAAGACGCTATTAAAACCCTGGTTGACGAGATCCGTCTTCAGCTCAAAGAAACTGACCGCAATTTGCGCCGGAGTGATGAGGACCGGATTTCATCGTTCTCAGCCCTCAAAAAGGAGCTCGAGACCCATAAACAACTGGCCTCGGAACTGCGCGGCTCAACCGATGAGCTGAAAAATATCCTGAGTAACAATCAAACCCGGGGTCAGTTCGGCGAGCGAGTGGCTGAAGATTTACTCAAGATGGCCGGTTTTGTTATTAATCACGACTATTTTGTCCAGACGGCCGCTAGCGATGGCCGACCGGATTTTACCCTAGTTTTGCCCGATAAAACCAAGGTTAATATCGACGTTAAGTTCCCCTACCAGAATCTTCAGAAATACACCGAGGCCAAAGATAAAGACGAGAAAGCCCGCCACTTCGCCCAGTTCCAGCGCGACGTCCGCGATAAAATCAAACAGATCGCCACTCGCGGCTACGTCAACCCCGACGACAACACCGTCGATTTTGCCGTCGCTTTCATCCCTAACGAGATGATTTTCAGTTTTATCTACGAGCATTTCAGCGATATCTGGGAAGAGGCGATGGATAAGAAGGTCGTTTTGGCCGGGCCGTACTCCTTTGTGGCCATGCTCCGGCTAATCAAGCAAGCTCACTCCAATTTTCATCTCCAAACCAATATTCACTCGATTATTCAGCTGGTTCAAAAGTTCCGCCAAGAGTACGGCAAGTTCTCTGATGAGCTTGAAACGCTGGGCAGTCGGCTCGAATCGACCAGCAAACAGTTTCAGGTGGTCTCCTCAACCCGTTCCCGCCAACTCGGTCGGGTGATGGACCAAATTGAAAGCCAAAAAGCTTTCACTGAAGTTGGCAATCCTTCAGCCGAAAACCAACAGCTGCTGGAAAACAACGAGACCAAACTCTAAGACGGCTAATTAGCTACTCCTTTTCAGGTTTGGTAAACTTGAGCGGTGATGAGCGAGAATAAACCTGAGAAAGAAATCCGGCTCGACAAGTTGGCCGAGCTTAAAAGGCTCGGTATTAATCCCTACCCGTCGGTGACGCCGGTCCATATTACTATCGATGAGGCTCGAGGTAAGAAAGAGGGCGCCAAAGTCGCTACTGTTGGCCGATTAACCGGCATTCGCGGTCACGGCAAAGCTCTTTTTGCTGATTTGGAAGACCCGGAGAGCAAACTCCAGCTTTTCTTCAAACAAGACGTGCTGGGTGAGAAGGCCTACCAACTCCTCCACCTTTTAGATACCGGGGACTACCTCTGGGTTAAAGGCGAAATCTTTACCACCAAAGCCGGCGAATTGTCGCTCCAAGTCAAAGAATTCCAGCTCTTGGCTAAGTCGCTGCTGCCGGTGCCTGAAGGCTGGCACGGCTTAACCGATGTTGAAACCCGCTACCGCCAACGAGCGCTCGATTTCAAAACCAATGCTGACGCCCGAAAGATTATCCAAACTCGAGCCAAGGTAGTCGAAGTTATCCGAGAGTTTTTCCTCCGCCACGGCTTTCTGGAGGTCCAAACCCCAATCTTGCAACCGATTCCGGGTGGCGCAGCCGCTAAACCGTTTATCACCCGCTACAAGAGTATGGGGGCGGATTTTTACCTTCGGATAGCGCCCGAGCTCTATTTGAAGCGGCTCGTCGCCGGCGGCTTCGAACGGGTTTTTGAGATTGGGCCGAGTTTTCGCAACGAAGGCCTAAGCCATATGCACAATCCCGAGTTTTATTCCTGTGAGGCCTACTGGGCTTACCAAGATTATCGTGGTTTTATGAAGATCACCCAGGACTTGATCCAAGAATTAGTTAAGGCCGTCTGCGGCAGGCTCAAAATTACTTATCAGCAACAGACGATCGATTTCTCCGGCGATATCGCGGTTAAGAAATACGTTGACATCATCAAGGCCGATTCTGGGATCGACGTCGCTCAGGAGGATACCTTTGAAAAGCTGGCCAAGGCCGTCAAAGTTAAGGGCATTACTTTTGAGGGCCAAACAATTAAGGTTTGGGCCGAGCTAGTTGATGAACTGTTCAAAAAAGTCAGCCGCCCCAAAATCGTCCAGCCGACTATTGTCGTTGATTATCCGATCACTTTACAGCCGCTAGCCAAAGCCGGCCGCGACGACGCCAGTATCGCCGAACAATTCCAGCTCATCGCCGGCGGCGGCTTCGAGCTGCTCAAAGCCTACTCTGAGCTCAACGATCCGCTCGACCAAGAGCAACGTTTCCGCGACCAAGCCAAAATGGCCGCCTCCGGTTGGGACGAGGCCCAATTGCTCGACGAGAACTTCATCGAGGCCCTAAAGTTTGGGCTACCGCCAACGAGCGGCTGGGGGATGGGCATCGAACGAATAGTGATGCTTCTGACTGATCAGCACTCGATCAAAGAAGTGATACCGTTCCCGACCCTCCGGCCGATCAAATAGGGCTCCTCCGTGAGGAGCTAGCCTTCTCGAGTAATTATTGGCGCCATTAGTCTGGCGCTTTTACTTCGAGCCTGTTAGACCGTCATCTGAACCACGGTGCTTGGTTCGAGCCAAATACGGCCGGCGAGCGGAGAAGTTAGCGCTGGAAACGGTCCAACAAAGTGCCGATAGTAAGCCGTCGCTGCTTGGCATTTTGACCGCTCAAACCCTTGACTTCTTGGGTAGTTTCTGCTACAATCCCGTCATCATCCTGCGAGTCAGAAAAGAGCTCCAGGGAGCGTTGCCTTGACAATTAGATCACAAATTCAAAAGACCCAGGCCGGCGACGGCCTAAGGAGGAGGATTGAAAAAGTTCTTATTTGTTCTCGCCCTAGCGGCTGTCGTCGCGGCGGCCTTCGGCCAAAGTATGGACGCGCCGATGCCGGTTGCCGCTCCCGAGGCGAAACCGACGCCCGACCAGACCCAAGCTTGTCCAACCGGACCGACGGCATTGGCAGGACCGAAGGGTGATAAGGGTGACCCCGGCACTAACGGCCATCGAGGCCGGCCCGGCAAAACCGTTATCATTAGGCAGCCGTTCAAGCCGCTCTACCCAGCCATCGCTGGGACAATTACATCTGACGGGCTCATTGCCCGCGGCTACTTCGATCCCCACGAGAAACTACTCTGGCAAGCGCTCGGGTATGACTCAGCTTGGGCGTTCGAGCACGGGAAGCCAAAAACAGATTCGAAACCACCTGCCGGCCCAAAACCGGCCTCGTCTACCTCACCAGAGGGAAATTCGGCCACCGCGCCGGGAGAAAATGGAATGTACGGACTCAACTGGAGAGACATCTTCCTCATCATCGGACTAGCGGTCTTTGTCGGCTGGCTAGTTACCTACCTGTTTCGCGGCCCGATGCCGATGTGGATTCGGACCAACCTCCGCGACCTAACGTCTGTCAAGGCCTGGGTCAAAGAAGTCTCGGCTCACGGCGACTCCAGGGAGATCGGTCCCCCGGCCAATTGGGAGGCAACTAAGCTCTCGGATATCACTACCGAGCCCAAAGCGCTTATTCGAGAGCGCTCGGCCCATGGCGATTTCCGGGAGATCATCCCGATCGCAGTCGCGCAAACGGAAGCCCAAGGTCGTGGGGAAGTCGCTCACTGCAACTTCCTGGCAGCGGAGGCCGGCCGAGCCGCCCGCCAGCTCGAACGTGACACGCTCCTGGCTGCTCGCGCGGTTGCGGCCCCGCCAACTGGTGGCGGTGGCTGGAGCCTCGTCGCTGAGCACCCTGCTCCAACAGCCCCACCCGTCAACGTCAACGTCTATAACTACGGCGGAGGCCAAGGCGGAGGCGGCCAGCAAGCTGGTGGCGGCCAAGCTGGCGGTCAAGCCAGAGGCGGCAGGCAACCAGCCGCTGCCGCAGCAGCGGCTCCGGCTGCAGCGACCCCGTAAGTAGCACGTAGCTACAACCCATGACCCCCGATCACGTTGATCGGGGGTCATTTTTATACTTGAACCAGTAGGCAGCTAGATTAATTTGTCGCCTTAGGCTGCTCGACCACCCTGCTGTTTGATGATCGGCTTGTTATCACGAATAAATTCATCGAGCCGCATGACACTGCAAACATAGGCTTCGGCGCCGCTGTTATTCTGATGTTGGAGGGTAACCACGGCGATGCGATTGCGCGCCACGTCAACGCTGGCCACGCCGTATTCGATCAACCGACCGCGATCAGCCACGGCGTTGCGAGGAACCCAAGTCGGAATCTTCTCGAAACTGAAATCTTTTTTAGGAATAGTGTGGGGCTGGAGCTCCCAGTTATACCTGAAACCAATAGGATTCTGCGGTAGCTTGACGCCGTACTGGTCGGCCAGCCGGTAAAGACTCCGCTCGGTGAGCATACTTTCGACCTCGTCAATTGAACCGACCAAGACTCGGTCGTCAGCGGCGACTCGGCGCTCGTGTGCTTGACTGCGGATGGCATGACCGGCGTTCCAGCCGCCTTCAGCAGCCAGTAGTCCTAAACCAACCGCGCCGGCGCTGGCCCATTGGGCAAACAAGGCGTCGTGACTGATATGTTGCAAGGCAGATGCGCGAGCTGAGTCGAAGGCTGAGTCAACGTCCCTGACCACCCCGGCGTGAAAAAGGTCGTGATTAGGTAGAACGTTCGGCACAGGCAGCTTTTGGTCAGGCGATAAGTAAGAGTGGAACTGGTCCAGAAGATGTTTACTAGCGGCGGCGTCAACGTCCCGCTGCTGGATGGCAAAATGCCAAAGTCCATCAGTTTGTTCCTTAACGAAATGAGCGTGTTCGGTCCCTGGCGCCACGATCTGGGCCTGACCGCTAGCGTCGTGAATAATCCAAACGCCTTGTTCATGAGCTTGTTGGATTTGGTGCTTGATAGCTTCCCGAGCCGCTTCCGAGTCAGCGGCAGCAAAATGGCCGATAATAGCGTTGCCTATTAGATTGCCGCCAACGGCCCCGACAAGCGATAGGCCGGCCTTAATCCAGGCGGCGCCGCGCTCGGTCTTCTTGTAACTTTGGTGGGACTCAGCCAGCATCGCTGGCGAACCTGCGCCTCGGAGTAACTCGAGGACTTGTTCGGTTAGAGCGAATTTATCTTCGGTTCCCTGGATTTCCTTGATCTGAGACTGCATCTGAATAACCACCTCAAATATCTCGCGGGCGTATTGTTCGTTGAACTTGACTTGGCCTCCACCAAACTTCGACTCGACCTTACGATTAAGCATTAGTTTGCGGATGCCTTCGCCGCCAAGACGACCAAGCGCCGCCCCGCCGACGCCCAGGCCAACCGCCGCCCAAGAGACCGGACCACCAAGGAGAGTGATTACCCCAGCGGTGGCTAAGCTCGTTCCGCCGCTCAGGCCAAGTTTTGCTAACTGCTCTTGAACGGCCGGCGACTTGAGAAACGACTCTTGCTCTTTAGTGAAGGTCTGACCGAAAGCCTCGACCTCGTTAACACCAAGCTTGCGGAACATCTCCTGAGCATTTTTAAAGCCGTGATGAGAGATGACCATCTCCGCCAGCGCTGATTTTTCTGCAGTGTCAGCTAAGTCTTCGGCTAAAATCTCTAGATCCTCAGGCGAGAGCTTTTCGATGCCGCCTTTTCGCCAGAGTTCGAGAGTTTTAGTGGCGTAGTTTCGTCGAGCCTCGACGACTCGGCTGTGGAGCTCTTCTTGAGAGACCTTTGGCTCTCGGGCAGGCTCAGGCTCGTCCAGTGACCCAAAACTGGGCACCTCGTCCGGCGGCTCTGGCGCCGACCAGAACATCGTCTCGGCCGCTTGAAGCTTGGCCCAGGCGGCGTCTCGGCCTTCGCCGGCCCTGGCTATTTGTTCGTTGCGGCGGCGATCGGCAAACGACTCCGGCTTAGTCGGCTCCGGGCGAGCCGCTGGAGCCGGAACGGCCTGTTCCGCTCTAGCTGGTTGAGTCCCGGCTGCTTGCGGCGTTGGCGCCTGTTCGGGCATCACTTTTCCTGGACTAGTCGCGTCAGCTCAACCAGCTCGACGCGTAAGCGGGCGGCCTCTTCGCTGACAATTTGAGGCAGGTCGATCTCCCGATCAACCAGAAATTTGATCAGGCCTTCTTGGTCCTCGGCTTCGGCCAGCTGGCCGAACTGAGCGGCGTCTTCCTCACTCATTAGCGCCGTCACTCGATTAATAACCCGAGCGTCAACGGTTTCCGTCATCGTTTTGACTAGAGACGCCTTTTTGGTGTCGTCGACGTCGCTGATGCCGAGTAGCTCGAACAAATCACCTTCGAGGAGTTCGTCAATTGTTGGTAGTGCCATTGCCCTCCATTGCCGTTTTAGCGTAGCACTGGCGCGACTGATTGCCAACAAGAGCGGGCGAGAAGTGAAGCCGAGGTGAATGAGTTTAGTTGAGGTAGTCGCGCAGTTTACTAGCTTCTTCGTGCTTTTTGAGCTTTTGCAAAGCCTTGGCTTCAATCTGCCGAATTCGTTCGCGGGTAACGCCGAACTCTTTACCGACTTCTTCCAAGGTGTGGGTGCGGCCGGCGTGACCAGCATCTTCTAAACCAAAACGCATCCGGAGAATCTTCTGTTCGCGGGGGGTGAGGATCGACATCGAATCTTCGACATGCCCTTTCATCAGCCGATAGATAGCCTGCTCTTCCGGCGACATCGCTTGCTTGTCTTCGATGAAATCGCCGAGCGTCGAGTCGCCGTCGTCACCAACCGGTGACTCGAGCGAGACCGTTTCTTGGGAGATCCGCTGGATGTGCTCGAGCTTATCCATTTCGACGCCGAGCTTCTTAGCTAGTTCTTCGTTATTCGGTTCGCGGCCAAGCTCTTGCTGGAGCTCGCGCTGAGCCCGCATAAAGCGGTTGATCGTTTCAACCATATGAACCGGGATACGAATCGTTCGGGCTTGGTCGGCGATGGCGCGGGTAATGGCTTGGCGAATCCACCAGGTGGCGTAAGTGGAGAATTTAAAGCCGCGGTGATAATCAAACTTCTCGACCGCTCGCTGCAGACCGAGGTTGCCTTCTTGAATCAGATCCAATAGCGATAGGCCGCGGCCGATGTATTTCTTGGCAATTGAAACTACCAAACGTAAGTTAGCCTCGGCCAAACGGCGCTTCGCCGATTTATCGCCGCGCTCGATTCGCTTGGCCAGCTTGACCTCCTCGTCACCGGTTAGGAGCGGATACTGGCCGATTTCGCGCAGATACATCCGCACCGAGTCTTCGGAGATGCCTGATAGCTCGTCGTCTTTGGCTGGCTTTTTCTTACCGTCGTCAACGCCCGGGATCTCCAAGAGCGACTTCGATTCCTTGACCTCAACCCCGATCTGGCTCAAGTAGCGCAAGAAAGCGTCGATCATTTCGAGATCGTTTTCTGGCTCGGGATAGCTTTGAAGAATCTCCTTGTAGGTCACAAAGCCGTGAGTCCGGCCTTTGCGAATCAGGTACATCAACTCCTCCGGGAAGGTGAGTCCGGAATCCTGTTTTATTTTCTTAGGTACCGCTTTTGTCATTGCTTACCTCCTAAAGGAGTTGGATACTCGCGATCTAGTAAATCGCTCGCTATCAACTCCTCCGGGAAGGTTAATCCGGAATCTTGTTTTATTTTCTTGGGAACTGCCTTAGTCATAGTTTATTCCTTTCCAGTTACAAGAAATTCTGAGCCCGTTTGGGCGATGATTTTCTTCGGAACTGCTTTGGTCATTTTATATCCTTAATAAGGTTAAACTTGCTTCGCGGTCAGCTGGCTGAGCTGACCCATCAGCTCTTTGACTTTCTTGATGTCGCCGGCTTCCTGGGCTCGCTTGATATCCCGGGCTAGCGACTCTTTTTGGGCTTCGTACTTTTTTGTCGCCAGGCGAGCCAACTTTTCGTCGATCAACTGGTCGGCGGTCTCATCGGTTAGCTCCGGCCATTCGCCCGACAACCAAAATTGCCAGCCGTCGATTTTTTCGGCTAGGGTCGGGGTGGCGCTGGTTAGGGTAGCAGAGATTTTCCCTGAGGAGTCAGGGCCGAGGTTGTTTTTCACCTTGGAGAGTAACAGGGTAGGTGTTTTAACCAAAGTGGTGTCATTATATAACTTTTGGAGCGTTTCGGCAACGGTGCTAGTCTCGGCCGACTGCCAGGCGATCGACTCGAAACTGCCCTTGCGAGCCAAAATTAAGGCCGGCTTGGCTAAAGCTAAGGCCAAGAGCTGCTCTTCGTTGGTTAGAGCCGGGGACTGGGCTCTAGGTACTTGGAGCTGGTTTTCGACTTTTCTAGTTCCTAGTCCCGAGTCCCGAGTCACCTTTCGCAGTGACTCGTAGATTGTTTCTGACTTAACGCCGATCGCTAAGGCCAGTCGCTGGGCGTAATGATCGAGTCGGGTCGGGTCGGACACCTGCGCGATCACTGGTAGCATCGCCTTAATAACTTTCTTTTTGTTCTCGATGAAATCCAGCTGGCCGGCGGCGGCGATTTCCAGATCGATCCACCAATCGATCCCTTCTTGGGCGGTCTTGACGAGGGGCGCCCAAGCGGCCGGGTCTTTTTCCAACAGTTCGCCGGCGTCTTTGTACTGGCCGAAACTAATGACTTTGGAATTAAGGTCCAATTTGAGTAGCAGCTCGATCACTTTTTTGGTCACCGTCAGGCCAGCCGGGTCGTTATCGAACGCCAGCAAGAAGTTGGGCGTGTATTTACTCAGGAGCTGGAGCTGCGAGTCGGTAATGGCCGTGCCCGACGAGGCAACGGTATTAGTTGTGCCGGCCTGATGAAGAGCGACGACGTCCATCTGACCTTCGACCAAAACGACGTAGTTCTTTTCTTTGATCGCGCCTTTAGCGAGGTTAAGGCCGTAGAGAACCCGGCTCTTGCTATAGATCGGCGTCTCGGGTGAGTTGAGGTATTTGGGTTCGCCCGAGCCCATGATCCGGCCGGTAAAACCAACCGTATTACTCAGGACGTCGAAGATCGGGAACATAATTCGGTCAAAAAACTTTTCGGGCGAGCCGGCCTTGGCCAGATCGCTAGCGGTGAAGCCGTGCTTGAGCAGTAATTCTTTCAATGCAAAATGACTGGGGACGTAACCGATGCCAAACTGCTTGATCGTTTCCAGCGTTAAACCACGCTTTTTTAAGTACGCCAGCGCCGGGGCGCCGGCCGGCCGGTCGAGCAAAATTGTCTGAAAAACCTTGGCGCAAGCTCGGTTGATTTGGTAGAGCGTCTCTTTCCGGTCTTTGGTCTGATACTCGGTTCGAGTTTGGCTTTGGAGCATCACTCCGGCTTTCTGGGCCAGTAATTTTAGAGCGTCGCCAAACTCGAGGTGCTCGGCTTCCATCACAAAATCAAAAACCGAGCCGCCTTTACCGCAGCCGAAACACTTCCAAATCTGTTTTTCCGGGCTGACCATCAGCGAAGCCGTTTTTTCTTGGTGAAACGGACAAGCAGCCTTGTAGTTGGCGCCAGCCTTCTTAAGCGTCACGTACTGGCCAGCCAGCTCGACGATGTCTAGTTTTTGTTTGATTTCTTCAATTTCGTTCATGCACTCCTCGGCCTGCATTTTAACCCGTTTTTAAGGTAAAATACAAAGAGCGCTTTGTATTGATAAGACAATCGGTAATGGAAGCTGAAATTATCTCACTTTCGTTTGAGAAAAGTTTAACGAAAGCGATAATTTCCGTTCAGAAAGTCCCCCGGACTTTCTTCAGGAAGGGTCGCATAGTGGCCGAGTGCGCCACCTTGGAAAGGTGGTATGTCCGCAAGGGCATCGAGAGTTCGAATCTCTCCCCTTCCGCCAAAGTAAACGCTTCCTGGAGGTTTTTGTTTTATGTGCAAGAAGCTATCATAGCCTCATGGAGCCAGGAGAGCTTCACTCCCAAGAAGAAGATGCGGCCGCGCAACGGTTCGAGAAAGAGCAAGCTTGGCAACTGAAAGAACGGGAGATAGAAGCCGTCACTGACAGGTTAGGATTTCCAATTGAACCCGGCATTAAAGATGTCGTGGTTGGTCTTAACCTACTCGGTCTCAACACCACTCAATCATGCGAAGGCCATCCGGATCGAGGTATGGGTGCGCCTTGGGTTGAGGTAGCAGCCCCGGACGAGCCGGTATGGCGCTTTGCCGGACAGAAGGAGATCTTCCAGAATGTCGCTGACAAGTATGGCGTCGATTTAGAGGCCGTGCTTCGAGCCGACAACGAAGATGCTTGGAAAGAAGCTTGGAATCTAACCATCAATAATGATGCCGACCCAACGCCGGATTATCTGGCTGGCAGGAAAAAGATCAGCTAGTGCGCCAAGCGGCCAGTCGTCTTGTTGACGAGTTTTATCCAGCGGAGAATCGAGATACGCCAGCGAAACTAGTTCTAGAGCACGACCGCCTTCATAACGGTGGGGACGATTACATGCTAGTCAAAGAAATGAGCACCGAGCAAAAGGCAGGACTGCCAGAACGACTACCGACTTACCAAGCAGAAATAGCGCGTTTCGCAGCCTTCCTTAAATTGAAATTTCTCGATGGTGAGTTAGCGAAGGCTCAAGATCCTATGGCGCCATAAAGGATTTCTGACAGCGGCAGTAGGGTACCGGCTAATTATTGGCGATCGGCAAAAACAACCAGACGACTCGGGAAGCTCTGCAAGGCTCTGTTCCAGACGCCTTCACAGGTAATCAAATTAAGGTGGGCTTTGCCGTCAGTGGAGCTGAATATATCAGAGGCGTCTTGGGTTTGATCGTAAATCCGAAGCTCGCTAACAATAAAAGTAATAACCACCCCGTTCTCACCCTCAACCATCAGCTCGTCGCCCTTGTGCAGTTTATAGAGATTATCAAAAACCGACGGAATGCCGCCCTTCCAAATACCGAAATGTCCGTCGATAACGGCGCTGCCGATATCGCCAGGACGCGGACCATCCTGGAACCAAGCGGCCGTAGACGGACCGGGGGGCACGCCCATTGCCCCGGTTGAGGTTAGACCGACGTAGTCAAGACCGGCGTTAACCCCAATCTTAGGAATCTTGAGGCGAAGCGGTAACGATGCGCTCGGCTGAATCGGCTTAACTTTCTCGATCTGCTGGATAATAACGGGCTTCAAGACCAAGGGGACGGGAACGGTGATAACTGGGGCTTTAAAGACATTATACAATGCGGCGGTTAGCGACACGGTCACGGCGCTCAATACAATGATAGTTGCGATAAGGTGGGTGTGCTTAGGCGGCCCAAACTGAAACTGTCTCATCAGTCAGCCAGACCGATTTTGGTTTGGTGACCTGGTTTAACCTTCATGACCGGCGAGACGTTAGTCTAGCTCTGTATATCGGAGCCCGGCTGTTGCCGTTTTCGTCGGACCAGGTAGTAGCCGAGCAACCCAAGAATAATCACAGCCGGGATGATGTACCAGACCATATTGCTACTGGCAGCGCCACTACCGGTATGCGGTAGTTTGGTGGTGCTACTGGTAGCCGGGGTAGCGGTGGCCGGGGTAGTGGTTGTTACTTTCGGGGTGACCGCGGCGGCGCAGGTTGGCCTGGTGATAGTGTTGTGGTCTAAGGTAACAGCGGCGTTTCGGGCTAAGGCTCGACCCTCCATAGTGGCGCTGGTATTCAACCCGACCGACGTCAAAGCCATAATGGTGCCGACAAAGGTTGAGCTTGTCCCCAAGGTGGCGGAACTAGTCACCTGCCAAAAGACGTTACAAGCTTGAGCGCCGTTAATCAGCCGAACGACGCTGCTTGAGGCGGTGACGAGATCGGACGAAGCCTGAAAGATGAAGACGGAGTTGGCGTCACCTTGGCCATCGAGCGTTAACGGACTAGCGGCGGTGATATTGGCCGTAGTGGCGTGACCGAAGGCGTAGACCCCGGCAGTTAGAGTCTGGCCACCGAGCTGGTTATCGCCAGCAACAAGCGTACTCGTTGGTGTTCGACCGGCGGCGTCAAGGTAGGCGGTCGTTAAGTCGTTCTTAGCAGTGGTCAATAAAGCCGGGTTGTTAACCGAG
>Ga0070692_10000045_pt1 | contig 24056 bp, 21 predicted proteins | sample KBSK1102metaG_FD_64675 | JGI IMG/M metagenome (GOLD analysis project Ga0070692, IMG submission 64675) | Corn, switchgrass and miscanthus rhizosphere microbial communities from Kellogg Biological Station, Michigan, USA - KBS K1-10-2 metaG | ecosystem: Host-associated > Plants > Roots >...
TCGGGGTGGGCCAGGGTTTGATCAAGAATCTCTCGGTTATTGATAAAGTTCTGAGCCTCTGAAGCAACTTCGCCAAGCGGTTTCTGGCGGATATAGTGGCCGTTCATCCAGAGCAATTTCTCGCCGTCGAAAATCGACGGGCTTTTGCCAACGTGGTCGAGCTCAAACTCCTCGACCAGCTCTTCGAGCGAGTAAATCTCGCGGTCGCTACCGCTCGCCCAGCCAAGTAAGGCGATAAAATTAGTCAAGGCGTCGGGCAGATAACCCTTGGCTTTGTAGTCGTCGGTAATCGAAACCGGGTTTTTGCGCTTGCTCATTTTCGAGCGATCGGCGTTGAAGATCAGCGGGAAATGACCAAACTCCGGGCTGAGATAATTAAGGGCGGTAGCCAGTAAGATTTGTTTGGCGGTATTGACGAGGTGCTCTTCGCCGCGCAAAACGTGGCTGATTTTCATCAGGTTATCGTCGATGACGTTGGTAAAAACAAAAAGCGGCATCCCGTCCGAACGGATTAAAACGAAATCGCCAAACAAGCCGGCGTCAAACTCAACTTTGCCTCGAATGACATCGTCAAAACTAACTTTCTGGGGTTCGACTTTGAAGCGAATGACTGACGGCCGCTGGGCTTGCTCGAACCGAGCGATTTCCTCAGCGGTCAGATTCCGGCAGCGGCCGGAGTATTTCGGCGCTAGGCCCCTGGCTTGCTGTTCTTCGCGCTCTTTGGCCAGCTCCCCCGGCGTGCAGTAGCAGCGGTAAGCTAGTTTTTTCTCGATTAAATCTTCGGCTAGCTGGGCGTAGAGAGCCAACCGTTCGTGCTGGAAATACGGACCGTACTCGCCGCCTACCTCCGGGCCTTCGTCCCAGGTTAGGCCGAGCCACAACAAGCCCTGGAGAATGTCCTTCAGCGACTCTTCGTCGTTGCGCTCGGCGTCGGTGTCCTCGATCCGGACTATGAACTTGCCGCCGTTTTTCTTAGCAAAAAGGTAATTAAATAATGCTGTCCGGGCGGTACCAATATGGAATTTGCCGGTCGGGGATGGAGCAATTCTAACGCGAATATCTTCAGCCATCGCACTCAATTATGCCTTTGTAGTGACGTAGCTGAGGCTTGTCGTCGGCCGAGTCGACGGTGACGACATCAATCCGGACGTTGGGGGTTTGATATTTCATCTGTAATTCGTGAGCGAGTAAAACTAATTTAGCCTGTTTGGTCGGCGTAATCATCTCAATGGCGGCGCCTTGGTGGTCGGAAGTTTTGGCTTTGACCTCAACAATCACTAAAGCCCGGCCGTCACGCGCCAGGATGTCGATCTCGCCGTATTTAGTTCGTAGGTTCCGACGGAGAATCTGAAGATGCTTCTTCTCCAGTAAATCGACGGCGAGAGCTTCTCCCGTTGCGCCAAGCGCTTTTCCCTGGTAGCTAATCGCTCGCTCCCTTACTAGCTGACGAACTTATTATACAGCTAGCGGTCGCTTCCGTTCGGCTGTTACTGACCGTCCACCGGACGCTCAGTTGATGCAGCCTCATCACCGTCGCCCCCAGTTTCTTCCCCTGATAACTCATCAGGGGCATTGTCCGATTTTTCGGGAGCTTCGTCCACCTCAGCATCGAGAGCGACTGGCTCTGGGCTATCGACGATTTCGGGCGCCTTGGCGTCTTCTTCCCAAGCGCTACCGGCTAGGCCCTTGTCTTTGAGTTTGAAGCGACGCGACAAAGCGTACTCGCGAACGTAATTGAGCTTGGCGCGGCGGACTTTACCGGATTTAACGCGCTCGATTTTAGTTACCCACGGGGAGTGAAGCGGGAAGGTTCGCTCGACGCCGATGCCGTCAACAACTTTGCGGACAGTGAACGAGCCCTGAAGAGTTTTTGTCGCTTTAGTACCGATAACTAAGCCTTCGAAAATTTGAATCCGTTCTTTGCCGGCTTCGCGGATGCGGTAGTGGACCTTAACGGTCTCGCCGGGACGAACATCAGCCGGCTTGGCTTTGAGTTGGTTAGCTTCGAGTTTGGCGATAACAGCATTAGTCATTTTATTTAACCGAGACAAACATCTTGGCCGAACGCTTGCCGGCAAAGTTAGTCACTTTTTTAGTGGAGAATTTAACAACGCCGTCTTGGGTAGCAAAAATAGTGTCGTCGGAGCCGACCATCACGCCTTCGCCGGCGTAATACTTGCTGCCACGCTGACGAATAATAATACCGCCTTTGCGGATCGAGGACTCACCGTACACCTTAACGCCCAATCGCTTAGATTGAGAATCGCGGCCGTTTCGACTAGAACCCTTCGCCTTTGTATGCGCCATGAGTAAGTTCATTCTACTTGCTTCTCGATACAGTGTCAACAAGATCAGCTGCGCTAAATCTTGACTTTTTAGCTCCGGGGTGATAATATCCATCCGATCAAGTTGATCTTCACAATTAGAAACATCAAGCGCCACGGGAGGTGAGCATTGTGTGGAAAAACCCCAAAATCGTTTTTGACTACCTCGGTACTGATTTCTTCGTGGAGATGATTAACGATCACTTCGAGGAGAAGCCGCTACTCGACCCGTCGAGCCCCGAGCTACAATCCAGCGAGGTAAAACTCGTCTGGGAGCCGGTCTCGAAGATCTACGAAATTCTCCGCCGAGCCCGACGTGATCAACTCGAGGACACCTCGAATCGAAACCATGTCCAAGAATTAGCCCGGATCTTCAAGATCGGCGTTCTCTCAACCGTACGATCGATCGAAAGTCATCGTAGCTGGGGCATCGTTCCGGCTCTTTGGAAGCTACCGAACTTCGTTAACTGGGAACTGCTCCAAGTACAGGGTCAAGACCCGCTAAACTATTACCGATCCGAGGAAGAGCTTGCGAAGGAAGTTGGCTACCGTGTCGAGTTCGTGCTCGAATACGCCCGAGCTGTCCACTACCTTCTGGGCAATGAGGAGCGGATTCTGATCGGAACCCGCCATAACCAGCCACTTTGGGCGAAGTTACCCCGGGTCAACCCGTCTCGGCCTGAGCTACCACATATTTCGGGTCATCTAGGACAGGTACTCGACTACCTCGACCACAGTGATCTGGATATCTTACCGGAGATCGAAAATCTCTCGAGCCTAGACACGATCCTCATCGGCGACGGATTAAAACTCCCCACGATCGAGGCAGGCGCCTACGATTCGATCGCTGACTTGCTCGAGGACGCGTTCTACAATCAACAATACCTGCCTCACCCGACTGGTTCGCTGATCAAGATCGCTGGCTGTCATGGAGTGGAGAGCGTGATTGTTAAGGCAAAGCGGGGGCTACTCGATCCAAACTACCTCGACTTCCTCGGCTTATTCACGATCCATGGCCATAAGGTGCTTAAGGCATTCTCCGGCGGGTTGGTCATGCAGCGCTTTGGCGACAAGATCAGCCTGTTCGAAAATGCTGGGGCGGCCGACGAAGAGGCGTTCCTTAACTGGCTATTGGCTCAAGTCTATCACGATCTGGTCACCGCCAAGGACGTCGAGCCCGGCAAGAAGCGGAAGGCACGGACAACGAAGTCTTTGCCCCAGCCACCAGCCGGCGCCGAGGAACTCCGGTGGATCTACATTCCGCGCCAGCGGAAAAAGGAGACGTTGGAAATCCGTCGGCCGAGCCCGACACCCCGATCGATGACGCCGCACCGCGTTCGCGGCCACAAGCGACGCGCTAACATGAGCGATGCTCAGCGTTTGGCTATCCAAACGCTGGAAGCCGAGATCGGAATCGACATCCTTAAGTGGGTGCCGGAAGGTTACACATTCGTCCGGCCCCACGTTGCCCCGAAAGAAGGCTCCGAGTGCTTGGAAAAGCTCCCCCGTTTCATCCGCACCCGGATCCAAGATGACATCAAGCAGCTACTCGCTTCGCCAGCCGAAGACGAGTAACCGCGACCCTCCGTTCAGAGCGGCCTCCCCGAGGCCGCTCATTTTTATAAAATATGCTTTTGCCAACTCTCGTTGGTGTTGCTACAACTGTAGGGCATGCTCAAACCTAATTTCGTCCACCTTCACGTCCATTCTCACTACTCTTTGCTTGATGGCTTAGGCAAAGTCGAGCAGCTCGTCACTAAGGCCAAAGAGCTGGAGATGCCGGCCTTGGCGCTGACCGATCACGGCGTCATGTACGGGGCGATCGATTTTTATTTGGAGTGCCAGAAGCAAGGCATTAAGCCGATCATCGGCCAAGAAGCCTACGTTGCCCGGCGCAAACACACCGACCGATCGGTGGCTAACGACACCAAGCCCTATCATTTACTGCTTCTGGCCAAGAATTTCCAAGGCTACCAGAACCTCATCAAGCTCACCTCCCTGGCTCACCTCGATGGTTACTACTACAAACCCCGAATCGACCGCGACCTGCTGTCGCGCTACTCGGAAGGCCTGATCGCCACTACCGCCTGCTTAGCCAGCGAGACCTCCCGCTGCATCGAGGACAAAGATTTCGACAAATTAAACGAAGTTGTCGGTGAATACCGGGAGATTTTCGGCAAGGATAACTATTACCTCGAGCTTCAGCATCACCCGTCGATTCCCGAGCAGCAGGTCTTAAATCAGCACCTCAAAGACCTGGCCAAGGCCACCGGCTTGCCGCTGATTGTCACCAACGATGTTCACTACGTTAATCCCGAGGATCGGGTCGCCCACGATATGCTCGTTTGTATCCAAACCGGTAAGCTCGTTAGCGACACCGACAAAATGGTTTACTCCGGCGACTTCTCTCTTAAACCACCTCAAGAAATGCTCGACGCTTTCAGCGACGTCCCCGAAGCCGTGGCCAACACCGTCAAGATCGCCGAGCTGACCAACTTAGAAATCCCACTCGGGCAGAGCTTGCTGCCGCAGTTCCAGCTGCCCCAAGGTGAAACTGAAGAATCACTGCTCACTAAGCTCTGCCAAGAAGGCCTCAAGCGCCGCTACGCCGAGATTACGCCGGAAATCCGGGCTCGGTTGGATTACGAGCTCAAAACGGTGATGAAAACTGGTTTCCCCGGCTACTTCTTAATCGTCGCCGATATGATTAAATTTGCCCGCTCGAAGGGGATTTACGTTGGCCCGGGCCGCGGTTCAGCCGCCGGCTCGCTGATCGCTTACGCCACCGGCATTACCAACGTTGACCCGATCCGTTACGGCCTCCTCTTTGAACGATTCTTGGACTTGAACCGGATCTCTATGCCGGATATCGATATGGACTTTGAAGACACCCGTCGGGGCGAGGTGATCGATTATCTCAAAGAGAAGTACGGCGCCGATCACGTCGCTGGCATTATTACCTTCGGAACGATCATGGCTCGAGCCGCCGTTCGTGACGTCGGTCGGGTTTTGGGCGTGCCTTACACCAAGGTTGACGCTCTGGCTAAGCTCGTTCCCCCGCCGATCCAGGGTCGCCACATTCCGCTCCAAAAATCGATCGAAGACGCGCCCGATTTGAAGGCCGCCTACCAGGCTGACGCCGAAAACCGCCAAGTCATCGACGGCGCTATCAAGCTCGAGGGAACGATCCGCCACGCCTCCCAGCACGCCTGCGCCATCGTTATCTCCAAAGAGCCGCTCGATCAGTACGTCGCCGTTCAAGCCGCTCAGGGCGGGGATATCCACCAGGTGACCCAGTACTCGATGCTGCCGATTGAAAAGATTGGCCTTCTTAAGATGGACTTGCTCGGCCTGGCCAACCTGTCGATTATGCATCAGGCGACCGAGATCATCGAGGCTGTTTACGGCGCTAAAGTCGACGTCGATAACTTGCCCGAAGGCGACCCAAAAACCTACGCTCTCCTCAGTCGCGGCGACAGCACCGGTGTTTTTCAGCTGGAATCGAGCGGCATGAAGCGCTACATCAAGGAACTCCGGCCAACCCGGCTTGAAGACATTACCGCCATGGTCTCGCTCTACCGACCGGGACCGATGCAGTGGATTCAGAGCTTTATCGATCGTAAAAACGGCATCGAAGAGGTTAGCTACCTTCACCCGCTAGCTGAAAACGCCCTCAAAGAAACTTACGGCATTCCTGTTTATCAAGAACAGGTGATGCAAATGTCCAAGGATATGTGCGGCTTTACTGGCTCGGAAGCCGACACGCTCCGCAAGGCGATGGGCAAAAAGATTCCCAAGCTAATGAAGGAGATGAAGGTTAAATTCATCGACGGCGCCGTTAAAAACGGTGTTATCAAAACCCAGGCCGAGGAAATCTTCCACCACCTCGAGGACTTTGCCGCTTACGCCTTCAACAAAAGTCACGCTACTTGTTACGCCACCATCGCCTACCAAACGGCTTACCTCAAAGCTAACTACCCCGATTGTTTTATGGCCGCTCTGATGACCAGCGACCTCGGCGACACCGACCGATTATCGATTGAGATTAGTGAGGCCGAGCGGATGGGGCTGACGGTCTTGCCGCCAGACGTCAACGAATCGTTCGCCGACTTTGCCGTCGTTAAAGAGAAAAATGCCATCAGATTTGGCTTGGCGGCGATTAAAAACGTCGGCGGCATTCCCGCTGCGGCCATTGTTAAGGAGCGCAAAAAAGGCGGCCCGTTCACTAGCTTGATCGACTTTCTCAGCCGCAACACCGAGCATTTAAATAAGAAAGTTTTGGAGAATCTGATCAAAGCCGGCGCTTTAGACCGCTTTGAGGAGCGGGCTCGGCTTTATGCCGGCCTGGAGCTGCTGACCAAATTCGTTAACGGCTCGAGTAAAACCGATGCCAGCCAGCTGTCGATGTTCGACGACGCCACCAAAAAAGGCTCGATGCCCGAGCTGGAGCTGCCTCAGGCCGTCCGCGATACCAACGTTTATTTAACCTGGGAAAAAGAGCTACTCGGTTTGTATCTGTCTGATCATCCTTTAAAGCAATTCAGCGAACTGATGGCCGCCATCGCTACCCCCGTCGGCGAGCTCGATATTAGCCAGGCCGGGACTAACGTCCGGATCAGCGGCATTATCCAAACGATCAAGAAAATCGTCACTAAAAACGGCCAGACGATGGGATTCGCTGAGCTGGAAGACCTGACCGGCACGACTGAACTGATTATTTTTCCCAATATCTATCAGGAGCGCGGCGATCTCTGGGTTAACGACAGCCTGATTTTGGTTGAGGGCAAGATCTCCGACAAAGACAACGTCGTCAAAGTCTTGGTTGACCGAGTTTGGAAGTTGCCCGGCCTCGATCCCAAAAACCTACCGCCCCTCAACAAAGCCGGCAACAATAACGGCCAATACTCACCGCGCGGCAACTACCCGGCCAAAGCAGCGGAAACGACGGCCAAAAAAAGCGAGAATTTTGTTATCGAGTTACCCAGCGGCGCTACTAAAGAAACGATGAATCAACTGAAAAACCTGCTTCAAGCCAATCCCGGCGAGACACCGGTGGAGCTGCGAGTGATGAACGGCGGCCAGCTAAAGGTCATTAGCACCAGCCTAAAAATCCGCCGGGGCTTGAAGCTGACCCAGGCCTTACAAACGCTGTTAGGCGAGAAAGTTAGCTAGATTTGACGACGAACTTTGAGGCGAGATAAACAAAGCCCGTAGCGAATGAGCTACGGGTTTTGGGATGACTCGGCTTAACTCAGCCTGCTTGATGGGTCAACGGCTTTTCCGGAACCAACGCCGGCCGGTCCCGAGCCGGGACTTTATAGCCAGGGTTCCAGCGGGCGCCACTGTAAGTCTTGCCCTCAAGCGTGGTCGGCGGATCCCAAACGACTGTCAGGATCGGTAGAGTTCGGTCGTAAACCAGTCCCGCCCGGGGGACATTGATGGTCGCGCGAGTCGTGCCGCGCGCTGGATCATCGTAGGTGATCGTCAGCAGGTAGCTCTCGATCTGATCTTGATCAGTGATCTGAGCTTTAGTGGCAGCGAAGCTAGCTAACTGGTACTGCTGGCCATCAACAATGACCAATGATTCCTTTTGGCCTCGTGGCCAGAAGATGGCGATCATGACAAGGAGCAGTGCCCCCGCGACTGCGTACACAGCCAGCCGAATTCGGCGGTTTCGTCCGCCTAGGTTAAAGTTCACCGGTTTTCACCTCCGCGAAGCAAGAATTCATCGCCATTGTAGCACGAGAAACAGTTTCAGTCAAGGGTCGGCACTCTAATAACAAGTCTGCTAGACCTGGCGGCGGGGTGGGGCAGCGGCAGCGGGCCGTTTTTGAATCTGAACGATCGCCTGTTGGACGCCGTAGGGGTCGGTGACGTCTTCCAGGTCGAGCCGCGAATCGTCGGAAGCGGTTGAGATTTTGACGGTGCCGAAATTAAGCATCGTTTTGATCGGTCCTTTAATTTCGGTCGAGATCTCCTGAATTCGGTCGATCTCAGCCTCGGAGATCATCCGATTGAACATGCTGACTTGATCGATTTTGATCACCCGCTGGCTAGTGACGATATAATCGGAATTGTTCCAGGTGAACCAAAAATAGAAGCTGTAAGCCAGGCCGGCGATGGCCAGAATAATAACGACGATCGAGCTGACCCGCGAAGCGCCAAACCACCAAATCACTCCAACCAGCAGAGCGGCGACAAACAGCCAAATGGCCAAGACTGGCAGCAACAGCCAAACGTGTTGCTTAGTGACCAAAACGACGTCTTCGTCGGATCTTTGACCCCGAAAAACGTAGCCTTCAGCTTCTGCCATCACTACTTATCTTCGGCTTTCTGGCTGAAGTTGCCAAGACAATGGCGGCCATTACCACTAGCGCGGCCAGAATCGCCCAGAACTTGCCAAGGGTTTGGGTCGACAGAGCAATTAGTCCGAAGATCAGGCTGACGGCATAAAAGAAGATCATAATCGCTTTCCGGCTGTAACCCCGGTCAAGCAGGCGGTGGATCAGATGACGCCGATCAGGCAGAAACGGCGACTGATGGGCCAAAATCCGAGCCCAGAAAACAACGACGGCGTCGAGAAAAGGAATGGCTAAAACTAGGAAGACCGTGGCCACCTTGCCACCAGAGATAACCGCCAAAACGCCGATCAGAAAACCAAGGAAAACGGTGCCGGTATCGCCAAGGAAGACTTTGCCTCGGAGGTTAAAAATTAAAAATCCCAGCGTCGCTCCAAAACCAACCATCGCCAAAGTGGCGTTCGCCGGCTGATGAACGAGAGTGGTGACTGAAAGGAAGAAAAGGATCAACAGGGTGATAGCGCTGACGCCGCCGGCGACGCCGTCGATGCTATCAAGCCAGTTAACGACGTTGCCCACGGCGACTAGCCACAAAACAACCAAGATCGGCGACCACTGGCCAAGGGCGATCGGCGCTCCAAAGGGGTTGGAAAGACTAGTGATGATGATGCCGAAAGAGGTGATAGTCGCTGCGGCCACTACTTGGCCGATCAGCTTGACCGGCCAGGACAAACCGCGATAGTCGTCAACGGCGTTTACAACCCCTAAGAGAATCATCGCTAAGATAAAACCGAGCAAATTGCGATCAAAGCCCCATTGGCGAACATCAGTGAAATGAAAGGCGCTCGGATAAACGACGCTGATGCCGACGGTGACAATAAGAAAGGCTGCTAGAATAGCGATGCCGCCGGTGCGCGGCGTCGGTGAGCTGTGGGCATCACGCGGCCGAATGGCCGGCATAAAAATTTGGCGATGGCGCGCCCAATTGATCATAGCGCCGTTGAAAAAGACCGAGACAACGAGGGCGGCAAGCAGTGATCCCCAGTATTGCCAGGGCATTAGCGGACGTGCGAGTCGTGAACCATCTCGTAGTCCACCAACTCGTCAGGGCTAAACCAGAGACCAATCTCTTTTTGGGGATCTTCGTCGGGATCGGAGGCGTGAACAAGGTTACGGATCGCCCGGCCGGATTCGTTGGCGTGCTCGCGGCTGATGTGGCTGTAGGTTGCCCGGATAGTGCCGAACTCGGCTTCGTTGGGGGCAGTTGAACCGGCTAAGCGTTTGATAAACTCGACCGCTTGGACACCTTCAACAACCATCGCTAAAACTGGTCCAGAGGTGAGGAACTCCACCATCTGCTCTTTGATCGCCGGGCCGTCCATACCTCGAGAGCTCAAGCGGACGTCGAGATCGCCGTAGTGCTTCAAAGCCAGCTCGTGCGACGGCTGCGTCAGCTTCATGCCAACGATTTTTAAACCGCGGTCTTCGATTTGAGTAATAATTTTGCCCATGAGGCCGCGGGCAACGCCGTCGGGCTTAACCATAAAGAGGGTGCGGCTGATGCGAGACATAGATTGATTTTACCTTAAGATGCCCTCTTGCGCCAAGAGTAACGGATTCGCGGCCTAAGGCCGCTCGTTCTTTAGTGGGGACCAGGGGCTTAAATTGCGAAGACCGCCCCTAGGTCCCCACACCCCTTTACCCCGTCACGCTTCCCACAGGGGTGAGTGAAAATTACGCTACACGCGTAATTCTCGGTTATTTATAGCTAATGAACTAATTACCCGCCTGCAACTAGGCCCCGATCCTCGCTTCAATTGCCAAGGAAGTCGCGGAAGATTTTGTCGTCTGAGTACGGTCCGATAACGGCTAGGGCTTGACGGTCTTTAACGAGCACCCTTTGAGCCAGCTCTTTCACTTGCGCCGCCGTGACCGCTTCGATTGCTTGGGTGGCCGACTCGATCGTTGAGTTGTCGCCCAGTAATCGGCCAGCGCCGTACCAGCGGGCTAAGTCGATCGGTCGGTCAGCGCTCATCGCCATCGAGCCGATCACCAAGGCCTTAGCTTTAGCCAGCTCAGCCGTTCCCACTAGCTTGGTTCGCAATGAATCGAGCTCTTCGTCGATAGCGTCTAAAGTCTGCTTGATTTTCTGGGTGTTAACACCGCCGTCAACGATAATCACCCCCGTGTCTTCAAAATCCTGATACGAAGAGTGGATCGAGTAGGCCAGACCCTTTTTCTCCCGAATATTGAGGAAAAGACGCGAACTCATGCCCCGGCCAAGGACAGCGTTAAGGACGTAAGCGACGTTCTCGTCGGCGCTGCCCGTCGCTAGCTGAGGGTCGGCCATCGCCAGCATAAAATGAGTCTGGTCGGTTTTCTTCTTGAGCAGCTTCAGGCCTTTACGACTCGGCGTGGTAAATGGTTTCGGTTTGGTAACGGCCGCACTTTTCAGATCGGCCGTCAGTTCGACTACTAAGCCTTCGATGTCGAGTGATTTAATGTTACCAACAGCGATAAAAAGGGCTTGGCCGGGGTGATAATAGGTCGCCCGATACTGCTTAAACTGGTCGATGGTCATTTTTTCGATTCTTTCTTCGGTGCCAATGACCGACAAGCCGAGCGGGTGGTCGGGGAACAAAACGCCACCGAGTAAGTCGTCAACTAAGCTGGCCGGATCGTCATTCATCCGGCGGATCTCTTCAATAATAACGCCGCGCTCTTGTTCTAAGTCTTCGTCGCGCAGCAAAGCCCGAAAGGCCAGCTCGAAGGGCACTTCGACGCCGCGGCGCCAGGCCGCCAGCGGAACGGTGTTCCAATAGGCGGTGTGGTCGTTGGAAGTCCAGGCGTTGAAGTAACCGCCGACGCTCTCGATCGACGCGGCTATGTCCATTTTGTCGGGGTATTTGGCTGTGCCTTTAAAGACCATATGTTCGAGGAAATGGGCGATGCCGTTGTTGGCCGCGTCCTCGTAACGGGAGCCGCTGCGTATAACTAAGAAATTAGTGATCGAATGAAAACCGGGCAGATCAATGAGCACTAGCTGAAGGCCGTTGGGCAGTGTTTTATATTGAGGCCTGAGTGAGCTCATGGAGAGATTGTACCTGGTCGGGCCAAAATTGCCAAACCGGCTCTGACTGTTAGAGGCTCGCCAATTGACAGCCGAATTTGCTCCGGTAGCATAAATATAGATGGAGGGATCATAATCAGCGTGCCAATTGACCGAATAGTGCCTTTAACCGACGCTCGCGATAATTTCAGTCGCTTGGTCGCTGACGTCGAGTCGTTGCCCGAAGGAATGTACGTTTTAACCAAAGGCGGCAAGCCAGCCATCGCGCTGATTAATATCCAGTATCTCGAGCAGATTATGGCCGGCAAAATCGGTCGGACTGAGGCGAAGCCAGCCGAGGTCAAAACTTTTGAGCCGCCGAAAGCGCCACCACCGATCAGTCGACCAACCCCACCTTCTTTTCAGCCGCCAGTGGCCAAAACCGAAATAAAAATCGAGCCGCCAGCTGCCAGCACGACTACCGTCACCGTCCCGTCTTTCGACTCGTCTCAAGACAAGCCAGCCGATAAGGCGCCGATTAGTTCAGTTGAAACGTCGGTCAAGCCCGCCCCACCAGCCGTGCCGGCGACCAACTACGACGTTAAACCAACCGTTAATCCAACTTGGGTCGGCGAGGAAGCCAAACCGACCCCTCCACCAAGCAGTACCGCTGACTCCGAGATTCAAAAATCGCCTTCGCCCACTGACGGCTTCAGCCCTAATACCACTCGACCGAATCCAACGGTGCCACCCTCGGCAACGCCGCCAGCAACAACCAAGCCAAACGTTAATCCTTGGCCGATATTGCCACCTCGTTCGATGGCGACGAACACCCAGAACACTAGCTCGACAAATATGCCGCCTCGACCGGCAGTGCCGGCCACACCTCCCCAGGCACCGCCTATCCCCACCGCCACCGATCAGAAACCGGCCGTCACCTCGAATAACCCGGGGCTAACACCAACCGTGCCGTCTTTCGACTCGTCTCAAGATAAACCGCAGATCAAAATCCCTACCAGCTATCAAACCCAGCCAGTGCCAATTAGCACCCCAACTGTGACCCCGCCGGCTCCCAGCACGCCCTCACCGATGCCAAACCTACCGCCGCCGCCGGCCACCAATAACGTCGCCCCATTCAGCCAGGGTTCCTCGACGCCGGTTACCACGCCCAAACCAGCCGAGACCAATATCCAATTCGACCAAGCCCCAAAAACTATTCTTGATCCCGGCGAAGCGCCGCCAGATAAGCCAGAGACTCCGCCGGCCGCTACTGATCCGATGGCACCAACCCCGCCAGCGCCAACAGCAACACCACCGCAAGGCCAATCGTCAGTCCAAGATTTAGAGATCTAACGGTGGAAAAACCAGGCGGCTAAAAAGGTCAGAGCTAGGCCGAGAGCGGCACCGCCGACGAGTTGCCAGCGGGTGTGTTGATTGAGCGTCAACCTGGCCCAAGCGATTGGAATCAGTAGTAGATATCCAACCGCGAAAGCTTCGCCTCGAAAGATGACCAACAGACTAACTAATGCCGACAAGGCAGCGGTGTGAAGACTGATTTTCCAAACAGTGGTAATGACAGTCAGGGCGATGAGCAATGTTACTAAGATGAAGGCCATCTCAACAAATTTCTGATTATGAAGGTTGGTTTGGATTAAATAAGCGCCGATTAAAGCACCTAGGCTCGACAACATCAACGGAACGATCCGCTCCTGACGATTGCTCAGGTCCAAATCGACGTACCCCTCTTTCATCCAGATAGATGCGCTGTAAATGAGCCCGGGTAGAACCAGTAACGCCACCCCGATGAGACTTCCCCGCCAGAACTTGGCAGCGGTGTCGGTGTAGTAATACATCACCGTCACCAGCGTCGCCGTGACAAGCAAGGCCGGATTAGTGAAAAATGAGACCGACTCGGCTAGACGATTCCGATTAGGCTCCGCGGGGTTCATTCTGTTTGGAACGGTTAAAAAGGCCGAAAAACCAATCGCCGATCTTCTGGAGAGCTGGGTCAAGCCAAACCATCAGCCCGAAACCGATTGCTCCGACCGCCCAACCGCCGACGATATCACCAGCCCAGTGAAAACCAATGGCCACTCGGGCGACGCTACTTAAGATCATCGCCACCAAGAAAACCGCCGCCCATTTTTTATGGCCGTAGTAGTAAAGCGCTAAAGTGACGAACATAAAAACCGCGGCGTGGTCAGAAGGGAAGGCTTTCTGGGGCTGCTCAAAGAGCAACTCCGACAAGCCGTGGCTAGCAAACGGCCGATCCCGAAAACCATAATGGCCGTAGAGAAAGTCGCCAAGCAATTTATTTAAACCTTGCCAGGTGACCAGCGTCATCACAAATAGTTTGGCGCTCTCGACTCTGGTTTGCTGGCGCCAAAAGAGCACCAATAGAACTATAGGCAGCAAGTAAATGAGGTAGGTAGCGATGACGTAAGCCAGGTGCTGGTTTGCGCTACTGTCTCGAGTCAAACGATACAAACTCTCTGTTAAGTTTTGGTCTAATGTTAATAGGGACATATCTGCTAAAGTATAGCCGATGAGAGCTATTTGCCCAGTCCAATGACGATCAGCCGCGCCGTTAAAGATTATCTGCGCTATTTAGAAAGTGCCCAAGGCGCCTCGGGCCATACCGTTAGTAACTACCGACGCTATCTTGCCCACCTTCAAGCCTGGGCGGAAGAAGCCAAGCTCAAAGACATCGAGAGCTTAACCAGCGAAGACGTTATTGATTGGCAGCTGACGCTGATGCAAGGAAACGAGAAGAAAAAGTCCCGGGCGACGGTCAATTACTACCTCATCGCCTTACGCTCGCTCCTTAAATATTTAATTTCCCGGGATGTGACCGTTCTACCACCGGAAAAAATTACCTTGGGCAAAGTCCCAGCCCGACAGGTCAGCTTTTTAGATAGAGAGGAAGTCGCTCAGCTGACCTTGCAAGTCATTGGTGACGATCGCAACGCTTACCGCGACCGGGCGATCTTGGCCGTTCTTTTTGCCACGGGCCTACGGGTCAGCGAGCTTCTCGCGCTCAAACGTAACCAGGTTAGTTTGATCAGCGGCGAGTTTAGTATCCGCGGCAAAGGAGGTAAAGTTCGGCCAGTTTTTCTCTCCGAGGAGGCGCTCGAAACCCTGGGTCAGTATTTAGACGAACGAGCCGATAGCAATCCTTACCTGTTCATCCGCCATTATCTTCAACCCGAGAAAGATTCTAATAAGTTGCCCTTGAGCCACCGGGCCGTCCAGCGGCTGATTCGGTCTTCGGCTGCCCGAGCCGGCATCGTCAAGCCTGTTACCCCTCACAAAATCCGTCACAGTTTTGCCACTGACTTACTGCGTAACGGCGCTGATTTACGCTCGGTTCAAGCCTTGCTCGGTCACTCGTCGATCACGACCACCCAAATCTACACTCATGTTACTGACGCTTCGCTCAAAGAAGTCCACCGCAAATTCCACCAGGATCCGCCGACTGCCGATAAGGGGGTTGAAGAAACGCGCTAGCCTTGGTAAAATTGTCTCTAATGGCTACCAAAGTAATGGCCGAAGTGATCGAACCAGTTGAAACTCCTATCGAGACCAAAACTCGGATGTATTTGCTGTCCGCTTTAACTAAAGACAGTCAAAAAGCCCTCTTGGAGCTAACCGAACTGGTTAAACAGTCAGGTTCAAAAGTCGAGAAGTCCGAAGACCTCGGTCCGAAGCGACTGGCTTTTGCGATTAATAAAGCCCGCGAATTGTCGCTGGTCTCGGTCTTCTTTCTGGCTGACCGTCAAATCTTAACTGCCCTGGACGGTGAACTGAAACACGCCGAAAATATTGAGCGCTACTTACTAACCGACTGGAAGGCTGATCTCGACGCCCCCAAGCGCCGACCGCGTCGCGATGAGATGAAAAAAGAGGAAACTCGTTAATGTTTAGCTTAAACCGCGCCACCATCGTCGGTAACCTAACTCGCGATCCTGAAACTCGGGCGCTACCGAGTGGCCAAACCGTCTGCTCGTTTGCCGTTGCGACCAACCGCCGCTGGCGCGACAAAGACGGTAACACCAAGGAAGATACTCAGTACCACGAAGTTAGCGCCTGGGGTAAGCTTGGCGAACTGGCCGCTCAAATGCTCTCTAAGGGCAAGAAAGTTTACGTTGAAGGCCGCCTCCAGACCAGCTCGTGGGAAGGTACCGACGGCGCCAAACGGAGCCGAACTGAGATCGTCGCCGAGAATTTTATTCCTCTCTCGCCTAAAGGCGAAATGACCGGCCTGGAGATGACCGATCAAAAAGCCGAGACGCCGAAAACTACCAGGAAAGTTGAACCGAAGGACGACGGTGCCGTCGCTGAAGAAATTAATTTGGACGATATACCATTTTAGTTTTTTAACCTTAACCAAATGAAAAATAATAACAAAGAAAAAAATATAAACGGGATGTACCGGAACGAGTACATACCGTTTTAGTCATGAAACGCCGAGTTGACTGTTACTTTAAGAAAAACCAAGTTAAAGAGATCGATTATCGCGATGTCCAATTGCTCAGCCGCTACATTACCAGCTGGGGCAAGATTAAATCAGCCCGCGAAACCAACACCTCGACCAAGTACCAGCGCGTTCTGGCTCAAGCGATCAAGCGCTCCCGCTACCTCGGCCTAATCCCCGCCGCCAAACGTTAAACGATGTTGTCGCTAGCTCAGGTGAAAACTGGCATGAAGATTCTTTGGCGTGATATTCCTCACGAGGTTATCTCGGCTAACCACGTTAAGGCTGGCCGCGGCCAAGCCAAGCTCGACACCAAGCTACGTAATCTCTTAACTCAAGCCATTTTCGAACAGACTTTTCAGGGCAACGACCGCGTTGAGCCAGCTGATCTGGGCTTCCAGGCGGCGACTTTCCTTTACCGAGACGGCGAGCAAGCCCAAGTCATGATCTCGGACACCTTCGAGCAACAAGCTGTTAAATTGCCTGAAGAACGATTTAAATACCTCAAAGACGGCCAGCCAATCGACTTACTTTTCTGGCGCGACCAAGTCATTGACGTCAAATTACCCAAGAAAGTCGAGCTGGTCGTCACTTACACTGAGCCGGCCGTATCGGGTAATACCGTTAACGCCGCTTTAAAGCCGGCTGAGCTGGAAACCGGCGCCAAAGTTCAAGTGCCACTATTCATAAAGAGCGGCGACACTATTATCATCAACACCGAAACCGGCAGCTACGACGCCCGTGCCTAAGGGGCGATTTCGTAAACGGTCGGTTGGCTACCGCTGCGAGAGATAACCAGGTAGCCCCGTTTAACGCCGCCGTAATAACCGACGACTTTATAGGTGTCGGTCGCGGCCAAGGCGATCGAGGCGTTAAGGGTGAAGAGCAGATCCTCGGCGTCGGGCAGCCAGGACAGATAGCGTTTGGCCGAAGCTTGACAGGAGTAGGTGCCGTCACCTTGTAAAATCGGGCTGCCGTTAGCGTCCTTATTGATTTCGCTGGCAGCGCAATACGAATACCAACCCAGCGTCGTACCCGTTGAGCCGCCCCGATTATTGACAATCGAGCTGCCGATACTAGCACTGGTGGCCAAGACCGCTCCGCCGCCGCTAATGGCCGCAAAGGCCGCCAAAGCGGCCGTTTTGCCGGAAGTAAAATCAGTCGCCAGCTTGCCGTAGGGCAGGCCGGTGTCAGTTAGGTACGGTCGGTAGCCTTCTTCGTCGTAGCGACCGTTCAGGCCGGTGCCGGACAGACTCGGGATCGACATTATCAGGCTCGGCTTAGCCGTCCCACCGACGGCTTGCTGTTTAAAAGCCGTTCCCAAGTCGTCAAAAACCGACGAGCGGCCGTACGTCCAGCCGTTATGAGTCGCGTCGGCTTGGCTGTCCCGGCCCATATCGCCGAGCTGGCTGAGCAGCTCTTTGCTGCTACAGCCGGTCGCTTGACCGAGATAAGCACAAACAGCTGGCGAACTGGCAGCGATACTGCCGCCGACAAGCGACAGCGAGTTATCGATACCGGCCGGCCGAGTGGTCGGCAAATTATTCTCAATTGTTTTAACGAAGGCTTGAGCGTCGGTGCCGCTGGAGGCGGCGTTGTCGGCAAAATAACTGTTGTCGGTGACGTTAGAGGCGGCGCTATCCGGCCGGCCCAAAACGTAGGGGCCGTTGCTGCGACCGTAATCGGCGCTGGAGTAGTCGTACTTCTGCTTGCCGCCAAAGAAAACCGCCCGAGTACTACTGCCGACTTTGTAAACAGTCAGCGAGCCGCCGGCTAGATCGGGTAAGTCGTGGCTAGCGTCGGCTGTCACCAGACGGGGATCCCAAGCCGCGGCGTTGGTAACGGTTGAGCCAGAATTCTGCTGCCGCCAGAGCGTTGGATAATTACCGAGTGTCCCGCCAACCAGATAGGTCTTGGTCGTCTGGGCGACGGAGTCGTACAAGCTGGCTATGCCGGCTGCCCGGCGATTACTCGGTCGATAAAGGTAATTAGAGTACTTGCCTGACTGCCGGATCTGCCAGCCGCCACTAGCGGTATCTTTAATCCACTCCGGCGCGCCGATAGTGTCGTAACCGTTCATCTGGCTGTCGGTGATCGTGACGATCCGATCGGTGCCGCCCTGACTGCTGATTTGGCTCGAGCTGAACGAATACGGATCGGGCGAAGCCGTCAGCTTGTCGTAAGAGAAGCTAAACTTGCCGGCGCTGTAAGTGCGGCTGTTGATGATAAAGGTGTAATCGTTAGCCGGAAACGTCCCGGAGTTGCGCCAGATTTGAACCATCGCTCCAACCCCTGGCACCATCCCTAACTTGCTACTGGGAACGTTAGAGAGATTAACTAAGCCGTTAGTCGTATCAGCCTGATACGTTCCCGGGGTGGCGGTGTCGGTGCGGAAGCTCGGGGTCATCGTTAATTTAACGGCGATGGCTGAGTTATTCAGGCCAGAATCGTTGCCGTAAGCCGGGTTATGACGAACGCAGATCTTGTTGACGTCGTAAGCGCCGCAGCCAGGAATGCCGCTATACATATCATCGATAATGCCGTGGAAGGTCTGGCGGGTACCGACGGTGAGTCGCCGCTCCATCGTTACCCAAGCGCCGGTGACGACTTTGCCAGCGTCAAGGGCGCCATTAATACCGAGTAGCCAGTGGCCGCCGTCATCCCAGACGCCGCTACTGTTAGGCAAGACGTCGGGATTATTAGTGGTGGCGATTTGATAGGTGTAGTTGGGCCGGACCACCTGGAAGTTATAGGCGTTTTTGCTGTTCAAGCTGGCCGTGTCGATGGTGTTGGTTGTGGTTTGGAACGACCAGACGGCGCTGTTTGGTCCTGAGCCAGCCACAAACTGAACCGTCCAAAGGTCGGCAAAACGATTATTGTAATTAACGTTTTTGGCCGCTCCTTCCCAATAGCTAGCGACGTTGGCAGTGGCGGGGTTACTGTCGAAGGCAGCGCCGTAGCGAGCCGAAGGGAAAGCAACGGCCGAATCACCGGCGACCTTGCCGACCGTCCGGTCGTAAAAATCGTTGATGGCCGCGTTACGTTCATCGGCGACAAAATAGGCTTTGCCAGCCGAATCGATATAGCTGATGAAGCCCGACAGCGACCCGGTTAGCTGCGCGTCAGCGGCAGCGTACTGTTCCAAAACAACCGAGTCGCCGACGGCGTAGCCGGTGGTGTCGCCGCTGGAGTTGAAGGCGCAGGAGTAGTAAGTGCCATCAAACCCGCCGACGCAGCTGTTGGTAACTAAGCTGCGATTTAAGACCTGGACGGCCAAGGTTGATAAAACCACCTGGGTCTCGCCGCCGGCCGGCTGGTAGCCAAACTCGGTAATATTGGCGGTGCTGGCACCAAAGTCAACGGAGTTGACCTTGCCCCAGCCGTAAAAAGTGCTGCCGTCGGAAGCTTTGTTGCCGTAGAGATAAACCTGGTCGCCTTTAGCCACGCCGGCGGCCGATGGGTAGAGCGTCACTGTTGAGGCTGTGCCGTCAACTTTGAGAGTTTGGTTGACCCCAGCCGGGTTTTTGGCCTGATAATTCCAGCGTTCCAGGCCTGATCGATCGGCCAACGTCGAGGTCACCCGAGCGGTGTAAGTGACGCCGGTTTGAATCTTGCCCCAACCGGCCGAGTAATCGAGTTTTTCCCAGGTGTTAGTCCCCAAATTGTAGGCGTAGACGTCGTTAGTGACGCGCTTGGCGATGCGCATCCCTGGCTGATTAGTGTAAAGACAGGCCGATTGGTTGAGCTGACAGTTGGTGGTGTTATTGGGGTCACTAATAATCGATTCGTGATAGTAACCGCCGACCATAACCAGCCGGTTATTAAGCGAGTCGTAAACCATCGACGCCCCGGCTCGCGGCCCGGGATTAACGCCTGAGGCCGGCGTCACGAAGGTCCAGACATCGTTTTCCGGGTCGTAGAGCCAAAGTTGTTTCGACTCTGAGGCGTATCCGCCGTCGTAGTCGTTCATATCAACAGCGCCGCCGTAATAAGCGATTCTAGGGCTGCCAACGCTGGTGTAGGCGGTGCTGGCCATCTCCCGAACTGGTGGCGGACTTTTGTGCAGTTGGTCGACGACGATACTAGTTAAGCTCGTACCCAGAGCGCTAAAGTTGGTCTTCGTAACTTTGCCCCAAACGGGCGTACTGCCGGTTTTGGTCAGATCGACGATGTCGCCGACGGCCGGACAAGCGGACAAGGAGCCAGCGGTCGGGACGCAACTAGAACTAAGATTAATCGTCACGTCGTTGCCGTCGGCATCGGCGGTAATAGTGACGTTTTGATTCGACAGGCCGGTCGAGTTCTGTGGTCCAGCCAAAACGACGATCGTCCCGATGTCGTTGCCGACGACCGTCCGGGGCGTCGGGTTGGAGTTGAGCTGGGGCGTATCGTAAGCGCTGGCACTGAGCTTGAAAGTGACGTTAATGGTATCAATGCCGTTACTGGTTGTTGTTGGTCCGATGGCGGTAAAGTTAACCGAGTAGAGTCGGCCTTGATCTTGACCCCGAGAAACGAGCGGCACCGGCTGAAGGTTGCTACCCAGCAGCGCCAAGGTGACATTTTGGTTCAAACGTATGCCCTCAAGTGAGCCGTATATTAAGCCTCTGACGCTGTTGCCGGGCGCAAATTGAGTCGCGCCTTGGCCAGCGCCGAGCTTGATGAAAGAAAACGACTTCGAGCCCTTGATAATGGCCGTGTTCCAGCCAGGGTCGTTACTGCCTAAGGTCATCAGCGGCTGACTTTGTTTATTCCAGGATAAGGTGGCGGCGTCGGTGTCGTCGGCCCGGTACGGCGCCATCAAGCTAGTTTCCGGAGCATCGTTCCAGAGCGACGGCTGCAACCATTTCAAGCGGTAGTTGGCGGAGTCGGTCGAATTGGTGAAGAGATCGCCGAAGCCGTATTGGGCGATTTGAGCGTCGGTGGCCGAAGCGTCCAGCCAAATCTTGAAGTTATTGCTCTTGACCGTCGTCTCGAATTTGCTCTGCAGACCAGCGGCGGTCGTCCGATCGACGCCGGTTCCCGGCGTCGACGTAAATAAACCTGAATCTTGCCAACGAGGCAGATAAGGTAAGTAGAAAAAGTCGATATTCTTGTAGTATGAGCTGACGCCGTCAGTGCCTTTGCGGGTTAAAAACTGGTCTTGTGGCCCGCCGAGCTTGATCGTCCAATATTTGGCGCCACCTTGGTACGAACCGGCCGGAGCGTAAGGATTGTAGAAGTGGCCCATGTTAGTTAGCTGAGAGAGAGTGGTCGACTTGTCAGCCGTCGAGAGACTGCCGTTGCCGGGAATCATTCCGAGCGGCGTGTCGTTGACGATGTTGGCGTAGTTGAAAATCATGACCGGATTGGTGCCGTCGTCGTTGCCCATTTGGTACTGACCGTCATTGGTCCAAGGAATCAAGGCTGCCACCGCTAGGCAGCGCGGCAAGGCGGTTTGAGCTTTTTGGTAGGTGGCAACGATCTTGCGCGGATTGGGCCGGAACGGCGTCGTTGTCACCGTCGACTCAGTGTTGGTATCCAAATCCTCGAGCGTCGTTGACGCGCCGACCGTTCCGGTCGCTAGCTTTTCTTTGAGCTTAACCAGAGCGCTATCAGCGGCCGATTTGGCCACCGCCGCGTTAGCGATTTTGTCGGTCGAGGCGAGCTGATCAAAGCGAACGGCGATCGAAGCCAGCGTCGTCGTCGTCAAGATCGAAATGATCATAACGGTTAGCAAGAGCGCCGAGGCCGCCTGGCGGTTGCTCGCAACCGTCTTGGAAATTTTCATTAGATGCCGCCTCCGCAAAGTCCGCCGAGGCTGAGACTAAATGTACCATTGACGGTGTTGGGTTTCGGGCTGGCTGAGTCGCTCACTTTAACAATGAGGCTGTATGGTCCACCTGAGGCTGGTGCCGTGCCAGAGAGCACTCCGCCGGTACTCAGTGACAGCCAGATCGGAAATCCCGAGACGACCGACCAGGTGTAGCCAGGCGTGCCTCCGCTGGCTGTCAGCGTTTGTGAATAGGCGCAATTGGGCACGGCGTTAGGTAGCGACGAGGGCGTCGTAATTGTCAGCGGACTGCCACCGGCGGCAATAACAATCGACAACGCCTGGGTGGCGCTGGCCGGCGAGGCGGCTGAGTCGGTTACTTTGACGGTGAAGTTGTAAGTGTTGGCCGTTGTTGGCGTACCACTGATCGTCGCCGACGGCGTCCCGGAGGTCAAAGTTAGGGTTGGCGGCAGGGTGCCGGAGAGGAGTGTCCAGGTATACGGCGTGACGCCGCCGGAGGCAGTAACTGATTGGGAGTAGGCGGTGCCGACGGTGCCGCCAGGTAAGCTGGTAGTAGCGATCGTCAGGGCGACCGGAGCGTTGGCGATGGTAATCGAGATCGGCTTGGTCACCGAGCCGCTAGCGCTATCGACAACCTTGATCGTCGGTGTGTAAGTGCCGGCTGTGGTCGGCGTACCGCTAATAACGCCGGTTGTGCCTTGCAGGGTCAGTCCTGGTGGCAACGGTGTACTGCCGGTATTTAGCGACCAAGTGTAGCTAGGCAAACCGCCGCTAACAATAACTGAGTCCGAATAAGCGCTGCCAACGGTGCCGCCAGCCAAGGTCGAGCTGTCAATCGATAGGCTCGAAGTCGCTTCGTTAACTAGGCCGATCGGCAGACCATCTTGAAGCGTTAAGGTTGGCTTTTTGGCTTCGCTAGTGTTGCCGGTCACTTTCTGGACCAACTCAACTGTCATAGCATAGCGGAGCAGCTGCTTGGAGATACAGCTCGGCGCCACCACCGGCTGACAGGGAATCGTTTGCAAATAAAAGCGCATATCTTTAACGATCGACTGATTGTTGGTCAGCCGGTTTTGATAGATCGGCGTCGAGATATTCATATCCGGACAGCGACCAGTGCCGCCAGTGATGGTGTAAATCATCACCGCCACCAAGGTGCCGGTTGGGTCGATCGAGTACTGCTCCTCGCCGCCAGGGGTACTGCTAACGATCGCCCGACCGATGACGGTACAAGCACTACTGGATTGGGCGGAGGAAAAATCCACCACTTGGATTCCGGCGTAAGTACCATCGGGCACAGGGACACCGTTTATCATGGTCGTATATGGACCGACTGGCGCAACCCCGCCAACGGGGGCGTTGTTGACGACCCGGCGAATCTCGTCGCTAGTCGTTCGGCCGGCTTCGCTAATCACCCCCCGGGCCTCTGAGCGCTGGATCAAACCGTTGACGCCAACGGTGGCAAATAAGGCGATGCTAATGGCGACGATCAGTAAAGCGACGCTGATGATCAGTTCGATAAGAGTGAAGGCTGGTTTTCTCATCACTCAATAATCCTGGCTAGGGTGAGTTGTTTTTGAATGCCCGTTCCCCACGAAACGGTGGCGTTGACCAAGTAGCGGCCGTTGGGGCCGGCGGGCCGGATAACGACCGACGGCGTGAATTGGAGCTTGTCCTGACCGATCGTCACTGGCGCCTTGGTCGTCTGTAAAACACAAGGCTGGCTGGTTGTGGCCGGGCAATTAACATAGCAGCTAACAGTAGGGTTGCCGCTAATGCAGCTGGCATAAACAGTGGCAAAATTGCTTTTGGTCCGTTTTTCGAGTGAGACAAACGAGAGCGATTGCTCGTTCAAAGATAAAGCTGTTTGCTTCAGTTCGGTCGTCGCTGTTAAGCGGCTAGCGGCGTTGTTGAGCGTCGCCATCGCCACGCCCACCAAAATTAGAAAGGTGATCGAGAACAAAACTTCAATTAGCGAAAAACCGCGTTTCATCAGTGTCCCGGCTCCACTGGGCAAGACGGCGTCGGCATCGCCAGGGCCGGGGCAATAAATAACCTGGTCAGGCGCCTCGTCCAGTCGTTCTTGTTGCTAGTAATCGGGATGATCGGGTCGCAAGCCGTCGAGCTGCCGCCGGGATCG
>Ga0070692_10000048_pt1 | contig 22623 bp, 19 predicted proteins | sample KBSK1102metaG_FD_64675 | JGI IMG/M metagenome (GOLD analysis project Ga0070692, IMG submission 64675) | Corn, switchgrass and miscanthus rhizosphere microbial communities from Kellogg Biological Station, Michigan, USA - KBS K1-10-2 metaG | ecosystem: Host-associated > Plants > Roots >...
CACGTTGCCGTCGTCGCACTCCTCGTGGCCGGCCGGCTGGACCACGCCGTCGCCGCAGATCTCCGGTCGGCAGGTCTGGGAGCATCCGTCGCCGCTCCGGATGTTGCCGTCGTCGCAGCCCTCCCCGGGATCGAGGGAGCCGTTGCCGCACGGCGTCGAGGCGCACCCTCCCGAGCAGGAATCGCCGTCGAGGGTGTTGCCGTCGTCGCACTGCTCGAACGGATCGAGGGAGCCGTTCCCGCAGGTGTCCGTCGCCAGGTGGGCCGTGAAGACGTCGATGTCGTTGTTCCGACCGTCGGACCAGGTCGGGTGAAAGCCATCCCCGTCGCTGGCGCACTGGGCGTAATCGCCGAAGTTCGGGGTGAACGTGGCCGGCACGAACCAGGACGAGGGGGTGGTGGTGATCCGGAAGTTCGGCCCGAACGTCCGCCCGCCGTCGATCGATCGGGCCGCGTAGACGTCGGTCGTGCTCATCCCGGCCCAGTTGCGATAGTCGTACCACGTGGTCTCGACGACGCCGCGCCCGTTGACCGAGACCCACGGCATCACCTGGTCGTTCCCGGCGCCGTCGTCGTTGACCCTCAGCGGCGCCGACCAGGTGGCCCCCCGGTCGGCCGAGCGCGCCAGGAAGACGTCGCGCGGGAACGCGTCGAGGGTCTCGCGCTCGACCCAGATGACGTACAGGGCGCCTCGGTCCGGCCCCGTCGAGGTGTCGACCGCCAGGGTGCCGATCTCCAGCGTGTCCTCGCGGTTGTAGCCGACGTTGGAGGGGAAGAAAGACGGAGTCATCGCGCGCACGACGACGCGCGGCTCGAACGACGCGGCCGAGTCGAAGGATCGCCGGAACTCGAGGCGCGTCTCCGTGGCGGAGATGTCGTCGATGCCGCGCTCCCACAGGGCGTAGACCTCGCCGTTCGGCCCGACGGAGACATAGACGATCTGCACCGATTCGGTGGCGCTGCTCTCGAGGACGAGGGGCGGCGACCAGGTGGTCCCCCCGTCGGCCGACTTGATGATCTCGATCTGCAGGGGTCCGGAGAGGCCGATGTTGCCGTTCACGAAGCGCGTGTAGACCATGTACAGGACGTTGGTCGCCCGATCGCAGGTCAGCCATTCCTTGTCCAGGAAATCGTTGGTGGAGACCGCGGCGATCTTCGGGTTCGACCAGGTCAGGGTCGGCCCGGACAGCGTCCCGACGTTGACCGCGACGGCCTCGTCGACGGCGTTCGGGAAGTAGATGCTGGCGTAGTAGAACGTCCCGTCCCCGCACGCCGTGACCGACGGATCGCCGAGGAGCTCCTTCGGCAGGGGGCCGCCGGTCGGAAGGCCGCCCCCGTCGGTGAAGGTGAGCCCGCCGTCGATCGACCAGGTGGCGCCGCTGCCCCGGTTGCCGTTGATCTGGTTGAAGCCGATGACCACGGTCGAGCCGAAGACCGCGATGCTGGTCTCGCTCTGCGTGCCGGCGACCCCGTGGCTGGCCTGGACCTCCGGGGACTGGCCCGGAGATCCGTCCGGGAGCGGCTGGGCTCCGACGGACGCCCCGTACGCCGGCCCGAGGTCCCGGGCGGCCCCGTCGCGCCCCGGTCGCCGCGGCGCGAAGCGCACGCCCGCGCGCAGGCGATCGAGCCGTTCCGGACCGGTCTCTCCGCGCGGCGTCGAGGGGAGGAGCAGGCAGGAGACCAGGGAAAGCAGGACCGCGGCGAGGCGTCTCCCCGCCCTGCGCGCGCGCACGGCAGATGTCACAGTCGGCCCCCGGGAAATCGGCAAGCCTGGAAACTACGGTCGATCCCGTTCCGAGTCAACCGATTACGGTAGGATCCGCGCCGCATGAGCCTCCGACATGTAGCGGCCGCCATGATTCTCACCCTCGCTTCAACGCGGCAGGCGGCATCGGCCGCCACGGACGATTACCTGCGCGGCTACATCGACTCCTGGATCGCGACGAACGCGCCGGCGGTCGCCGGCCGCGTGACGGTGAAGGTCAAGTCGGGCGTCGTGACCCTGACCGGGGCCCTCGCCTCTCCCGAAGAGATCGACCGGATCGTCACGGCGGTCGGCGAGATCGAGGGGGTCGTGACCGTGGTGAACCGGATGTCCGTCGAGCAGGGGGCCGAGAAGCGCCGATGGCGGACATGGATCGACTGGCTCCGGCCGCCCCCCGGGCGCCGCACCGTCCGGTTCCCGGACGGCGACCTGTTTGCCGGCCCCCTGGCCGATCAGAAGCAGCCCCGCTTCCACATGACCTGGCAGAGCTGGCGCAGCGACACCGGACGGTTCAACATCGCCTCGGCGGGATTCGGGGAGAGCTTCGGACTGGTGCGATGGCCGCGCGGCCACGAGGGGGACGGCTGGCAGGTGGGAATCAGCGGCGCGGTGTTCGCCGTGTTCAACCTGGACTCGTCGTCGATCGACCTGCTGAACGCCGACTACTACGCCGGCTTCCCGATCTCCTATCGCAGCGGCGCCTGGTCGGGGCGCCTGCGCCTTTTCCACCAGTCGTCGCACCTGGGGGACGAGTTCCTCCTGCAGCTTCAAGATACGCAGCCGGTGCCGCAGTCGGAACGGATCAACCTGAGCTACGAGGCTGCCGAGATCCTCGGCTCGTACGACAAGGGCGGTGCGAGGCTGTACTTCGGGGGGACGCGCATCGTCACCATCGAGCCCCGCGAGCTCGGCCGGCAGCGGCTCCAGCTGGGAGCCGAGTTCCGCGGCAACCCGGTCCACTGGAGGACCTCGCGGATCGTCGCCGGGCTCGACGTGCAGGCCTGGAACGAGACCGGCTGGGACCGCGACGTGAGCTTCAAGACGGGCTTGATGTTCCGCAGCCCCTACGGCGACGCCCGCTCGCTGCAGGCGCTCCTGGAGTACTACAACGGGCACGCCCCGTACGGCCAGTTCTTCACGGTCGAGATCGAGTACTTCGGGATCGGGGTCGCCTTCGCGTTCTAGGTCGCGGCACCTCCGGGAGAATTGGATGGCTGAACGGCGCCACTCTACCACGGCCGGGTTATCATGCCCGGCCATGGAGGCCACGCGCGCCCTCGCGAAATCGGATCCCCGGCTCGGGCGCCTGATCGCGCGCATCGGCCCCTGCCGCCTCACCGTCGAGACGCTGCAGAGCCCGTTCGAGGCGCTGGCCGAGGCGATCGTCTACCAGCAGCTGACCGGCAAGGTGGCCGCAACCATCCTCGGGCGCGTCGTGGCCCTGTACAAGCCGAAGCGCTTCCCGTCGCCCGGGGACATCCTGGGCACCTCGGACGAGCGGCTGCGCGCCGCCGGCCTGTCGCGGGCCAAGGTCGCCGCCTTCAAGGATCTGGCGCGCGCCGCGCTGGACGGCACCGTGCCCCGGCTGTCCGCGTTGAAGAAAATGGATGAAGAGGAGATCGTCGCCCGGCTGACCACCATCCGGGGCATCGGCCGCTGGACGACGGAGATGCTCCTGATCTTCCGCCTCGGCCGTCCCGACGTCCTGCCGGCGGGCGACTACGGCATCCGCAAGGGGTTCGCGCGCACGTTCGAGACCCGCGCCCTCCCCACGCCGCGCCAGGTCCTGCGTCGGGGCGAGAAGTGGCGCCCGTACCGCACCGTCGCGAGCTGGTACCTGTGGCGGGCGCTCGATGCCGATCCCAAGGGCGCGCGGCGCCGGTCGCGGTAGTCGCCGGTGGAACGGCATCGATCCCGATCCTTTTGGGGACGATGCGCCCTGCTGCTGGCGGCGCTCGGCGTCGCGTGCGTCGCCTACGGCTACTGGATCGAGCCCTACTGGCCGGCGGTCACCCGCACGCAGATCCCCTCGGCCAGGCTGCCCGGAGGATCCCCGCCGCTCCGCATCGTCCATATCTCGGACGTCCACAGCGACCCCGCGCCGCGCCTGGAGGAGCGCCTGCCGGGGCTGATCGCCGCCGAGAAGCCGGACATCATCGTCTACACGGGCGACTCGATCAATGCTCCCGCGGCACTGCCGGTCTTCAGGCGGCTCATGAAACGGCTCGCCGGCATCGCCCCGACGTTCGCGGTGCGCGGGAACTGGGACGCCTGGTACTGGCACGACGTGGATCTGTTCGGCGGCTCGGGCGTGCACGAGCTGGACGGCCGGGCCGAGAGCGTGCGCTTCGGCGACCGGCGGGTCTGGCTGGCGGGGGTGGCGGTGGGGCACGAGGGCCTCGCGGCGGCCGCCCTGGGCGACGTGCCGGCGGGGGATCTCACGATTCTTCTGTATCACTACCCGTATCCGGACGTCGTTCCCGCGGATCGCGCCGCCGCGGTGGATCTTCTCTGCGCGGGCCATACCCACGGCGGCCAGGTCGCCCTGCCGCTGTACGGGGCGATCATCACGCTGTCGAAGTACGGCAAGAAGTACGAGTCGGGGCTCTACCGGGCCGGCCCGATGTGGATGTACGTCAATCGGGGTATCGGGCTGGAAGGGGGGAGCGCGCCGCGCGTGCGGTTCTGGGCGAGGCCGGAGATCACCGTGATCGATATCGTCCCTGAGCCGGCACCCTGAAGCCCGGCCGCGGCCGGGCCGTCACTCGAGGATCGCGTCCGCGTCGAGCAGCAGATAGGGCTCGCCGAACGGCGCGCGGCCGTCGCGCGGATCGAGGCGCAGGCCCCAGTCGCCCCCGTACACCAGGGTCGCCACGCCGGCGCCCGAGTCTTCGACGCTGACGGCGCGGGCCGGGCAGGGGGTACCGCCCTCCTCGCTCGACCAGCCGGCGACGTCGCAGAGGATCGTGTCGTCCCCTCCCGTCGAGTAGTGAATCAACCTCACGAGCCGGGACCCGGACGTCGCCTGGAAACGCTGCGAGCAGCCCTCCGGGCAGTTGGGATTCGGCTCGATGAACACGTTGATGATCCGCCCGGCGGCCATGGGCTGCGAGGTCCTCCGAAGTGGGTCTCGACGGGAAGTGCCGCAGCATACAGGCCCGCGGAAGGATCGATCAAGCCGAATCGGGAGATACTGGGCCGCGCATGGCCCTGACCGCGACGATCTACAGCCTGGATACCGAGCTCTCGGACGTCGATCGCGGCACCTACGTGAGCCTCTCCGTGCGCCTGGCGCGTCAGCCCTCCGAGACGCTCGAGTTCATGGTCACCCGATACCTGGCCTACTGCCTCGAATACCGCCAGGGGATCGAGCTCACGGAGGGGATCGCGGCGGGGGCGGATCCGGCCATCCTGGTGCGCGACCTCACCGGACGCGTCACGGCATGGATCGAGGTCGGCCTGCCCGACGCGGCACGGCTGCACCGGGGGAGCAAGCTCGCCGGCCAGGCGGCGGTCTACACGCACCGGAACGTCGCGCAGGTGCTGGCGGAGCTGAGCGGACGGAACATCCACCGGGCGGACGAGATCCCCGTCTATTCCTTCGGCCGTGGCTTCGTCGAGTCGGTCGCCTCCGCGGTGAAGCGGAGGACCCGGGTCACGCTGTCGGTCACGGAGCGCCATCTCTACATGGACATCGATGGCCGCGCCTTCAGCACCCTGGTGGAAGCCCACCGGATTCATTGACAGGCTTCGCGCCGGGGCGTAGCCTCTGTGCGAAGTGAACAGAACCCTCGTCCTGTGCGCGCTCGTCCTGCTGATCGGCGCGTGCGGCTGTGTTTCCAAGCCGGAAATCGACCTTCAGGGGACGTGGTCGGGAGACTGGTCGAGCGGCCAGACGACCGGAACGCTCGACATCACCTTCGACGGTCGAACGCCGTTCGGCGACATGAAGACCTACGACGTGGTCCTCCTGATCCATGGCCCGACCTGTCCCTCGGGGGACGACCGCGCGGCGGGGGACCGGTCGGCGGCCTTCAAGGACGACGACGTGCACATCGCGGTCCGCTTCGCCGGCGCGGGTCCGGGCGCGGACGAGAACGTGTTCCGGTTCGACGGCACGCTCTCCGGCAGCCGCGCGATCATCGGCTCGTACGCGCTGATCAGCGACTCCTGCCCTTCCTGCACCTGCGCCATCGGCGCCTCGGGAACCTGGAGGGCCTTCCGCTGACCGCCCCTGTCGGATCCGTCCGGAGGTCCCGGATCGCCCGGAAGATCGTGCTCTGCTCCCTCGCCCTGGCCGTCGGGATGCCGGTCACGGCGAGTCGCGCCGCCACGTCCGGTGCCCCGATCTTCGCGCCGGGATCGGGCGAGATCGGCGCCGATGTCTCCGCGATCCGCTTCGACTCCGATCTGACCGACGAGCGCGGCGACAGGTACGCGCTGCGCGGGGGGAGGTTCCTCGGCCGCACGATGCAGTGGGAGGCGATGCTGACGCGCGCCACGGTCCGGGAGGAGATCCTCCCCGGGGCCGACAAGCGTGTCACGGTGGCCATGGCCGTGGCCAACATCGTCGTCAACTTCGAGCCGGGCGGGCGGACCGTCCCCTATCTCCTGGCGGGGATAGGGGTGGGGCAGATGAAGCTCGAGGCGATCGGCCTAGTTTCGCGCGAGACGGCCACCGCCTACCAGGTCGCGGGCGGCAGCCGTTTCTTCTTTGGTGCGAATGGCCGCGTGGCGGCTCGCATCGAGCTGGCCCTTCTGGCGAACGAGGGGTTCGATGAGCGCTACATCCACGCCTCGCTGGGGGCGGGGCTGACCTTCCGCCTCGGACCCTAGACACACTCCTAGCGCGCGCGCGGCCTCTCGGGCACCTGCACCATGCACTGCGGCAGGCGGCGCAGCGACTCCAGCCCGAACACCAGGCGCTCGCCGTCCTGGTAGCCGTTGTTGTACCGGCCGGCCGACTCTCCGGTGAACCCGGCGACGGCGACGCGCGCCGGCCCGGCGGGAAGGCTCGAGAAATCCCGGCTCATGAGGTCGCCGCAGCGGCCGAGGTCGACGGCGCGCATCGCCGCGATGCCGGCCGCGAACCCCTTGAGATAGTCGGCGTCCGCCGAGACGCGATCCGTCAGGCGGGAGGTTTCGGTCATCGCCTGGTCGATCCGCGTCTGGACGGCGGCGTTCGCCTGCTCGGCCTTCCAGGCCGCGTGCTCGGCGAGCGTCCGGTCGTAGTCGGCCGGGTAGGCGTCGCGCTTCCTGCGGTTCCATGCCTTGGCCTGCATCGCCTCGTCCTGGCTGGTGTGGCGTTTCAGGATCGGGCGGAGCGCGGTATCGATGCCGTCCAGATTGGACCCGGACACGACCTCGCGCGGCAGCTCGACCTCCATCTCCATGAGGCAGCGCGCCTCGTTGTAGAGGGTGAACGGCCCGTCCTGGAACGACGTCAGGATCGGCTCCGGCAGGCTGAGCATCAGATCGAGACGCGAGCGCTTCAGGTCGACCTTGACGACCTGCGCCAGCTCGCCCGGGCGGAACCGCATGCGGCCCCGGCTCGTGACCAGGCTCCCGTTGACCCGGTTGTTGGTGTGGGTCCCGGAGCAATCGGAGTAGGTGTCCACGCTGGTAAGGATCCAGGCCCCGCGCCAGCGCGACTCGACGGAGCGCTCCATCCCGGAGGCCGCGGCCGGACGGGGCGCCTGCACGATCAGAAGCGCCGACACCGTCGCCACGACGGACAGGCCCCACGCGCATTTCGTTGGTGTCATCGGATCACCTCCCTGGTCGTCACCGGCCTAAACCTAGGTTTCGTGCCGTCCCGAGTCAACGGAACCGGGGGAGGGATCCAAAAAAAGGGCGGCGACCGCTCGTGGCGATCGCCGCCCTTCAGTTCAGCCGGGCAGGGGCCCGGTTCTACGGCTGGGGCTCCGGCTGGGGCTCCCCGCCGCCGACGCGATCGATCGTGATGACCGGCGAGGTCCAGGTCTCCCAGTGCGCCGGGGTGCTGTCGTCACCGAGCGCCTTCTCGACCGACAGGCGGACGACGTACGTGCCGTTCCCCAGGAACCCGTTGCTGTGTGGATCGGCGCCGTCCCAGGCGAGCGTGAAGTACTCGTTCGAGGCGGCGTTGCGGCCGACGTAGTTGATCTCGGCCAGCCGGCCTTCCGCGCGCCCGCCGGTCCTGAACACTTCCAGCCGCAGGCGCCGGACCTGGTGATCGAGGTGGACCAGGATGAACGCCGCGTTGGTGTTGGTGATCGTCGCCGGGCCGCTCGCACCGACCGTGTTCGTGCCACGGAGCAGGGGGTTGCCGAACGACGAGGCGGCCGGGTTGAGGACCAGGACCGACTGGTAGTCCCCCTTCAGGCCGGCGTACGGAACGCGCTCGACCTGCCCGCCCCCCTGCGGCGTGATGACGATGAACCCGCCGTACTGGGAGCGCTCCTGGAGGCCGGCCGGCTCGGTGAAGGTGATGTCGACGTCGGCGCTCGATCCGGCGGCGACGGCCACCGGGTTGGCGCCGAAGGCGACGCCGGCGGCACCCTGGAAGAACTGCGGCGTGAAGGTGCGGTTGCCCGTGGCGAGCGCCGCGACGGCCGACAGGTCATAGGTGACGTCGGCGGCCCCGTTGTTCGCGATGGTGATCGTCCGGGTCACCGGCCCCGCCCCGGTCTCGCCGAGGGACAGCTTGCCCGGGGTCACCTTGGTCGTCGCGTTGATCGCGGCGAGGCTGTTGACCATTCCCGCCCCCTGGCGATGCGTGTTCTCGAGCAGGCCGAGACCGGGGTTGCCGAACCAGAGCCGCGGCGACGCGCTGTTCTGCAGGATGTCGCGCACCACCTGGCTGGGCGTGCCCGGGTGCGCCTGCAGCAGGAGCGCCGCCGAGCCGGCGACGTGCGGCGAAGCCATCGACGTGCCGCTGTTGACGCCGTATCCGCCCTGCGCCAGGGGGACCGTCGAGAAGATGAGGCCGCCCGGTGCGGCGATGTCCGGCTTGAGCGTCAGGTCGGGGCTCATGCCGAAGGAGCTGAACGACGACACCAGGCCGCCGGTCGGAACCGCCGAGTCGGCGAACAGCGTCGTGTATTCCCCGGTGGTCGGAAGCTGCGACACGATCAGCTGGCCGTCCGCCTGGGAGAGGCCGGAGACCGGCCGGGTCAGGTTCGGAGCGCCGGCCAGGGCGACCGTGCCGAAGAAGATCCCCGGGGCGTTGTTGTAGATCAGGACCGAGGATGCGCCGGCATTGAGGGCGTTGATCGCCTTTTCGCGGAACGAGCAGGTGCCGCGGACGGCGAGCGCGATGTTCCCCGGAACGCCGGCGGGCAGGGGAAGGTCGGCGTTGCAGGCCCGACCGATGTTCACGATGCCGAAGGTGCCGGAGGTCGGCGCCACCGGAGCGCCGGCCATGGCGGCATACCCGACCAGGCTGCCGGCGCCAGTGCGAAGGGCCGGCAGGTGCACCTGGTTGTTGTCGATGGCGGCGCTGCCGATCGACTTCTGGCCCACGCCCGGGGCGCTCATCGAGTAGAGGCCGCTGGCGCCTGAGTTTCCGGCCGAGCAGACCACGACGATGCCGCGGTTGACCAGGTTGTCCGCGCCGCGCGCCGTCGGATAGTTCGGCCAGGAGAAGGCCGACCCGATGCTCATATTGAGGACCTGGTTGCCGTCGGCCAGGATGCGCTCCATGGCCGCGAGCATGATGTCGCTTGTCGTGGTGCCGGCGCAGCCGAACACCCGGTAGGCGTTGAACGTCACGTCGGGGGCGACTCCCACGACTCCGCCGTTCGCCCCGAGGATGCCGGCCACGTGCGTCCCGTGGCCGTTGCAGTCCATCGGGTCGGGGTCGGGCTGCGGCGTGGCGGGGGAGCCGGAATAGGCGTCCCCGACGAAGTCGTAGCCGCCGACGACGCGGTATCCCGGACCGAATCCGCCTCCGAGATCGGGGTGGTTGTAGTCGATCCCGGTGTCCATGACGGCCACCCGGATGCCGGCACCGGTATATCCCGCGGCGTGCGCCTGGTCGGCGCCGGTCATTCCGATGGCGGTGAACAGCTCGGGGGCGCTCCCGTCGATCGGGATCGCCACGGCCGGCTCGGGGGCCTCGACGATGGCGACCGGCCAGACGTTGACGACACCGTCCACGCGCGACAGCTTCAACAGGTCGGTCGGCTGAACCTCGACCGACAAACCGTTCCAGAGATTCTCGTAGGTGTAGCGCTCCTTGAACTTGACGCCGGCCTGGGCGGCGGCGTTCCGGAAGGCCTGACGCTCCTGCTGCAGGTTCTGGCGATACGCGCTCGTGTCGGAGGTCGACGCCGAGGAGGAGAGCCCCTCGGACAGGGGCGGGCTGATCAGCTCGACGAACCACAGGTTCGAGGCGGGGGCCAGAACTCCCGGGGTCCCCTGGCCGACCGGCCCGGAGCCGCCCGGATCGGTCTGTCTGGGCGGGGCCGGGGCCGCCCCCAGGAACCCTGAAACTGCGACGCAGGATACGACGACGAGCAGGAAACGCACGGCGTGTCTCATGACTCTCTCCCTCCGGAGGTAGAGGTTAAGGACGCCTGGACGGTCCAGTGGCCTGAGCAGGGCTGTCGGCAGATTGACAGCGGCATATATGCCACGATTCCCGGCAAAGTCAATGACCGATCCGCACGAACGGGGATGCTAGGATGCGCGCGTGACCGACCGGGTCGTCCTCTACACGACCGCCTTCGTCCGGGCCCTGGCCACCGGCATGATCGGCGTCCTCATGGGCGTGTACCTCGCCCAGCTGGAGTTCGATCCGGCGCGCATCGGCTACGTGGTCGGCGCGGGCCTGTTCGGGTGCGCCGCCGCCGCGCTGCTCGTGACCCTGTGCGGCGATCGGGCCGGCCGCCGGCGCTCGCTGATCGCCGTGTCGCTGCTGTCGTTCGTCGGGGGGTGCGCCTTCGCGCTCACCGGCCATCCCTTCGCGGCGGGAGCGGCGGCCTTCCTGGGGATGGTCAACGGCATGGGGCGCGACCGGGGCGCCGCGCTCATCCTGGACCAGGTGATCCTGCCGGCCACCGTCGGCGACGCGGGGCGCACGCGCGCCTTCGCCTGGTACAACGTCCTGCAGGACATCGGCCACGCCGTCGGCGGGCTGCTGGCGGGGCTGCCGGCGCTGCTGCGCGGCCTGGGCGCGCCGGAGGTCGGCTCGTACCGCGCGAGCGTCGGCTTCTACGCTGTCCTGATGCTGGTCTGCGCCGCGCTGTACCTCCGCCTGTCGCCTCTCGTCGAGCCGGCCCGCGATCACGCGCAGGCGCGCCGCGTCTCGCCGGCGACGCGGCGCGTCCTCTGGCGCATCTCGTCGCTCTTCGCGCTCGACAGCCTGGCGGGCGGGTTCCTGACCACGGCGCTCCTGAGCTTCTTCTTCTACGAGCGCTTCGGCGTGGGAGTGGAGGTTCTCGGTCCGCTCTTCTTCGGCGCGCGCCTCCTGAACGCCGTGTCCCACCTCGGCGCGGCGTGGCTGGCCCGCCGCATCGGGCTGGTCAACACGATGGTCTTCACCCACATCCCCTCCAGCCTCCTGATGATCACCGTGGCGTACGCGCCGAGCTTCCCGATCGCGGCCATCCTGTTCCTGCTGCGCGAGGGGCTCGTCGAGATGGACGTGCCGACCCGCCAGTCGTACGTGATGGCGGTCGTGCAGCCGTCGGAGCGCACCGTGGCGTCGGGCGTCACCCACCTCGTCCGCGTCGGCGCCTGGGCCGTCGCTCCGGCCTTCGCCGGGTGGTTCATGGGGGGGCTGTCGCTCATGACCCCGCTGGTGATCGGATCCGGCATGAAGGTCGTCTACGACATCCTGCTGTACGTCGCCTTCCGCGGGACGCGCCCGCCCGAAGAGGTTTGACAGGCCGGACCGGCCGGTCCATACTTGAGACGGAGTTGCAACTAGAACCGGGCCCGGAGGGGGCGGTGAAGGCCATCGATCGGTTCGCGAGGTTCCTGTCCCAGCACCGTCTCAAGATGACCAAGGAGCGGCGCGCCATCCTGGACGACGTGCTGTCCGTGCGCGGCCACTTCGACGTGGACGACCTGCTGGCGCGCCTGCGCCGTTCGGGACACCACGTGTCGCGCGCCACCCTGTACCGCACCCTGCCGCGGCTGGTCGAGTCGGGGCTGATCCACAAGGTCGAGATGGCCGGCGGCCAGGCCCGTTACGAGCTGATGGTGGGACGCCACCACCACGATCACATGGTCTGCCTCGGCTGCGGAGACATCCTCGAGTTCGAGAGCGCCGAGGTCGAGCGGATCCAGGAGGAGGTCTGCCGTCGGAAGAGGTTCGTCATGACCGGCCACACGCACCAGATCCGCGGCTACTGCGCGTCGTGCGCCGGCGACGGCCGTGCGGCCGCCGCCCCGCGCAAGGAGCACGGATGATCGAAGCCCTCGTCGTGACGCTCCGGGAGGGGGTCGAGGCGGCCCTGGTGGCCGGCATCATCCTGATCTACCTCCGCAAGACCGGGCGCGCGCCGCTCGCGCGCTGGGTCTACCTGGGCCTCGCGGCCGGCATCGCAGCGAGCGTCGCCTGCGCCGTCCTCTTCGTCCGGATGGAGATCGCGGAGGAGGCGTACGAGGGGTGGCTGATGATCGCGGGGGCGATCCTGGTCACCACGATGGTCGTCTGGATGCTGCGCACGGCGAAGGGGCTGAAGCGGCACATCGAGTCCCGCGTCGAGGCGATCGCCTCCCGGGCAGGCGGCGCGGGGGCGCCGGGCGGCCCGGCCCCGCGAGGGGGGGCAGCCGCGGCCGGCCTGTTCGGCCTCACGTTCGTCCTCATCCTGCGCGAGGGGATCGAGACGGTCCTGTTCCTCGCGGCGGTCAACCTGACGACGGACGCGCTCCTGGCTTTCTTCGGCGGGCTCATGGGGATCGGCCTGGCGGTCCTCTTTGGCGTCGCGTTCGTGCGCGGCACCTCGCTCGTCGACCTGCAGCGCTTCTTCACGGTGACGGCCGTCGTCCTGTTCGTGCTGGCGGCGCAGCTCCTGATCGGCGGCCTGCACGAGCTCGGCGAGCGCGGCACCATCCCGATCAGCGCGAAGGAGATGGAGCTGATCGGCCCGGTCGTGAAGAACAACGTGATCCTGCTCGCCTCGCTTCTGGCCCTGCCGCTCATCGTGCTGATCGTGCCGGGGCGGGCCGAACGGAAGCGGGCCTCGGAGGCGGCGGGGCTCGAGGGGCCGGAGCGGCGGCTGGCCATCTCCGGGGTGAGGCGCGAGCGTTTCTGGAAGGGGGTGTTCGCCGCGGCCGGCTTCGCCGCCATCATGGCGCTCACCGTCTCGCACGCCTTCTCGCGCCTGCCGCGCGGCATCGATCCGCCGGTCCTGCTCCGGCCCGACGCCTCGGGGATCGTGCGCGTCCCGAAGTCCGAATTCGAGGATGGGCTCCTGCACCGCTATGGGGTCGAGGCCGACGGCGCCGTGGTGCGCTTCTTCGTGAAGAAGTCCGGCACGAGGCTCGTGCCGGTGTTCGACAGCTGCCAGGTGTGCGGGGCCCACGGATACGCCGATATCCGCGGGCGTCTCGTCTGCCTGGCGTGCGCCGCCGACCTGAACCCGGCGACACTGGGCGTGGGGGGCGGCTGCAACCCGATCCCGCTGCCGTTCAAGGACGAAGGGGCGTCTCTCGCGATCGCGGTTCGCGACCTGGCGACCCAGGCGGCGGCGTTCAGGGCCGCGCAGGCGGGCGCGGACACGGCGCCCACCCCCCCTGCACGCTGAGGCGGACCATGTTCCTGCGACTCGTCCTGCACTCCCTGCTGCGCCGCAAGAGGCGGAAATTCGCGATCCTGGCCGCGATCGCCCTCGGGACCGCGGCCGCGGCGGCGCTCGGCGACATCGCCCTCGACATCGGCGACAAGGTGAGCCGCGAGCTGAACTCGTTCGGCGCCAATCTCGTTCTCCTCCCGGCGGGGGGCGGCGCGCCGGTCCTGGTGGGCGGCGAGGAGGTCTCCGCCCTGCGCGTCCCGGCCTTCCTGGCGCAGGAGGACCTGAAGGACGTCCGCGAGAATTTCTGGAAGAACAACATCCTGGGGTTCGCGCCGGTCTACGAGGTCGCGGCCCGGCTGGCGCCGGGGGGACGGGCCGTGGCCCTGCGCGGCGCCTGGTTCGAGCGGGACGTCGAAGGGGCCGAGCCGCCGATGCGAACCGGCCTCCGCAGCCTGAACCCGTTCTGGAGCGTGTCGGGCGAGTGGCCCGACGAGTCCGGCCTCCACGCCCTGGCCCCCTTGGACCCGCGGTCCGAGCCGGGGCAGCTCGAGGCGCTGGCCGGCGGGAGACTGGCGGGGGAGCTGGGGCTCCGCCCGGGCGTTCGCCTGAGGATTCTCGTCGCGGGCCGCGTGGCCCCCTTGATCGTCACCGGCATCCTGAGGACCGGCGGGGACGAGGAGGAGGCGCTCCTCGTGCCGATCGAAACGGCCTGGTACCTCTCCGGCCAGCCCGGCCGTATCTCGCGCGTCTTCGTACGCGCCCTGACGACCCCCGAAACGGCCGTGTACGACAGGCTGGGGACGACCCCGAAGGACATGCCGCCCGAGGAATTCGAGCGCTGGACCTGCACGCCGTTCCCCTCGTCGATCGCCTACGAGCTGCAGCGCGCCGTGCCCGGATCGGAGGCGCGCGTCATCCACCGCGTGGCCGACTCGGACGGGGTCATCCTGAGACGGATCTCCGGCCTGATGGCGGCGATAGCGGTCCTGGCCACGCTCGGCTCGGCCCTGGCGGTCACCAGCGCCCTGTCGACGAGCGTGCTCGAGCGCCGCTCGGAAATCGGCCTTTTGAAGGCGATGGGGGCGGGCAACCCCCGCGTGGTCGGCCTCTTCCTGGCGGAGGCCGTCGTGTTCGGCGTCACGGGAGGGCTCCTCGGGGCGGGGCTCGGGGCGCTGATGGCGCGCTTCATCTCCACCTCGGTGTTCGGAGCGCCCGTGGCGATCCGGCCGTTCGCCGTGCCCCTGGCGATGGCCGTGGCGCTGGTGATCACGACCGCCGGGTTCGTGATGCCGGCGCGGCGCATCCTGAGATGCCGCCCGTACGAGGTGCTCCGTGGGCTCTAGCCGCCTCCCCGCGGGACCACAGGCGCCGGCAGGACGGCCCGCCCCGGCGGGCCGGCCACCGAGAGGGCTCCAGCACGAGCCCAGCCGGTTCCTGACGTCGGCCCGGTTCCTGATCCGATCGCTGAACCTGCGCGGCGCGGCGTTCCTGCTGGCGCTTTTGGCGGTCACGGTCGGCGCCACGGTGACCGCGACCGTCCTCAACCTGAAGGCCGGCCTCAAGGACAAGATGTCGCGCGAGCTGCGCGCCTACGGCCCCAACCTCCTGATCGTCCCCCGCGCCGACGCCGCGGCGCAGCGGGCCGGCGACCCGGCCTCGATCTCCCTGCTCGAGGAGGACCTGCGCGCGGTGCCCGAGGTTCTCGGGGCCCCGTCCGCCGTCGTGCCGGCGCTGATCGCCGGGGGGACGGCGGGGGGGCACCCCGCGACGATCGTCGGCGCCGATTTCGAGGCCCTGCACCGTCTCTACCCCGGATGGCGCCTCGATCCCGCGCTTCCCGCGGGGCCGGCGTGCATCCTCGGCGTGGCGCTGGCGGGCAGGGCCTCGGCGCGGGCCGGGGACTCGATCGAGATCGGCTCTGGGACCGCGTCGGCGGCGATCCGGGTCGCGGCCGTGCTTTCGACGGGGGAGGCGGAGGACGAGCAGGTCTTCGTCCCGCTGGCTTTCCTGCAGAATCTTCTCGACCGTCCCGGCCAGGTGTCGTTCGCCGCGCTGTCGATCGACGGCGGCGCCGAGGGGGTCGCCCGCGCGTCCGAGGCGATCGACCGGGCGCTCCCGCGCCTGCGGGCGCGCCCGCTGCCGGCGATCGCCCTGGCCCAGGGGGCGCTGCTCGATCGACTGGACAGGATGATGCTCCTCCTGACCCTGGTGATCCTGCTCCTCGCCGGGCTGTGCCTGGTCACGACGCTCATGTCGATGGTCGTCGAGCGCGAATCGGAGATCGGGCTGGCCCGGGCGATCGGCGCCGGCGACGGAGAGATCTTCCGGATGTTCCTGGGCGAGATCGGCCTGCTCGGAGTCCTCGGCTCCCTCGCAGGTCTCGTGCTCGGCGCCGGCGTGACGCGCCTGATCGGCGAGCGTCTCTTCGGCGCCCCCATCGAGGCCCGGCTGTCGGTCGCGCCGATCGTGTTCGGCCTGTCGATGGTCATCTGTCTGATTGCGGTCTATGTCCCCCTCAGGCGCGCCCTGTCGATCCAGCCGGCGGCGGCGCTGCGGGGGGAGTGAGCCGGGGAGGCATCGCGTGTCCTTCATCCAGATCGACAATGTCACCCGCCGTTACGACAAGGGAGTGACCGCGCTCGATCGCGTCAGCCTCGAGATCAAGCAGGGGGAGTGGCTGGCGATCATGGGTCCGTCCGGATCGGGGAAGACCACCCTGCTGAACCTGCTCGGGGGGCTGGACCTGGCGGACGAGGGACGCGTGCTCGTGGACGGCCTCGACCTGGGGCGCATCTCGCGGCCCGAACTGATCCGTTACCGGCGCGAGCGCGTGGGGCTCGTGTTCCAGCAGTTCCACCTCATCCCGTACCTGACCGCGCTCGAAAACGTCATGCTCGCCCAGTACCTGCACAGCATCACCGACGAGGGGGAGGCGAAGCAGGCGCTGGATCGGGTCGGGCTCGGCCACCGGCTCGGCCACCGCCCCTCGCAGCTGTCCGGGGGCGAGAGACAGCGCGTCTGCATCGCCCGGGCCCTCATCAATCGTCCGAAGCTCATCCTGGCGGACGAGCCGACCGGATCGCTCGACGCGGAGAACGAGAGCGCCGTCCTCGATCTCTTCTCGCAGATCCACGAAGCCGGCCAGACGATCGTCATGGTGACGCACGACCTCGTCGTCGGCCGCCGCGCCTCGCGCCAGATCCAGCTCGAGCACGGCCGGGTCGCCGGCGAGTTCCTGACCGTGCAGCAGGACGAGGAGGCGATCGACGAGGTGCTCGAGTACCTGTGGCTGAAGACCGAGGGAGACACCGCGGCCCACGAGATCTGCGCCATCGGCGCCCGCCTCGCTACGCCGCAGCTCCTCGAGCGCATGCACGCCCGCGGCATCCTGCGCCCCGGCGCGGACCTCGAGTTCAGCGAAGACGGCCGCCAGCGCGCCGAGAGCCTGATCCGCCGCCACCGCCTGGCCGAGACCCTGTTCTCCGAGACCTTCCAGATGCACGAGGCGGTGGTCGAGGAGGAGGCCTGCTTCTTCGAGCACATCCTCTCGCCCGTCATGACCGACTCGATCTGCGGCTTCCTGAACCACCCGCCCGCCTGCCCCCACGGCAAGCCGATCCCGCGCGGCGCCTGCTGCGCGGGAGGGGCGGCGCCGGCGCGCTGAATCGCCGTCGCCGGGCAGATTCCCCTTGGTTTTTCCCGATTTGAGGCCATGATTCCGGACACATCACCAGGGGGGCTCAAGACATGACCGGCGATCGCTTCATCAGGCGCGTTCCAAATCTTCTCGCGTTCGGGCTCACGTTGCACCTCGTCGCATCCCCGCACGCCTTGTTCTCCGCCACCTGGACCGTCACGACGACGGCGGACCAGCCCGGCACGTCCTGCGGCCTGCCGTGCAGCCTGCGCCAGGCCGTCGAGGCGGCGAATGCGTCGGGTGGAAGCAACGTCATCGTCTTCGCCGTCAATGGGACATTCTCGCTGACGGTGGGGAGCAGTCTGCATGTCACCGGGGCTCCTTCGCAGTCGGTCACTCTGATCGGCAACGGGGCGGACTCGACCGTCCTCGACGGTGGCGGGATCACGCGGGTCCTCGACATCGATTCGGGAGCCACGGTCACTGTGGCGAGCCTCACCATCCAGCATGGGAACGCCGGGGCAGGCGATGGAGGCGGGATCCGCAATCTGGGGACACTGACCCTGAGCGATGCGCTCATCAAGAGCAATCACGCCTCGCGCGGGGGAGGTCTCTCGAATTCCGGAGGCGCGGTCTTGCAGATTTCGAACAGCTCCATCCTGGACAACAGCGGCGATCTCGGCGGCGGCGGCATCCGGAACGGGACCGGCTCGACCCTGACTGTCACACAGAGCACCATCGCCGGCAACCGCACCGACATCGTCGGCGGGGGAATCGTCAGCGGGCCCGACAGCACGCTTCTGGTCATTGGCAGCACCATCTCAGGGAACAGCGCCGATGGGCCGGGAGGGGGCGGGGGGATCGCCAGCCAGGCCCAGGCGATCGTGCACAACAGCACGATCACCGGGAACACGGCCGTCGATCACGGCGGCGGCATCGCCATCGGCGCCGCGCCCGTGGGGACGCCCGGCGTGCTGACCCTGAAGAACAGCGTGGTGAGCAACAATGTCGTCAGCGGCTCCGGCAAGGGCAGGGACGGCGGCGGCATCAACAACGGGAGCACGCTCATCGTGGACCACAGCTCCATCGTCGACAACGCCGCCCGTCACGACGGCGGCGGGATCGCAAACGAGGGCGGCGCCATCACGACCATCACCAAGAGCCTCATCACGGGAAACACCGCCGGTCATGACGGCGGGGGCATCACGAACGAGCTGGCAGGCAGCCCGCTCAACAGCGTGACCCTGACCGACAGCACTGTCAGCGGCAACACCGCGCGGCATGATGGAGGGGGAATCTTCAACTCGGTGGGCACGGTGACGCTGGACCGGAGCACCGTGACCGACAACGCTCCGGACAACTGCAGTCCGTCCGGCGGTGTCCCGGGCTGCGACTGACTCCCCGAACTGCAAGGACCTCGACGCGAGCAGAAGATCGCCGCCCCTGGCGGTGCGGACCGGCGCCTGCATGGTTGTGCTACCATGCAATGCCCGTGCATCGAGGAGGTGTTGATGCCCCCCGCCCGCCGATTCTCGATGGCCAAAATCGCAATCGTGGCAGTCGCGCTGCTCGCCCCGGGCTGTTCGAGCGATAGCAATCACCCCATCCCCGACAGCGACGTCCCGGCGATCGCGTCCCTCGACCCGACCCACGTGGAGGAAGGGCAGGGAGGGTTCACGCTAGAGGTGCACGGCCAGGGATTCAGCATGGATTCGGTCGTGCGGTGGAACGGATTTGATCGGTTCACCATGCTTCAGCAGTCCGGCACGGAGCACATCCTCAGGGCGTCCATACTCCAGGCAGACGTGGCCAATTCCACGACGGCGCAGATCGCGGTGTTCAATCCGGCACCGGGAGGCGGCATCTCCAACACCGTGAATTTCGTGGTCTACGATCCCGCCGCTCTCCATCCGGCCATATCGTCCGTCTCTCCCTCGAGCGTCACGCACGGTCAAGACGTGACGATCACGGTGCACGGCACGGGTTTCGTGAGCGGCGCGAATGTCATCTGGAAACCCGCAGCGACGACGGGCGAATACACGGAAACCAGCGTCCACGTCGTCAGCAGCACGGAGCTGACTGTGGTCATTCAGGGATTGCACATCCCGAACACCGGCTCCGCAACTCTCAAGGTCGTCAATCCGCCTCCGGGCAGCGGAACCTCCGGCAGCGAGACCGTCATCATCTTGTAGTTGTTGTAGTTGCAGGCGAATCGGTGCCGGCCGGCGCCCCGGTCAGGTGACCAGGGCCCCCTTCTCGAGCAGGATCACGACGAGCAGATCGTTCTTGCCGCTGGCCGCGAGGGCCAGGGGCGTGTAGCCGCTGCCGTCCCTGGCGTTGACGTCGGCGCCGTGGGCGAGCAGGAGCTCGGCCAGGGCGACCTGCCTGTTGGCCGCGGCGGCGTGGAGCGGGGTGTTCTCCTTCGCGAACCGGGTGCTCCGGGACCGGGCGTTGACGTCGGCGCCGTGGGCCAGGAGGACGCTGGCGACATCCTTGCGGCCGAAGAACGACGCCAGGTGCAGGGGGGTCCAGCCGTCGTGGCTGTACGAGTTCGCCAGGGACGGCTCGGCGCCCAGGAACTCGCCGACGCGGTCGCTCAGGCCGAGCGCCGAGGCCTCGAACACGTTGACCCCGGCCCCCTTCTCGAGAAGCAGCTCGAACAGGTCCTTGCGGCCGGAGTAGGCGGCGGCCAGAAGGAGCGAATCGCCTTCCTCGTTGCGGGCGTTCACCAGGTCGGGGCGCTCCTCGAGGAGCGCCTTGAGCCTGTCGCGATCCCCCAGGCCGACAGCCGCGAACACGTCCTCTTCCGGTTTCATGGGGGCGCATTATAGCCAAAGTCGGCCGCGCCCTATAATCGATCCGTGTCGACGCCGACGCCGCTCGCTTCGCAGGAACTCGCCCGCCTGGCGCGCCTCCTGGAGGAGAGGGCGGGGGTGCCTGCCCCGTCCTCCTGGCTGATCGAGTGCGCCGGCCTCCTGCCGTCTTCGCCCGTGGCGGGAGCGACAGGCGGTACGGCCCGCCCCCGGGCGCTCGATGTGGCGTGCGGGTCGGGACGTCACGCGCTCCTTCTGGCGGCGGCCGGCCTCGATGTGCTGGCGATCGACCGGGATGCCGCGGCGGTGGAGGGGCTGCACGCAACGGCGCGGACGCTTGAACTGGGGGTGCGGGCGGAGATTTGCGACCTCGAAGCCGGCGACGCCGCGACCGGCGACCTCGGCCGGGGATCGATGGCCGGGCCTCGCGGGGCGCTCGCCCCGTCCACGTACGACCTGATCGTGGTCGTCCACTATCTGCATCGGCCGCTCTTCCCGGCGCTGGTGCGCGCCCTGGCGCCGGGCGGGCTGCTGCTCTACGAGACGTTCACGGTCGATCAGGCGGCCCTCGGCCATCCGAAGAACCCCGCATTCCTCCTGCAACATGGAGAGCTTCCCCGGCTGGTGGCGCCGCTTCACGTCGTCAGGCAACGGGAAGGGGAGTTCGACGGTCGCAGGGTGGCCTCCGTGGCCGCGCGCTCTCTCTTGCGCGCAGAGGCCCGGATGGGGTAAAGAGAGAGGCATGCGCACAGGATTGGCCGTCATTCTGGCCCTCGGGGCCGCGGCGACGACTCTCCTGGCCGGCGCCGGCGGGCAGACGGGTCCGGCCGCCGCGCCGACCAGAAAGGCGAGCTACGCGACCGTCGATCTGTCGGCGCCTGTCCCCGCCGACCTCCTGGCTCCCGAGGGGAAGAGCCGCTGGGATCTCACCGCCGTGACGCGGCGCGGCAGCTTCGTCCGGACTCTCGCCGAGACGCCGGGCGTCGTGGAAATTGTGGAGGCCAGGAACGACGTCCCGGTGCGCATGCTCTATCGAGTGGACGTCGCCGCCGGACCGACGGACTCGGATCCGGCGCGGCGCTGGCTGATGCCCGATCTCTATCCCGAGATGCTGCGGCCGGGAGCCCGTTCGACCCTGGAGTTCAGCGCGGAAGGAGGCGGGCCGGCGCGCCGGCTGCGCGCCGAGGTCGAGACGGTCGGCATCGGCTGGATCCACCTCCCGTCCGGCCCGCGCGAGGTCGTGCTGCAGCGCGCCCTCCTGCGCGACGGCGGCCCGGAGGGGAAGGCGGCCCCCCGCGCGACGCTGATCCATCGCTGGATCGATCCGCGCGCCGGCGTCGTCGCCGAGGTCTCCCGCGATCCGTCGGCACGCGGCGCCTCCGCCCTCGGCGGGGCGATCGTGCTCGAGCAGGTCCTTCTGGGGGCCGCGACTCTCAAGATCTACGTCGACGAGCTGGACTCGCCGCCGTTTACAGGCATCGCCTTCGGATGGGACAAAGGCGCAGGCACGGCGATCTCCTCCCTGACGCCGCAGGCGTACCCGAACTTCGGCGCCCTGATCGCGGCCGACACGTGGGACTTCTCGCAGAACACATCGGGGACCGGCGAGAACACCTCGACCGGCGTTCCGCTGACGGCCGCCGAGACCTGCAACTTCAACCAGTGCGGCTACGGGCTGAACGGCCCGCACCCGAACCGGGTCCTCAGCCGCGAGGACAAGACCATCCTGTCCAGCGGCACTCTGGTGAAGACGAACGCCGTGACCGAGCGCCAGACGAACGCCTCCGACGTCCTCGTCTGGCTGCGCGCCGGGGCGCAGAACGAAGGCGTGAGCGGCAGCCTCGGGACGGGGGAGAGCCATTTCTGCTACGCCAGCGACGACGGCACGCCGCGCACGCCGGTGCCGATCTGGCGCTTCCCGAACCAGGACGCGCTCGGTTTCTACATGCAGCCGGGCGACGCCCCCTGGTCGAGCGCGCCGTTCAATTGCGAGCAGAACCTGTACAACGAGGTGTGCGGCGGCGGCGGGACGTTCTCCCATCTTTACGCCAAGGGCTGCGCCGGCCAGACCGGCACGCACCTCGGCACGCAGTCGGGACAGGTCCTCAAGGGAGGCGTGGTCGTCCTGCCGTCGGGGCACACGTTCAACTCCCTGCTGGTCAGGACGGTCGCCGATTTCTGCGTCTATCTGGGATCGGGCTGCTCCGCCTTCGTCAAGGTGGACGAGGTCCGCACCTTCGTCTATCTCTGGCAGGTGCCGGTGATCGGGACCGTGGTGCGGCTGAACTCCGCCCAGAACGTCACCGACGGGACGACGCCTACGACCGTGGCGGAGACCGACATCAAGTTCGGCCTCTTTCCGCCCTTGAGCATCACGGCGACCGGGACGACCGACACCACCGTATCGCTCACCTGGGACCCCGGGCGCGACACGCACCGGATCGGCGGCTACAAGGTCTACTGGGGGCCGTCGTCGGGCTCCGGCGCGCCGTACCCGTTCGATTCGGTGCGCAACCCTGCGCAGGCGGCGTTCGCCGGAACGAGCGCGACGATCAGCGGCCTGTCGCCCGGAACGAGCTACTTTTTCACCGTCACCTCCCTGTCGTCGTTCCGCGATCCCTCGACCGGCGTGACGACCCAGTATGAAAGCCTGATCTACCCGACCCAGATCAGCGGCGATCCG
>Ga0070692_10000049_pt1 | contig 22402 bp, 21 predicted proteins | sample KBSK1102metaG_FD_64675 | JGI IMG/M metagenome (GOLD analysis project Ga0070692, IMG submission 64675) | Corn, switchgrass and miscanthus rhizosphere microbial communities from Kellogg Biological Station, Michigan, USA - KBS K1-10-2 metaG | ecosystem: Host-associated > Plants > Roots >...
GGGCGAGATCGCGCCGTAGCCGCTGTCGGCGTCGTGATAATAGAGTCCGAACGGCGCGCCGTGGCTGGTCGTGTAGAGGATCAAGGCGTCCTCGTTGCCGTCCATCAGCTCGGCGACGCGGGCGAGCGCGATCGACAGCGATTCGGGCGAGCCGCGCGGCAGGCTGCTCGGGCCGTTGCCGTCGCTGCCGGCAAGCACGATGGTGCGGCCCTGCGCCCCGTAGCGGCGCTGCAGCACGTCGGCGGCGGCGCGCGCCTCGCGGCCGAACACCGGGTCGCTGTCGAGCGCGACCGAGACGACATAGGCGTCGACCGTTCCGGGCCGCTGCGGCCCGAGCGCCGCGAGCGCCGCGTCGAGCCGCCGATGCTCGGCAAGCTCGAAGGCGGGGCTGCGGCCGCGCTCGAGATCCGGTCCGAGGTCGAGGCTCGCCGCGGCTTCGACCAGGTTGCCGCCCGACAGCAGCCCCGGCCACGCCGCCTTATGCTCCGGCGCCCGCCACGCCTGCGCCGCGAGCGCGCTCGCCCCCGCCACCAGGGCCCCGGCAAGGCCGCCCCGCCACTTCCATCCGATCCGCGCCATCGGCCCCCCCGGTCAGCATTGGTCGACCGCGATTTCACCCGCCCGGGCGCGCGCCGTCAACCGCCGGGGGACTGGACGCGCGCCGCGGGATGGAGGATGTCGGGGCCGGGCCGGCTTAGCTCAGCTGGTAGAGCAACCGCCTTGTAAGCGGTAGGTCGTCGGTTCGAGTCCGACAGCCGGCACCACGCTGTAACGCATTGCTATAGCATGATTTTCGTTTCTAAAGTGCGTCGCGAATTGTACCCGGAATTTCGGGTACTCAGAATTAAGCGCGCCAGGCATTAAGCATGCGATCAGCCGGAACGCGGCGAAGCCGCGGGGGCCACATCTCAAAGTTGCGCATTTTCGCGCATTTTGCGCACATAGAGCGACGGCGCCGACGCGCGGCGGCCGCGCAGGTAGGTGGCGGCGATGGCGCGGTCGTCGCCCAGCACCTGCAGGGCGAAGAGCCGGTCGTGGAGAGAGGCTCCGGCACAGCGGCGGGCAAGCAGAGGCGTCGCTGCCGTGTCGAGGATGATGAAATCGGCTTCTTGCCCGGGCAGGAGGCCGCCGACCCGATCCGCGATACCCATGACCCGGGCTCCGCCCGCGGTGGCGAAATGCAGCGCGCGGAAGGGATCGAGGCTGGCGCCGCGGAGCTGACAGGTCCTGTACGCCTCCCCCAGCGTATGGAGCACCGACAGGGTAGTGCCCGCACCGATATCGGTGCCGATGCCGATCCGGACGCCGTGACGATCGGCCTGGGCGAGATCGAACAGGCCCGAGCCGAGGAACATGTTGCTGGTCGGGCAGAAGGCGATGCCGGCGCCGGCATCCGCCATGCGGGAGAGGGCGCGGTCCTCCATGTGGACGCAATGGGCGAAGACCGAGCGCGGGCCGACCAGGCCGAACCGGTCGTAGACGTCCAGATAGTCGGCCGCGGAGGGGAAGCGCTCGGCCACGAATGCGATCTCGCCCCGATTCTCGGAAAGGTGGGTGTGCATCAGGACGTCGGGATGCGCGGCGAGCAAGCGGCCCGCATCGGCAAGCTGCTCGTCGCTCGACGTGGGCACGAAGCGGGGCGTGACGGCGTAGCCGAGGCGGCCGCGGCCGCGCCATCGCGCGATCAGGGCTTCCGTGTCGGCGCGGCCGGACGCGACGGTGTCGCGCAGCCCCTCTGGGCCGCGGTCCATCAGCACCTTGCCTGAGACGATCCGCATGTCGCGGCGGAGCGCGGCCTCGAACAAGGCGTCGACGGAGCCGGCATGGACGGTGGCGAAGACGAGCGCGCTGGTGGTGCCGTGCCGGAGCAGCTCGTCGAGGAAGAAGCCGGCGACTTCGTCGGCATGGCCGCGGTCGGCGAACGCCTTCTCGGCTGGGAAGATATGCCGCTCGAGCCATTGCATGAGCTGCTCGCCGTGCGAGGCGATGCATTCGACCTGCGGATAATGCACGTGGGCATCGACGAAGCCGGGGACGATGAGGGCGTCCACCCGCTCGGCGGGCACCTCCGCGAACTGATCGGCGAGCTCGGCATGGTGTCCGCAGGCGACGACGAGACCGTCCTCCACCACGAGCAGGCCGTCCTCGAAATGGCGTATCGCCTCGGGACCGGCGGCGGCCGGGTCCTCGGGAACGCTCAATATCTCGCCGCGAAAGGCCTTCACGCGCCGCTCTCCAGCATCAGCAATTGGGCGAGCACGGCGACGGCGATCACGTCGGGCTGCTTGTCCGCAATGCCCGGAATGCCGATCGGGCAGGTGAGGCGCGATGCATCCACGCCGTCGTCCTTCAGCCGCGAGAGGAAACGGGCGCGCTTGGTCTGGGAGCCGATCAGACCGACGAAGGCTGCGTTGGAGCGCAGCGCGGCGGCGGTGAGGCGGTAATCGAGCCCGTGGTCGTGGGTGAAGATCAGCACCGCCGCACCCTCTTCCGCGGCCTCAGCGCAGGCGACCATCGTATCCTCGTCCTGGGTCGAGACGCCGGGAAAGGCGCGGTTCTGGCGCGGATCGAACCAGGCGAGGCGAAACGGGAGCCGCGGCAGTCGGCCGGCGATGGCGACGCCGACATGGCCCGCTCCGAACATCAGCAGCGGTCGGTCCGCCCGGCGGTCGTCGGGCTCGATGAAGATCGTGCCATTGTCGGGCTTGGCCGCGCGCGGCGGCAGCGGCGGCGGGACTCCCGCTTCGCAATGCTCGGCCGGGAGGCGATCGACCGGCTCCTTCGTGCTGCGGAAATAGGTGGCGATCGGCTTGCGTCGCTCGACATAGTCGGTCCAGTCCCAGGCCGCCGGATCGACGTGCAGATGCTCGATCATCAGCCGCACCTGGCCGCCGCAGCATTGACCCAGCAACGGCCCCAGCGGCCAGTCCTGCACGCGCCAGCTTCCCGGAGGCTCGGCGAGAATGCGGCGCGCCTGCTCGATCGCCTGATATTCCAGCGCGCCGCCGCCGATCGTGCCGGTGCTTGCGCGCGCGGTCACCGCCATGCGCGTGCCGGCCCGGCGCGGTGCCGACCCCTCGGTGGAAAGCACGGTGACGAGCGCCACAGGCTCGCTGCCGAGCGCCGCGCGCACGGCTTCGAGCCAGTCGGGGATCATCGCGCGCTCAGCTCCTCGATCGCCGCAAGGATGCGCTCCGGCGTGGCGGGGGCGTCCAGCTTCGGCAGGCCCTTGCCGGGCGCGGCGGCGGCCACGGCCTGGGTGAGGGCGGAGAAGACGGAGATGGCCAGCATCAGCGGCGGCTCGCCGACCGCCTTGGAGCGGTGCACCGTCTCCTCGACATTCTCGCCGCGCTCCCAGAGGCGAATGTCCATGCGCGGCGGGCGGTCGCCGGCGGTCGGGATCTTGTAGGTCGACGGCGCGTGGGTGAGCAGCCGGCCGCGTCCGTCGAACACCAGCTCCTCGGTGGTCAGCCAGCCCATGCCCTGGATGAAGCCGCCCTCGACCTGCCCCAGGTCGACCGCCGGATTAAGGGAGCGGCCGACGTCGTGGAGGATGTCGACCGCGACGACGCGGTGCTCGCCGGTGAGGGTGTCGATCACCACTTCGCTCAAGGCCGCGCCATAAGCGAAATAGAGGAAGGGGCGGCCGCGGTGGGCGGCGCGGTCGTAATGGATCTTGGGCGTCGCGTAATAGCCGGTGGCGGCGAGCGAGATCCGCGCGAGATGGGCGCTGCGGCAAAGCTCGCCGAAGCTCCAGCCTGCCGAGTCGGCCTGGGTCGCGGCGAACGCGTCGAGGCGCTTCTTGATCGTTTCCGCGGCATTCTTCGCAGCCATGGCGTTCAGGTCGGTGCCCGACGAGGCGGCGGTGGCCGAGGTGTTCGGGACCTTGTCGGTGCGGGTGGCGCTGACCTTGACCGTCTCGACGGGCACTCCGAACACGTCCGCGACGACCTGGGCGACCTTGATCATCAGGCCTTGGCCCATCTCGGTGCCGCCGTGATTGAGGTGGATCGAGCCGTCGGCATAGACGAGGACCAGCGCGCCGGCCTGGTTGAGGTGGGTGGTGGTGAAGCTGATCCCGAACTTGACCGGCGTCAGCGCGAGGCCCTTCCTCAGGATGCGGTGGCTCGCGTTGAATTCGGCAACGGTCTCGCGGCGCTTCGCGTAGGCCGCGCTTTCGGCGAGCTCGGCGATGATCGCGGGCGCGACATTGTCCTCGACCGTCATATGGTACGGCGTCACGTCCCGCCCGGGGCCGTAGAGATTGGCCTGGCGAACATCGAGGGGGTCGAGCCGGAGATGGGCGGCGATCGCGTCCATCACGCGCTCGATCGCCATCATCCCCTGCGGCCCCCCGAAGCCGCGGAAGGCGGTGTTGGAGACGGTGTGAGTCTGGAGCCGGCGCGAGACGATCTCGACGGCCGGGAGATAGTAGCAATTGTCGGCGTGGAACATTGCCCGGTCGCTGATCGCGAGGCTGAGGTCGACCGTGGCGCCGCACCGCGCGGCGAGCGCGATGCTGACCCCCTCGATCCGCCCCTCGCCGTCGAAACCCACGTCATAGTCGGCAGTGAAATCATGGCGCTTGCCCGTCATCACCATGTCGTCGTCGCGGTCGGCGCGGATCTTCGCGGGCCGGCCGGTATGGTGGGCGACCAGCGCGCAGGCGGCGGCATAAGCGGCGGCCTGGGTCTCCTTGCCGCCGAAGCCGCCGCCCATCCGGCGCACCTCCACGGTGACGTCGGCGCTGCTGAGGCCGAGCAGAACCGCGATGAGATGCTGGACCTCGCTCGGATGCTGGGTCGAGCTGACGACGTGCACCTGCCCCGCCTCGCCCGGAACCGCCAAGGCGGCCTGGCCTTCGAGGTAGAAATGCTCCTGCCCGCCCATCGCCAGCGTGCCGGCGAGGCGATGGGGTGCGGCGGCGAGCGCGGCGCCGGCATCGCCGCGCGCCATGACCTGCGGCGGCTCGAATTCCAGCCCCGCGGCGGCCGCCTCGGCGATGGTGACCAGCGCGGGGCGCGGTTCGGCCTCGACCTTCGCGAGGCGCGCGGCGACGCGCGCGGCGCGGTGGCTGGTCGCGGCCACCACGAACAGCGGCTGGCCAGGATAGAGGATCTCGTCCTCGGCGAAGAGCCGGTCGTCGTGGATGACGGGGCCGACATTGTTCTCGCCGGGAATGTCCCCGGCGGTGAAGACCGCGACCACGCCGGGGGCAACGCGGACCTCCGTCAGGTCGAGGCCGGTCAGCCGCGCATGGCCGTCCGGCGCCAGGCCGAAGGCGAGATGCAGGGTCCCCGGGAGCTCGGGCAGGTCGTCGACGTAGCGGGCGGTGCCGGCGACGTGGCCCTCGGCGCTGTCGTGGCGGAGCGGCTGGCCGACGGCGTCAGACATCGAACAGGCTCTCGCGTTCGAAGGCGAGGCCGCGCACCAGATTGGCGGCCGCGGTGAGGCGGTAGCCGGCCGATCCCCGAAGGTCGCTGAGCGGCCGATAGTCCTGCGACAGGGCTTCGGCGGCGGCGGCGAGCGTCGCTTCGCACCAGGCCTTTCCGGCCAGCGCCGCTTCGCAGGCCGGCGCGCGCGCGGGAATGCCGGCCATGCCGCCGAAGGCGACCCGGGCCTCGACGATGCGCTCTTCCTCGAGCCGGATCGCGAAGGCGCCGCACAAAGCGGAGATGTCACTGTCGAAACGCTTCGAGAGCTTGACGATGCGGATGCGGGTGCCGGGGGCGGGGCGGGGAATGCGGACGCTCTCGACGAACTCGCCCGGCCGCCGATCCTGCTTTCCGTAGGAGAGGAAAAAGGTTTCGAGCGGCATCGAGCGGCGTTCGCCACCCCGCCGGAGCACCAGCTCCGCGCCGAGCGCGATGAGCGCCGGCGGCATGTCGCCGATGGGCGAGCCGTTGGCGATGTTGCCTCCGATCGTCCCGGCATTGCGAACCTGAAGGCCGCCGATGCGACGGACCAGCTCCCCGAGGTCCGGGTGGAGCCTGGCGAGCGCCTCCTTCGCCTCCGAATAGCGCACCGCCGCGCCGATCGTCAGCCCGTTCGGGCCATCTTCGATCATGCGCAGGTCCGGGATGTCGCCGATGAAAATGGTCGTGCCAAGCTCCCCCAGGCCTTTGGTCACCCACAGGCCCACGTCCGTGGCCCCGGCGACGAGCCGCGCGTCGGGTTGCTCGATGAGCAGGGCCGCCAGCTCATCGGAGGTCCTGGGGGCGAACCATTCCCGCCCCGCGCGGGCGGGAGCGATCGAGCGGAGGAGGTCGGCGGTTTCGCTGGCGTCGGCGGGCTGAGGCGGATTGGCTTCGCCCGCGGCGAGGATCGGCCCGTAGCCGGTGCATCGGCAGAGGTTGCCGGCGATGACGTCCTTGACCGGAGTGCCTTCCGTCCCGAGCGCAGCGATGCTGCGGCCGTACAGCGACATGACGAAGCCCGGCGTGCAGAAGCCGCATTGCGAGCCGTGGCCGTCGGCCATTGCCCGCTGGACCGGGTGGAGCGCGGCATACCGCGCCAGGCTCTCGACGGTCACGACAGCCTTCCCGTCGACCATCGGCAGGAAGAGGATGCACGCATTGACCGCGCGCCATTTGACGGCGTCGCCATCGAGCTCGCCGACAACCACGGTGCAGGCGCCGCAATCGCCCTCGGCGCAGCCCTCCTTGGTTCCGGTCCGGCGGAGGGCGTTGCGGAGATGATCGAGGAGCGTGTCGGTCGGCGCGGCCTCGGCGACGTCGATCACTTCCCCGTCGAGAACGAAGCGGATCATTGCGGTGTCCCCGCCGCAATCCAGGCGCCGAGCTGCCGGCGCTCGGCCGCAGTCATGCCCGTCGGGTTGCCGAGCGGCATGACCTGCGAATCAACCGCCACCGCCTTGATCCGCGGCGCCGCCGCGCGGACATGCTCGTAGCTGTCGAAGACGAGGCCGAGCGGCGGCGCGGCGAAAGCCGGGTTGGCCGGATGCGGGCTGTGGCAGCCGGCGCAATGGGTGGCGATCAGCGGCCGGATCTGTGCGTAGGTGACTGTCCCCGCCTGCGGGCCGGTGGCGACCCCGCCTTTCTCGAACGTGACATAGGTGACGCTGGCGACGGCGAGGAGCACGGCCACGGCGATCGCCGGGCCGGTCGCCTTGCCGCGGCCGCGCAGGTTGAAGACGTGGCGGACGGCAACCCCGGTGAGGCCCAGAAGGGCGAGGACGAGCCACGGCCGGTCGGCCCCATAGGTCATCGGGTAATGGTTGCTGATCATGATGAACAGCACCGGGAGCGTCATGTAATTGTTGTGGAGCGACCTTTGCTTGGCGGCCGCGCCGAGGGCGGGATCGGGCGTCCGCCCGGCGATCAGGTCGGCGACGACCTTGCGCTGGTTCGGGATGATGACGAGGAACACGTTTCCGACCATCGCCGTGCCGATGATCGCGCCGATGTGGAGATAGGCGGCCCGCGAGCTGAACAGCTGGTCGAGCGCATAGGCGGCCCAGAGCAAGACGGCGAACCAGAACACGCCCAGCGTCAGGTTGTTCGCGCCTGCAGGCGAACGGCACAGGCCGTCATAGACCAGCCAGCCCAGCGCCAGCGCGGCGAGGCCGATGGCGATTCCCGCGGCCGGGCTGAGCGGCGCCTTCGCCGGATCGATCAGGAAGCTCTGCGCGCCGACATAATAGACCAGAACGAGCAGCGAGAAGCCGCTGAGCCAGGTGGAATAGGCCTCCCATTTGAACCAGTGGAGATGATCGGGCATCTTCGCCGGCGCCACCTGGTACTTCTGGTTGTGGTAGAAGCCGCCGCCGTGCACCGACCAGAGCTCGCCCGAGGCCTCGCCCTCGCTCGGCTTGGTGAGGTGATTGTCGAGCCAGACGAAGTAGAAAGACGATCCGATCCAGGCGATGCCCACCGTGAGGTGCAGCCATCGTATCGCCAGGTTCAGCCATTCGGCAAGGTGAACGGCCATCCTTCAGCTGCCTCGGTAGGTCGAATAGGCATAGGGCGAGACGAGCAGCGGCACGTGATAATGCCCTCCTCCGGCGGCGACTCCGAAGTCCACCGTCACCTCGTCCAGGAAGGGGGGATCGGGCAGCGCGACGCCTTCGCCCCGGAAATAGTCGGCCACTAAGAATCGGATCGCGTAACGCCCCGGCGCCAGACCGTCACCAGCGAGATCCGGGCAGCGGCCGTCGGCATTGGTGGCGCCGCGTCCAATCTCGCCGTCGGCTCCGCTCAACACCAATGTCATGCCGGCCGCCGGGCGTCCGTGCATCGTGTCGAGCACGTGCGTGGAGAGAGTGTTCATGCGTGGGCCTCCAGCCGCAAGCGGACAATCTTGCCGATCTCCTCGATCGCGGTGGCAATCTCCGTCTCGCGATCGTGGGCGAGGCGGCGTTGCATCGCGGCGAGGATGCCGGCCTTGTCGGTCAGGCGCACGCAGATGATGAAGGGAAAGCCGAATTTCTCGCGATAGGCGGCATTGAGGGCGTGGAACCGCTCCAACTCGGCTTGGCTGAGCCGGTCCAGCCCGGCGCTGGCCTGCTCGGCCGCGCTTGCCTCGGTGAGGGCGATTGCGGCCTTGCCGGCCAGCTCCGGGTGCGCGCGGATCAGCGCGAGCCGCTCCTCGGGAGTGGCGTCGTAGACCACGGCCATCAGGTCGGCATGGCGGTCGCCCGACGACGGGCGCGCATCGGCGCGCGCCTCCACCCACGGCGAATGCTCGAACAGCGCGCTCATCGCGCGGGCCGCCCGATCAGCCGCAGCCGGCTGACGCCGCCGTCGGGGACGATGTTCAGCCGTACGAAGCGGACGGCGCCGAGATGGGCGAGCTCGTCGCGGAAGACGTGGACATGGTCGGCCTGGAGCTTGGCTTCGGGCAGCAGCACCGGCCAGCTCTCCGAGGCGGCCGCGATTTCCTCGGGGGAGCCGACGGCGGCCGGCGCCGCCTGAAGGAAGCAGCGGTCCGGATAATTGCCTTTGAAATGGGCGGTGTCGACGACGACCTCGTCGATCAGCCCGGCCGCGCCGAGCTCGAGCACCGCCCAGTCGTGCCCCGGCTCGCGCCGCCGCCGCGTCTCCCAGCCGTCGCCCATGTCGACGCCGCGGCCGGGGGCGGTGAGATTCTCGACCCGCCCGAAATGCTCATCGTTGGCGATGATCCCGCGCCCGCCATTCTCCATCGCCAGCAGGTCGATGCGGGCGTCCGGATCGACCTTCGACCAGTCCATGGCGACCCTGCCCCACACCCGCAGCCGCGCGACGCCGCCGTCGGGGAAGATGTGCAGGCGGACATGGCTCACGGCCTCGCCATGCTCGACTGGCACGAAGGCGCGGTCGTTGCCCTTCAGAGCCAGGCGCGGCGTGACCTTGGTCCAGTCCGCCTGCTCGTCGGGGATCGCTCGGTCGCTGCTGCAGACCTCGATCTCGGCCCCGGGGGGGTAATTGCCGGTGAAATGCCGGGTGTCGATCTCGAAGCCGGCGACTATCCCCGGCACGCCCAGCCTGACGACGCACCAGTCGTGGCCGGGGGTGCGCTTGCGCCGGCTCTCCCACCCGTCCATCCACTTGCCGTTCTCGTCATACTTGCCGGGGATGAAGACGGGCTCCGCGGGATCGATCAGCCGCGCCTTGTCGGCGAAGAAATCGTCGGTCGCGTAGACGACCTCGGCCCCCAGGCGGGGCTGGGCGAGATCGACGTGATGGCGGCGCAGCGCCTCGAACATGTCAGCCGGCATGCGGATGCTCCGCGCGCCAGTGGCGGGCGATCTCGACGCGCCGGCAGAACCAGACATCCTCGTGGCCGAGCGCGTGGCGCAGGAAGCGTTCGAGGCCGGCGAGCTTGCCGGGCCTCCCGGCGAGCCGGCAGTGGAGGCCGACGGACATCATCTTCGGCCGCTCCTCGCCTTCCGCATGGAGGATGTCGAACGTGTCGCGCAGATAGTGGAAGAACTGGTCTCCCGTCTGCATGTTCGCGGAGGCGAAGCGCATGTCGTTCGTCTCCAGCGAATAGGGGATGATCAGGTGGCTGCGGCCCGCCACCTCGGTCCAGAAGGGCAGATCGTCCGAATAATCGTCGGCATCGTAGAGGAAGCCGCCTTCCTCCGCGACGATCCGGCGCGTGTTGGGGCTGGTCCGGCCGGTATACCAGCCGAGGGGGCGCTCGCCGGTGAGCTGGGTGTGCGCCTCGATGGCGCGCTCGAGGTCGGCGCGCTCCTCGGCTTCCGGCACGCGCTGATAGTTGATCCACCGCCAGCCGTGCGAGGCGATCTCATGCCCGGCCTCGAGGAAGGCGTCGACCACCGCCGGGTTGCGCTTCATCGCCAGCGCCACCCCGAACACCGTCACCGGAACGCAGTAGCGCTCGAACAGCCTCAGCAGCCGCCACACCCCGGCGCGCGATCCATATTCGTAGATCTGCTCCATGCTCATGTGCCGCGCGCCCTCGACGGGCGCGGCATTGGCGATGTCGGAGAGGAACACCTCCGAAGCCGGGTCGCCGTCGAGGACGTTGGCCTCGGCGCCTTCCTCGTAGTTCAGCACGATTTGCACGGCGATGCGGGCGCCGCCCGGCCATCGCGCATGCGGCGGCGTCCGGCCGTAGCCGGCCAGGTCGCGGGGATAGCTTTCTTCAGTCAAATGCACCGCCTATCACCGGGGCAGGATGAAGCGGAGCTACCCGGTGCACAACCCTCCAAATCAGGCGAAGCGATGCGCGAACTCACCCCCGAGCCGCTGACCGCCGAAGCCTTCGCGCCGTTCGGAAGCGTGATCGAGGCCTCCGATGCGGCGGTGAGGCTCGACATCAACCAGGGCCACGCCGTCCGCTACGACCGCCTCGCCGACATCGACGTCGCCGACGGCGGCGGCGCCCCCATCGTCAGCCTCTTCCGCGCCCGCCCCCTCGCCGAGCTGGTACTCAAGACCTTCGAGCGCCATCCCCTCGGCAGCCAGACCTTTGTCCCGCTGAGCGGGCGCCCCTACCTCGTCGCCGTCGCTCCGGCCGGTCCCTTCGATCCCGCCGCCATCCGGCTCTTCCGCGCCGAGGCCCACCAAGGCGTCCACTACTGGAAAGGCGTCTGGCACCATTTCCTCCTAGTCCTCGATCAAAGCGACTTCCTCGTCGTCGACCGCGCCGGTCCCGGCGATAATTGCGAGGAGATCGAGTTGGCGCCACATGAAGTGATCCGTATGCCGCGAGAGCGGTAAGACCAACTACCACGCGCGGCCTCGGGAGCGCGAAGGCTGGCGTTCGCCTATGCCGGCTGCCGCGAACGCTCTTCCCCTGTTTGTCAAGCTTGGCTTGATTCGCCGCTTTCGACAGGCGGGGGATTAGAATTGAAGAATTGAAATACAAGTGCGTCGTGCTCTTTATTGGTCAGCTGTCCCCCCGTTTCGAGCTTCTCGAGCAGAGCATGATGCGTAATTCTTCGGCCAACGATTTGATCGCGCCCACCGTACTTCTGGTCAAAGCACATACCAGTATAAGAATTATAACTGCCATCGCTGTTCATGTTCATTTCTATACGTAGAAATCCGTTAGTATATTCCTTAGACGGGGTGCTATTCAAATATTGCGAGATGATTACGGGAAAGTCGTAGGTGCTAAGCCGACCGTTGTATGTCGTACCGTCCATCTGCCCGCCGTTCGGATGATAGTTACGACCGTTTTTGCGGAGGGCGTCTCCGCATCGAGTCATATTGGAAATAGAATAAAACTTTTGTACGCCTTTTATAGTAATTTCTTCCATCCACCAGCCTCTGCAAGCTCGCTCAGCAACCCGCGTTCTCTTAGATGGCATAATCGCGAGGAGATTGATGGCTAGACCTGCAAAAAGTATTCCACCAGAGACTTCCACTACACTCAACCATTTGGCGTGACCGCTTGGCAAAAGCCCACTTACGTCGGAATTGGTTCCTATGCCAAAACTGAAGAACATGGCATCGGCAAATCCCTTTTGTATCTCACCTTTTCCCGAAGCGGAGCCGGAGGTCGGATCAAACAAGGGTAGTAAATAATAGGCAATGCCAAAAATGGCTATCCATAAGATATAGCTTATGAGCAGCCACTTGACGCTAAGCCTGTCTACAATGCGCTCGACTGTTCCAAGCATCAAACAATCCCCCCACGAGACCGTCATCTCCCCGATTGTCATAACCGTAGCATAGTCCTCCTCGCGAGGATATCCCGCCGCGTTTTCGATTGGCCGTGCTCAGTCCTTGGCCCGGCGTCGGCGACATGCTTGCGACAGGAAGCTGGGCGGACGGCATGCGGACATATCCCTGAGCAGGGCATCATCCATTCGTCGTCACCCCGTCGAAAGCCATACGAAGCGCGCGACGAACAGAGCCGAAAGCGCCATCAGCAGCCAGTCGGTCCGGGCGATCTTCCCTCGCAGCAGCTTGAGCAAAGCATACGCGGTGATCCCGAACGCGAGCCCGTTTGCGATCGAGAAGGTCAGCGGGATCAGCGTCAGGGTCAGGAAGGCCGGGATGGCGATCTCGGGGTCGTCCCAGGCGATGTCGGCGAGCGGGGCCATCATCAGGGCGCCGACGAGGATCAAAGCGGGCGCGGTGGCGGCGAGGGGGATGAGCTGGGCGTAGGGCGCTGCGAACATCGCCGCCAGGAACAGGAGGCCGGTGACGATCGCGGTGAGGCCGGTGCGGCCGCCGGCCTGCACGCCGGCGGCGCTCTCCACATAGGAGGTGACGGTGCTGGTGCCGGCGAGGCTGCCGAAGATGGTGGCGATGGAATCGGTGAAGAGGATGCGGTTGAGCTTCGGGATGCGCCCGTCCTCGCCGATCAGCCCGGCGCGCCGGGTGACGCCGACCAGGGTGCCGATATTGTCGAACAGGTCGACGAACAGGAACACGAAGAGGATCTCGAAGAGGCCCAGGCCGCGGCTGCCCGAAAGGCCGAAGACGCCGGCGAGATCGAGGTGGAAGGCGGTCTTCGAGATGGCCGTCAGGTCGTAGGGCTGCGGCCTGAAGGCGATCAGGCTGAGCGCCCAGCCGGCGAGGCTCGTCGCGACGATGCCGATCAGGATCGCGCCGCGCACTCGCCACGCCGTCAGCGCCGCCGTCACCACGAGCCCGAACAGCGCCAGCGCGGTGCTTGGCGCATGGAGGTTGCCCAGGGCCACCGAGGTGGCCGGGCTGGTGACGACGATCCCCGCGTTCTTGAGGCCGATCAGGGCAATGAACAGGCCGATGCCGCCGGCTACCGCCGCGAACAGGTGCGGCGGGATCGCGGCGATGATGAGCTGGCGCACGCCGGCGAAGGTCAGCAGCAGGAAGGCGACGCCCGAGACGAACACGCACCCCAGGGCGACCGGCCACGGCACCCCCATAGTCTGGACGACGGTGAAGCTGAAATAGGCGTTGAGCCCCATCCCAGGCGCCAGCGCGAGCGGGACGTTGGCGGTGAGCCCCATCAGGATCGAGGCGAAGCCGGCGGCGAGGCAGGTGGCGGCCGCGACCGCCGCGACCGGCATTCCGGCCTGGCCGAGGATCGCCGGATTGACCAGCACGATATAGGCCATGGTCAGGAAGGTCGTGATGCCCGCAAGGATCTCGGTGCGCAGCGTGGTGCCGCGCGCGGTCAGCTCGAAACGGCGCTCGAGCAGACCGGCGCCCTCCGCTCCGGCCTCGATCGCTCGGCGTGCATCTTCGAGGTCGTGCAGCTCAGGCGAAGGTGACATGGCGCCCGGCGTAACCGAACGAGGGCGTAACGCAAGATCGTGCGCTCGGGCGAGGCGCCTGTGGACTCCTCCCTCACCGACGGGTTTAAGCATCCGACCCCCATTCACAGGCCGGAGCAGCGCGATAAATGGATCACCCGGAACTCACGATCGACCCGGACCTGCGCAGCTTCGTCGAGCAGGAGGCGCTTGCGGGGACCGGGATCGACGCAGACCGGTTCTGGAGCGAGCTGGGCGACCTTCTCGAATGGTTCGAGCCGGTCAATCGCCGCCTGCTCGGCGTCCGCGACACGCTTCAGGAGGAGATCGACGACTGGCACCGGCGCGAGGCCGGCCGCCCGCTCGATGCGGCACGCGAACGCGCGTTCCTCGAGGCGATCGGATATCTGCAGCCGGAGCCTGCCCCGTTCGCGATATCGACCGCGAAGGTCGACGACGAGCTGGCCCGGGTCGCCGGGCCTCAGCTCGTCGTGCCCGCCAACAATGCGCGCTACGCGATCAATGCGGCGAATGCGCGTTGGGGGAGCCTCTACGACGCGCTCTACGGCACCGACGCGATCGCGCCGGGCCCGACGGAGGGCGGCGGCTACGACCCTGCGCGCGGCGCAGCGGTGATCGCGCGCGCCAAAGCCTTCCTCGACGACGCCGCTCCGCTGGCCGAAGGAACCCACGCGGAGGTCACCCGATACCGAGTGGAGGGAGGTCAGCTCGTTGCCGAGCGGGACGGGAGACCGAGCGGGCTGGCCGCACCCGAGAAGTTTGTCGGCTTCCTAGGAGACCCGGCCGAGCCCTCGGCAATACTCCTCCGCAACAACGGCCTTCACGTCGAGATCGCGATCGATCGCGGCAGGTCGCCGGGCCGCGACGATCCGGCCGGCGTCGCCGACATCGTCCTCGAGGCGGCGGTCAGCACGATCATCGACTGCGAGGATTCGGTCGCCGCCGTGGACGCGGCGGACAAGGTCCTGGTCTACCGCAACTGGCTGGGGCTGATGAACGGTTCGCTGACGGCGCTCGTCGAGAAGGGCGGAGTCGCGAAGGAACGCAGGCTTGCCGGCGACCGGACCTACCAACGGCCGGCAGGAGGAGCGGTCACCCTCCCCGGCCGCTCGCTCCTGCTCGTCCGCAACGTCGGCCACCACATCGCCACCGATGCCGTGCGGCGGCGTGGGGCGCAGACCTCCGAGACGGCCCTGGACGCGGTGGTGACCGCGCTGTGCGCGCTCCACAGCCGAGGTGGCTCCGGCCGGGCGCCCAACAGCCGCCATGGTTCGATCTACATCGTCAAGCCCAAGCTGCACGGGCCGGACGAAGTCGAGCTCGCCGTCCAGCTCTTCGCCCGCGTCGAGCAGATTCTCGGCCTCGCCCCGAACACGATCAAGATCGGAGTCATGGACGAGGAGAGGCGGACCAGCGCCAACCTCGCCGCCTGCATCCGCGCGGCGCGGGAGCGGATCGTCTTCGTCAACACAGGCTTCCTCGATCGCACCGGCGACGAAATCCACACGGCCATGGAGCGCGGCGCCGTCGTGCGGAAGAACGCGATGAAAAACGAGGCCTGGCTGCAGGCCTATGAAGAGCGCAACGTCGGCATCGCCCTTGCCTGCGGCTTCACGGGGCGCGCCCAGATCGGCAAGGGGATGTGGGCGGCGCCAGACCGCATGGCCGACATGCTCGCGCAGAAGTCCGCGCATCCGGCCAGCGGGGCGAGCACGGCCTGGGTTCCGTCTCCTACCGCCGCGGTGTTGCACGCGCTCCATTATCACCAGGTCGACGTCGACGCCGTCCAGACCCGCTTGTCGGAATCGCCGGCGACGGGAGGCATGGACCGGCTGCTGACGGCGCCGCTCATGGGCGACGTCAGGCCTTCCGCCGACGAAATCCGCGAGGAGATCGAGAATAACTGCCAGGGCATCCTGGGCTATGTGGTGCGCTGGATCGACCAGGGCGTCGGCTGTTCCAAGGTCCCCGACATCCACAGTGTGGGCCTGATGGAGGACCGGGCGACCCTGAGGATCAGCGCGCAGCACCTCGGCAACTGGCTCCGCCATGGCCTCGTGTCGGAAGCCCAGGTGATGGATGCGCTCCGCCGGATGGCCGTCGTCGTCGACCGGCAGAACGCATCGGACCCGCACTACACGCCGATGGCGGCGGGCTTTGACGGCCCCGCCTTCCTGGCTGCCAGGGACCTGGTCTTCAAGGCGCGGGAGCAGCCGAACGGCTATACGGAATTCCTGCTTCATCACTGGCGGCGGGCCGCCAAGCGCCAAGGGCGCAATCGTCGATGATCCTTGCCCCGTTCGGCGGCTAGGCTCTGATGCTCGCTCTGGCCCCGTTCTTTTTCGTCACCGCGCTCCTCTATGCTGCGGTTGGGTTCGGCGGCGGCTCCACGTACAGCGCGCTACTCTTGCTGGGGGGGGCCGACTATCGCGCCGTGCCGGTCCTCTCACTGGCCTGCAACATCCTGGTCGTGGCGGTGGGAAGCTGGCGCTTCGCGCGGTCCGGTCATGTCGACTGGCGGCGGATCCGGCCTCTCCTCGCTTTGTCCGTCCCGCTGGCCTGGCTCGGGGGGAGACTGGCCGTGGCGGAGCCGGTCTTCGTGGGGCTGCTCGCTCTGTCTCTGTTCGCGGCCGGGCTGCTGATGCTCTGGCCGCCCCGTCGGCACCGCGACGGCGCGCCTCGCCTCGCCTCGCGTTGGCTGCAGGCGGCCGCTTCCGGCGCGCTGGGCTTCCTCGCCGGCATCGTCGGGATCGGCGGCGGCATCTTTCTCGCGCCTCTGCTTTATCTGCTGCGCTGGGGTACGCCGCGCGCGATCGCCGGCACTTCCGCGGTGTTCATCCTCGCCAACTCGATCTCGGGCCTGGCGGGTCAGCTCGCCAAGGATCATGCCGCCGCCGGCGAGGTTCTGGCCGCGCATTGGCCGCTCTTTCCGGCCGTGCTGGCCGGCGGGCTGACCGGCGCGACGCTCGGCAGCAGCCGGCTCGACCCCAAATATATCCGCATCCTCACGGCCCTGCTCATTCTCTATGTTGCCGTCCGGCTCGGCATCCGCTTCTATGGCGAGACCATGGGAGCCGCCGCGTGATCGACCCGTTCGGACGGACAATCAGCTATTTGCGCCTCTCGGTGACCGACCGCTGCGACCTGCGCTGCACCTATTGCATGCCGGAGCGCATGACCTTCCTGCCGCGCGCCGATGTGCTTGACCTCACCGAGCTCGACCGGCTCGCCGCCGCGTTCGTCCGCAAGGGCGTGCGCAAGCTGAGGCTGACCGGCGGGGAGCCGCTGGTACGCAGGGATTTCATGGACCTGGTAGGCAGCCTGTCGCGCTTTCTGCGCAGCGGCGCCCTCGACGAGCTCACCCTGACGACCAACGGCACGCGGCTCGCCCTCCACGCCGCCGATCTGGCCCGGTGCGGGGTCCGGCGGGTCAACGTCTCCCTCGACAGCCTCGATCCCGAGACCTACGCCCGCATCACCCGCGGCGGCCGGGTCGAAGACGCCATTGCCGGCGTGGACGCCGCGCTCGCCGCCGGCCTCGCCGTCAAGATCAACGCCGTCGCGCTTCGCCACGACAATCTCCACGACCTCGTCGGCCTCGCGGAATGGGCGCATGCGCGGGGCCTCGACCTCACCGTCATCGAGGTGATGCCGATGGGGTCGGTCGAGGCGGACCGGATCGACCAGTTCGTGCCGCTGACGGAGGTCCGCCGCCGCTTCGAGCAGCGCTGGCCCCTCACCGACGTCGCCCGACGCACTGGCGGACCGGCACGCTACGTTCGCACCGACGAGGGCGGCACGATCGGCTTCATCGCGCCGCTCACCCGCAATTTCTGCGAGGGCTGCAACCGGGTGCGGGTGACGTGCACCGGCGAGATGTATCTGTGCCTCGGCCAGGCGACGAAGGCCGATCTGCGCACGCCGCTGCGCGCATCGGCCGATGACGCTCTGCTCGACGCCGCCATCGACGCTGCGATCGGCCGTAAGCCCCAGGGGCACGACTTCGCGATCAGCGCCCGGCGGCCTCCGGCCGTCCAACGGCACATGTCCGTGACGGGCGGCTGATGGCGACGATCCTTTTCCTGGGGCGGCTGCGGGAGACCGTCGGCACCGGTGTGCTGGATGTGACGCTTCCGGAAGGGGTGCGCGACGCGGAAAGCCTGCGCGACTGGCTCGGTCGCGATCATCCGGCGCTTCGCGAGCCTTCGATCAGGATCGCCGTCAATGCCGAGCTCCATCCGGGCAGCGCCCCCCTCGCGGAGCGTGACGAGATCGCTTTTCTCCCACCGGTGAGCGGCGGGTGATCCGCGTCCACGCCGAGCCGTTTGACGCCGGCGGCGAGCTGGCGGCGTTCGCCGCCCGCGTCGAGGGCGCCGGCGCCATCGCCTCCTTCCTGGGCCTGGTCCGCGGCGAGAGCGGCGGCGCCGATGTCTCGGTGCTGGAGCTCGAACATTATCCGCCCCTCACCGAGCGCACCGTCGCCGCGATCGGCGAGGACGCGCGCGACCGCTTCGCGCTCATCGGGTTCGCCATCGTTCACCGCACGGGCGCGCTCGCGCCGGGGGAGCCGATCGTGTTCGTCGCCGCGGCGGCGGCGCACCGGCGTGCCGCGTTCGAGGCGGTCGACTACATGATGGACCGGCTCAAGACCGAGGCCCCGTTCTGGAAGCGGGAGCATGGGGCGAACGGCTCTCGGTGGATCGAGGCACGCGACGAGGATCTCAGGGACAGGGCGCGGTGGGCGTGAGCGCAAGCGGCTTCGTCCCGGTGCGCATCGCGGTTCTGACCGTGTCCGACACCCGCACCCAGGAGACCGACACGTCCGGCGCGTACCTCGCGGCGGCGATCGCCGAGGCGGGACATCCTCTGGCGGGGCGGTCGATTGTTCCGGACGATCTCGACACAATTCGCTCCACCGTGGCGGCGTGGATCCAGGATCCGCAAGTCGATGTCGTCATCACCACCGGCGGCACCGGCCTGACCGGCAGGGACGTGACTCCGGAGGCGGTGGCGCCGCTGTTCGACAAGGTCATCGAGGGTTTTGCGGTGGTCTTCCACAATGTCAGCTTCCGCTCGGTCGGCCTGTCGACCATCCAGTCGCGCGCCTGCGCCGGCGTCGCGCGCGGCACCTTCATCTTCTGCCTGCCGGGCTCCGGCGGAGCAGTGCGGGACGGATGGGAGCAGGTGATCGCCCCGCAGCTCGACGCGCGGACCCGGCCGTGCAACCTGGTCGAGATCATGCCCCGGCTCGAGGAATGAAGATGGCGGACGAGCTCAGCCATTTCGACGAATCCGGCCGGCCGCATATGGTCGACGTCTCCGCCAAGGCCGAGACCGAGCGCTGCGCCGTCGCGCGCGGCCGGGTCAGGACGATGCGATCGACGCTGGATCGCGCCCTCCGTGGAAAGGGCCGCAAGGGCGACGTGGCCCGGATCGCGGAACTCGCCGGCCTGATGGCGGCCAAAAAGGTCGGCGACCTCATTCCGCTCTGTCACCCGCTGCCCCTGACTTCGGTGGTGGTCGCCATCGTCCCTGACACCGAGCTTCCCGGCTTCGCCGTCACGGCCGAGGCGAAGACGGTCGGGCGGACGGGAGTCGAGATGGAGGCGCTGACCGCCGTATCGATCGCCTGTCTCACGCTCTACGACATGCTGAAGTCGGCCGACCGCGGCATGCGCATCGAGGGGATCGAGCTGGTCGAGAAGAAGGGCGGCAAATCGGGTCACTGGCGGCGGGACGGATGAGTCCGATCCCGCTGGGCGACGCGCGGGCGCTGCTGCTCGGCAATGTCCGACCCGTCGAGGCGGAGGCGCTGGCGATCGGGCAATGCGGTGGCCGCACCGCCGCCGCGGACGTCATCGCCGCACGCGACCAGCCCCCTGCTCCCGTATCCGCCATGGATGGCTATGCGGTCCGAGCCGAGGACGCGCGGATCGGTGCCACACTGAGTGTGATCGGCGAAGCGCCCGCCGGCGCGCCCTTCGGAGGCTCGGTAACGGCCGGGACGGCGGTCAGGATCGCGACCGGCGGTGTGGTGCCCACCGGCGCGGAGCGGATCGTCGTGCAGGAAATCGTGGAGTCGCAAGGCGCGCGCATTCGTATCACCGCCGAGCCTGGAGCGGCGAGCTTCGTCCGCGGCGCCGGCTGTGATTTCCACCACGGCGAGATTCTGATCCGGGCAGGCGAGCTTCTCACGCCGGCGCGTCTCGGTCTCGCCGCCGCCGCCAATGTGGGGGCGCTCGAGGTTCGGCGGCGGCCAATAGTCGCCGTGCTGCCCTCCGGCGACGAGCTGCGCGAACCCGGCTCGCCGCTCCCGAGCGGCTGCATCGTCAATTCCGCCGCCTACGCGCTGGCCGCGCTCATCACGGCGTGGGGAGGCGCCCCCATCCTCCATCCGATCCTGTCCGACGACCGCACCCGCTGCGAGGAGGCGCTTCGGGCTGCCGATCTAGTCTCGGACATTGTCGTCCCGCTCGGCGGTGCCTCGGTCGGCGAACGCGACGTGCTGCGGCCGCTAATCCAGTCGCTTGGCGCACACACGATCTTCGAGCGGATCGCCGTGCAGCCCGGCAAGCCCTGCTGGCACGCACGCTTCGACGATGGGCGGCTGGTCCTGGGTCTGCCCGGCAATCCGGCATCGGCATTCGTGTGCGCCCACCTGCTGCTGAAGCCCCTCGTCTTCGCCCTGCTGGGCCGAACCGAGCCCGAGCGGCCGGTCTTCGCGGCCCTGACCGCCCCTTTGCCCGAGGGCGGCAGCCGAGAGGTCTACTGGCGCGCCCACCTTGAGGCCGGCCGCGACGGCCGCCTTTGGGTCGAACCTGACCCGCGCCTCGACAGCAGCCTGCAGGCGCCCCTCGCCTCGGCGAATGCACTGGTGCGGCGTCTGCCGGGCGCGCCTCCCGCCGCCGCCGGGGAGATCGTCGAGACGCTGCTCATCGGGTCGCTGCAAGTTGAAACGACGCTGGACTCGCGATGATCCTGTCGCCGCTTCGCAACCACTCTAGCGCTCGCGCTCCTCTCGATCGCTGGGCTTCGGACGGGCTTTCCGCAGAACGGGGGAAACTCCCCTTGAGACCGGTTCGGATCGAACTGCACCCCGTACCACGCAGGATGAGGACGGCGCCTGCATTGCGGCTGCACGCGGCGCTGTCATGAGCGAGGGAAACGAGGTGGGAGCAGCCGACATGCGATGGTTCCGGCCCCTGGGCATCCTCTTCCTTCCCGTATCGGCGTGCGGATGGATCCTGACCCTGCTCGCGATCGCCTTCTGCGCGCAGGTCTTTTGGGCGATCGACAGCCGCTCCCATTCGGTCACCGACACGCTCTACGGCCTCTTCCCGTTCTGGGCGCCGACCTTCCTCGGACTCGCCTGGATCGCCGACCGCACCGGCGGCCGGATGCCCTAAGCCGCGGGCGGCGCGCCGCTATTCGTCGCACGCCGCTTGCGCCGCGACGCCGGCTGTGTTGCTCTCGCATCTCCTCTCGCGGGGGAATGTGTATGCGCACCGGATGGTCCCGGCGATCGGTCGCCCTGATGCTGCTGTCGACCGCCTTCCTCACCTCGGCATGCGGGGACGGGGGCGGAGGCGGCACGGTGACGCCGTCCCCTCCCCCGCCGCCGCCCCCGCCACCCGCGCCGCCGCCGCCTCCGCCGCCCCCCGCGCCGACGCTGCGGACGCTGGCCCACCAGCCGCCGGTCGGCCTCTATCTGGCGCTGCTGCTCACCGACGGCACCGTCATGGCCCAAGCCAACCCGACCGGCGCCTTCGGCGCGAGCGCCGCCGATTTCTACCGCCTGACGCCGGACGCGAACGGCGATTATGCCGGCGGCACCTGGACGCACCTGCCGCAGCCCCCCACGGGCTACGCACCTTACGCCTCGGCCGAGGCGGTGCTCGCCGACGGGCGGGTGCTGTTCGTCGGCGGCGAGTATAATCAGGACGATTACCACATCCCGTTCGGCCCCAGCGCGCTCACCAACATGTCGGCGGTGTTCGATCCGGTCACCGGCACCTGGACGATGATCCCAGCGCCGCCGGGCGTCCCCTATATCGGCGACGTCCCCTCGACCGTGCTTCCCGACGGCCGCTTCATCTTCGGCGAGAAGCTCGGGTCGCGCCTGTTCTCGCTCGATCCGACGACGCTCGCCTGGACCCAGCTCCCCTCGACCGGGAAGAACGACGTCTTCACCGAGGAGGGGTTCACGCTCCTGCCCAACGGCGCCATCCTCACCGTCGACATGACGACGATCCCGCTCAGCGAGCATTACATCCCGGCGACCGGCGCCTGGGTGCAGGACGGGCCGACCCCGGTCGGTCTCACCTCTCCGACCGGGACGCCCGGAGGCATCACCTACGGCCCCGCGCCGGTGCAGACGGTCGGCGGCGTCACCTACGGCCCGGGCCCGACGGGCACCTATTTCCCGCCGGGCGAGATCGGACCTGCGATCCTGCGCCCGGACGGCACCGTGTTCGCAGCCGGGTCGGCGGTGGCGGGGAAGGCGGCGCACACCGCCATCTACCACCCCGGCGCGAGCCCCACCCAGGCCGGCACCTGGACGATCGGCCCGGATTTCCCGAACGCGGATTCGGCCGGCGATTCGTCGGCGGCGCTGCTCATCAGCGGCAACGTGCTGGTCGCCGGCGAGAGCGGCTCGATCTACGAGTTCGACGGCACCAGCCTCACCCGCACCGTCGCGGGGCCCGCGGGCGGCAACGAGGT
>Ga0070692_10000061_pt1 | contig 21361 bp, 19 predicted proteins | sample KBSK1102metaG_FD_64675 | JGI IMG/M metagenome (GOLD analysis project Ga0070692, IMG submission 64675) | Corn, switchgrass and miscanthus rhizosphere microbial communities from Kellogg Biological Station, Michigan, USA - KBS K1-10-2 metaG | ecosystem: Host-associated > Plants > Roots >...
TTGACGCAGATCATGCGTCTCATCTTCCCGGCTGCGGCCGAAACGAAAGGATAAAGGACAATGGCAGACGAAACGTGGGACGACTGGATTTCCGAGGTCGAAGACAAGCTCACCCTTCCCCCGGACGGCGAATATGATTTCGTCGTCACGAAGGCCGAAGGCAAGGTGTCGAGTTCGGGCAACCTCATGGTGCAAGTCGATTCGAAGATCACGAGCGGCCCGCACTCCGGCAAGGAGATCAAGCGCTTCTACGTGATCCGCTCGACTGAGGGCAGCATGGCCAAGAAGTTCATGCAGAGCCTCGGCGCGGTCGGCATCACCTTCGACACGCTCGTGAAGCACAAGCCGACGATGCAGCAGATCGCGAAGGTCATGGAAGGCAAGCCCTTCCGCGCCAAGATCAAGAAGAAAGAAGATGCTCAGTGGGGCGACTACATGGAAGTGCAATGGGCGATCAAGCCTCCGGCTTCCGGCGCAGTCGAAGTGACGGAGTTCCCCACCCTCACTGAGGGCGAATCGCTAGGCTACGGTTCGGACTCCGGCGCGAGCGTCGCCACCGACGACGACGCCGGTTTCTAGTCCCGGCTCAAGAGGGTGCCCGCTTTCGCGGGCACCCTCTTTTTCATAAATGGTAGAATCACAGCACACGAGGAAAGGACAAATAGTGTTCACTGCACGAAGCCGACAAAACGCATTTGCCAAGCGGCGGCGCGAGGTGCGCGAAGCGCAGCAGGCCGACACGCCACCGGCCGAGCCCACAGCCGTCCCCTACGACACGCGGAGCGCCGAGAGTGCCGACATCGTCGATGCGCCGGATGTCTCGGCGTTCGCCACGGGCGGTGTCGTACCGGTCCCAACAGACGAGCAGGACGAAGAGACCGTGATCGAGTCCGGTGAGGCCGTCATTCCGGCGAGCGTCGTCGTGATCGACGAAGAGCGCCGGGCGAAAATCGACGCGGTGCTGAATCATGCGCTCACGCCGGTTGCCGACGAGCTGCCGGACTATGCCGTTGAGAAGACCAACGGTCTAGAGGGGCACTCGCTCGGGCTGCATCAGGATTCCGCACCGATGCTCGTCGAGCAGATCGACACGCCGGAAGGACCCAAGCGCGGTCGCGGGCGGCCCCGGCCGCAAGAGACGATCGACCGTGACAACGCCGTGTATCGGCTGCTACAGGCAGCCGACGCGGTCGAAGGCGTCTCGAAAGAGGCACTGGCGATCGCGCTCGACGAGAAAGAGCAGCAGGTGTATTCGAGCCTGCGGCAGCTCACGAAAGAGAAGCGCGCCGAGACGCGGTACGTCAAAGACCACGGGTACCGGTGGTTCGCGCTCTGAGCTGCGGAAACGGCAAGGGGTACCCCCGGGTTGCGTGCCCGGGGAACCCGTGCTATTGTTTAATACATCAAGGCAGAACACGCCGGACCGACGAGAGGACGAACATGCAGACTGACAACGACTGGGATGATCTCGACTGGGACAACGGGCAGACGCTGCCGAACCCGAAGTAGCACGACGAGCGCTCCGGCGCTTGGTACGATCGAAGTCCGGGCTCAGGCTCGGCACATGTACCCATGGCCCAACTGGTAGGGCAACGGTCTCCAAAACCGGAGGTTCTAGGTTCGAATCCTAGTGGGTATGCTGCGGGGTTGTTCCGTACCGCCATCATAAGGCTTGACCAGCCAACGGAACATGTTCACGGGAAGTCATGAGCCCCAGAACTGGTAAAACCCGGGTGGTTCCGGGCGCGTGTAGCACGAGGGTGAGAGAACGTTAGTACCACAACGGATACGGATTGCATCCGCCCGGGAGGTAAGGCAAGTATCAGGCCGGGTTCGACTCCCGGGCACGCACGGTGTGTTGGTCCGTACATCACTGAAATGGTACCTAGCGCAAATGCCACGCGCAACGGACACGACCCGCGAGCCTAGCTAGCTCGGCGGGAAAAGGGCTCGGTTGGCACCGGGTTGACGCGGTAGCTCAATTGGCAGAGCAGGGACCTAGTCGGTCCCGGTTCCAGGTTCGAGTCCTGGTCGCGTTACGAGGCGCGCAAGCGCCGCACGATGCGGGATAGCTTAGGGGTTAGAGCTGCGGTCTCATAAGCCGTATGGCGCGGGTTCGAATCCCGCTCCCGCTACGAGATCGACCTGAGATCAGGGGTTTTCGGGGGTTGCACCTTACGGGCTCGGGTCGATCGCATGGAAGGTGCGCGTACTGGCAAGCGCAGCCGGGTTGCTAACTCGGTGTCCTCACGGGCCGGGGTTCGATTCCCTCACCTTCCGCTTTCGTTGCCACGCGATCAACGGGCACGGGAGAAGGGGAACCGGCAGTACGTAGGAACTAGGCTGATGCGGCTAGGTGACCGCAAGTGCTGCCGGATCATGGAAAGTATGCACCAACGGGCGTGCACCTGGTCTCGAAAACCGGGACGTCGGTCTTAGCGGATCGGCGGGGGTTCGAATCCTCTACTTTCCGCGCAATGGCGTCGGCCGCAGGTGCGGCAACCGGCCTGTAAAGCCGGTCCCTTCGGGGAAGGTGGGTTCGATACCCACGGCGTCAACAACGCCCATGTAGCTCAATGGATAGAGCAGCGTCTTCCGAAGGCGCAGGTTGCACGTTCGAATCGTGCTGTGGGCACGGGTTCACACCGCAGTGAGCATGTCGGAACAGTTCCGGCCGCTGACTGGTGGACCTAGCGTAAACATTCCGGGGCTCGGAAGTAGTGAGCCGAGCCCCACCTGCCGCGCTGGTCTAGTGGGCTGGATACCGGATTCTCGATCCGGGGGTACGGGTTCGATCCCCGTGCGCGGTACGAGATGAGCGCCCCAACCGGGAAAACCGGGCGGGTGATTCTCACTGAACCACGCCATCGGTTCGGGGGTCCCGGCAGCGCTCGCCGGGACTCGTAAATAAATGCCTTGTGGTGCAACTGGCAGCACGCTAAGCTTTGGACTTAGAGGTTCTTGGTTCGAATCCAAGCGAGGCAGCTTGATCCCTGGTAGTTCAGCGGAAGAACGTCGCCCTGTTAAGGCGAATGTCGTTGGTTCGAATCCAGCCCGGGGAGCGTGACAACTTCATATCGATGCTCGCTAGCACAACTGGCAGTTGCGCCGCGCTCTGGACGCGGAGGTTCCTAGTTCGATCCTAGGGCGAGCAGCAAGGTTCCGCGTCGCGCGAGTCCTGTCACGTTGAACGACGTGACCTGAAAAGGCCGCAGGCCCTGCAAGGGGTACCGCGTGCCGGAACCGACAATTTCGCCCTGCGGACTGCGGCGAACAACGGGTGATGTTGACGCCGTCACCCCTCATAAGCTCCGATCGTCTATGGGTTAAGATCCGACTCTTTCAATGTCGGGTACCGGGTTCGAGTCCCGGTCGGAGTACGTAGGTGGTCACTCAACTACATGTGCCGGTGTTTGCACCACCGGCACGCACATGCCGTACTAGCTCATTGGTAGAGCGCCCGGTTGTCAGCCGGTAGGTAGTGGGTTCGATCCCCACGTATGGCGCAAGGTCCCGACCGCGTTGAACACGGCCGGGGCCGACTAGATGTGGCCGAACGGCAAGGCGCTTGCTTTGGGAGCAAGACAAAGGGGGTTCGACTCCTCCCATCTAGACTGAGTGTGAAGCACGAAGGCAGTGCGCCTGGTTGTGGTCCAGGATTCTGCGGGTTCGAGTCCCGTCACACTCCCCAACTGCATATGGCTCGGTATTCCAACTGGCAGAGAAGTCCGGCTTAGACCCGGTACAGTGTGGGTTCGACTCCCACCCGAGCTACGGGAGGTTTGAAGATGCTTTATACCGAAAAGGCACTACGCCGGTTTTGGTCGAAAACTCGACGTGACGAAAGTGGTTGTGTCATTTGGGAGAAAGGTACCTTTGAATCCGGATACGGGCAGTTTTGGTATGACGGACGCCCGTGGCCTGCGAGCCGATGGCTCATGCAGGCGTACGAAGGCCGAAAACTGAAAAAGTTCGAGTACGTCTTGCACAGCTGTGACAACAAGGCATGTGTGAATACGGCACATCTTCGAGTTGGCACACCAAAAGAGAACTCAGAGGATGCGGTCAGTCGAAATCGGCTGTTTGAGCAGAAGAAAACACACTGTGTAGACGGCCACCCGTACAGCGGTGATAACCTGTACATCTCCCCTAAAGGCCACAGATACTGCAAAGAGTGTAGAAAGAAGTACAAAAATAGAAGTTAAGGTAGTAAGCTCGTCTAGCCCAACGGCAGAGGCAACGGCTTCAAACGCCGAAGAGTCCCGGTTCGAATCCGGGGACGAGTACGGAGAGTGATGGATTAGGACTCTGCTTCAAAAACTTCATCCCGATCCCCGCGCCTGTGCCGGGATCGTCAAGCCCTGGTAGCTCAGCGGATAGAGCACTAGATTACGGATCTAGGTGTCGAAGGTTCGATTCCTTCTCGGGGCACGCAAGACAACTAGATATGCCGGTGGGGTGTGTGGGTTGCACGACTGTCTTCCAAACAGTTAGACCGTGTTCGAGTCACGGTACCGGTTCCGCCTTCGTAGCTCAGGGGACAGAGCAGCCGTTTCGTAATCGGCCGGTCCGGGGTTCGAATCCTCGCGAAGGCTCAAAGCTCGACAACGGCAGTTGGCGAGTTCGGCAAGACGTCAAATCTCGGCCCCGAGATTTGACATGTCTCGTTAGCTCAGTAGGCAGAGCGCCGGAGTGAAGTCCCGGGGGTCGGCGGTTCGAACCCGTCGCGAGACACGTAACAACTTCATAACCATGCGTCGTTAGCTCAGTTGGTAGAGCTCTGTTCTCTTAAATCAGATGTCGAAGGTTCGAGTCCTTCACGGCGTACGCCTCGCTAGCTCACTGGTAGAGACATCCGACTTTTAATCGGAGGGGACAAGGTTCGATTCCTTGGCGGGGCACGGCGAGTTAGCTCAATTTGGTCAGAGCGCGATCCTGATACGATCGTGGTTCCGAGTTCAAATCTCGGGCTCGCTACGCACCGTTAGCTCAGTGGAACGAGCGGCTGTCTTACAAACAGCGGGTCGGGGGTTCGACTCCCTCACGGTGTACAAGGTCCGGACGGCTTCAACACCCGAGCTGGACCGGCCAGGGGATGCAGCACGATGGTCGTGCAGCTGCTTTGCAAGCAGTCGGTTGCAGGTTCGAGCCCTGTCATCTCCACAGCTTCCCCTAGGGGAGGTACCGCGCCCAGCTGGGTTGATCGCCGCAACGGGTCAAGACTGGAATGCTTAGGTGAGGCCAGACGCGGGAAACTAGGCCGCACGTGCCCCGGGGAACGCTAGCTCAACTCGGGATCGTGTGACCCGGCTCCGGCCGGGCAATGGCGTGATGTCCGAGCGGTGAGGTCGGAGTCTGCAACACTCCGCAGCCGGGTTCGACTCCCGGTCGCGCCTCCAAACTGAAGATGAGCGCGCATGAGCGCGCACCACGCGATGCGCGCGCACCCTCCCGGGTGCGCGCTCATTTTCGTTCTATGATAGTATTCGCGCACGACGACAAGATGAAAGGACGAACCGATGAACTTCACTTCCACCCCCGCAGGCGCGCTCATCTTCTCGTGCGCGCTCGGTGCGCTCATGATCGCGCTCATTCTCTGGCGCACGTCAATGAGCGCGCGCGCTCGCCACGCCGAGAAGGCGCGCGCATGGGCAGCGCTCAAGGCTCCCGAATGGGAAGCGCGCGCAGCGCGCAAGCGTGAGCGCCGTGAATCCGGTGCGCGCGCGGATGCGCGCCTGCGCATCGCGCTCTTGAGCGGTGTCGCGCTCGTCGCGCTCGCCGCGACGAACTTGAGCGCGCACGCATCCATCACTGCACTGCACCGCGTCGGCCTGCACTCGCTCGACACGGCGATCAGCGTCGTCGTCGTCTTCGAAGCGTTCCTTGCGATCCTCGGGGCTCTATCGCTCTGGCACATGACGAAGGGCGAAGGATTCAACCGCTACGAGGCCGGTGTGTGGCTCATGGCGGCACTCATGAGCACCGTTGCATGGTGGGGTGGCGGCAGTGTCATCTTCGCCCTGTGGCCGCTCCTCGCGGCCGTTGCGTGGCACGTGGTCATCACCTTCGGACGCCCGCACAAGCCGTCCGCTCTGATCACCTGGTGGCGTCTGAAGCGCGGCAAGGCGACCTCGCAGGATGCAACCACGATCGTGACCGAACGCCTCATCACGCGCATCGTGAACGCGGGGTACGCCGCCAACGTCGGCCCGAAGATCGTGCGCGGTCTCTACCGGCGCGCGTTCGACCGCGCATGGGCAGAGGCCGACGCGCTAGGCATCCTCACGCACGAAGTGCGCGCACGCATTCAGACGCGCATCGCTGCGCGCTACGTCGGCGCGCGCGCGCTCGCTCCCGAAGCGGTCGCGCACATGAACCCTTGGAATGAGCGCGCGCAGAGCGCGCGCACCGTGCGCGCAGTGCGCCCCGTGAGCGCGCCTCCCGCGCCAGTCGTCGAGATGAGCGCGCACGCGGACACCGACGAGCGCGCGCCCGAAGTTGTCGAGAGCGCACCCGCGCGCATCGTTCTTCCCGGTGCGCACACCACGGCCGAAATGATCGAAGCTGTCTCGACGCACTTCACCGGACCGGCCGAACTCGTCGAGTGGATCGAGAAGTTCATTCGGGCGAACGGGCAGCTTCCCACCCGGAACGATCTCGCGATCCCCGCGAAGAAGTCCCCGGGGCACGTGGCACGTTGGATGATGCCGGTACGCAAGGCGCTCGGCCTCAGCTAGCGGCGCAGTGAGCGGCACACCGGTACACCTGGTGTGCCGCTCCGACACACCTACCACCCCCACCGGCACACTATGATTCGCACGCTGACCTGCGGAAACGTCAGTTCGACACACTCGGCACGCTGTGCCGGGGTACCCGTCGGAAACGCGTTTATGCAGGTCGGGGACCCGTTCAGGGGGCCCGTAGTGTGTGCCGTGCCGGACGGGTGTATAATGAAATACCTAGTCAGACACAGGACGAAAGGACAAGAGATATGCACACGAGTGCAGCGGGATGGATGGCGATCGGGTTCTTCATCGTCGCTTGGGTTCTGAATCAGCGGCTCGAAGGGCAGCGATGGTCACCGTACGTCGTGATGCCCGTGGCTACGGCCGGGTCGATCATGATGTACGCGGCCACCTGGTCGACGAGTTGGGCGACCGGTCTCACGCGGTTCATGCACAACTTCAGCGCCGGGATGCCGACCGAAGTCATCTTCAGCATGATCTGCGTTGCGACCTTCGCGGCCGTGATCGCTGACATGTGGTTCGACCCGACGTATAACCTCACGGCAATCTTCATGCTCGTGCTGCTGCCAGTGGCCTCGCACGGGGCCGGAGGGATTGTCGGCTCGTTCATGGAAGCCCTTTACACGGCGTTCTCGCTCGGAACGCTCGACGCGATCAAGGAACTCTTCGGTGGTTAGCGAAGATGAGCGCGCACAGACGCGCAGCATGGCGCGCGCTTCGTGGGACTTGTTCCTGCGGGGCGCGCGCCGCCATGCAGAGAGCGCGCGCGACTGGGTGCGCGCCGATGGACTCGAAGAGCACATGCGCGCGCGCGAGGCGCGCGAGCGCAATGCGCGCCTTGAACGTGAAGCGCGCGCACGCGCGCACCGCTCGAAGCGCGCACCGGCACCGTACCGCGCGCCTGCGCGCGAGTCGACCGATCTGGAAATCAAGGCGCGCGCATTCGGTACGCGCACGCTGCGCTCGACGATCGCGCTCGCGGTGCCGTGCGCGCTCATCGCCTACCCGCCGATCGCGCTCATGCAGGGTGATCCACAGTTCCTGATCGCGTGGCCGCTGACGTATGGCTACCTGATGTGGGACGGGTGGGCGCATCGCGCCGACGACACCGAAGAGTCTCCGGCCGCTGCGGTAGACGCCACACCCACGCCGTCAATGTCGAAGCCGTCGCTCATCTCCCGATTTCAGCGGCCGTCAACTATGAAGCCGACGCCGGAAGAATCAGCGATCATGCACCGAATCACAACATGGAGTGACCGCGCCGCTGAACGCAAGCTGCACGAAGTGCTGCCCGAAGAGCCCGTGATCGACGAGTCGGGTCTGCTGATTCCGATCGGCTTCGCAGGGCAGTGGACTCCGGCGAAGTTCGATGAGCAGGTCGACCAGGTGCGCGCGCTGCTCGCCGTTCCCGACACCGTGCGTACGCAGGTCAAGCCGGGAGGTACGGCCGACCGCGCGGTGCTGCGCGTCCGCACGCGCACGCGCTCGCTCGATCTGACATGGTCGCCTGAGCGCGAGGGGATCGGGCTCGACGCCGACACGGCCGAAGTCGTTCGAGTGAACACTGATGAGCGGCTGCTCATCGCGGGGACGTCCGGTTCGGGGAAGTCGGTCGCGCTGCGCGTGCTCATGGCGGAAGCGCTCGCGAAGCCGCACGCCGCGCTCGTCATTCTCGATCTGAAGCGCACCGAAGGTGCACTTTGGCGGCACACGGCGCGCGTCGAGTCAGAGCCCGAAGGCGTGCAGACCGTCATTGACGAGCTGATCGCCGAGATGAAAGAGCGCGAAACCATCATGGAATCACGCGGCATCGACCTATGGGAGCCTACCGACGAGCGGCCGAACATTACCGTTTCGGTCGACGAGGGCGCGGAACTCATGGCGGAAGTTCCCGATTCGGTCGGCGGTCTTCGCTCGCTTGCTCGACGTGCGCGTGCTGCGGGTATCCGACAGTGGTGGGCGACGCAGAAACCGACCATGACGGGGAACGGTCCGGGACTCGATTCGCAGATCGCCGGACAGCTCACGACGCAGGTCTGTCTTGCAGTCGCAGGCTCGAAGGAGGCGCGTGTCGTGCTCGGCGAAGACGCCACCGGAAAGGGCTGGCACGCGGAGGACTTGGAGATGGGCGGTTGGGCGCTCGTGCGCGTACAGGGTGAGAATCGCGCGCCCGATCCCGTACGAGTATGGTTTATGGAAAAGGAACACGTGAAGGCGCTCCCGGCTCGTAAGGCGTGGCGGCGTGAACAACCGGCATCGCTCAATCTCGCGAAGCACAACATTCTCGACGTTGCGCTTCGTCTGTCCGAAGGACTGCACGGCGTTTCGACAGCTCGGATCGCCGCGATGATGGGCATTACGGATGTTGAAGTACACACGCGGATGCGTGCGTACGGTGTGACGCCGGAGCCGAACGCTTTCGCGATTGGCAACGGCGAGAAGGCTCGGGGGTACCGCCGATCGGTTCTCGAAGCTGCGAAGAACGGATGAAAGGAACCGATATGCGGTTGAGATGGATCAAAGACGAGACGAGCCTGCACACCTACCGCGCTGAGACGCTGCGATACCGGTTCGTGATGGTCGCACCTTCGCGTGCAGATGCAGTGCTGTGGGTACAGCACGCCGCTGCCGACTGGGGTCAAGACCCGATCGATCAGCGTGTATGCCGCACACGTCGCGGCGCTGAGCGCATCGCGCAGCGGTTCGAAGACAAGACGTTGACGCCGCGCCGCCTACGTTGACGGGGCAGCAGCAAAATATTTTGCTGCCCCGCTTGCGGCTCCCGGGATCGCTGGTCTATGCTTTAAAGACCACGACGAAAGGACGAAACAATGACCGTCACGCTCCCCGTTCAGTACCCCGCCACCGAAAAGCAGATTAACTATCTCGTGAAGCTGCTCGCCGAAAAGATCGAAGACCCGGCGCAGGCGCTCGCGGCTATCACGTGGGTGCAGGAACACAAGCTGTCGAAAGCGCTCGCGTCCGAAAAGATCAAAAAGTACGAGAAGCTGCCGAGTGTCCGCAAGGCGTTCAGCTCGACGCCGGAACTCGAAGACGGGATCTATCAGGTCGGCGACGACGTGTTCAAGGTCTACCGCACGCGTAACGGCCACATCGCGACGAAACACCTTACCGAAGACGGCTTCGAGTACACCGGGCAGCGTCCGCTGAAGTCGATCAAGCCTGAACACCGCATGACGAAAGAAAAGGCAGCCGAATACGGCGCGCTGTACAACACCTGCATTAACTGCCAGCGGACGCTCACAGACGAGGTGAGCATTGCGCAGGGCTTCGGCCCGATCTGCGCTCAGTACTTTGCTTAGGGGATAACTTGACTCAACCGGGTGAGAAGGCTCGCGGCTCCGGCCGCGAGCCTTCGCGCAATTGGCGTGCCGACGCCGCATGTCGGAGCCTTGCGGATCGCTACTTCGATCCTTGGGACTCCGACGACAAGGCGCGCGAGCCGAACGCCACGGCGGCGCAGATATGCGGTACGTGCCCGGTTCGGCGTACATGTCTCATTGAAGCCATCGTGAACAATGAAACCTACGGAACGTGGGGCGGCCTCACATGGCGGCAGCGCAAGGCACTCGTGCGTGCGCGGAGGCGCGTACGTTGCCCGATCTGCTCGGGGAAGCTGCTCGCGCTCACTGATGACCACGCGCAGGCGTGCTTGTCGTGCGGGGTCACATGGCGGACAATCGTCCCTAAGCTCGATACGTGGCGATATACGACACCGGAATATCAACCCACGTCCCCGTATTCGCCTGCGACTGATATACGAACATTGTGAAGCCGGTTGTCGTCGCCGTGATCGCTCGCGATTCCCACCGGGCAGTCGCACCTGCACCGGAGTCGATGTTCGTCACGATGGTTGGGACGGTGGGGAATGTGAAACCGAAGTTGACGACTGCTGTCGACGCGTTCAACGTAGTGAACGAGATCAATACCGTGCCGCGTCGTGTCCAGTTTTGAAGGTCCGTGATCGACGTGCCGTTCGCACTGATCGCCGCAGTGTTCGACGCAATGCTGTCGGTGTTGTTGTCGACACGCGTTTCGATCGCTGCAATCGTGCTGTCCACCTGTACCGCAAGGATCGGCGAACCGCCCCCAGGGCCACCGGTGAGCGTGGTCCCCGGAAGCGACGACGGCGACTCGTACTCGAAGGCGTAATTCGATGTGTTCGGCACTTGTCTCCTCCTAGTTGAACGTCGAGACGAAGTACGTCGTCGAGATACGTACGGTGTCGTCGGTGTTGATTGCTGACGTCGAGTGCAGGTCGGCAACCACGACCGTTCCCGAGGTGTTCAGCAGTGCCGTACCCGACGTGACGGAACATTGAATCGCCGCATAGGTCGTCTGTGACGGGCGTGCGGTCGTCGTATTGATGGTGCACATAGTCGTGTCAGTAACGTTACCGGCACTGTTGGCGGTGAACGCGCCGCCGGTACGCGTAAGCACGATATGTACCGACACGACCGGACCCCATTGCCGGTAGAGGCTCGTCGTGACGCTGTATCCGCCTGCGGCTGCCGTTGTAAGTGCGATCCATCCTGTGTCGCTAGGCGACACGGCTTGCAGCGCAGCAATGTCGCCCTCAGACGCCGTGGTGCGGGCATCGATACCGGCAATGACGGTCTCTACTTGTTCGGCAAGGATCGGCGACGAGCCGTCAATGTCACCGGTGAGCGTGATCCCCGGCTTCGTCTGCGGCGTCTCGAACTCGAACCCATAGGTAGGTGTCTGTGGCATTAGGTAATCCCTACGTGAATGATGGTCGACTGCCGAGTAGCGATGTTCAGCGACGATTCCACGTTCAACGGTATCGTGACCTTCTCAACAATGTGCATCTCGCGGCTACCGTCGTTGTAAACGACTCGAATGGCGTCGTAAGGCTTGAGCGCCGGATTCGGTACCGCAGACGCACCGACGTCGTACGGCGCGCCTAGGGACTGCCTCAGCAGGTTTACGGCGGCGTTCTCAGCTTGCGACTGCGTCGTGATGAACGACGAAGAGTAGAAACGCGGCACCCGGCCGAACGGTCCGCCGAAGAACGTCGGGCTCGACGCTTGCGCGTCATACGCGACAGCACGAACCGGTGGCATCTCGTCGGTACCTTCGCCGAGCACCACTACGGCGTTGTAGACGCCTTCACGCGACAATGATCGATCGGCTTGCACCATGACGCCGCCTGGTCCGGCGTTGACGATCCATACCGGTACATCTTCATCTGGGGCAGTTTGGAATACGAGTCGACCTTGCGCATCCCAGTAGAAAATTTTGCCGAGACCGTCAGCAAGAGTCTTCAGCACTTCGAACCGGGATTCTTCCACGATCAGGGAGCGGCCAAGCTGCGACTCGTCGGAGTCGTCGTCGAAGATGATCGTTGCACTCGGATAGATCTCAGTAACGACCTCTTCGACGATGTCGCCGACAAGCGTTCCTTGCAGCCATTGCCGAGGTTCAAGGAACCGTGAGTCGATGATCGTCGACATCCGGTCTTCCAGCGCGACATGCACGGGACCCTTCGCCGCATCGGCCTGCTCGACATCGTTAACGCGGTAATATCCGAGCGGTGCCCACAGAACGCCCGCGCCGCCGAGGTCGACGCCGCGAGCAATGAACACCTCCGCACCGAATGGCGCGAGCGAACGGTTTCGTACCTCAGGCCATGGCTCGGCCAGTGTGAGCGAAGCGGTGCCTCGGATATCGGCGGTTGCATCAAGTTCGACGTCCCCGTTAATGATCTTGAGTTCGGTGCCGGTCGGCGTCTCGCCATCTTGATATCCGTTCACGGCCACGGCGCGGAACTTCGCGGTATGCGAGCCTGAAACGATCGATGCGAAATCAGCAGCGGTAGCCATTACGACTGGAGTCCGTAGCAGTAGTCAGGGATCACGCGCGAAGCGCTGCCAGCGGTGTTGCGGCACCACAGCTGCACGCTGACTTGATTTCCCGGAGTGATCGTCGATCCCCAACCGGTAACGTTGAACGTTCCGTTACCCGTACCTGAGCCTGAGCCAATCGTGACGCCGTCGATACGCAACTGCCAATCGACGGTGCCGCTCGTGACGCTCGTCGCGACTCCGACGCGGATGCGCGGATGCCACAGCGTCGTAATGCCGTGCATGACCTCTTGATAGTTCACGTTGGTGAACTGCGGCCAGAACGGACCACCGGTGCCCACGGAGGTTCCCGACGACGGGTACAACGGGATGTTGAGGTACGGCCGCGACAGCCCGTATCCCGATACGCCATCGGTCCCGAAGACTTCGTTTCCGTTGACATCCCGGATGCTGATCACGTTTCGGTTGTAAATGACGAGTGCCTTAGACGAGCTTGAATCGCCGTAGTACAGGATCGTCAACGGAATGTCGCTGGTGTCTGCGCCGAAGTACACCTGGTCGTACTCGTCTACCGGCGTACGGAACCGTACTTGCCCTAGATAGAACGTCAAGTCAGCGATGAATTCACCGGGGTTCGACAGCTTGCCGATGATCCACCACGTGCCGACTCCCTTCGCGTTCTCGGGTGCCCATCCCATGAGACCGACAATGTCGCCGACCTTCAATGTCAGGTTGTTCAGCCCTTCGACGAGGGGGATGTCTGTGAGCGTAATGCCGCGCCACTCGATCGAGTTCCGCAGTTCTTCACGATCCCAAGCAAGAATTTTCCCTTGTGAGAATTGCACACCCCGGGAAGGCGCAGGCGTCAAGAGCGCCGCGAGATCGCGGTTAATACGATCGGTCATCCTACGATTGTCCCTCCGAAAGCGAGCGGATTACCCGGCGTGAGCCACAGTTCTTGCCATGTCGACCACGTAGCCCAGACGTCTTCCCAAGTACCTTCGGGCCCGATCAAGTCCCATAGCTGCGTCCACGTGATCACGGTCGGGACAATGCTCGACGCATCCGCAGCTGCAACACGAGTGAATTCGACCGTCCATTGCCAGATCGGCTTACCGTATACGGTACGTGACTGTACGGAGTCGCCGACCATGACATAACCCTCGGGGATGCCGGAGAACAGTGTCGGGCATTCTTCGTTCTCGTCGTCCCCCGGGGGCTGCAAGAGCATGACGCCGCCGTACGTCAGCAGTGCGACGATGGCGCGATTCTCGGCCTTCGAGCGCGAGATAAAGGTGAGTGAGAACGACGCCGACGAACCGACATCGGCGATGCCGAGAATTTCGTGACGTCCCTTGATATCGAAGAATGCCGTGCGCGACGACCGGCTGAGTTCCTGCCAGTCGACGCAGTCGAGTTCTCGGTTCAGCATGGGGTATGTCAGCGACTTCAGGAACACGCCGTCTTGCATCGGCGTGATCGTGACCGTGTCGGCAATGCTCTCAGGAATGGAGTGCGACTCGATCGGTCCGAACCACTGCTCATAGGCGGTGCCGCTGCCCTTGTAGCCACGTGCGTACACAGCGGTTCCAGCGACGAGCGACGTGTCAACCACGACGAGATTCCAGTTAGCTGGCTCGGTGGTACCGTCTTGCCATGCACGCGCCGACAACGTCGATCCCTGCACACGGAAGCGCACATGCCACGGAATGCCCGGAATCCAGGTGCCAATAGTACCGGTGGTACCGAGCTGCGTGTATACGTTGGCGACGAACTTTCCGATCCGCAGCTCAACAATGTAGTCATCAGCGTCGGTGCGGAACCGAAGATTCGATTCGTAGGTATTGTTTGAATCTGCGGTGCGCAGTCCGATTCCCCACTCAACCGGCTGGTCAAGCAGGTTCGCCGGGTTCGGATAGATTGCCGACCACGTGATTTCGGCATCCTCAGCACCGGGAATCTGATCGGTATACAGCTCGACGACTTGCCCGGCCGGAGCCGAACTCGTCATAACGCCAACACCGTTGTTCACGTACACGCTGAACCCGCTCGACGAGCCGCCGAGATTCCAGGTCTGCCCGGTGTTCGCCGTCCCCCACGTGGTGCCGGGAACCGGGGCAATCGAGATGATCGACGCTCCCGGCTGCACTGTCCACGTGCGGCCAGCGGAGTCGACGAAGTTCGTCGTTCCCGGTGCCTGCGCAGCGAAATCAGGGTTGGCGACGATGGTTCCCGCGATGCTTGAACGTATCTGCGCCGCGTGTACTTGTCCCGTCATGGGGAGCAGAGCACCGTTGTTCGACGAGCCGACTTCGACCGGCGCGGTACCCGAGAAGTTCGTGATCGTCCCGGCAGTCACCACCGGCGTGCCGAGCTGCACCCATGGCCCCGATACGCCGTTCGCAGCCGTGTAGAACGTGACGGTGTGTCCACCCGCGCCGTTGTCGGCGTCGAGTGTTACACGCACGGCCAGACGACCACTCGTCACCGGCACGGCCACCGTGGAGTTGATTCCCGTGGTTGCAGTGCCGTCTGGAGAACGCGTAAAACGGAGCTTTCCCGTACTTTCCACGGTGAGACGGTACGAACGTTGATTACCGGTCGTGACGTACTTACCCATGAGCGCCTGCTGAGTGCCTCCCCATGTCATGGTGGCGTCCACACGCATGTCAAGATCACCGGTCAAGTCGAGCGATGCCGTGTCAGGCGTTGACGCGTAACTCGTCGAGCTGCCGGTGAGTGAGAGCGTTCCGGCCGAAGGGTACGCCCGGTCGAAGGCGTCGTAAAAGACCGGCTCGATCAGTCGATAGGTGTTGACGATGTTCGGCGTGTACTCGTAGTCATCAACGATGGTTGTGAACGTTGTCGAGAGGAACTGCCCGCCGCGCACGTCCATCCATGTCGGGTCGGTGGCTGTAGAGCGCTGTACCCGATAACGGACACCCGGCTCGCCGTCGACAAGTTCGAGTCGCACGCGCCCAAGATCGTCGAGATATGTCGCCGTCAACGTTGCCATATCAGGTGTTCCTTCCCGTAGCAGCGCGGGCGCGGCGTGTCAGCGTCCGGTTATTTTGATTCACGCGTGTATCTACCATACTCGTGATGGTTTCATTGCCGATCTGTACCACGACTTGAATCGGCTGCTCGCCCCCGCTCCCGACTCCGGCCGTACGCAGTGCCGCTGCAAGTGCATTGATGCCGTTCGAGTTCGTCAGCGGCAACACCATTTCGTCAGGGTGCAGCATGGCGAGTCCCTGTGCCTGCGTGAAGCCGCCCGTTTCGAGATAGGGCAGGTTCGGGGTGTTGATCGTGCCGCCGCCGACCGACCCGAGTCCGGGGATGTCGACGGACGGAATCGAGAAGGAGAGGTTATTCCATCCCCGAATGACCGAATTTATCGCCGACTTGAATCCCGAAGCCAGCGGCGCGAATAGACTACTCAGCGCGCCGCTGATGCGTCCGGGGATGCCCTTCACATATCCGACGAAATTGTTAAATCCGTCCTTAATTCCAGACAAAGCATTAGAAACTACCGTCTTTACGGTGTTAATGCCGTTTTTGAGCGGCGTGAACACAACGGTATTGAGTGTCGTCCACCCGGCCTTAAAGAGCGCGATCATGAGCTGCCAGCTTTGCGCAATCTCCTCAGCACGTGAGATGATCAGGTCACGAATGAACTCCCAAATGATCTGAATACCGTCCCCGAGCAGCTGGAAGTTCTGCTGTAGCTGCTGAATCGCGGTCCCAAGAATGACGGTCAAGAAGTCGGCGAGATCTTCGAGAATCGGGATAACGACCGGGAGAATGATGTTCTCGACGAGCCACAGCAAGATCGTTCCGAGTGCTTCGATGATCGGGCCGAGCACGGTGCCGACGAGATCGGCGATCAGCCCAAGTACTTCGAAGAGCGGTTGCAGGGCATCGAAGACTGGTGTCAGTGCTTCGAGCACGGTCGTCAAAATCGGGGCAAGTGCCTTCAAAACGGATGCAACTAGCTTAATTGCGACACCAAGTGCGCCCCCGAGCAGGTCGGCAAGCAATGTAATAATCGGCATCAATGCCGTAATTGCCTCAACAAGGATCGGACCGAGCAAATTTAGCACTTCGGTCAAAGGTCCGATGAGCGGCTGAATCGCAGCAGCGACAGCGCCAAGGATCGGCGCGAGCGCTGTCAGCACGGAGCCGACGAGCTGCGACAGCGGGCCGAGGAGCGGACTGACTACGCTAAGAATTCCCGCAATGCCTTCGATGATCGGAGGCAGCGCCGGAGCGATGTTTGTAAGTACGGTGCCGAAGCTCTGTCCCACCTGATTGAGCGCTTCGAAGAGCGTGATCAGCACGTCTTGACCCTGCGCCGATGCGAGGAAATCGGCGAACACCTGAATGCCCTGCCCGAAGACGCTGAGGATGTTGCCACCGGTGGTCTGCGCCGCCGAGCCGATCGATAGCAGAATGTCGACGATGGGCGAGATGATCGCGCCGAGCTGCTGAAAGACCGTGATGGCATTCTGCACCCATGCCACGGCTTGTCCAGATGCCGTTGCTTGCGCAATGAAGTCTGCTAGCTGCTGCACGATCGCCGCGAGACCGGATACAGCCGCGTCGCCGCCGAAGGCGGTATTGATTGCCGTTCCGAGATCGAGCAGGGATGTAAAGAGCGCAGCCACCGGAGCCGCAAGCTGTGACAGCACGCCGTTCAGAGACTCGAAGCTCGACGTCACGAAGTCGATGCCGGACTGAGAACCAGCGACGTTCAGTAGCGCCGTGACGAGGTCTCCGGCGTATCCGGCCGCCGTGGTCATGCCGGTGGACAGCGGACCAGTGAGCGATGCTGCAACAGAGGTGATCGCCTCGTCGAGATTGACGAAAAAGGCATCCTGCGCCGAGTCTTGCAGTGCTTGCAGCTCAGGCACGATCTCTCGGAAGGCTTGTGCTGCTGCCTGCGCGTTCGGAGATAGGTTCTCGATTGCGGCGTCGAAGGCTTCCGTGTCTTCGAACGCGGCAGCCATCGCGTCACTGAACCCGGCCGTGGCAACTTGCAGTGTGCCGATGGCGGCTGCGCCGACGCCGACCGCAGATGGGAGCGCCGCAACAATGCCAACCGCAGGTGCGAGTGCTGCGCCGAGTTGGATCACAGCACCGGCCGCCGCAGCCGCAGCCGTACCTAGTGCGGTGAATCCTGCAATCGGAAGACGCACACCGGTGATCGACGAAAGGAACCGCGAGAAGGTGCCTTCACGATCGATATCGAGATCGAGCTTGACACGGCGACCGCTGACGCGCTGAATAGAATCGATCATGTCGTCGGCGGCGTCGTCGGCATCGCGCGCCATTTCTCGGAATGCCGATTCCGTTTCGCTCGCCGCCTCCGAACCGAACGAAGCGAATTCACGCTCTACGCCGCGCAGGGTACGACTGATGCGGGATTCGAGCGTTCGCATCGCGCTTCGAATCCGCGCATCGATCAGTCGATTGAACTGCGAAAAGTCGGGTTCGACTTCCACATATGCAGTGCCGAGTGCGTCAGACATGATTCCCCCAGTAGCGGCCCCTTTACGCTACCGCACTTATGGGAGTAGTCATCACCCTACTTTGAGTGCCTGCGCGACGACGAGTGATTGTCGAGTCGCCATCTCGTCGTCTCCCCACCCTGCCGGGCGCGGCGGTAGCCCCGGACGTCGAGCCATACGCGAATCCGGTGTACCTTCGGGTACCACCGGTGCATTATCGGCCGTCTGCGTTGCTCTCAGGGCGTTTTTCCTGGTCAGCGCCATCTTCCGCAGTGTTTCAGCCGTGGTCTGTTCAGTCATCGCGGCGTCGAATTCCTGCTTTTTCTCTTTTGAGGCGTTTCGCGTAGCAAAGAAGTAGATGAGGTTGAGACACCGATCCCACGGCAGATCGAGCGGGTCGACGTTCTGCGAGGCACACCAGCCGTCGAAGAGCGGCCACACCTCATCATGTGTGGCCCATGCTGCTAGGAATCCTGCGGCGGCGTACTGTCTTTTCCCAGTCCTTCCCCGATGAGCCACTGTGTGATGTCGATGAGTGTCATAGGGTCGATCGGCGTCGACTTGTCGTCGCAATCGCCTTCGATGAGCGGTTCGAATTTCTTCCATGCCGCTTTCGTCAGGATCTTTTCGTACACTTTCTTCAGTTCGTCGAATGCTTCGCCCTTGTCGGCCGCCGCCCCCTGCTCGCCGAGCTTCCCGAAGGTGCCTTGCAGTTTGAAGATGATGCCCGATGCGATCGCGTTCTTCGTGGTGAACTGCACGCCGTCGACCGTGAAATCGAGCTTGTTCTTCCGCGTTGTGAAATCCATACGCAGAGAGTAGCACCGATTAAGCGAATTGCTGCATCCCGCGAATCAGCCCATCACGGAGGAACGGATTCGCTTCCATGAACACCGTTCCCTCATGTACATAGATCGAGTACTCGACGTCAGTCCCGATGCGCGCAATGGGGATGCCGTTCCGGTAATAGATGCGAATCTGAATCGAGTTGATCAGGTTGCCGGTGTCGATACGTTGCGGAGACTCACGAATACGCTGCTTCGACGCCGCTTGCACGGCGAGCGCGCGCAACTCAAGGTGTCGTTCGAGCGGACCACCGGGACGCGACAAATGCAGCGGATATGCCTTGTTCGTGCGCTGCGTAACGCGGACCGTCGCCATGTCGCCCCCTAGCTAACCTCACACGGATAGCAGCCGTTCTGAATTGCGACCGTGACCGGCAACGCCGAGCCCATACACGCGCCCTGCGGACCGACGAACGTCTGTGTGCCGGTCGTGAAGTCGACGTACAGCTTCGTACCATTCGGTAGCTGGTCACTGATTGCCGACGACAAGCAGCAGATCACCCCGGCACGCACTGCCCACGCGTCCTCGCTCGCGCCGCGTGCTGCCGCTTCGAGTTCATCGCATGTCGGTGGCGCGGTATTCGTGCCCGTAGGCGCACACCGCAGGATCGTCACGACGTAGGTGAAGACGAAGAGCGGCGGCCCGCACTCACGCCTCCCCGGCGTCTCCGTCGTCGCACGTGCGAGCGTGGTTCCCGACGCTTCGTACATGGGCCCCATAGCGACCGTGAGCTGTCCGCACTCGCAGTCATCCCAAGCGATTTCGCCCGCCACGACGCACGCACGGGCAGGTGCGCCGTCCGTCGTCGTGGCGAGCCGTTCGAGTACGCAGTCTTTGATATGCACGCCGATATCGAACCCGGCAAAGGGATTCGCGTTGCTCTGGCCCATTACGTGCCCACCCGTCGAGCGTGCTCGCCGTCGATGTCGAAGATCGTCGCGATCCCGGTGTTCGACGGGTTCTTACGGTTCAGGAACAGATCAGCCCAGTACAGGCCAGTACGCCCGGCAGAGAACGACTTCGCGTCGAAGAACATCTTCGTCACGCCCTGCCGGGTGATCTGCTGAACCATGCTCTCAGGCAACAAGCAGTCGCCCGCGCCGACGCAGCGCTTCACGATCTCCGTTGCGAGCTGTCCAGCCGCAAGCTTGCCGAGCCGAGGCACGGTCATGCCGTACTGCGCCGTGACCGACCACGTACCGTCTTCGGTGTCATCTCGATTGAGATCATTGCAACGCGGCCAGTCCTGTCCGTCGAGCCGCACAAGCAGACGCCAATCGTCGACTCGATACGCCGTCGTCGGCAACACGACGCCGTCGACCTTCACTTGCGTCACGTTCGCGACCGGATACGGAAGCGCGACCTCAGAAATCGATGAGCACGAGCAGCCCGACGAGCACGAGCCGCACGCGATGTTGAACCACTTCCCGCCGACGAGCGCCGGAGCCGGGTACGGCCACGACATCCCGCCGACGTCATACCACCCGGTCGACGGAATCCACGGCCACGCAGGGAAGCAGTCCTTCCGACACGGCCGGAGCGTCATAGAACATAGGCCGAACTGTTTCTTCGTGCCTTCCCACAGAATTTCGGTGGCGATCCATTCAGCCTCTTCGATCTGCTCGGGTGTGGCTTCGGGCGGGTAGTTCGCACAGAGTGTAGGCCATGGCGCACACGGTCCGGTGCTGAGCGCATCACCGGACGGGGTTCCGCCATTGATTGGGTTAATAACTGGCACAGCATCCCCCTACGGTGTCGCGAATTTACCTGCGTTGACGAATGTCGCTTGAGCAGGGTCGGATAGGTTCGAAGCAACGCGAGTCGCAGCGATATAGCCGACGAGTGCCGCATCAGACAGCATCGGATTCGGTACGAATGTCCCCGCACCGATTGCAGCAGTCGCGTTCGCCAGACTCGAATACGTGTTGCCTCCGTACTGCATGACGAGTTGATCAGCAGCGTTGTTCGCAGGGAACAGGTAAACCCGGTGAATAGTAGACGTTCCTGCGCCGCCACCGATCGGGGTGATGACGCCGCCGGGCGCGTAGTTGGCGACGTCGAGCGTGTTCCGTACCGCGCCGAACGTGGCACTCGTGCTCGTGACATACCGGAATTGTGCCGGAGTCTGTGCCTGCGTGACCGTGACGTGCGGGTCATTCGTCTGGACTGGCCCCACGTAATGATTGAACGCCTGAGAGAACACCTTCCCCGCTGAATGATTCAGCATGAGGTTCGCGCCGTTGGGCGTGATCACGTTCCCATTCACGTTGAACGGGCCAAGTGAAACCATGAGGTCGGATAGCTGGTTAGCCGGTTGCTGCATGATGATCGGCAACGATTGATCGATCGTGATCACGCCGCCGAACTGCGCCGTGAGCCCGATACGGATGTGCGTCCGGCGCTGCTCGTTCGT
>Ga0070692_10000063_pt1 | contig 21283 bp, 18 predicted proteins | sample KBSK1102metaG_FD_64675 | JGI IMG/M metagenome (GOLD analysis project Ga0070692, IMG submission 64675) | Corn, switchgrass and miscanthus rhizosphere microbial communities from Kellogg Biological Station, Michigan, USA - KBS K1-10-2 metaG | ecosystem: Host-associated > Plants > Roots >...
ACATGATCGGCGCCGGCTGGTCAGGCCCGGGCGGCGGCGCGGTCGATCTCGATGTCGAACCGTCCGGGCCACGCGGGCCCGTTGACGAAGGCCCGGGCCGGCCGGGCGTGGGGGAAGAAGCGCAGCACGGTCTCGGTCTGGTCCTCGGTGCGCGTGACCACGGCGGGCGCCTTCCAGGTCTCGCGGTCGTTCGACAGCGGCTCGACCCGCACGACCTCTCGCCTCACCGGCACGTCCCCCCTCGGCGACGACGGCTGGCCGCGCATGAGCGAAGTCTGCCCCCGGCGCGAGGGGCCGTCAACCGCCCGCCGGAGACGTGCGGGCGGCGGACGGGGCGACGCGTCAGGGCCGGGCCGGCGCGCCCCCGTCGCCCACCAGCACGAACGGAGCCCAGAAGAACGGATGCGCGGTCTCCTTCGCCGAGGCCAGCGTCATCGCGGACCGCCGCAGCGCCTCGGCACGCCCGAGGGTGGCGTCGCGGGCCATCGCGCCGAAGGCGCCGGTGGTCAGCGCCACCGTGGCCCGCGAGGCCACCGCCCAGTGCGAGGCCAGCACCGAGCGGGCCCCCGCGTAGAAGAACGCGCGCGCGAGGCCGGACAGGCTCTCGCCGCCCAGCTTGCCGTCGGGACCCGCGGTGTTGCACGCCGAGAGCAGCACCCAGTCCGCGTCGAGCTCGAGCAGCGCCACCTCGCTCGCGTCGAGCAGCCCGTCGTCGGCCGCGGTGGCGGTGGCCGGCGGGGTGAGGGCCAGGGCCGGCTCGGACTTGCAGCGGAGCTCGCCGGGCAGGAGCCCGTGGGTCGCGAAGGCGACCACCCGGTAGTCGGCCAGGCTTGCGCTCCGCACCGCCCGCTCGGTCGCGCCCGCGCCGGTGATCACGCTGGCCCGGTCCGCGCCGAGGGCGGCCGCGATCTGCTCGAGCTCGCGCGCGGTCTCGCGCAGCCGCGGCAGCTCGCGCACCAGCGCGGTGTCCACCGGCGCGCCCTGCCGGCAGAGGTCGCCGAGCGCCTGGAGCCCGCGGGTGGCGCCCGGCGCGCCCGCGAAGTCGGGGTCGCCGACGCCGAGGAAGGGACGCGTGGCCGCGCCGCGCCCCGCGACCCGGCGCAGCGAGGCGAGCGACGATACCGCCGGGACCACGCTGATCGCCACGTCGCGCCCCAGCCAGCCGGTCTGCGCGTAGTCCTCCGCGGCGGCGGGGGCCCGGGTCACCAGGAGCCCCAGCGGCAGGCTCAGCAGGGGGCCGGCGGGCACCGCGATCAGATGGGTGGCGCCCTTCAGCCGCTCCCCGAGCGGCGCGAGCAGCCGATCGTAGAGGGCGGCCGCGTCCGCGGTGTCGAACGGCTTGAGCTTGCCGTCGGCCACCTCGAGGCTCGTCCGGATCGCGCGCACCCGCCGGGTGAGCTCCTCGAGCGGCACCGCGGCGCGATGAACGGAGGTCTGCCCGTCGCGGACCGCGAACACGTAGGTCACCTCGGCCGTGGGCAGGAAGAGCACCAGGACCTCGCCGGGCCGCAGCAGGGCCGCGAGGTCCGCCGCCGGCACCGGCTTCGCGGCGGTGAGCTGGGCGTAGCGGGGCAGCTCGGCCTGCAGCCGAGCCTCGAGGCTCGCCACCTTCTCCTCCGCGGCGCGGAGGTCGCGCTTGAGGGCCTCCTCGTGCCCCGCGTTCCGGCCCTCCGACTCACGGAAGGACTCGACCGCGAGGGCCTGGCGGAGGCGATCGCGCTCGCGGCTCGCTTCCTGGTACTCGCGCGCCGCCGTCCGCACCGCGGGGTCGGCCACGTCGAGCCGCGCGGTCATGTTGGTGATCGCGCGCGCGGTCTCGCCCCCGCGCGGGATCTGCGCCGCCGCGAAGGCCTCCGCGCCGAGCGCGGCCTGCTCGGCGGGCTGCGCGCGACCCAGGTCGATCAGGGTGTCGAGGTAGCCCGTCATCCAGTCGGCCCGCGCCCGCTCGCGCGTCGGCCGGTCCGCGACCTGGATGGCCGCCGCCTTCCGGTAGTCCGCGACCGCGGCGGCCAGGTTGCCCTCCGCGCGGCCGAGCCGGCCGAGGAGCAGGTAGGACTCGGCGACACGCACCGAGTCGCCCAGCAGCAGGCGCCGCCGCTCGAGCCCCTTGTCGTAGGCCGCGCGCGCCGCCGCGAACTCCTTCTTCTCGCGGAGGATGGAGCCGAGCTGCGCGTAGCCCTCGCCGGCCCACCACAGGCGGAACTCGGGCTGGGTGCCGGGCTTGTTCAGGATCGCGAGGGCGCGCTCCGCGCTCGCCTGGGCGTCGTCGAGCCGGCCCGCGGGCCGCTGCGCGAGCGACAGGGTCAGCAGGCTCCAGGCCATGCGGGTGGAGTCCGGGCTGCCCGCCTGCTGGCTCAGCCGCACCGCGTCCTCCGCGTAGGCGATCGCCTTCGGGTAGTCGGAACGCAGGCGCTCCACGAGCGCGCGGTGGTTCAGGTAGCGGATGTGGTCGTCGCCGCGCAGGGCGTTCTTCAGCAGGGCCTCGGCCCGGGCGAAGATCTGGTCCGCCTCGTCGAAGCGGCGCTGGTCGCCCACGTCGAGCCCGAGCCAGCTCCAGGTGTTGGCCGAGGCCGGATCGTCCTTGCCGAGCAGGCGCTCCTCCAGCTCCAGCAGCCGGCGGAAGCTCGCCTCGGACTCCGGGTAGTGCGCGGCCCAGTTCTGGAGCTGCCCGAGCCGGTAGAGGCTCGCGCGGGCGCCGATGTCCTGCACCCCGATGAGCTTGCCGCTGGCCCCCACCATGGTCTCGGCGCGCCGGATGGCGGCGGAAAGCGGCGGCGCGCCCGGCTGATCGATGCTGCGCTTGCCCTCCAGGATCTCCACCGCGACCTCGAGGAGCGGCAGGTTGGTCGGGAACGTCTCGAGGCCGTAGCCGCGACGGCCCACCACCGCGCCCACCACCAGCACGTGCCAGCCGCCGTCGAGCCGCCGGCACTCCCGGAGCCCGGCGGACCCGCCCGCGGAGATCGCGGTGGGCTCGACCGGCTTGCAGTCGCCGACGCGCGTCTCGTAGGCCTTGGGATACCAGCCCTCGGTCAGCACCTTCTCGGGCGTCGAGTCCCGCGGGACGCCGAAGCGCCGCACCTCGCCGCTGGGCTGGCTCCAGCCCTCGCAGAAGAGAGCGTAGCGCTCGAAGAAGCCCTGCTCGGTCCGGCTCTCCATGAGCCGCAGGCGGCACTCCTCGCCGGTGCGGTTCCGGCCGACGACCCGCTCGTCGCCCACGCTCTTGAGCGGCTGCGCCTCGGCGGATCCCTCGCGTCCGGACCATACCGCGAGACCCACGAGGAGGATCGAGACGAGGCGCGCGGCGGGGCGTGACGACATGGACGAGGCTCCTTTTATCGGGGTCCCGCGAGTATAGCCCACCCCCGGCCGCGCGCCTGGACGGCCGCTCGCCCGGCGGGGTAGGATCACCGCGCCATGGCCGCCTCAGGCCCGATCCCGGTCGGTCTCAACGTCTGGTCGCGCCTCGTGGAGGACACGTTCCCCTACTACGACCGGACGGTCGCGCCGTTCGACTCGCTGTGGCTGCCCGACCACGTGCAGTACGGGGCCAACAAGGTGGCCGAGGGCTGGACCCTGCTGACGTGGGCGCTCGCGCGCTACCCCGACAAGCTCTGCGGCCACGAGGTGCTCTGCAACAGCTTCCGCAACCCGGCGCACCTCGCCAAGATGGCCGCCACCGCGCAGGCCCTCTCCGGCGGCCGGGTGATCCTCGGCATCGGCGCGGGCTGGAACCAGGAGGAGTACCACGCCTACGGCTGGCCCTGCCCGCCCCCGAAGGTGCGCATCGCCCAGCTCGCGGAGGCCATCGAGCTGATCCGGCGCATGTGGGCCGGCGGGCCCGTCGACTACCGGGGCGAGCACTATGCGATCGCGGGCGCGCACTGCGAGCCGCGCCCGCGGCCCATCCCGCCGGTGATGGTGGGCGGCTCGGGCGAGAAGTTCCTGCTCCGCGTGGTCGCCCGCCACGCCGACTGGTGGAACTATGTGTGGAAGGGGCCCGAGGCCTACGCCCACAAGCAGGAGGTGCTGAAGGCGCACTGCCGCGAGGCGCGGCGCGACTACGACGCCATCCAGCAGGTGGTCCGCGTCGGCATCCTGATCGCGGACAGCGAGCGCGACGTGGCGCGCCTGAAGGCCGCGCCCTGGATCCGCTCGCTCGACGACATCCAGCTCGTCGGCACGCCGGCCCAGGTGACCGAGGCCTCCTCGGCATCGTCGCGCAGGGGGCGTACCGCCTCACCGTCAACTTCGCCGACGTGCCCCGCCCCGAGGGCACCTGGCTCTTCTCGGCCGCGGTGCTCCCGCACCTCGCGGGCGGCGCCTAGCGCAGAGGGGACGGCCGCCCCGCGACCTCTCCGTCGTGGTAGCCCTTCGTGCCGATGCGGCGGGCCAGCGGGCTCACCGTCTCCTCGCCGGCCGCGAGCCGGGCGAGCGCGGTGCCGAGGTCGTGGCGGGGACGCCAGCCGAGCGCGTCACGGGCCTTCGCGTTGACGTAGACGCGCTCGATGCCGGGGAACATCCGCCAGTCGCGAGCGGCGTAGATCGCGGCGTACGCCGGAAAGGCCCGGCGACGACGGCGGAGGCGTCGGCGCGCGGCGCCATCAGCTCGTCCCGCGTGAACGGGGTGGTCGCGCTGATCACGTAGCGGCCGAAGCCGATGGCGGCCGCGCGCTCCAGGGCCAGCAGGTGCGCGCTGACCACGTCCTCCAGGTCCACTCGGCGGTAGAGCAGCTCGTTCACCTTCACGTTCCCGTCGGCGTAGGCGTGGCGGATCTCGGCGCGGCCGGCCGCCTCCGGGAAGAACCGCGAGGTCCGGAGCACGAGGCAGGGCAGGCCTTCGGGACGTGCGGCCCCCCTCGGATGGACGAACTTTCCACCCGGTAGTCTCTTCACTCGCTCCCGCCGCGCCGGCGCCGCGCCCCCCCGTGCGTCGACGAATCTTCGAGGAAATCGACGAGTGCGCGCGCGGCACGTCGGTTGCACTCAGGCGCGGTCATGAACACCATGACGCTCCACCGCGTCGGGCGGCCGCTCCAGGCGATGACGCTCCACCGGATGATGCAGCCGATGGTGCTCTTTCCGCTCCTCGCCGCGGTGTCGGTGCTCTCGGTGTTCGCGGTCATCCAGGGGGGGCTCTCCCTCGCGGCCCGGTGGGACCGGAGCCTGATGGCGCGCGTCGAGTACTACCGGAGCCACGAGCCCTCGGTGCTGGTGACCCGGTACGAGGAGCGGCTGAGCGCGGTGCGGGTCGCGCTCCGCAAGCGCGGCTACGACGCGGGGCCGGTGCACGCGGCCATGGGCCCGCGCACCGCGGAGGCCCTGCGGTCGTTCCAGCGGCGGCAGGGGCTCCCGGTGACCGGCCGGGCCGACGAGTCGACCGTCACCGCGCTCGGCGTCAAGCACTAGGCGCGGCCGCCGCCGCGGCACCCGGCGCGGGTGCTATCATGCCCGCGCGATGGAGACGGGACCCGCTCCGCGCCTGACCGCCAGTCACGCGCTCTGGGAGCGCGCCCGCCGCGTGCTGCCGGGCGGGATGTACGGCCATCAGAACGGCGCGGCCCTGGGCGACGGCCACCCTCGCTTCCTCGCCCGGGCCGAGCGCGCCCGCGTCTGGGACGTGGACGGCAACGAGTACGTCGACTGGATGTGCGCCTACGGCCCCATGATCCTGGGCTACGGCCACCCGGCGGTGGAGGCCGCGGTGGCCGAGCAGGTCGCGATGGGCGACTGCCTGCCCCTGCCCGGGCCCCGCATGGTCGAGCTCGCCGAGCGGCTCGTGGCGCTCACCCCTCGCGGCGACTTCGTGGTCTTCGGCAAGAACGGCGCGGACGCCACCAGCTGGGCAGTCGACGTGGCCCGGGCCCACACCGGACGGCCGCGCATCGTGCGCGTCCGCGGCGCGTATCACGCCGCGCGCCCGTGGGCGCTGCCTCACCTCCCGGGTGTGCCGACGCACTATCGCGAGGACCTGCTCGAGTTCGCCTGGAACGACCTGGACGGCCTCCGCGCCTGCTTCGAGGCGCACGCCGGCGAGGTCGCGGTGGTCATGGCCACGCCGTTCGACCACCAGACCGGGGCCGCGCCGGCGCCCGGCTTCTTCGACGGCCTCCGCGCCCTCTGCGACCGCCACGGGGCCCTGTTCGCGATGGACGACGTGCGGGCGGGCTTCCGCTTCCACCTCGGCGGCTCGTGCGAGCACTGGGGCGCCGCGCCGGATCTCATCTGCTACTCGAAGGCCATCGCCAACGGCCATCCCCTCTCCGCCGCGCTCGCCCGCGAGCCGCTGCGCGCCGCCGCCGAGCGGATCTACTTCACCGGGTCCTTCTTCTTCGCGAGCGGAGCCTTTGCGGCCGCGCTGGCCACCCTCGAGGTGCTGGAGCGCACCGACGCCATCGGGCACATCCGCCGGATCGGCGGGCTGCTGGTGGACGGCCTCGCGGAGCAGGCGCGCCGCCACGGGGTACCGCTCCTGCCGACCGGGGAGGCGGCGATGCCGGTGATCCGCTTCGCGGACGATCCGGAGCGCGGGCGCATCCGGCGCTGGTGCTCGATCGTCACGCGGGGCGGGGCGTACGCGCATCCGAGCCACAACTGGTTCGTGTCGGCCGCGCACACCGAGGAGGACGTGGCGCGGACGCTGGGGGCGACGGAGCGGGCGTTCGGGGTGGTGGCGGCGGAGGGGTAGCGCGACCACACCACCCCTCACCCTGCCCTCTCCCCTGAGGGGAGAGGGTGAGTTGATCAGCGGGTGCGGAGCTTGAGCAGGGTGATGGAGTGGGCCGGGCAGAGGTAGTCGAGGCCGCCGGCGGTGGCCGTCGTGCGACGGTCGCGAACGCCGACCCGGTCCGGATGCTCGAACGAGTTCATCGCGCCCGCGTCGGGGCCGTTCACCTCCCAGCCGATCACGTCGCCCGTCACGTCGGCGCCCGCCACCTCGATTTGGGCGGCCTGGTCGCGATCGCGGTCGCGGTTGACCAGGGCCACCGTGACCTCGCGGCCGGCCTCGTCGCAGCTCGCCACCGCGTCGATCAGCGGGAACGGTCCGAGATCCGAGACGTGGTGCACGCGGCCCCCCTGGGCGCCGTTCTCGTGCGCGGGCGGCAGCGCGTAGGTCGGCCCGTCCACGTGCACGTCGAGGGCCACCGGGCCGGTGTGCTCGGCGTAGAGCCGGAGCGGGTGGTAGATGGTCTGCAGGAACAGCCCGTCTCTTCGGGTGAAGATCGGAGCAATCGCGTTGACGAGCTGGGCGAAGTTGGCCATGCGCACCACCCGGCAGTGCCGGATGAAGCCGTGCAGGTACGTGGCCACCGCGAGGGCGTCGGTCAGGGTGTAGCGCTCCTCCACCCCGCCCACCCGGTCCTCGTGGCTGCGGGTGCGCCACCACACGTTCCACTCGTCGAACGCGATGTGGATCGGGTGCGCGATCTGGCGGGCGTGGCGCACCCGCTCGATGAGGGCCGCGCAGATGCGCACCGCGCGCTCCGCCTCGTGAGACTGCATGACCGTCGTGTAGTGGTCGGGTCCCCCGGTGTAGAGGTGGATGGAGTGGAAGTCGACCAGCTCCGCGAGGCCGTCCAGCACCACCTCGTCCCACTCGCTCCAGCCGTTCTGCCCGCAGCCGATCAGCTGGATGGAGGGGTCGGTGCGCTTCATGACCATCGCGAAGGCGCGCGCCTTCTTCACGTAGTCCCGCGCCTCCAGGTTGCCGATCTGCCAGCCCCCGTACATCTCGTTTCCCAGGCCCCAGTAGCGCACCCGGTAGGGCTCGGCGTGGCCGTGGGCCCGGCGGAGGTTGGCCCACGAGGTGTTGCCGGTGCCGTTGCAGTACTCCACCCACGCCTGGGCCTCGTCCATGGTGCCGGAGCCCATGTTCACGCAGATGATGGGCTCGGTGCCCAGCTCGCGGCAGTACTCGATGAACTCGCCGGTGCCGAAGCGGTTCGACTCCTCCGCGTACCACGCGAGCTCGCTGCGCCGGGGCCGCGCGTCCTTCGGCCCCACCCCGTCCTGCCAGTGGTAGCCGCTCACGAAGTTGCCCCCCGGCCAGCGCAGCACCGGGAAGCGCAGGGGCCGCGCCGCCTCCAGGACATCCAGACGGAAGCCGCGCGAGTCACTGCGCGGCGAGCCTTCATCATAGACGCCGCCGTAGATGCAGCGACCGAGGTGCTCGATGAACTGTCCGAAGAGACGCGGGTCCACGGTGCCGATGCGGCGGCGCAGGTCGATGCCGATCCGAGTGGTCATGGGGCCCGAGTCTAGGAGGGGCCGCGCGGACCTGTCAAATTCGCCCGCGCCGGGCGTCGCGATGGAGTCTCGGCCGCCCGTGGTAGAGTCTCGGCCGGAGGATACGCCATGAGCGAGCGCGAGAACGGAGTCGAGGGCGGCACCGGTGGCGGCAACGGATCGGCCGGGAGCCCCGCGCGGCGGCCCCGCGTGAGCCGGCGCGCGTTCGTGGCCGGGGCCGGCGCGGCCTCGGTGGCCGCGTGGGCGCGCCGGGCCACCGCGCAGGGCAAGCCCACCATCACCTACTGGAACGGGCTCACCGGCGCCGACGGCAAGGTGATGGACGAGCTCATCGACCAGTTCACGCGCGACAGCGGCATCCGCATCGAGCAGCAGCGCCTGCCGTGGGCCGACCTCTACGCCAAGCTCCAGGTCGCGGTGCCGGCCGGTGAGGGCCCCGACCTGGCCCTGATCCACACCGTCGAGGTGCCCCACTTCGCCAGCGACGGCGTGCTCGAGGCCATCGACGACGCCACCACCACCGCCAAGGGCTTCCGGGCCGACGACTATCTGCCCGCCACGTGGCAGGGCGGGACCTACCAGAGCAAGCGCTACTCGCTGCCGCTCGACGTGCCCCAGCACATCCTCTACCTGAACACCAAGGTGATGAAGGAGGCGGGGCTGGTGGGCGCCGACGGCCGGCCGCGGGTGCCGGGCAGCCGCGACGAGCTGGTGACGATGGCCAAGCGCATCGCGTCCAAGCCCGAGACCTTCGGCTTCGCCATCGGCACCGTGGGACCCGGCCGCTACACGTGGGGCTTCCACAACCTGCTCTGGCAGAACGGGGCCAACATCTACGCCGCGGACCTCAAGAAGGCCGCGGTGGCGGAGCCCGCGGGCCTTGAGGTCGCCGAGTTCTGGGCCGCGCTGGAGGGACAGCACAAGATCGCCCCGCCCGCCAACGCCAACTGCCGCGACGCCTTCATCGCGGGCAAGCTCGGCATGTGGATCGCGGGCTCCTGGAACTTCACCGGGCTGCGCGAGGCCAAGGTCGAGTTCACCGCCGCGCCGCTGCCGCGCCTGTTCAAGCAGCCGGTGGTGTGGGCGATGCCCCACCAGTACACGTTCCCCAAGGCCAAGGCGGCGGACCGGACCAAGCGGGACGCGGCGTGGGCCCACGTGCGCTGGATGACCGACCACGTGGCGGAGTGGACGCTCAAGGCCGGCCAGGTCTCGGCCAGCCGCAAGGCGCACTCCGACGCGCGCATCACCGGCGATCCGGTCCTGCGCGCGCTGCTGTCCCAGGCGCCGCAGTGGCAGGTCGGGCAGCCGACGCCCAAGTGGGTGGCGGCGGAGAACCTCACCCGCCCGGTGATCGAGGCGGTCTACACCGGGCAGAAGCCGGCCAAGGCCGCGATGGAGGATCTGGCGCGCCAGATCAACGCGCTCCCCGACTAGCGTGACGCGCCAGACGCGCGTCGCCTACGCCTTCCTCGCGCCGGGCCTGCTCCTCTTCGCGGCCTATCGCCTCTATCCGCTGCTCGAAGGCCTCCGCCTGTCGTTCACCAACGCGCGGCTCGGGCGGCCGCTCCAGCAGTGGGTCGGCCTCGCCAACTACACGCGGCTGCTCGAGGACACGCGCTTCCACGTGAGCCTCTGGAACACCGCGCTCTACACGGTGGCGAGCACCCTGCCGATCCTCGCCGTCCCGCTCGCCCTCGCCCTGGCGCTCAACCGCGGGCGACTCAAGAACCTGCTGCGCAGCGTCTTCTTCTTCCCTTTCACGCTCTCGGTGGTGACGGTCGGTCTCGCGTGGCTGTGGCTGCTCGACCCGGTGGTGGGCCCGTTCAACTACTACCTGCGCGCGCTGGGGGCGCCGGCCCGCTCCTGGCTCGCCGATCCCCACACCGCGATGGCGGCCATCATCCTCACCACCGTGTGGTGGGTCACCGGGTACTACCTCGTGATCTACCTCGCCGGCCTGCAGGACATCCCCCGCGAGCTCTACGAGGCCGCGGCGCTCGACGGGGCCTCCGGCCCGCGGGCCTTCGTGGCCGTCACCCTGCCCCTGCTGCGGCCGGTGCTCCTCTTCGTGGTGGTGACGCACGTCATCGGCTCGTTCCAGCTCTTCGGCCAGGTCTTCGTGCTCACCAACGGCGGGCCCGGGGACGCCACCCGCACCGTGGTGCAGCACCTCTACGAGACCGCGTTCCAGAACTTCTTCCAGTTCGGGGCCGCCTCCGCGATGGCGTGGGTCCTCTTCGCGGTGATCCTGATCTTCTCGCTGGTCCAGTTCCGCCTGCTGCGTGGCCACACCGAGTACTGAGATGGCGGCGGCCCGTCCCCTCGACCGGCAGCGCTGGGCCCTCACGGTGGCCCTGCTCGCCCTCGCGCTGCTGTGGCTGGCGCCGATCGCGTGGGTGGTGGTGACGTCGCTGAAGCCGAGCGAGAACATCGTCCGCCTGCCGCCGGAGTGGATCCCGTGGCCGGCCACCGGCGCCCACTACCAGGAGGTGCTGTGGGGCTCCTCGCGCACCGCGCGCATCGGACGCGCGTTCGTCAACAGCCTGGTGGTGGCCACCGGCAGCGTGCTGGTGGTGCTGGCCACCAGCTCCATGGCCGCCTACCCGCTGGCCCGCATGCGCTTCCCGGGCCGCGACCTGATCTTCGGCATCCTGGTGGGCAGTCTCATGATCCCGAACGCGGTGCTGCTGGTCCCCCAGTACGTGCTCACCCAGCGCATCGGCTGGCTCAGCACCTACCAGGGGATGATCGTCCCCGAGGCGGCCATGCTGTTCGCGTTCGGCGTCTTCCTGCTCCGCCAGTTCTTCCTCGCGATGCCGCGCGAGCTCGAGGACGCGGCCCTCATCGACGGCGCCGGCCCGTGGCAAGTCTTCTCCCGGATCATCCTGCCCCTCTCCCAGCCGGTGCTGGCCGCGCTGGCCATCTTCGCGTTCCGCTCCGCGTGGAACGACTTCCTGTGGCCGCTGATCGCGGTCAACAAGCCGGAGATGTTCCCGCTCCCGGTGGCGCTGGCCCTGCTCCGGAGCGCGTACAGCTCCGAGTCCTACGGCCCGATCATGGCCGGCGCGGCCCTCAGCGCCCTGCCTCTCCTGGTCGTCTTCATCGTCGCCAACCGCCGCATCGTGGAGGGCGTCCGCCTCTCCGGCCTGAAGGGCTAATTTAGCCGCCCGTTGAACGAGGCCGCCCAGCGGCGGGACTGGAGGCAGCGGCCGATCTCGAAGCTGGTGTCGGCGGGCCGGCTGCTGCCGACGCCGGGCACCCCCGGCTTCCGGGTCAGGTCGATGGCGAACTGGTACTGCTGGGTCGCTTCCCGGGCTCGCCCTGCGCGTACAGCTCGCGCGCCCGCGCCAGGTGCGCCCCCCACGAGGTCCCCGCGGGTCGCCGCGCGGTTGGCAACCACGCGCCGGCCTGTCGCATCGCCTCGCGCCCCGCGGGCGTCACCCCCTTCGAGTAGGGCGTGGCCACCGCCGCGGTCACCGGTGGCCGGCGCGAGCAACGCGAGCGCCGGTCCGGTGCAGCGCAAAGTTCGACAGCCCAGCCACGATGTCATCCCCAGAAGATTCCCGTTGGATCAGCGTCGACCTCGTCGAGTAGCTTGGCCAAGCTCGAGGCCGCTGGCAGCGCTTGGTAGCTGTGCCAGCGAAGATCGCGATGTTGGCAGTAGAGTCGCCATTCGTGCTGCGTGCCTATGTAGGTGAATTTTGCTATGACCATCTCCTGCCAGTCGTGGGGAGGCCGAAAAGCCGGCCTCTCCTCGTACAGGATCACCGCGTTGCCCTCGATTCGGTAACCTACCCGAACCTTCGACCGGACGGCCGGCGGTACCCGCTTCGCGCAGTAAGCCGTCAACAGCTTGTTGACTTGTGCCTTCTGCATCTCGGTCAGTGCCAAGCCCGCGCACGTAGGCTCGCCGCGCGAGGCTCGGCTCGCCCCGGGGCCCGCGCCACCGCCGGCCCGGCCGGCGCGGCGAGGAGCGCGGCCAGCGCGATCGGGAGCCCGCCGCGACGCACTCAGCGGCCGTCCTGGTCCAGGATCTGCTGCAGCCGCTCGCGCGGCACCGCGATGTGCACGCCCGCGCGCTCCTCCTCCAGCAGCATGAAGCTGCTCGAGTCGCGCTGGCCCCAGCCCCGGTTGAGGGCCTCGGTGATCTCCTCCAGGGCCAGGTTCGCGAGCCGCATCGGCACCCCGTGCTCGCGCCCGAGCGCGGTGGCCAGCGAGACGTCCTTGTGCCCGAGGCGCAGGGCGAAGGCCGGCGGCTCGAACTCCCCCGGGAGGAACTTGTCGACCAGCACGTCGAACGTGCGCCGGCGTCCGGTGGCGCCCTGCCGCACCGCCTGCCACAAGAGCTCGGGCGCCACACCCGCCTTCACCCCCATCGTGAACACCTCCGCCAGCACGGTGCGGATGGTGAAGCTCGCGCAGTTGTGCACCAGCTTGGCCACCGCGCCGGCGCCGATCGGGCCCACGTAGTAGGGCTGGTCGCCCATCGCCTCCAGCACGGAACGCAGGCGATCGAAGACCGCGCGGTCGCCGCCCACCCAGATCGCGAGCCGCCGGCTCCTGGCCCCGGCGGGGCCGCCGCTGACCGGCGCGTCGAGCACCGCGACGCCGCGCGGGGCGAAGAGGCCGTGGAGGCGCCGCACGAGGGCGGGCGCGTTGGTGGTGAGATCGAAGAGCACCGAGCCCGCCCGCATGCCGTGGATGAGACCGTCGGGCCCCAGCGCGACCTGCTCCACCTCCGGGGGGCCGGGCAGCGAGGTGAAGACCACGTCCACCGCCTCCGCCACCGCCCGCGGGCTGTCCTTCCAGACCGCGCCCGCGGCCAGGTGCGGCTCCGCGGCGGCCCGCCGCACGTCGTGCACCGCCAGCGCGTGGCCGGCCGCCTGGAGGTTGGACGCCATGCTGGCGCCCATGATCCCGAGTCCGATGAAGCCCACGTTCATGGCGAGGTTCCTCCCGGCCGGCATCTTGGCACAGCCAAGCGACCGTTTGCTTGACTACCCGGCGACCGTTTGCTTGACTACCCGGCGACCGTTTGCTTGACTACCCGGCCCGAAGGGGCCTAGATTCTCACCGGGAGGCACGCCCGATGACGCTGACATTCCGCAAGCTTCACCCGTGCTTCGTGGCCGAGGTCAGCCCGGTCGATCTCAAGACCGTCCACGACGACGACACCCTCGCCCGGATCCGCGGCGGCATGGACGAGTTCGCGGTGCTGGTCTTCCGCGACCAGGTCTGGAGCGACGCGGAGCACCTCGACTTCGCCCAGCGTCTGGACGGCGTCCTCCACACCAAGCTCGGCATCAGCGCGCTGCAGAAGAACCGCTTCGGCAACGAGGCCCTCGGCGACATCTCGAACCTCGACGAGAACGGCGAGATCATGAAGTCGGACAACCGCCGGCGCATGTACGGGCTCGGCAACCGGCTCTGGCACACCGACGCCTCGTTCCAGGATCCGCCCGGCCGCTACTCGATGCTCTCGGCCAAGGTGGTGCCGCCGGTCGATGCCGACACCGAGTTCGCGGACATGCGCGCGGCCCACGACGCGCTGCCGGAGGCCGAGCGCCCCCGCCTGGAGGGGCTGCACGTCCACCACTCGATCGCCTACTCGCGCCAGACGCTGGGCTTCGAGTTCTCGGGGAGCGAGCAGGACGCGCTCAAGGGCGCGATCCATCCCCTCGTGCGCACGATTCCGCGCTCCGGCCGCCGCTCGCTGTACCTCGCCTCGCACGCCTCGCGCATCGTCGAGTGGCCGGTGCCGGAAGGCCGCCTGCTGCTCCGCGACCTGATCGAGCACGCGACCCAGCCGCGGTTCGTGTACCGCCACCAGTGGCGGGTCGGCGACCTCGTGATCTGGGACAACCGGGCCACCATGCACCGGGCGCGTCCGTTCGACGACGCGCGGTACCGCCGCGAGCTGCGCCGCGTGACCACGCTCGACATCGAGCGGTCGGACGCCGTCCCCGCCGGGGCCTGAGCGGCCCGCCCCCGCGTCCGGCCCGCAGCCCCCAGCAGATGCGCACGCCCTACGAGCCACGGACCCGGCGGCGCATCCTCTGCATCTCTCCCCGCTACGCCCCGTCCTTCGGCACCTTCCACTACTCGTACCCGCTCTTCGGCGGGCGCGTCCGGGCCTTCATGCCGCCGCAGGGGCTGCTGGTGGTGGCCGCGTACCTGCCCGAGTCGTGGGAGGTGCGGTTCGTGGACGAGAACGCGCGGGCCGCCACCGCGGAGGAGCTCGCGTGGGCGGACGCGGTGTTCCTGTCCGGCATGCACGTGCAGCGGCCGTTCATCGAGGACGTGATCGCCCGCGCCCACCACGGGGGCAAGCCGGCGGTGCTGGGCGGCCCCTCCGTCTCCGGCTGCCCCGAATACTATCCGGACGCGGACCTCATCCAGGTTGGGGAGCTCGGCGACTCCACCGACGCGATCATTCGCTGGATCGACGAGCACGAAGAACGTCCCTCGCACCAGCTGCGCTTCGACACCGGCACGCGCCTCCCGCTGACCGCCTTCCCCCTGCCCGCCTATCACCTGATCCGGCTGCCCCAGTACTTCATCGCCAGCATCCAGTTCTCGAGCGGCTGCCCCTACTCGTGCGAGTTCTGCGACATCCCCGTGCTCTACGGACGCAACCCGCGGCTCAAGACCCCGGCGCAGGTGTTGACCGAGCTGGACGCCCTGGTGGCCGGGGGCGCCCTGACCGTCTACTTCGTCGACGACAACTTCATCGCCAACCAGAAGGCGGCCCTCGACCTCCTGCCCCACCTGGTCGAGTGGCAGCGCCGCCACCGCTTTCCGGTCCGCTTCGCGTGCGAGGCCACGCTGAACATCGCCAAGAACGAGCGGGTGCTGGAGCTGATGCGGGAGGCGGGCTTCCACGTGGTGTTCTGCGGGATCGAGACCCCCGAGCCGGACGCCCTGCGGTCGATCTCCAAGGACCAGAACCTCCGCATGCCGATCCTGGAGGCGGTCCGGAAGATCAACGACCACGGGCTCGAGGTGGTCTCGGGCATCATCCTGGGCCTCGACGCCGACACGCCCGCCAGCGCCGACCACCTGATCGAGTTCATCGAGGCCTCCCAGATCCCGATGCTCACGATCAACATCCTCTACGCGCTCCCCCGCACCCCGCTCCACGAGCGTCTCGCCGCCGAGGGCCGCCTGCGCCCCGACGGCGGTCGCGAATCGAACGTGGTGTTCCGCCTGCCGGAGGCGACGGTGCTCGCGATGTGGCGCCGCGCCATCGCGGCCGCCTATGCTCCGGAGGCGATCTACCGCCGCTTCGCGCACAACCTGATGCACACCTTCACCAGGCGCCCGGCCTACCCCCGCAATCCGGGCCGCACCGCGTGGCGCAACGTGCTGGGTGGCCTGGCCCTATTCGGGCGCATCGTCTGGCGCATCGGGGTGCGGGGCGACTACCGGCGGACGTTCTGGCGGGTGGCGCGGGCGGCCCTGCGCCGCGGCCAGATCGAGGAGCTGGTCCAGACCGCGGTGGTGAGCCACCATCTCATCGAGTTCACCCGGCAGTGCCTCCGCGGCGCGCAGGAGGCCTCCTTCTACGCGCCGCGCGTGCCGACCGCCCTATCCCCGCCCCCGAGCCCCGGAGCGCTGTCGCCGCCGCTGCGCCCCGTCCGCCCGCCGCGGGCGCGGCTCGAGCGCGAGCGCGCCTCGCGCTAGCCCCACAGGAGACACCCATGTCGACTCCCGATCGGCCCGCCGTCGTCCGGCAGGACCTCGCCAACGTCATCCACCCGATCCTGCCCCACCGGCAGCTCGAGCAGCAGCAGATGGTGGTCGTCTCGGCCAAGGACTCCACGGTGGTCGACGCGGACGGCCGCGAGTACCTCGACGGCATGGCCGGGCTCTGGTGCGTGAACATCGGCTACGGACGGACCGAGCTGGCCGAGGTGGCCGCGGATCAGATGCGGGAGCTCGCCTACTACCCGCACACCGCGATGAACCGCCCCGCCGCCGCCCTCGCCGAGAAGGTCAACGGGCTGCTTGGCGGCGACAACCACGTGTACTTCGTCAACTCGGGCTCGGAGGCCAACGAGGCCGCGTTCAAGTTCGCGCGCCAATACGGTCGCCAGGAGCACCCGCAGCAGAATCGCTACAAGGCCATCAGCCGGTACTACGCCTACCACGGCACCACCCTGGCCACCCTGGCCGCGGGCGGCATGGGCGACCGCAAGGCCAAGTTCGAGCCGCTGTCCGGCAACGACTTCGTGCACGTGGCCCCGCCCTACTGCTATCGCTGCCCGTTCGGCCTCGAGCCCACCAGCTGCGAGCTGGCCTGCGTGAAGAACATGGAGACCACCATCCTGGGCGAGGGGCCCGAGACGGTGGCGGAGGTGATCATCGAGCCGGTGATGAGCGCGGTGGGCGTGGCGGTGCCGCCGCCGGGCTACCTGCCCGCGGTCGCGGACCTCTGCAAGCAGCACGGCGTGCTGCTGCACGTCGACGAGGTCATCAACGGGTTCGGCCGCACCGGCAAGATGTTCGCCCACCAGCACGCCGGCATCCGGCCCGACATCGTCACGGTGGCCAAGGGCATCTCGAGCGCATACCTGCCGATCGCGGCGACGGTCGTGCGCAACTCGGTCTTCCAGTCCTTCCTCGGCGATCCGTCGGAAAACCGCCAGGTCATGCAGGTCAACACCTACGGCGGGCATCCGGCCGCGGCGGCGGTGGCGCTGCGCAACATCGAGATCATGATGCAGGAGCAGCTGGCCCAGCGTTCGGCCGAGAACGGGGCCTACCTGCTCGACGGCCTCCGCACCCTCACGCGCCACACGTGGGTGGGCGACGTGCGCGGCCAGGGCCTCTACGCGGGCGTCGAGCTCGTCACCGACCGCGCCTCCAAGGCGGTCATGCCCCAGCCCCAGATCAAGAAGATCGTGGAGCGCTGCCAGGAGCTGGGGGTGATCGTGGGCCGCTCGGGTGGCGGCCGGCACCTCGGCAACACGATCGTGCTCGCGCCTCCGCTCGTGCTCACCCGCGCCGAGATCGACCGGATCGTCTCGGTGCTGGACCGGGTAATCCCCGAGGTGTGCCCGGAGGCCGCGGCATGAGCCAGTTCCCGCATCATCGACTGCAGGGAACGCCTCGAGAGGTCGGCCGCCAGCACGGGGAGGCGCTGCGGTCGATGATCCGCGCCCACCTCGAGCTGATCTACACCCAGGGCGCGCAGCGCTCGAACCTGGCCCCCGAGACCGGTCGCCGCTGGGCGCTGGCCTTCGGGCCCATGATCGGCGAGGCCGCGCCCCACTTCCTCGAGGAGATCGAGGGCGTGGCCGAGGGCGCCGGCATCGAGCGCGCGGAGGCGCTGCTGCTCCAGGTGCGCCAGGAGGTCGCCCACGTGGCGCGCTTCGGCGCGGTGGACCTCGAGTGCACCAGCTTCGCGGTGTCCGGGCCTTACACGCGCGCCGGCACCACGTTCGCGGGCCAGAACGCGGACCTCGCGGGCGGGATCGAGGCCTTCAGCGCGGTGCTCACCTTCGCGGTGACCGGCAAGCCCGCGGTGATGATGCTGGTGCCGGCGGGGCAGATCAGCTACCTCGGGATCAGCAGCGAAGGGCTCTCGGCCGACGCCAACTTCCTGCGCTCCGCGGGCTGGCGCACCGGATTCCCGCGCTATCTCCTCACCCGCCTCGCCATCGAGCAGCCGACGCTCAAGGCCGCGGTGGACGCGGCGCTGACCCCGCGGCGGGCCTCCTCCCGCAACCTGCTGCTGGCCGACCGGACGGGCGCGATGGTCGACATCGAGACCACCGCGCAGGAGCACGGCCTCGCGTGGGGCGACGGCTGCCTCGTGCACGCCAACCATCACGTGCTGCCGGGCATGGGCGGCCACGAGACCGCCACCGCGGAGGAGCGGCACAACTCGGGCTGCCGGCAGGACCGCATCGCGGCCCTGATGGAGGAGCACCGCGGCCGGATCGACGCCACGGTGCTCAAGACCGTGCTGCGGGACCACGCCAACCGGCCGCACTCGATCTGCGCCCACCCGGGCGAGCGCGTCTCCTACAGCTTCGCCTCGATCGTCTCGGACCTGGAGGCGGGGGCCATGGAGGTCGCGGTGGGTCCGCCCTGCGAGCACGACTACGTGCGCTACGAGGTGCGGCCATAGCCACCGAGCTCTGGCGTCTCGACGCGGTCGAGCTGGCGGCCCTGATCCGCGCGCGGCAGGTCTCCTGCCGCGAGGCCATCGAGGCCGCGCTGGCGCGCCTCGACGCGGTCAACCCCGCGCTCAACGCGGTGGTGCGGCCGCTGCACGAGTCCGCGCTCGCCGACGCCGCCGCGGCGGACCAGGCCCTCGCCCGCGGCCAGGCGGTGGGGCCGCTCCACGGCGTGCCGGTCACCATCAAGGTGAACGTGGACGTGGCCGGGCAGCCCACCGACAACGGGGTCGTCGCCTTCAAGGACCTGATGGCCACCCGCGACAACCCGGTGGTCGCCGGGCTCCGGCGGGCCGGCGGCATCGTGATCGGCCGCACCAACACCCCCGGCTTCTCGATGCGCTGGTTCACCGACAACGCGCTCCACGGCGCCACCCGCAACCCGTGGGACGCGGGCCGCACGCCCGGCGGCTCGAGCGGCGGCGCGGCGGCGGCCACCGCGGCCGGCATCGGCGCCATCGCCCACGGCAACGACATCGCGGGCTCGGTGCGCTACCCGGCCTACTGCTGCGGCCTCGTCGGCCTGCGCGTCGGCTACGGTCGCGTGCCGGCCTACAACTTCACCGCCGCCGCCGCGCCGCGCCCGATCTCGGCCCAGCTGATGGCGGTGCAGGGCCCGCTCACCCGCCGGGTACGGGACGCGCGCGCGGCCTTCGCCGCGATGGCGGGCACCGACCCGCACGACCCGCGCTGCGTGGACCTGCCGCTCGAGGGGCCGGAGCCGCCGCATCCGACCCGCGTGGCCCTGGTCTCCGATCCGGCCGGCCGGGGCGGCGTGGCTCCGGTGGTGGCCGCCGCGGTCCGCCGCGCGGGCCGCGCGCTGGAGGCCGCGGGCTACGCGGTCGAGGAGGTGGAGCCGCCGGAGCTGGGGGCGGTCGCCGATCTCTGGTTCGCCATCGCGATGGACGACGCCATCGCGGCGCTCGAGCCGGCGGTGGCCCAGTACGGCGACGACGGGATCAAGCGCGCGCTCGGCTTCTGGCGCGCGCTCCATCCCGCGCGCGACACCCGCCACGTGCTCGCCGCCCTCACCGAGCGCGAGCGGCTGCTGCGCCTCTGGGAGCTGTTCCTCGTCGAGCGCCCGCTGGTGGTGACGCCGGTCTCCAACGAGCCGCCGTTCCGCGTGGACGTGGACCTGGTGGACGCGGAGACCACGCGCGGGCTCATGGCGGCCCAGATCATGCAGCTCGCGGTCCCGGTGCTCGGTCTCCCGTCGATCTCGGTGCCGACCGGCGTGGTCGACGGCCTGCCCACCGGCGTGCAGATCACCGGGGGCCGCGCCCGTGAGGACCTCTGCCTCGACGCCGCCGCCGCGGTCGAGACCGCGTGCCCGATGCCGACCCCGATCGACCCCCGCTGACCGCGGCGCTAGTAGACGATCACGCTCCGCTTCACCTCGCCCTGCAGCATCAGGTCGAAGCCCTCGTTCAGCTCCGCGAGCGGCAGGCGCCGGCTGATCAGCTCGTCGAGCTTGTACTTGCCGTCCATGTAGAGGTCGATCAGCATCGGCACGTCGGTGCGCTGGCGGCCGCCGCCGAAGGACGTGCCGGTGAGCACGCGCTGCTGCAGGAACAGCGTCGGGTCGATCGACAATCGGGTCCCCGCGGGCGAGACGCCCACGATCACGCAGGTGCCGCCCCGATGGGTCGCGAGCAGCGCCTGCTCGATGGTCTTCTGAGTGCCCACCACCTCGAAGGCGAAGTCGACGCCGCCGCTGCCGCTCAGGCGCTGGACCGCGGCCACCGGATCCTCGGCGCTCGCGTCCACCACGTGGGTCGCGCCGAGCTCCTCGGCCCAGGTGAGCTTCCGGCGCATCACGTCCACCGCGATGACCTTGCCCGCGCCGACCAGGCGCGCGGCCTGGATCGTGTTCAGCCCCACCCCGCCCGCGCCCCACACCGCCACGCTCGCGCCCGGCGGCACCTTGGCGCGGTTGAACACCGGACCCGCGCCCGCGAGCACCCCGCAGCTCACCAGGCACACGACGTCGAGCGGCGCGTCGGCGCGGATCGGGATCACGCTCGGCTCGGGCAGCACCGCGTGGGTCGCGTAGCCCGCGACCTGCAGGAAGTGGTGGAGAGGCTGCCCGTTCCGGCGGAAGCGCGACGTCCCGTCGTGCATGAACCAGCGCGGCCTGTCGCGCAGCGCGCACATGGTGGGAAGGCCGCCGATGCAGTAGGAGCACCGGCCGCACGACGGGATGTAGCTCGAGCAGACGTGATCGCCCACCGCCACGGTCTCCACCCCGGGGCCGATCTTCTCCACCACCCCGGCCGCCTCGTGGCCGAGGATCACCGGCATCGGGTGCGGGTAGTCGCCGGTGACCACGTGCAGGTCACTGTGGCAGACCCCGTTGGCCGCCCAGCGCACGAAGACCTCGTGGGGCCCCGGCTCCAGCACCTCCACGTCCTCCACCACCACCGGCTTCTTGACCTCGTAGAGCACCGCCGCCGTCGCCCGCATCGTTCGCCTCCTCAGTGAATGAGCCGGCCGACGAGGTATCGGACCCCGTCGGGCCCCACCGCCTCCGTGTGCGCGCAGCCGGCGTCCATCGTGAACTCCTCGCCGGCCCGAAACGACCGCGAGGTGCCGTTCCACGTGAGCGTGATCTCTCCGGCCAGCACCAGCGCGCGGACGCTGAAGTCGTGCGCGTGGCTGTCGGCCCGGTGGCCCCGCGGCAGCTCCTTGGTCTCGATCCGCTGGTACCCGTCCGCGGTCAGCCCGGCCTCGAATGCCTTCGCGTCCACGGTGGCCCTCCCCCGCTGTGGTGACCGTCGATGTCCCCTGCGCCGGTAGTCTCCCGGAGCGACCGGGGAGGCGCAAGTCCAAAAGGGGCCGGCTGGCGCCGC
>Ga0070692_10000065_pt1 | contig 20952 bp, 19 predicted proteins | sample KBSK1102metaG_FD_64675 | JGI IMG/M metagenome (GOLD analysis project Ga0070692, IMG submission 64675) | Corn, switchgrass and miscanthus rhizosphere microbial communities from Kellogg Biological Station, Michigan, USA - KBS K1-10-2 metaG | ecosystem: Host-associated > Plants > Roots >...
TCGCCGCCAAAATCGAGGCGGTCGAGGCCTATGGGCGGTCCGTTTCAGTCCCCTTTCAAGTGATCGTGCAGAAGAGCGCGATCGATGCCTTGAGCGCGAAGATGCACTATCTCGACGCTCTTCTCTATCGGATCGTCAAGGGAGGCGGGGACGCGAGCGAATAGCGCGCTCACCTCGTCTCGATCCCTTCGATCAGCCGATACTCGTTGCGTCCCGGCGCCCGGCGCTCGTTTCGCGCCACGGCGTCACGCCATGTTTGCGACCGCCTCCGCCACGCTTGACCTACCAGCCAATCATATAGTACTAACCATACTAATAGATTGGATCGACTCGGATGCACTCTTCACCTGTTTCTCGAACCCGAGCGTGCGCCGGCGACTCAGGCTGGGGAGCGGGTCGATCGATTCCCGGCGGGGCGGCCGATACGCGGGGCGCGGTGACCGGACTAAGAGCTTCCGGTGTAACCGAGGGCCATTCTACCAGTGATCTCCACGAGTTGGACGTATCGCCTGGCACCCATTCGCTCGTAGCCCAACTCGCCGCTCGGCTGGTCGAGGAGGTCCGCACGGCTCGTGCTCGTCCTCGCAAGGGACGCCGGCCGGACGCGGGTCTCGACTCCGTCGACAAGCAACGCATCATCGCCTTCGCTGAAAACGAAATAGTGCGTATCGCCCTTTCCAATCCACTCGGTGCTCGTGTCTCCGTGGAGGCGGTCCGCTGGCAGGGGAACGCCTGGGCAGCGTTCGTGATAGCAGTATCGGCCGCTCCGCTCCCGCTTGCCTCTCCCGAGGAGATGGCCACCCTGTTCATGCTCCGACTGCACGATCTGTTCGTGGGATATGTCCGGGGGAGTCGACGTGTTGCGCAACCGACCGGCGCCAGCATCCCGCACCCGCGAGCGGCGGTAACGAGCAAGATCGATCGGTTCTCCGCGAACGAGATGCTCATGGTGCGCATGGAAGCGGTTCGCGTGGATTGGCGGGGGTGCGCATTGCCGCTGTCGCCTTCGGAGGCGCGAGTGCTCGGCGCGCTCGTCAGGCTGGGCGCTGCATCCTGGGACGAACTCGGGCAAGCACTGGGGGGTCGTGGCTGCGCGCAAGCGGCGCGGCGCGTCCACATCCACAGGATCAATCGAAAGCTGGAGGAGGCCGGTGTTCCCCTAATCGTGCGCTCTCAGTATGGGCGCGGCCTGATCATCGAGCCGCGGACGGAGACGTCGGACGCCGCGGCGGGAGCAGCGAATGGCTTGAGAAGAGCTGCCTGAGCCGCGATCTCCGCGCCAGCCGCCCTTCGCATGCCCTTCAACCAGGCCCTAGTGCATCGAGCAACTTCTCGAGCCAGCGTCGTTTAGTGTCCAGCGCATCGAGCGCGCTTTGGTGAGCATGCTCCTGAAACGGCACCGTTACGAGCGTTGCGTAGCGCTCGACCAACACCGTTCGCTCCGCAACGAGCGCCAAGGCGCGCTGGACCCAGGCCAGTTGCTCCTCCTCACTCAGACAGTCGAAGGAAAGAAGCTTGGTACGAAGCGGGTCGTCCAGCGCGACATGGCCGGGCCGCAGATCCATCACCCACGTCTTCACAGCGTCGCGTCCTGCAGGGGTGCATCGCAGGCTTTCTGAGCGACGTGCGTCGCCTTTTATCCGCTGGCCCTCGAGCAGGCCGGCCGCCTTAAGCCTCGCGATCATCGGATAAAGACTGCCTTTGCTGGCGTTGAAGCTCGTTACCGGTGACAGCTCGTAAATCCTGAACAGCTGATAGGCCGTCACGGGCTGACGGCGTAGCACGAGGGCGAGAAGGCTCCCTTCATTGGCGGTGACGGCGGAAAGGCCGGATTCGCGTCGCTGGGTGGTCCCGCTCACTTTGCCCCGCATGTCTTGTCGCGCGCGCTGCTTCCCTGCACCGACCTAGCCCCGCTTGTACCCGAGAGATGGATTTCCAGCGGAGTCCATGGGGTACGTGTAGCACTTATGCAACGCCGCTCAATCTTTTTGTCCGCTCACGGCGTGCGGGATGGAACAGGCTTGAACGATCCCTTTAATAGTACTAACCGCGCTTTACCAGCAAGATTGATCGGGCGTGTGACATCGCTCGACGCAGCTGGCGAGAGTTTACCACAGGAGGAGCGGGTGGCCGCTTCAGAGGGGCACTTATGACCAGGAATCGCATTCTGAACACGCTGCTCGCGACCACCTTCATGGGCGGCGCGATCGGTCTGTCGAGCGCTGCCGCCGCGCAGACCGCTCAGCCGGCTCCTTCGACCGATGAGCAATCGGCTCAGGCCGGGCCCGCGGAAGCATCCACGAGCCGGACTCCGGCGACAGGTCAAGCAGCCCAGGAGGGCGAGGCGATCGTCGTTACCGGCTCGCGCATTCCTCAGCCGAACCTCACTTCGGCCAGCCCGATCACCGTCCTCAACAACGCCGAAGTGAAGCTGCAGGGCACGGCCCGCACCGAGGATATCATCAACTCGCTGCCGCAGTCCTTCGCCGCTCAGGGCTCGAACATCTCGAACGGCGCCACCGGCACCGCGACGGTCAACCTGCGCGGGCTCGGCTCGCGGCGGACCCTGGTGCTGGTCAACGGTCGTCGCCTGATGCCGGGCGATCCGCGCTCGCCGGTCGCCGACATCAACTTCATCCCGGCCCTCGCCGTCGATCGCATCGACGTGCTGACCGGCGGCGCCTCGTCGGTCTACGGCGCGGATGCCGTCGCTGGCGTCGTCAACTTCGTGATGGACACGAAGTTCGAGGGCGTTCGCATGGACGCCCAGTACAGCTTCTTCGACCACGTGAACAACGACAATGCCGGCGGCTACCAGGCGGCCAATGCCGCACGCGGCTTCGTCCCACCCGTCGGTCACACGGCTGACGGCGGAACCGCCGACGCGAGCCTTGTCATGGGCGCCGGCTTTGATGACGGCCACGGCCACATCACCGCCTACGCCACCTACCGCCGCCAGCATGCGGTGCTGCAGCGCGACCGCGACTATTCGTTCTGCTCGCTCGCCGATCGTACCCCGGCCCAGGCCGCGGCGCTCGGCCGCAACTTCAACTGCGGCGGCTCGGGCACCTCGGCCAACGGCACGTTCTTCACCAATGTCGGCACGTTCCAGGTCGGCAACGGACGAACCTTCATCCCGGGTTCGACGCCCTTCAACTTCGGACCTTACAATCACTTCCAGCGCCCGGATGAGCGCTACACCTTCGGCGCTTTTGCCGACTATGAGATCAGCCCGGCGCTGCACCCGTATATGGAGGCAATGTTCATGGACGACCGCTCGGTCGCCCAGATCGCTCCGTCCGGCGTCTTCGTCGGCAATGTCACGTCGATCAACTGCGACAACCCGCTGCTCTCCGCGCAGCAGCGCTCGATCGTCTGCTCGCCGGCCAACCTCGTTGGTGCGAACGGTAAGGCCACGGGCACGCCGACCGTGTTCCTCGACCAGAACGGCAACCCCTACTTTCGTGGAGTCGTGTATCCCGGCCGACGCAACGTCGAGGGCGGCGGTCGCCGCGACGACCTGCAGCACACCGACTACCGCATCGTCGCCGGCATGCGCGGCGACCTGGGTGGCGGCTTCTCCTACGACACTTCCTACCAATACGGCCGGGTGATTTTCTCGCAGACCTACTTCAACGATTTCTCGATCACGCGCGCAACCCGAGCGCTGGACGTGGTTACCGGCCCGGGTGGTACGCCGGTCTGCCGCTCCGTGCTCACTGGAGCGGACAAGGCTTGCGTTCCCTATGACATATTCGCTCCTGGCGGCGTGACCGCGGCGGCCCTCAGCTACCTGCAGACGCCCGGTTTCTCGCGCGGCCTTACCGAAGAGACCGTGGCGACAGCATCGATCACCGGTCAGCTCGGCGAGCACGGCCTGCAGACGCCCTGGGCGAACCATGGCCTCGCGATGAACATCGGAGCGGAGTACCGCAAGGAGAAGCTGGACTTCAGCCCTGACCTCGCCTTCTCCACCGGCGATCTAGCCGGCCAAGGCGGAGCTCGTATCGGCGTTGCAGGCCAGTTCCACGTGAAGGAGTTCTTCACCGAGGCGCAGCTGCCGATCGTCGAGGACCGGCCGTTCTTCCAGCTCCTCGAGCTCCGTGCCGGCTACCGCTATTCCAAATATCAGGTCGCCGCGAACAGCTTCTCCACCAACACCTGGAAGGTGGAGGGCGAGTGGGCCCCAGTCAGGGATGTCAAGTTCCGGGCGAGCTACAACCGCGCAGTTCGGGCGCCGAACATCGTGGAGCTATTCGCGAGCCAGGCTGTCGGCCTCGATGGAAGCATCGACCCGTGCGCGGGGGTGCCGACGGCGACGGCCGCGCAATGCGCCCTCACCGGAGTCAGCGCCGCCCAATATGGCAATGTCCGCGCAAACCCCGCGGGTCAGTATAACGGCCTTGGCGGCGGCAATCCCAACCTGGTTCCAGAGCGGGCAACCTCCGTCACCGGAGGCATCGTCCTCCAACCGCGTTTCCTCCCGCGGTTCGCGCTCACGGTCGACCTGTTCGATATTCGGGTCAAGCAGTCCATTGGCGCACTTGGTGCGAACACGATCATCACCCAGTGCATCGCGACCGGGCAGCCCTTCTTCTGCAGCAAGGTGCATCGCGACGCCCAGGGCACGATCTGGCTGACGACCAACGGCTATGTCGAAGACATCAATGTGAACGCCGGCGGCTTGTCGACCCGCGGCATCGACGTCAACGCATCGTACACCCAGCGCTTGGGGTCGCTCGGCAGTCTCGCTCTCTCCCTGGTCGGGACGTGGGTGGATCAACTTAACGTCAATCCGTACGGCAACCTTACCTACGACTGCGCCGGCCACTTTGGCGCGTCGTGCGGCACCCCCATTCCGAAGTGGCGGCACAAGTTCCGGGTGACCTATACGGCTCCGGGCGGCATCGGTCTTTCGGGGCAATGGCGTTACTTCAAAGGGGTCAGCAAGGATTATCTGAGCAGCGACCCCGATCTGAACAGGCCGAGCCTGGTCACCGCCGGGAGTGACCAGATCAAAGCCCAGAGCTATTTCGATGTCTCGCTCACCGCGCGGATCGGCGATCACTACCAATTCCGGCTCGGCGTGAACAATGTGTTCGACAAGATCCCGCCGGTGCTGGTGACCCCCTCGCCGTTCGGAAACGGCAATACCTACCCGCAGGTCTACGACTCGCTCGGCAGGTATGTCTTCGCGGGCTTCACGCTCAACTACTGATCGGCTACCAATCAAAGGCCGCGGCGGGCTCTCCATGGGAGCCCGCCGCGGTCCGTTCGGGAGGCGGGGCGGTGTTGCCGGGTTTCCCGAGAGCCCTCTGTCGCCTGTTCGGAGGCCGCCGGTGCTACCAGAATTTCGCCTCGAGGCGCACTTCTCGCAGTGGGAGTTCAAGGCACGGTATAATCTGGCGGCGAGCGACGCCGAGACGCTGCCGCTCGCCGACCTTGTGGCATTGGCCGACGACGAGGACCGGCGGGCCTGGGACGCGCTGACCCTCGGCTATATCGAAACGCGCGGCAGCATGCGGCTGCGGGAGACGATCGCGAGCACGTACGAGATTTGCGATCCCGGCCGCATTCTCTGCTTCGCGGGAGCCGAAGAGGGCCTCTATTGCGGGATGCATGCGCTGCTCGAGCCGGGCGATCATGCCATCGTCACCTGCCCGAATTATCAGTCGATGGAGACGATTCCCGCTTCGATCTGCTCTCTGTCGGGCATTCCGCTCGAAGAGGACAGGGGGTGGGGGATCGACATCGACCGGTTGCGTGCAGCAATCCGGCCGAACACGAAGCTCATTGCGGTCAACTTCCCCAACAATCCAACCGGCGGCGTTGTCGATGTCGATGCGCTGCGGGAAATCATCGACATCTGCCGGCACCGGGGCATCTGGCTGTTCAGCGATGAGGTCTATCGGGGTCTCGAACGCGACGGCGTGGCGCCTCTGCCGCAGGCGGTAGATTGCTACGATCGAGGGATTTCGCTCAATGTCGTTTCGAAGGCACTGGGCCTTCCCGGCCTTCGAGTGGGCTGGATCGCTTCTTCCGACGAGCGACTTCTCGCCCGGATGGAGAGGATCAAGCACTACCTCTCAATTTGTAATGCGGGACCGAGCGAGCTGCTCGCGCGGATCGCGCTAAAGGCGCGCGGCGCGATCCTGCAGCGCAATCGCACGCTTTGCGAGGAGAACCTTCGCCGGCTCGCCCGATTCTTCGCCAGACACAGCGGCCGGTACCGCATGAGCCCTCCGGCCGCGAGCTGCGTCGCCTACCCTCAATACCTCGGAGAGGAGGGCGTGGAAGCGCATTGCGGGCAGCTCCTTCAGGAAGCGGGAGTGCTGCTTCTTCCGGCGTCCATTTATCGCTCGGACCTGTGCGACCTGCCCGGCGATCACTTCCGGATCGGTTACGGCCGGAGCGCCTTTGACGAGGGGTTGGTTGCCTGGGACGAGTTTCTCTCTCGAGAGTGACTGCTTTGCGGTGCAGGACGCGGGGCGAATGTCGGGCATCCCCCATGAGAAGGCGCAGGCGAGGGCACCGGATCAATTCAATCGGGGTAGATTGCAAGCGCCCGATCGAGGTCCGCGATGAGGTCCTCGGGATCCTCCAGGCCGATATGGAGCCGTACGAGAGGGCCGGCCGCAGACCAAGTGGTCGCGGACCTTAGCTGGGCGGGATCGACGGGGAGAGCAAGGCTCTCGAAGCTACCCCAACTCAAGCCGATGCCGAACAGGTCCAGTCGGTCCACCAAACGGGCGCAGGCTTTGTCGTCGCCTCCTCTGAGGATGAAGGCGAACAATCCGCAGGCGCCGCGAAAGTCGCGCTGCCACAGCTCATGGCTCGGAAATTCGGGCAACCCGGGATGCAGCACGCGCTCCACGGAAGGATGGCGGCTCAGCCATCGCGCGACCCGCAGCCCGCTTTCGCCCTGCCGGCTGAGCCGCACGTCAAGGGTTCGAAGCCCGCGGGAGGCGAGCCATGCCTCATCCGGTCCCGCGTTCTGCCCCAGGAGCATTGCGGCCCGATCGAGCTGTTCCCATGCCGAGACGCTCGCCGTCGCGAGCCCAATCACCGCATCCCCGTGGCCAGCCAGGCATTTGGTTCCCGCGATGATCGAAACGTCAACTCCCGCAGCCATGGCCGGGAAGAGCAGAGGCGTTGCCCAGCTGTTGTCGAGAATTGTGGTGATGCCGCTCGCTCTGGCCACCCGGCAGATTGCGGGCACGTCCTGCACCTCAAGGGTGAGCGAGCCAGGGCTTTCAAGGTAGATGAGACGCGTCGCTGGCGAAAACAGACGATCGATCTTCGGGCCGATCCCGGGATCGTAATAGCGCGTGCGAATCCCTTTCTGGGCGAGCAGCTCGTCGCACAGCAACCGTATTTTGGGATAGACCGTGTCGACCATCAGGAGCTCGTCGGTCGGCTGCAGAAAGGCGAGCAGGGTCGCGGAGATCGCCGCCAGGCCTGAGGGAAACAGGCGTGTTCCGGCGGCGCCCGGCTCCAGGCCGGTAATGGCGTCGCACAGCGACCAGGTGGTCGGGCTGCCGTTGCGGCAATAATCGAGCCGGCCATGGATCGGCGGCTGAGACGAGCGCAGATCATCGACCGTGTCGAACAGCACCGTGGAGGCGCGCCAGACCGGCGTGTTGACGATCCCTTGGGTCCACTCCCGCTGGCGGCCGGCGACGACGACGCGTGTGCCACCCCCGAGCTCCTTCGGTGACCCTCCGGGGGATTTCGCCACCTTCAGCTCCTGATTTCTCCCGTGTTGGGCCAGCGGGGATGTGATTTGTTGGTGGGGTGGAGCGGCGGCTGCCGTGCGCAGGGTTGCGCTAAACGCCCCGGATCGGTGAGGATCCGGGGCGCCGCCGGCGCGCTCCGTGAGAGATTGCAGAGCGCGCCGGGAAGCGATTGACCGTCAGCGCGCGCCAACGATCAAGACCAGCGGCGCGCCTCAACCGCCTGTCGGCGCAGGAGGGGCAGGAGCAGGAGCAGGGGGGGGATCGCTGTTGCCGATGTCGATCAGCACCTTCCACTCGCCTTTTTCGTTCCGTCGCCACGTGGTCACGTAACGGCCGGTCCGGGCGGAGCCATCCGGTCGCTTCGAAATCCATCGGCCCCATGTCGTAGCCAGGTCTCCCGATCTGGCCACCCAAAGTTTCTCGGTCTTCCAGGTGATCGTTGCTGGAGCCGGCGCGCTCCCGCCCATGGCGTTGTATACCGCTTCCGCCCCGATGGCCGGGTCGCCGGTCGCGCCGAAGAGATGGCCTTCGCGCTCATCGAAGAATTCCCGCCAAGCCTGCGCAGCGCCCACCTCCGCCGACCGTGCGGAGAACTGGCGCTCCGCCGCCAGCACCTCGCTCTCGGCCGCTGAGCGCACGTTGCCGTGGGGCGGCGGGGCGGCGGGCGCGGTGGCCGCCGCAAGGCCCATCGTGGCGCCCAAACCTGCGCGGATGATGCTGGACCGGACATTGATCCGACGCGCAGCAGCCGTGGCTGCAGACAGGAAAGAAGGAGCAGTTCGCAAGAAGGGTCTCCCGATTTGAAGCGCGACCGGCGACGCGCGGCCTCCGTTCGAAGGTTAGTGCGTATCGTACTAATTACACTCGCGCAAGCTGATTTCGCACCGTGTAGGCGTCTGTCCTGGACTCGCGATTTACGCCGCGCAGCCTGCTCCTCGAGGAGTGCGGACCGTTTCACCCCTGCCGATAAGGCGCATCGCGATCGACTCCGCGACCTCGGCAGGATTGCGCCCGGTCGACTCGCTTTCCGACCAGACCTCCGCGAGGCGCTGTGGGATCTGTTCCACCCGCGTCCGGACGGCAGTGGCGTCGCCCAAATGGAGATACTGACTCGCCACATTGATGATGCCGCCGGCATTGATCACGAAATCGGGTGCGTAGAGTATCCCGCGAGCATGGAGCCGATCGCCATCCGAGCGGGTGGCGAGTTGGTTGTTGGCGCCGCCCGCAACAATCGGCGCGTTGAGGTCGGCAATGCTGCTCTGGGTGAGGACCGCGCCGAGTGCGTTTGGGCTGAAGACGTCGGCGTTCTGGCGTGCGATCTCGTCGGGCCGCACCACCGCCCCGCCGACCTCTTCGGCGAGCCGGTGGGCGCGACCCGAGTCAATGTCCGCGACGGTGATCCGCGCTCCCTCCCGCGCAGCGAGGCGAGCCACGCCTCCCGCGACGCTTCCGGCGCCCTGGAGAGCAATATGCAGCCCTGACAGGTTGGTTTTGCCGAGAGCGTGGTGAACGGCGGCGCGGATCCCCAGGAACACGCCATAACTCGTATGGGGGCCAGGATCGCCGCCGGCCTCGCCCGGCCCTGCCGGCAACCCCGACACATGACGGGTTTCCTTGGCCACCTCCACCAGGTCGGCCACAGTGATCCCGACATCTTCGGCCGTGACATAGGCGCCTCCCAGCTGATCGATGGCGCGGCCGAGGGCGGCCAGCATCGCCGGAGTCTTGGTGCCGCGCCGATCGGCCAGGATCACGGCCTTCGCCCCGCCCATCGGAAGGCCCGCCATAGCGTTCTTGAAGCTCATGCCGCGCGAGAGGCGCAGTGCGTCTCGAATGGCGTGCTCCGGCTGCGGGTAATGCCAGAACCGCACGCCGCCGCCGCCCGGTCCGCAATGGGTCGAGTGCACGCATATGACGGCACGCAAGCCGCTCTCTTTGTGAGTAACGCAGTGCACGATTTCATGATCGTCAAAATCCGGAAAGTCCCAGGGCGAGGGCATGGCTGGAGGTCCTTTCATACTGTCTGCATTGCGAGCCGGGGCAGCGCCGCCCCGTCCGCCTGCCCGGCTATCGCGATCCGAAGGCCATGTTCGAGCGGTCACCCGCACCATCCGGCGTAGTGCGGGTAAATAGTACGTATAGCACTAGAAGTCTAATGCGCAACAGCTCCGTGACGGGCAGGCCAACTTGTCCAGCTGGGTTCGTGCGCGCGTCGCCGACGGACAATCAGCGGCTGTAATGGGAGATTGAAGGCCCGGGCGTCAGGCCCTCGGCGACGCTACGCTCGTCCGGCTCCGGGATACCAGCCGTGAGTCGCATCGGCAGGATACCGGACCAAATTCCCGGCGGTCCGTCCGGGCCGGGCCGGTTGGCATTCACCTTAGCGACAGCCTCGACAATCGGGAGCCGCAGGACCCGCGTAGTCGCGAGATATGCCTCCTCCAATTCCGGTAGGGCGTCATATCTCGCGCTTCGGACGAGCGATTCGAACACAGCCTGCATGAGCCTTTGCTTGTCGGCCGCGATCGCGACCTCCGAGGCGCGCGCGAAGAGTGTGACGGAGCGATAATGGAATGAATGGTCCTCGATCCGCCGGGCGAGGACGAGGCCATCGACAAGAGTGGCGTTGAGGCACGCCGGCGCACCGCCGGCCATCAGCTCGAGAAGCCGATTGTTCGCATGTCCGTGAAGGATGAGTTCCTCGCCGACGCGCGCGTGGATCATCGGCTGGACATGGGCCTGGCCCTCGATCACCGCGGCAACCGACACGAACAGCGCTTCATCGAGAATGGCGAATATGGTCTTCCGGTCGTAACATGCGCGTTCGGGCTTGCGGCGTACCCTGGTCCGCGATGTTGCGGCCACTGTGCAGGCAGATTCAACCACGGCTTGAAGCCACCTGGAGTCCCTCGCGTTCGAGCGCTCGGCTCACGGCCGGTCGCTCGAGCATCCGGTCCTTCCATCGCGTCCAATGCGGACAATCCCGCTCCATGCCGAGACCGACCCGCTCTCCCCAGAGGTAGAACGGAAAGAGATAGGCATCCGCGACGCTATATTGCTCACCCAGCGCCCATGGGCTTTCCAGCCGCCCATCGATCTCCAGAAAAAGGGCGCGGGTGTTGAGCCGGCCCTGCTCGACCAAGGCGTCGGTGCAGGCGAAATCGGGAGGCGCGAAACGTTCCGGACGTCTGAACTGCGCGTAGGCGACGTGCACCGAGCTCGAGAGGAAGGCTAGCCATTCGAAGCAGCGCGCGAACTGGAGGGTTCCGGGAGGCGGTACCAGTCCTGCCGCGGGATTGAGGCTGCTGACATAGTTCAGCAACGCGGGGACCTCGGTGACGACCGTCCCATCGATGCGCAACGCGGGAACACGGGCGCGCGGATTGATCGCCCGGTAAGCGGGTTCGAGGTGCTGTCCTTCGTTTAGAACGATCCTATGCGCGACAAACGGCTGCCCTGCTTCCTCAAGCGAGATGTGAACGGCGAGCGAGCACGCGATAGGAGAATAATAGAGTTCCAGCACGGCCCACCTTCCGATCTTTTCATCGGGGAGGGATGCCTTGGATCGCGTCGTCCGCGCCAGCCAGATGTCCTCAACCGCGATGTGAAAGAAATTAATCCACGCAGAAGATTGATGCGACCCAATCCACGAACGCGTCGATGGCTTTGCGTTTATGAGAACTGCCGCTCCAGACGGCCCAATAGCTATATTCGGCAGCGACTTCCCTATCCAGGAGGCGGATCAGCCGTCCTTCGCTCACATCCTTCTGGACGAGGCGCGCTCGCGCCAGCGCAACTCCATGGCCTGCCGCTGCGGCCTCGATGACAAGAGCCGAGTCGTCGATCCACAGCCAGGATGGAAGGTCCTCGAATTTCATCTCGGCAGCGTCCAGCCACAATCGCCAACTGCTCTCCGGGTGTTGAATGAGCTGGAGGGATGACAGCGACGCGGCGGAAAGGGGAAGGGTGCCTCTTAGATAAGACGGGCTGGCGACGGGAAAGAGGGTCTCGTTGGCCAGGTGGCGGCTCTGAACGCCGCTCCATCCGCCAGGACCGAAGCGAATGGCCACGTCCACCTCGCCGTCGACATCCGCGAGGACGGGGCTGCAGCGAAGCTCGATCATGAGGTCCGGTCGCCGCTCCCTGAACTTTCCGAGTGCTGGCAGCAGCAGTTTTTCGGCGATGGAAGGCAGTACGGAGACCACCAACCGGTCGCGGCTTAACCAAGGCGCGACATCGAATGCGTCGCCGAGCAAGGCGAGGCTGAGGCGGACGCGGGCGGCGAGGGCCCTGCCTTCCGCGGTCAGCGACACCTTGCGGGCCGCGCGGTCGAAGAGGGGGCGGTCGAGCCGCGTCTCCAGCGCTTTGATCGCGTGGCTTATCGCTCCGGTCGTGAGGTTCAATTCCCTCGCCGCCTTCGTGAAGCTTTCATGGCGCGCCGCCGCCTCGAAGGCAGCGACCGAGCGAAGCGAGGGCGGGCGAACGGCCACGTGGCGAATCCTTGCGTGAGGAACGGCGGTCCATGTCGGTTCCGGCCACGCACGTATAAGTGAATTTCCCTCAATCGCGCAGTGAGCGCAGCTATTTTTCCATGCCCGCCGGGCGGCGTTAGGAGGCACCCGGGAGCACGCCGCTATGGAACTGGAAGTCACAGCCTACGACCACGTCGGGATCAGGGTCAGCGAACGCGTCCGATCGACTCGCTTCTATGCAAGCTTGGGATTCACTCCGGATCCGCGATTCGACAACGAGCGGGTTTCTGAGATGGTGACCCGGAGCGGCGTCCGCATCAACCTCATCTTCAACGGGGAAAGGATTGCGGATTCACATAACGTGCTGCTGGACGACGCGAGGAAGCTGCCCGGCTTCACGCATGCCGCATTCATCGTTGATTCGCTTCAGGCGGTCCTCGACTGGGCCGCGTTTCACGAGATCGCCATTACCGAAGGGCCTGTCGATTGGGGTCGCCGCCTCACATGCTTCGTCCGGGATCCGGACGGTAACGTCATCGAGTTCAACGAAATCCTTCTCTCCGCGGCGCCATGAGCCGCCCGACGCGAGTAGTGACCGTCATGGATCCTCTGGAAGACGATATAAGCGCAGCTGCGCTCGCCGCCTGTGACCGGGCTATCGCTCATCTGTCGGGGCTGCGCGATATGCGCGCTGCAACACCTCCAACGCTCGTAGGTCTGCTTGATCTCGAGGAAATGGGCGGCGGTGCTACGGCCGCCCTCGCGGAACTGTTCCACCGCTACGGAGGACGATTCTCCGGAAGTCCCGGCCCACGCTACTGGGGATTCGTCAACGGCGGCGTCACTCCGGCCGCGCTCGCCGGGGATTGGATTTGCTCCGCGATTGACCAGAACAGCCAGCTGAACGGGGACGGGGCGGCCGTCCACATTGAAGACGAGGCGCTACGCATGCTGCGCCAACTCCTGGGCCTTTCGGATGCGTTCACCGGCGTCTTCGTAACCGGCGGGACCATGGCAAACTATACGGCGCTCGCGACTGCCCTCCAAGGGCTAGGGCGCCGTCGCGGGGTGGATGTCAGCCAAGACGGAGTCGCGGGGCTGGGCCGGGTGCACATCGTGTCGGGAGCCTCTCACTCCAGCATCGGCAAATCGGCCGGGATGCTCGGCCTCGGGCGCGCGGCCGTCGCCACCGTCGCATCTTTGCCCGGCCGCGAGGCGGTCGATCTCAATGCTCTGGAGCAGCATCTCCGCTTGGTCCCGCCGGGCGACTGCACCATCGTCGTCGGCAACGCGGGAACGGTTCTCACCGGCGATTTTGATGATCTGGAGGGCATTGCCAGCCTTGCGCGGCAATTCGGGGCCCATTTTCATGTCGATGGCGCCTTCGGCGCATTCGCAGCCTGCTCGGCGGGCCACCAAGCACTTGTTCGGGGCATGCAGCTCGCCGACAGCGTTGCCTCGGATGCGCATAAATTTCTGAACGTGCCCTACGACAGCGGATTCGTCTTCACGAGGGCGTTGAGTGAACAGGTCGAGGCGTTCAAGAACGTCTCGACATATCAGAGCCCTCCTGCGTCCGAACCGCGCCACTACATCCACCTTTCACCACAGAACTCCCGACGTCTGCGGGCGCTACCGGCGTGGATGACGTTGAGGGCCTATGGCGCCGCCGGATACCGCGCGATCGTCTCGCGGTGCTGCCACTTTGCTGCCGAGTTGGCGCGCCATTTGCGAGAGGAGCCAGGATTCGAAGTGCTCGCGGACGTCCGGTATAACGTTGTCTGCTTTCAGGTGCTGGACGCCAAGGGGCTGGGGTCCAATGCCTTCACCCGCGAGTTTTTGAGGCATGTGACCGCCGACGGTCGCGTCTTCGTCTCCGGCGGCGAGTTCGCAGGGCAGTCTTGCGTGAGGTTGGCCATCGTCAACTGGTCCACGCAAGCAACCGACATCCAAATCGCCCTGGACACGTTTCGTGCTGCGCGTCTCCTCGCTGACGCGCCCCCCTGAGTGAAAACGTACCACGAAGCACCTGCACGGTCGGCGAAACCCCTACGGCGGGTGCGGCGGCGACCGCGTTCAAATTGTCTGCCGTACTCGCGACCATGTTGCGATCTGTGTTTTGTGGCTCGGCGCCGTACAGAAGCAGCCGTCTCGCGCGCTGGCGCCGTTTCGGACCCGACGTTGTTTGTCACCTCCCCATGCCGGCCCGAGGGAAATCCTCTGGCTAGATGGGCTGGCTCATGTCAGCTGCAGCTCGTAGACTGCGCACAGCTCGACAACGTTGCGCCATTGCATTCTCTCCGGGCATGTCCCGCATCGCGACATGCCTAGCTTGCGGAGGATGGCGATGGATGCCGCGTTCTCCTCGCGCGCAGATGCTTCGACGATAGAGGCCTTCAGGAAGCCCGCTCCCGTCCGCAAGGCCGCCGCGGCCGCCTCGGACCCATATCCAAGGCCTTGGAACGGCGCACCGATCCAGTAGCCGAGACGTGCACGCTGGGGACATACCTGTTTGAGGCCGACCCAGCCGACCAGTCGGTCGCCTAGACGCTCGATGATCGCGAAGTCGACGGCGGTTCCGTCCCTTCTAGCGGCTTGCGATTTTTCCACTCGACTCCGCGCTTCTTCGACGGACATCGGGCTGTGCCAGGAGGAGAGGCTCGCCGCCACGCGCGGGGTCATGAGCGCCGCCGTGGCTTCAGCATCGGCATTGCGGACCGGCCGAAGCAGCAGGCGGTCGGTCAGGACGACGAGCGGCGAAACGGCGGTCACCCCCGTACCATGCCTTCGTCACAGCTTGCGTCAAGCTCGGTGTGCTCCCGAAGCATCCACGCTCCGCGGGTCAGGTTCAGCGCGTTCGCGTCGACCCCATGGACGATGCCGCGCACGATCGGTCGAATGATGCGAGGCCACCCCGTAGGCGCAGCAATGCCGCATGGCACCGCCAACGCGGGCGCAGCTTGACGAAGGTGCGAATAGTACCTTAGTCCGATCACCTCCCCGCTGTGGCGCCGTTCGACAGGGAGGGCCGTCTTGATCGTCGCAACCGTTTTTCGAGCCTTCCTTATCGCGGCAGCGGCGGCCCCTGTGTCGGCCATGCTGCCCTCTTGGCCAGGAGCTCCTAGGGAGTATCAGAGCCGGTCGGCGATTGAGGCAGCGGCCGAGGCCTTTCCCGGCAGCTCGCAGATGCAGCGTCGCAGGCTCGCGGCGGCACTTGCCGCAAAGGATGCAGTCACAGCGGAGGACGCCTTGAGGCGCCTCGCCGCGATGGGTGCTGCTCTGTCCGAAAAGACACTTGCAGCGGCGGCGGATGTTTTGCCCGCGGCCACCATTCGTCCCCTTCACGACACCTTGAGGGCTGCCGCCACGCCGCTCGAGCACAGTTCCCTTTTTGCCAGCGTACCGAGCGAACACCAGATCATCGAGGGAGTGGCCTGGGATCCGAGTGAACGGCGGCTCTACGCAACGAGCGTTGCCGGACAACGGTTGCTGCGCCTTTCCCGCGATGGCTCGTCCGCGACAGTCGCCGCCGCCAACGGAGTGGCCGGGCTCTTCGGCGCGTTTCACGACCCTGTGCGCGATCAGATCTGGGTTGCCTCCTCGCCGATCGTCCTTGCCGCCACTCCGCACACAGGGTTTCGCGGGGTGGTCAGCTTCCAGAGAGGGACGCTGGTTCGGATGATCCCTCCTAAGGAGGGGACGGAGCCGGTTCTCGGCGACGTCACGGTCGCGCGCGACGGAACCGTTTACGCTAGCGACGGAATGACGGGCGCAGTCTATCAATGCAGGCCGGGCTGCGGACGCCTTGAAACGCTGCTGGCCCCAGGCACACTCTTCAGCGCACAGGGCATGGCGGTATCCCCGGACCAGAGATGGTTGTACGTCGCCGATTATCGATACGGAATTGCCGTTCTCGAGCGGACGACGGGGCGTCTTCGCCAGCTCCAAACCGCCGCGCCGATGATGCTGGACGGCATCGATGGCCTACTTTCCTGCGGACGAGACCTGATCGCGGTACAGAACGGCATATTGCCGGCACGCATCATCAGGCTTTCCATGAGCCGCTCGGGAGAGCGAGTGGAGCGCCTCACTGTCCTCGAGAGGGCGCACCGGGAATGGCGAGAGCCGGGTCTCGCCACCCTTGCAGGCCGGGCTTTGCTTTACGTCGCCGACACCCAGTGGGACCGGTTTGAAGGCGCCGTCCCGCTCGCCCCCCGAGCCACTCCGATCCGGCGGTTGCCACTGGAGTGCTCCTGAACCGGCGCGGGACTGCGCGAAGCGGCGAAGGCCATGCTCCGCAGGAAGGTCACTCCCGGACGGAGCGACCAAGCTGTGCGCCCGTGTGGAGGGAATCGGGCGCGGACTCCGGCTCGCTCACGACAATATCGGTCGATTAGCCGGCCTTGGGTGGGGGCTCGACGATCTCGTCGAAGGCCAGGCGCCACCCACGGGCAGTCCAGTACCATATTCGCGCGAAGCCGGCGTGAGTACCCTGCCATGACGCTTGCCCATAGGTGAACACGAGGTCTCCGCTGGAGGCAGAGCGCGCGCCGAGCGTCTCGAATCGGATTGCCGTAGGGCGCTCTGCAAGAGCAGCGATGCCAGCTTTTGTGCCGATCGCCGGCCCTTTTGGCGAACCCAGGATCCTCGTGGAATTCGCGAGGTAGGGCTCATAGGCGCGCCGCGTATCGGTCACCGCCGCGGCGGCGAGCTTCGCTTCGACGACCGCGACTTCCCGCCGGGCCTTCGCTGCGTTGCCTCCCCGGCGCGGCGTCATGGAGAGGAACTGAGTGGGATCCTCGGGTTTCAGATCGGTCTTCGCCTCGGTGCCGGGGCCGCCGTCGAAATAATATTTCCACCTGCCGTCCGACTGTTTCGCCCAGACGGTGAATACGAGTCCATATCCCTTTTCCCCGAAGATTACCGGGCCGGTGGTGAAGCCCAGGTCGCCTGCGCCGGAAGCGCCTGCGAATGCGGGCCACCAGTGAATGTTGCTCGGGCGGTGAGGGGCCGGACGCGCAAAGACCTTTGCCTTCGCCGATATGACGTGGAACTCCCCGGTCGTGGGATCCGGCTCGAGCGCGACAGCGTCGTCGGCGACGTTGGCGCGAAATCCCGTGCCGAGACCCTCCACCAGCGCCTGGGCAGCAAAAGCCCGCTCTGTCGCGGCAATGGCTTCGGCAGCGGATCGGCTCTGCCTGGGCGCTCCCTGCAGCTCGCTCATCGCGCCGGCCAGGCAAGCGGCAGTTCCCAGCATGACAAAGGTCAAGCAACGCAAGATGGTTCTCCCCAACTCAACGCCGTGCGTTTAGGCCTCGGCTCCCCGCCGGCCGCCACCGAGTGAGGCCAGCGCGATATAAGTACGTTTAGTACTATAATCGAAAGGTAGTAAAGAGGCTTTTTGGGCCGGGACATGAAACTGGGGGGCGCAATCCGAACGATGTGAGGGTAACCAAGGCGGGAGCGACCTGAAGGTGCGTTATTTTACGAGCGAGAGTTCGCACCCGCGCCCTTCGCCAGCTCGCTCCCGCCGGACCGGTCGGCTCGATAACGCGCGATCGGCTTGGGGCCGCTCCCGCCTTCCGGCGGTGCTGCCGGCCAGCAGAGTCGGCCTGGCGGCCTGCCTGTCAGAACTGCGGTAGCACCGAGGTCGTTGAAAAGGCTGGTGGAGCTGAGGGGAATCGAACCCCTGACCTCTGCAGTGCGATTGCAGCGCTCTCCCATCTGAGCTACAGCCCCGCGCCCTGAGAAGGCCGCCCCATGGGAAGGGCGGCGGCCCGAGAAGGCGCCCAGATAGCGGCCCCGCCCTCCTTTCGCAATGCGGCATTTTTGGCGGTTCGCGCGTGACGCCGGTTCGTTTGGGCGGATGCTCCGAACGCCCCGGCTCCCGTCCCGGAACGGACCCGTCCCGACCCTCGTTCCCCCTTTGCCCGCGACGCGCGGATGGGCTGCGCCGGTAGCCGCGGGCAGGCATCAGAGGAGACGACGATGGGTTATCCGGGCGACGACCGCGATGGCGGTGGCGATCGATGGCAGGGCCGCGACCAGCATCGTGAGCAGAATCGGGACCGCGGCCGCGAGCATGGGCGCGGCGGCTATGGCGGCGAGGGCGGCGGCTATCGCGGCGGCGACGACGACCGGGGCTTCTTCGATCGCGCGGGCGACGAAGTCCGCTCCTGGTTCGGCGACGACGACGCCCAGCGGCGGCGCGAGATGGACCAGCGGCGGTGGGAGCATGAGCAGAGCATGACCGGCCGCCGCGACAATGATTACGGCCGCGGCGGCGGAGCGGGCAGCTTCGGCGGCGGCTGGGGCAACCAGCGCGGCGAGAGCTGGAACCGCGAGCGGCCCGGCGAGCGCGGCTGGTACGGCGACCGCGAGGATCGCTCCGGCAGTGGCGGCGGGCGCCATTACGGCCCCGGCGAGCGCGAGGGCTGGTTCAGCGATTCGCGCGGCGGCGAGCGCGGTGCGCGCTATGGCGGCTCGGGCGGCGGCGCCGCCGACCACGGATCGGGCTATGGCGGCGACTCTGCCGCGTCCCGTTATGCGGCGGGCAGTTCGCCGCGGCACGAGCGCGGCGCCCAGGACTCGTCCGGCCGCGATCATGGCGGTCTCCACGACCCGCATTATTCCGAGTGGCGGCAGCGCCAGATCGAGGATCTCGATCGCGACTACGAGGATTATCGCCGCGAGCATCAGTCGAAGTTCGAGAGCGAGTTCGGATCGTGGCGCTCGAAGCGACAGGGGCAGCGCCAGGCGCTGAACAAGGTGACCGAGCATATGGAGGTGGTCGGTTCCGACGGCAGCCATGTCGGCACCGTCGACAAGGTGCGCGGCGACCGCATCATCCTCACCCGCGCCGATCCCTCGGCCGGCGGCATCCACCATTCGGTGCCTTGCTCCTGGGTGGACAGCGTCGAGGACAAGGTGACGCTCAACCGGAGCGCCGACGACGCGCGCTCGGCCTGGCGGAGCGAGGAGCGCAGCCAGGCGCTATTCGGCGAGGATGAGGGCCGCGGCGGCCGCGCGGGCGGCGAGGGCCCGCGCAACCTCAACCGCAGCTTCTCGGGCACCTACGAGGAGCGCGACGGCGGCGGGAACGACGACGGCAACCGCTGAGCGAGTCAGCGAGCGGGGACGGTCAGAGAGACTGTCCCCGTCGAGTCTGACCGGGGACAGTCCATGTGACTGTCCCCGCCTGCCGCGAGAACCAGCTTCTTTGACATTCGAGGTCCCGGCGGCGATGGGTCGGGGCTCGGCCCCCGCGACGCGCCGGGGCAGGGGAGGGACGTCATGACCAACCGCGCCTGGCACCTGAAGTCGCGGCCGCAGGGCCTGCCGACGATCGACAATTTCGAGCTGAAGCCCCTTGAGGAGCGCCCGCTGGCCGAGGGCGAGGTGCGGGTGCGCAATGCCTGGCTGTCGGTCGACCCCTATATGCGCGGCCGGATGAACGACGTGAAATCCTACGTCCCGCCCTTCGAGGTCGGCGCGCCGATGGAAGGCGGTGCGGTCGGCAAGGTTGTCGAGAGCCGCTCGCCCCATTTCCAGAAGGGCGAGACGGTCTTCCACATGATGGGCTGGCGCGAGGAGGCGGTGGCGCCGGCGGAGAAGTTCAACAAGGTGCCGCCGCTTCCCGTTCCCGATCAGGAATGGCTCGGCAATCTCGGCCTCACCGGGGCCACCGCCTATTTCGGCCTTCTGCGCGTCGCGGAAGCGAAGCCCGGCGACGTGGTGTTCGTCTCGGCGGCGGCGGGGGCGGTGGGCTCCGCGGTGGTCCAGATCGCCAAGGCGAAGGGCATGACCGCGATCGGCTCGGCCGGCGGCGCGGAGAAGGTCGCCTGGGTGCGCGAGCTCGGCGCCGACGCAGCGGTCGACTACAAGGCGGCCCCGATCGTCCAGGGCCTGATGGCGGCGGCGCCAAAGGGGATCGACGTCTATTTCGACAATGTCGGCGGGGAGCATCTCGACGCCGCCTTCGCCGCGGCCCGCAACAATGCGCGTTTCGCGATCTGCGGAATGATCGAATCCTACAATACAGGCTCCGGCCACGCCTTCCGCTACATCATGCGGGTGATCGCCGCGCGGATCGCGATCAAGGGCTTCATCTACACCGATTATCTCGGCGAGATGGGCGAATTCTACCGCGACATGGGCGGCTGGATCGCGAGCGGCGCGGTGAAGAGCCGGGAGACGGTGCGCGACGGTATCGAGGCGGCGCCGGACGCTTTCCTCGACCTCTTCCGCGGCGGCAATACCGGCAAGATGCTGGTCCGCCTCTGAGCTTTTGCCTCAGTCCCTGCCGAGGATGTGCCTGACGATCTTCGGCGCGACCTTGGCGGCGGCGATCAGGTTCACCGTGACTCCGACGTCGCAGAGGCGGGTGCAGCGATCGGCGGCAAGGGCGTCGGTGCCCCTGCCCGGCTCGTTCACGTGCCGAACGATCTCGCCCGGCTCGCGCTCGAATTCCATCCGCTGGCCGCCCCCGCCGAAGCGATGGCCGCACACCACGATCTCGTCGAGCCGTCCTGTGCAGGCGCGCGGATCCGGCTTCCCTTGCATCGCGCCGTCGACCCGCGCCGCCTCCTCGGCGGTGAGCGGGATCGGCGCCTGCGCCCCCACCGGCGCGGTAGCAAAGGCGAGCGGCAGGAGGGCGGGCGTCAATCTCGACTTCGCCACCTCTCTCCCCTATCGCCGCGCGCGCAACCAGTTGAGGATGACAGATATCATGGTGAGCGCAA
>Ga0070692_10000074_pt1 | contig 20408 bp, 15 predicted proteins | sample KBSK1102metaG_FD_64675 | JGI IMG/M metagenome (GOLD analysis project Ga0070692, IMG submission 64675) | Corn, switchgrass and miscanthus rhizosphere microbial communities from Kellogg Biological Station, Michigan, USA - KBS K1-10-2 metaG | ecosystem: Host-associated > Plants > Roots >...
CGTGCCGCGCGTCGCCGGGTAACCGAACGTCGCGTTGGGACCCCAGTCCACGTTCTGGGGAAGGAGCGCCGTCTCCAGCGCCTTCTTCCAGTCGACGACGCTCACGCGCTCTGCGATCCAGTAGAAGCCCATTTTCGACAGGGGCATCGACCAGACCTTCTCGTTGTACGGGATCATGAAGTGCCGCGCGACGCCCGCGCCGAATTTCGCGAACACCCACTCCTCGAAGTTGCGGAAGGCCTGGTCCCGGTCGATCGTCTGCGACTGGACGAGCCCGATCAGGCACTCGAGCATCGCCTGCTCCGGCAGGGAGGAGAGGTGGTTCTGAAATGGATACCGCACGTACCGGTCCTCGAACTTGATCCAGCTCTCCCGGTCGATGCGGCGGACTCCGTCCTTCCCGAGCATCTTTTCCAGGAACTCGTTGAAGTACGCGTGCCCCGAAAAGATGATGTGGCCCGAGACGTCCCACGTGTAGCCCTTCGGATCCTCGAAGCTCGAGGAGAGACCGCCGATGTGGCCGGCTCTCTCGAAGATCTCGAAGTCGTCGACTCCGCGCTCCCGGAGGCGATACGCGGCGCCGAGGCCGGTCGGCCCCCCTCCGAGGATCGCGATGCGCGCCACCCGGACCTTCCTAGCGGGCGCCGACCAGGCGGCGCATCGAGTCGGCGCGCCGGATCTCGGCGCGGAGATCGAAGAGATAGCGCAGGACCCGCGAGATCGTCCCGAGCATCTTCCAAGGCCGGTGGATGCTCTGCCCCGCCTCGCGGGGGAAGTGGCGGACCACGACCTCCGCGACCTTCCATCCCGCGATCCGGCATCGCGCGAAGATCTCGTCTCCGACGAAGTTGATCCGGTGGCGGATCTCGATGCGGCGGGCCACGTCCCGGCGGAAGGCCCGGCATCCGCCGTTGATGTCGTGCAGCGGGGATCCCAGGATCCAGCCGGAGAGCGTGTTCAGCCCCTTGGAGAGCACGAGCCGCGGCCACGGATCGTTCCTCTTCTTCTTCCAACCGAAGACGACGTCGGCGCCCTTCGCGATCGCGTCCAGGAAGAGCGGCGCGTCGGCCATCGTGTGCTGGCCGTCGCCGTCCACGACCATGACGACCTCACCCGGCGTGTTTCGCAACGCGGTCTCCGTCGCGACGGCGTAGCCCTTGTTTCCGTCGTGGTGCACCACCAGGACGCGCCGGTCCGCGGCCGCGAGCCCGTCGGCGATCGCGCCGGTGCGGTCACGGCTGCCGTCGTTCACGACGAGCACGCGCCAGTCGAGCCCGTCGATCGCCGAGAGGGCGGTGACCGCCTCCGCCACGGTCTTCTCGATCGCCCCCTCCTCGTTGTACGCGAGAAAGGCGACCCCGAGTCGCGGCTCCTTCTCAGCGGACATAGATGATCCAGCCCGCCGCCGCCACCCATCCGAGCACGATCAGCAGGATCCAGGGATCGTCGATCAGGAGGGCGCGCGTCGGGTTGCCGCCTCCGCCGCGCCGGTAGACGAGACGCACGTACCGCGCGACTCCCAGGACGACGAAGGGCACGGTGACGGCGAGCGACTGCCCGTGCATCGAGATCGTCGACGGCACGACCGAGTAGGCGGAGTAAGCCGCCACGGTCGCGAGCGCCGTGACGACGAAGAGGAAGTCGAGCCCTTCGTGCCGGTACGCGGCCAGAGCCGGGCGGTGCTCGGAAGAAGAGACGTGGCCGGCGTTCTGGAGCTCCCACTGCCTCTTGCCGATGACCAGGAAGAGCGCCAGCAGGTAGGCGCAGCCCGTCAGAAAGCTCGACGGAACGAGCCCCGCGAGGGCCGCGCCGGCGAGAGCGCGCAGCGGCAGCCCCGCCGCGACGATCAGGGCCTCCAGGAACGGGATCCGTTTCAACCAGAGGGAGTAGGCGAGCATCAGCGCCGCGTAGAGCGCAGACCAGCGGCCGAACCTCGGCGAGAGTACGAAGGCTGCGGCGAGACCCGCGACGCCGAGCGCGACCGCGGCCGTAATCGCGGTCGTCACGCCGAGCTCGCCGGCCGCGAGAGGCCGACGCCGCTTCACGGGATGCGCGCGATCCCGTTCGCGGTCCATCACGTCGTTGACGAGGTAGATCGCGCTGGTGATCGCGCAGAAGACCGCGAACCCGAGCGCCGCGAGCTTCCACCCGCGCGCCGTCGCCAGTGCACCTCCGAAGAGGAACGGCAGCGGAAGGACGAGATTCTTGACCCACTGCGCGGGCCGGGCCGAGACGAAGAGACCGGAAAGGCCGCGGGCGGAAGGAAGAGAGACCGCAGCCATGCGCGCCCCCGGACTGGTTACGGCCATCGACCCATTGTAAGGGAGAAGATGCCGGATCTTCCGCGCCGTCCGGCGGTTACAATCGCGAAGGCTCCTGGGAGGTGTGTCATCCCCGTGCCGGTGGCCGGTACCCTCATCGAAGGCAAGTACGAGATCCTCGAGAAGATCAAGGAAGGCGGCATGGGGACCATCTACAAGGTCCGCCATCGCCTCCTGGACGAGGTTCGCGTCGTCAAGGTCATGCGCCCGCAGATCGGCGCCGACGAGGAGCTGAAGAGCCGGTTCACGCAGGAAGCGAAGACCGCGACTCGTCTCAAGCACCCCAACATCGGCGCCATCCTCGACTTTGCGCTGGACTCCGACGGCATGGCCTACATCGTCATGGAGTTCATCGACGGCGTGAACCTGTCCGAGCTGCTGCGGGCGTCGGGCCCTCCCGGAGTTCCGATGACCCTGGAGCTCGGGCACCAGGCGCTTCTCGCGCTCGGCTTCCTCCATCGGAAGAACGTGGTTCACCGGGACGTCGCGCCGGACAACCTCATGCTCACCTACGACGAGGACGACCGGCCCCAGCTGAAACTGATCGACCTCGGGATCGCGAAGCCGCTCGACAACACGATCAACCTCACGTCGACCGGCGTCTTCCTCGGAAAGTTGAAGTACTCCTCCCCCGAGCAGCTCGGCGGCCTCGCCGCGGGCGAGGCCCTCGACGGCCGCAGCGACGTCTACTCGCTGGGCGTCGTCCTCTACGAGCTCCTGACCGGGAAGCTCCCCTTCCCGGGCGAATCGCCCCGGGAGCTCCTCGCGGCGCACCTTTTCAAGGAGCCCATCCCCTTCTCCGTGACGGATCCGACCAATCGGGTCCCGGAGCCGGTTCGCGCGCTGGTTTTGAAAGCCATGGAAAAGGAGCGCGGCCGCCGCTTTTCCGGAGCCGAGGAGTTCGACCAGGAGATCCGATCGCTGCAGCAGAACCTCGCTCCCTTCTACGACCCGGACGCCACGCACCGCCTTCTGGCCAGGGTGCGGGAGTCCCGGGACGTGCCGAAGGACAACGTGACCCCGAGCGCGCAGGATCGCCTGGACCGTCACTTCCAGGCGCAGGGAACCCCGACGCCGCCCTCGCGCATGGACCGCCCGACCCCGCTCGGCACGGCCGAGTGGGAAGAGACGGTCGCTTCCCCGCTCGGCGAGACAATGCCGCGGAGACGCCCCTTTCCGGTCGCCGCCGTCGTCCTCGCGGGCGCCGTCGCGGTCATCGCGGGACTCCTGGCGTTCACCAGCGGCAAGGCGGCGCGGCGCCCGGTCGCCGAGCGCCCGGCGGAGCAGGCGATTCCGACTCCACCCGCCGTCGCGGCCGTTCTGCCGACAGCCCTGCCCGACAACCCGGTCGAAGCGGCTCCGACGGAGGCTCCGAGGGATCAGCCAACCGAACCGCCCCCGGCGCCGACCGCGGCGGTCGCGCCGGAGGACGGAGAGAACGTCCGACTCGCCGCGGAGGAGGCCCGGTCCCGATCCCACGCGGCGCGCGGGGCGGCGGAGCGTGCCCGCGCCCCCGAGAAGGCCGGCGCGCTCTACGAGTCCGCGCGGCGGAAAGAAAGGGACGCGCAGAAGCTCTCCGCCGAAAAGCGCTACGACGCTGCCGCCGCCTCCTTCGACAACGCCGCCGCGCTCTTCCGGCAGGCCGAGAGCTGGTCCCGCACGGCGCCGGCGCGTCCGGCCGAACGTGTCGCCGCCGCTCCGCCCGTCCGCGAGGCCGAGCCAGTCCGCGAGACCGCCCGTGAGCCGGTCCGCGAGGCGACCTCTCCCCCGCCGCCGCGCCCGGCGAGCGCCGCCCCGACCGCGGTTGCCGAGGAGGCGAAGCCGGCGGTCGCGCGGCCCGTCGAGCCGCCGCCGCGGCTTCGCTCCGAGGAGGAACGCGTCCGGGAAGCCGTGGCGTCCTACGTCCAGGCGCAGAACTCCCTGGACGTCGGCCTCTATGCGCGGGTCTATCCCTCGCTGGTGGGTGAGCGCCGCCGCCTGGTCGAAGAGGCGTTCAGCAACCTGAAGTCGCAAACGCTGGAGCTCGAGATCGGGAAGGTAAGCGTCGAAGGCTCGCACGCGACGGTCTCGGGGTACGAGCGCCGGCTGGCCGTTCCGAAGATCGGCGGCGAGCAGCGGGACGCGCGCGAGCGGACCATCCGGCTGGAGAAGCGCGGCGAGGCGTGGGTGATTACGGAGCTACGCTAGCCGTTAAACGTTAAACGAACTCGCTCGGACCTTCTTTACGTTTCACGTTTTACGTTTTCCGTTTACCTCTAGAAGCTGTAGTCCACCGCAACGAGCGGCGAGAAATCGTCCTGGAGCCCCTTCTTGTTCAACCGGAAGAGGCCGTTGACCGTCAGGAGGAAATTTCCAAACGGGTTGATCTTGACCCCGATCGACCCGAGGAGCGAGTTGGAGTCGCCCTGCTCGGCGATCAGGCGCGGGAACGTCGCCGTGACGATCGTCGGCGGCGCATTGATGTCCGTGTTGGTGTTCGCCTGGAACGTCGTGTTGACGACGCGCACGGTCCGCGAACTCAGGAAGTCCCGTCCGAGAAGGTCCGCCGCAATGGTCATCCGGGGGCTGACCGCCCAGTCGAACCCGGCCGTATAGGAGACCTCGTCGGGTACTTGCCCCGAGCCTCCCGTGCCCGACGACCACGTATACCCGGCGTTGACGTGCGGCGAGAAAGTGCCCAGGTGGAGTGATGCAATGACGAACGTCTTCGCCTGGGTCGCGCCGGTCCCCAGCAGATCCCGCTCTTCTCCCGTCGGTAGCCGTAGGTCCTCGGCGACGGAGAGCGCCCCCCGATCACCCCGAAGCAACCGGAACTTCCCGCGGAGCAGGACGTCCCCGACCCCTCTCGCGCTCCCGCCTTGGCGGAAGGTTTCCGTCGAGCCGCCGTTCAGGAACCGGTGAATGTCCGGAGCCACCGTTCCGGTCGCGAGGCGTTGGATAGACGCATCGGTCTGCGCCTCCAGGTCGACCGAAACCAGGGGCACGGCGAGGCCGATATCGAGGCGGTCCGAGACGCCGTAACTCACCACGAGCGCGGTGATATCAGTCTCGATCTTCACGAACAGGGCCGCCGTGATCACGTCCCCTTCCACGAAGGGCTCGAGGTTGTTCATGTCGTTGTTGACGTCCTGGTGCGTGAAGACGAGCCGGACATCTCCGTCGCGGAGCACAAGATCGTCGATACGATCGAACGTGTAGTGGCTGTAATTGATCCCGATGTTGAACTTGCCCTTTCCGATCGTGTCGGCGCGCTCGGCATACACGGGACCGAAGCTGTCGGACGTGCGCGTGAAGACGCCGAGCGCCGGATCGAATCGGTACGTGAAACCGCCCGCGGAAGAAGCGATCGGAAAAGAAGAGAGCTGATTCGCCACGGCCGCGCTGAACTGGCCGAGCGCGAGGAACTGAGGAGAGTCCTGCCCGATGAAGTGCGCGACGTGGCTGGGGCCACTCGCCGGGGGCGCAAGAGTGATCCCTTCCCGCAGGAACTGCGTCAGGAGATCACGCAGGTTGAACGCCTGCGCGTGCAGTCGTGGTGCGCCGAGACAGGCCAGGGCCAGAGAGAGACCGAGGGATCGCCGGAACCGCATGACTTCCTCCTCCGAGTGATCGGATTCTAACGGCGTCCGCGCCCTTTCCGGCGACCGGGCCGGGCCGGTGCGGACTCGACCGACAGGCCGTCCTCCTCCTGCAGGTCGCGGTTGATCGCGAACGCCGCCTTCGCGCCCTCGGCCGCCGCGACGATCGCGAGCTGGACGTCGCGCGACGCGTCGCCGGCGACGAAGAGGCCGGGCACGCCGGTCCGCTCCAGCCGGTCCGTACGAACCGCTCCCTTGCGGGTGAAGCGACACCCCAGCTTCCGCGGAAGGTTCGAGCAGGGGTCCTGCCCCGTCGAGAAGAAGAGGGCGCGTCGGGCGAGACGCGTCCCGTCCGCAAAGACGACCTCCAGGCCGGCACGGCGCGGCTCGAGCCGAACCACCCGGCTCTCGAAGATGCGGATTCCATGGTGTTCCAGCTTTTCGCGCTCCGCCGCGAAGAGGCCCGCCCGGCCGTCGCAGACGAGCGCCACCCGCCGGCTCCACGTGAGGAGCGCGAGCGAGAGCCCCATCCCGGAACGCCCCCGGCCATACACGGCGAGCGGGCGGTTCGCGACTTCCCAACCGTCGCAGTACGGACAGTGGAAGACGGCCCGGCCGTAGAGGCCGGGAAGGCCCTCGATCGGAGGGAGGCGGTCCGCGACGCCGGTCGCGATCAGCAGCGAGCGCCCCGTCAGCCGCCGGCCGCTCGCGAGGTCGACTTCGAAGCCGTTGCGGATGCGCCGCGCATCGATCGCCTCCTCGCGGACGAGCACCGTCCCATAGCGGGCGAGCTGCCGGCGCCCGATCCGCACGAGCTCGGCCGGATCGATTCCGTCCCGCGTCAGGAATCCGTGAAGGGCGCGCGACGCCGCGTTCCGTCGCCGGCCGGTGTCGCAGAGGATCACCCGCCGGCGGCACCGGCCGAGAATGAGCGCCGCGGAGAGGCCCGCCGGCCCGCCGCCCAGGATGATCGCGTCCCAGCGAGCCGTCCGGCTCACCGGGGAGTCGGCGTCGGGGTGGGGGTCGTCTGCGAGGACGAGAAGTAGCGGTCGAAAACGCGCCCGGATGGGGTACGTGTCGGTGTCGAAGCGGGAGGCGCCGGAGACGCCGGAGCCGGCCTCGGGGTCGGGGCCGCGACGGGGACCGCCCGCGGAGGCGCAGGCTCGGCCGAGGGCGATCCCGCGATTCCCTCGAGCACCGCGGCGATCGAGTCCGGTCCTCCGACGAAGAGAAGCGCGCCGCCGCTCGTCCCCTTCAGCCGGTCGCCGACGGAGGATCCGGGCGGCAGCAGGATCGCCCGGGCCGTCCTCCTCCTCTCCGCGAGGAACGCTTCTTCGGCCCGCCCCGCATCTCCCGGCAGCAGCACGACGAGCTCGGCGGCCGGGGCGCTCCCGAACGGCGAATCGACGAGCATCTCCAGGCCGCCTTTCACCCGGACGCGCTCGGACTCGGCGACGAGGAGCGCCGTGTGCGGGGCCGGAACCTTGGAGCGGGCGCGGTCGATCGCGACCAGATCCGCGCCGGGAGGGACGATCACGAGGACTTGCGCGGCCGGCGCGGACGCGGCAACGGCGCCGAAGAAGACGAGCGCGGGAACGAGTGACCTCTTTCCCCGACCGCCGGCTTCGCACGCCATTCCGGGGCGCAAGACTAACAGCACCCGTTTTGTTGACCGCCTCCGGAAAACCGCAATAGAGTCGGGTTCACCTTTGGCTCCCAAAAATCCAGACGGACCCGCGTCTCGGCCCGGTTGGTTCGACGCCCACCGGCCACTCCCCTTGCTCGGCGGCGCCGGACTCCTCCTCCTGCTGGTCGCCTGCACATCCCGGGTAGCCCCGGCCCCGGCTCCGGCCGCCCCGGCGGCGCCGGCCGTGTCGGCTCCGATTACCCGGGACTGGTCCGACGACGTCCTCTATTTCGTGCTCGTCGACCGGTTTGCCGACGGCGACCCGGGCAACGACGCGAAAGTGGACCGCGCCGCGAAAGGCACGTTCCACGGCGGAGACCTGAAGGGCCTGACCGAGCACCTGGACGAGATCGCCGACCTCGGCGTCACCGCGATCTGGATCAACCCCCTGGTCAAGAACATCGACGGCTTCGTGACCGGCGCGGGGTTCCCGGACTGGGGGTACCACGGATACTGGGCCGACGACTTCACGCGGCTCGACGAACGCTTCGGCACCGAGGCGGACTTCAAGGCATTCGTGGACGCCTGCCACGCCCGGGGAATCCGGGTGCTCCTCGACGTGGTCTACAACCACGCCGGCTATAACAGCCACTACCTCACGGACCCGCGGACGAAGGACTGGCTCCGCTCCGAGGAATCGGGAACGTGCGGCACCGACGACCTCACCTCGTGCGTGTCGGGTCTGCCGGACTTCAAGACCGAGCGGGCCGACGTCGACGACTTCCTCCTGGCGGCGCAGCTCGGCTGGGCGAAGCGGTCCGGAATCGACGGCTTCCGCCTCGACACCGTCAAGCACGTGGACCACGCTTTCTGGAAGGAGCACCGCCGGCGGAGCCGGGAGATGCTCGGGAAGGGATTCTTCCTTCTGGGCGAAGTCTGGGGCGGCGACTCCCAGGTCCTCGACCCGTGGTTCGAGGGGGACGAGATCGACGCCGGCTTCGACTTCGGTTTTCAGGGCAGCGTCGTCGGATTCCTGCTCGGCCGCGGCCGCACCGTGGCCTTCGACCGGTATCTGTCCTCCCGCCAGAAGATCCGTCCGGGCTACCGGGTCTCGCACTTCCTGTCGTCGCACGACGTCCCGGGCGCGCTCTCGCTCTTGAACGGCGACGTCACCCGGTTCCGCCTCGCAGCAGTTCTCCAGTTCTCGTCGGCCGGGATTCCCATGATTTATTACGGCGAAGAGGTGGCCCGGCGGGGCGGGGACTGGCCCGACAACCGCAGTGACATGCCCTGGGGATCGCGCCGGATTCTGCCGGGCGCGGGCCAGCCCCGCGACGAGACCCTGCGAAACGACTACAAGAGGTTGATCGCGATTCGACGCTCGCACCCGGCGCTTTCCCGGGGGGCGCACACCGCGCTTTCGACCGAGGGGGATCTCTACGTTTTCCTCCAGAGAGATCCAGCCTCGCGGGACTCGGTCGTGGTCGCGGTCAACCGCGGCAGCGCCCCGGCGACCGCGCGGTTTTCTCCGCCGGAGGAGTGGTCGAATGCCGTGCCGGAGGATTTGTGGGCGGGCGGAGCGGTCAACGTGTCTGCCGGGTCGGTGGGAGTAGAGGTGCCGGCCACCGCGGCCCGGATCGTCGCGCTCCGCCGCCCCGGAGATCCGAAACCCGCGGCGCGGTAATGCGTTTGGATCAGTGACGTCCGTCCGGCCCGGATAGCCTGTCGTCGCCGCCGAAAGGCGGAAGGGAGAAGCGTGTGGCGGAAGTGACCCTCGATCACGTGGCCAAGCGATTCGGGAACGTTTCCGTGATCGAGGACCTGAACCTGGACATCGGCGACCACGAGTTCATGGTTCTCGTCGGACCGTCCGGCTGCGGTAAGTCCACGGCCCTCCGGATGATCGCGGGACTCGAGGAGATCAGCGCCGGCGAGATCCGCATCGGCGACCGCGTCGTCAACGACCTGCCGCCCAAGAACCGCGACATCGCGATGGTTTTCCAGAACTACGCGCTCTATCCCCACATGACGATCCGCGAAAACCTCGAATTCGGCCTGAAGGTCCGGAAGACCCCGCCCGAAGAGGTCGAGAAGCTCGTCGCCGAGGCCGCTCAGATCCTGGAAATCTCGAACCTCCTCGACCGCAAGCCGAAGCAGCTCTCGGGCGGGCAGCGGCAGCGCGTGGCCCTGGGTCGGGCGATCGTCCGCAAGCCCGCCGTCTTTCTGTTCGACGAGCCCCTCTCGAACCTGGACGCGAAGCTGCGGGTCCTGATGCGGGCCGAGATCAAGAAGCTGCAGCAGCGTCTGAAGACCACGACCGTCTACGTCACCCACGACCAGATCGAGGCCATGACGATGGGTCAGAGGATCGCCGTGATGAAGGACGGAAAGATCCAGCAGGTCGGAACCCCCCTCGAAATCTACGGGCACCCCGAGAATCTCTTCGTGGCGAACTTCATCGGCACCCCCCCGATGAATTTCCTCGCGGCGACGGTGGGGGACGGCGGAAAGACGCTCGCCGGTCCGGGGTTCTCGCTCCCGGTCCCCTCGAACCTGCAGGGCCCCACCACCGGAAAGGACGGGCTGAAGGTCATGGTCGGCGTCCGGCCCGAGCACGTTCTCCACCCGTCTGCCACCCCTCGCGGCGAGACCGCGCGGCTCTCGGGCATCGTCGAGGTGGTCGAGCCGCTCGGAGACCAGGCGATCGTTCACCTCCGGGTGGGCAACGACATTCTCGTGTACCCGGTCGATCCCCACGACATGCCCGAGATGGGAGACAAAGCCGACGTCGTCCTGGAACTCGAACACCTCCACCTCTTCGACGCCGTCACCGAACGCCGCCTGGCGGCTTAACCGGACCGTTCACAGGGAGGACCCATGAGAACCGCCCGCACCCTCCGGATCGTCGCGCTCCTCCTCCTCTGCGGGGGACCGCTTTTCGCCGCCGAGATCGTGGTCTGGCACGCCTACCGCGCCGAAGAAAAAGCTGCCCTGGAGAAGGTGGCTGCCGCCTTCAACGCGAGCCCGGCCGCGAAGGGCAACAAGGTGACGACGCTCGCGGTGCCGTACGACGCCTTTGCCGACAAGATCTCCGCGGCGGTCCCGCGCGGCAAGGGCCCGGACATCTTCATCTACGCGCAGGACCGCCTGGGCGGCTGGATCGAGGCGGGCAACACGGTCGAGCCGATCGACTTCTTCCTGGACAAGGAGACGCGCGCCCGCTACATCCCGACGACCCTGGAGGCGATGACCTACCGCGGCACGACCTACGGACTGCCGCTCAACTTCAAGGTCATCACCATGATCTACAACAAGAAGCTGGTCACGACTCCTCCGAAAACGTCGACCGAGCTCGTCGCGACCGCGAAGAAGCTCACCAACAAGGCGGCCGGGAAGTTCGGGCTCGCCTACTCCTTCGCCGACTTCTACTACCACGCTGCCCTTCTGAACGGGTTCGGCGGACGCGTCTTCGATCCGGGCGTCAAACCGGTCTTGAACAACCCGCAGAACGTCCAGTCTCTCGAGTACATGCTGAAGTGGTTCAAGAAGGACCAGATCATGCCGGCGGAGCCCTCGACCGCGCTGATCACATCTCTCTTCAACGGAGGCAAGGCGGCGATCGTGTTCTCCGGACCCTGGTTCCTGGGGGAGATCGCGAAGGGCGTGGACTACGCCCTCGCTCCCCTCCCGACGATCGTCGAGGCCGGCGGGAAGCCCATGCGCCCGTGGATCACGGTCGAGGGCGTCTACGTCGCGGCGCCGTCCAAGAACAAGGACGCGGCGTACGAATTCGCGAAGTACCTGACCGACGTGGCCGCCGGCAAGGTCCTGGCGCTCGAGGGGCGGCAGACCCCGGCGAACAAGACGGTCTACTCGGATCCGAAGGTGTCCGGTGACCCCGTGCTCGCGGCTTTCCGCAAGCAGGTCGAGGTCGCAGTCCCGATGCCGAACGTACCGGAAATGACGATGGTGTGGTCGCCCGCGACCACCGCGATGAACACCATCACCAAGGGGGCTGCGACTCCGAAGGCCGCAATGGACGCTGCGCAGAAAGAGGTCGAGCAGCGGATCGCGGAGCTTCGCAAGAAGTGAAGTCGGCTCCCTCCCACCGTCTCCGGTTCGGGATCGGGCTCGCGCTCGCGCTCGCGCTCGGCATCGGGCTCGACGTCCTCCTCCTGGCCGGAGCGCGGGCGGCCGACGCGCGGGTTCGCGCCGAGCGACAGGCGATCGTGACGCTGAATGCGCTGACCGACGTCGTCGTGGGGGCCGGCATCTCGGGCGATCCGGTCCGCACCGCCGTCGCCGCCTGGTCGAAATCGCACCCCTCCCTCGCCGCGATCCGCGTGATCGCGTTCGACGGCATCTCGCTGGAGGCGTCGACGGACCCCAAGGACTCCGGGGACCGCGCCGCCCCCCGGCGCCTGTCGCGCGAGGAGAAGGACGCTTACGACCGCGGACAGCGGCTGCGCGCCTCGGTCGAGACGAACCGCCAGGAGGGAGCCGCTCGCAAGGAGGAGATCGAGGTCGCGGCCGCCGACGGGGGGGCCCTCGACCTGGCCGCTCCCCTCGAGAAGGACGGCGAAGTCGCCGGGATGCTGGAAATCCGAACCGCCACGCCGCCGCCGCCGGCGCCCATCCCGGTCTCGACCGCGCTTCTCTACTTCTTCGCTCCGCTCGCCGTCTACGCGGCGGCAGCACTGCTCCTGGGCGAGCGACGGGCTCCGCTGGCGGTTGCGGCGTCGCTCCTTCTCGCCCTCGTTCTCTTCCTCTTCGCGCGCCAGACCCTCCGCATCCTGGACGCCGACCGGGTCGAAACGGATCGCCAGGTCGCCGCGCGGGTCGGCCAGGAGACGGGTCTGGCCGGCGGCCTCGTCGCCCCGGGCGCCGCCGCGGTCGATCCGGCGAAATGGGACACCGACGTGTTCCGCCACCCGCGCCCCGGCGCGGCAGCGACGCCGCCCGGCGGAGCCGAGCGGCGCGGCCGCAACGTGTTCTTCGGCGTGGCGATCGGGGCGTTCGCGCTGCTCGCTTTCTTCGGGCTCGGCCTCGCCGCCCGCCTCGGCGCGACGCTCTCGCGCCACCGGGTCGCGTACCTCTACATCGTGCCGGCGATGTTGGCGATGATCGTCCTCGTCTTCTTCCCGTTCCTGTACGGCGTCGCGATCTCCTTCACTCAGCAGACGATCTACAACACCGGGCAGCCGCTCTCCCACCTCTGGGTCGGGCTCCAGAACTACGGGCACATCCTGGGAGACTTCGCGGTCGCGAAGCGCGCGCCGGATGGCTCTCTCGCGTTCAACTACCTCAACTTCTACTGGACCCTCCTCTTCACGATCGTCTGGACCGTCAGCAACGTGACGATCGGAGTGACGGTCGGGCTCCTGCTGGCTCTCATCCTGAACACCGCGGGGCTCAAGCTCCGTCCGATCTACCGCGTGCTCCTGATCCTGCCGTGGGCGATGCCGAACTACATCACCGCCCTCATCTGGAAGGGCATGTTTCACCGGCAGTTCGGAGTCATCAACCAGGTGATCCAGATCTTCGGCGGCCAGCCGATCTCCTGGTTCGACAAACCCTTCACGTCGTTCCTCACGGCGCTCTCGACGAACGGGTGGTTGTCGTTCCCCTTCATGATGGTGATCTCGCTGGGCGCGCTGCAGTCGATTCCGGGCGAGATCTACGAGGCCGCGCGGGTGGAGGGGGCGTCGCGCTGGCAGCAGTTCCGGGCGATCACGCTCCCTTCGCTCAAACCGTCGCTCATCCCCGCGATCATCATCTCGGTGGTGTGGACGTTCAACATGTTCAACATCATCTTCCTCGTGACGGGGGGCGAGCCCGGGGGCTCGACCGAGATCCTCATCACCCAGGCGTACAAGTTCGCGTTCGAGCGCTACCGCTACGGCTACGCCGCGGCGTACTCGGTGATCATCTTCCTCATCCTGCTCGCGTACGGGACTGTGCAGAACCGCGTCACCCGCGCGACCGAAGGACTCTGATGAGCCGCCGCAACAAGGAAGAGCTTCCCCACTCGCTCCTCCACGCGATCCTCCTGGTCGCGACGCTCGTCACCGTGTACCCGATTCTCTGGGTCCTGACGATCGCGCTTTCCGGCAAGCAGAGCCTGGCGATCGCCGACCTCCCGGCGACGCCGGCGGTGTCCGACCGGCTCCGGGCCGTGATCCCCTGGCCCGAGAGCATCTCTCTCGCGAACTTCCGCTCCCTCTTCACCGATCAGCCGTTCACCCGGTGGCTCATCAACAGCGCGATCGTCGCCGCCGCGACGACCTTGCTCGGGATCTTCCTCGCCGCGACCGCGGGCTACGCGTTCTCGAGGTTCCGCTTTCCCGCGAGGCGGGTGGGTCTGATGTCGTTCCTCGTCTCCCAGATGTTCCCGGGGGTGCTGACCCTGATCCCGCTCTACATCATCGTCGTCAAGTGGCTGGGTCTCGGCTCGACCCGCACCGGGCTCGTCCTCGTTTACACGACCACGGCGATCCCCTTTTGCGTCTGGATGCTCAAGGGCTACTTCGACACGATTCCGAGGGACCTCGAGGAGGCCGCGCTCATGGAAGGAGCCTCTCCGCTCACGATCTTCCGGCGGATCGTGCTTCCGCTCGCCAAGCCGGCGATCGCGGTCACGGCCCTCTTCTCGTTCATGACGGGCTGGAACGAATTCATCCTCGCGGCCACGTTCATGGACAAGGAAAACATGTACACGGCGCCGGTCGGGTTGCGCTTCTTCGTGGGAGGGTTCTCCCAGCAGTGGGGCTACTTCGCGGCCGGCGCGATCATCGTGTCGATTCCGATCGTCGCGCTGTTCTTCTTCCTTCAGAGATATCTCGTTTCCGGCCTGACGGCCGGAAGCGTCAAGGGCTGATCACGGAAACCGATCGACGAAAAGGAGGCACGAGATGAGGTTGCCGTTTCGATTCGTGATGCTGGCGGCGCTCGGCGCCGTCCTCGCCACGGGGTGGGCGCGGGCGCAGGAGGTCACGTTCAAGGACCCGACGGGAGACGATAACGGTCCGGGCAAATACACGTACCCGACCGACACCGTCTACAAGCCGGGCTCCTTCGACCTGACGGAGCTCAAGGTGAAACAGAGCGGGGACAAGGTCAACTTCGACGTGTCCGTCAACTCCGCCCTGGACGATCCGTGGGGGATGAAGGTCGGCTTCGCCGTGCAGATGGTCTTCATCTTCATCGACACGGACGGCAAGGAAGGGAGCGGCAACACGAAGGGCCTCCCCGGACTGAACGTCGCCTTCGCCTCGAAGGACGCCTGGGACCGCGTCGTCATCCTCTCCCCGCAGCCGCCCGGCCGGGTCAAGAGCGAGGTCGAGATCAAGGGTGGCGCGATGAGGTCGGCGATCATCGTTCCCAACCGGACGCGCGGGAGCGGCCGGACGATCTCGGCGACGGTCGACAAGAAGGACCTGGGCGACGGGGACATCACGGCGTGGGGTTACCAGGTCGTGATGCAGTCGAACGAGGGCTTCCCGGCGGCGACGGATCTCCTCACCCGGAAGGTCAACGAGTACGAAGGACAGCACCGTTTCGGGGGCGGCACCGACGGTGACTGCGATCCGCACGTGATGGACGTCCTCGCGGGGGACGCCATGGGCGACAAGTCCGAGATCGACGCCCAGCACAAGATGCTCGCCTACGAGTGCAACGCGGACGGGACGCCCAAGACGATGGCCACTCTGACGATGGTGCACAAGAAGTAGGCGCGGTCCAGGAGTATCGATGCCGAGTTCGCGGCGGGCCGATCGCCCGCCAGAGAGGACGATGATGAGATCTGCCAAACGTTACGCCATCCCTCTCCTGTTGGGCTTCGCTCTCACCGGCGCGGCCCTCGGGCAGGAGTTCAAGATCAACTGGGGCGGCACGATCTACACGAAGTGGCTCTGGGGCAACGCGCGCAACGCCGGTTCCCTCTACAACTTCACGACGGTTCCGGGTGAGGGATACGGCGACAACGGGCAGGGCAACGAGATCGAAATCCTGCTCTCGGGCAAACTCTCGAAGAAGCTCGAGCTCCGCGCCCGTGTCCACAGCCGCTTCAGCCAGAACTTCTGGACCAACTTCGGCGGCTTCGGCGGCCGCAACCCCGCCGGCTCCGGCGGCGACTGCATCGGCGGTGACTGCGGAGAGTTCGACCCGAGATCGAATCAGTACGTCAAGCTCCGCGGCGCAACCCTGATCTTCACCCCCGGATACTCGTGGCTGGACTCGGCTCAGCTCGGCGCGAACGACTGGGGCCAGTTCGACCCGTTCGTGATCGGCCGGATCCGGTACATCGACCGGGACAACGGAGCCGGACTCCTGCTGCAGGGCTCCGCCGCAGGGCGGCGCCTCACGTGGGATCTCGCGCGCATTTCGCTTCCCCGCCTGTGGGCGGGTCCGAACTTCTCGACCGGCACGTTCACGGCCGCGGACGCCGCCTATGGCGCGCAGTTCAAGTTTGCGGTCACGCCGATGTTCGACTTCGGCGGGATCGGCGAATACGTCAACGACATGGAAGTCGACGCGACCGACCGCAACTTCGACAACGGCCGCAACGTCCGGACGCGGTTCCGGAACACCGTCGTTGGCGCGAAGACCGGCATCCACGTCGGCCCGAAGGTCGACATCCGGGGCGCGTTCTACTACTCCAGCCACGACTCCGCGCCGGATCTCGGCGCGCCGGGGTCCTTCGGCCTGGCCGGGTTCTCTCCGGTCATCGCGGGCCGCCACAACGACAACAGCTGGAAGGCGAACGTCGACCTCAACGACCCGTTCGGGATCGGTTTGTCGTTCAACCTCGAGGGCTTCTTCATCGGGGCGGAATACACCTCCATGATGGCGGCGCGCCGCGAGACGGACGTCCTCCTGACCGAGGGACATGACGCCGCGTTCGCTTTCCCCGGGCCGTCCAACGCCGCGTTCGGCGTGTTTGGCGGCAACCCCACCCGGATCGGCTACGGCGGCTGGGATGGAAATGCCGTCCAGGTGGCCACGATCAACGTCGATAACGAGTTCACCGACTTCGACGAGACGATGGCCGAGACCGCGATCGGGTGGAAGGGATTCACCGTCACCCCCGTACTCGCGAAGGGACCGGTCGAGATCTCGGGCGAGTACACCTACATCACCTACGACACCAACTGGCAGGCCTGGGGCGATCCGAGCCGGGGGATCGAGGACACCGACTTCGCGGCCCACGAGGGCGACACCGGGGTCGGCCACAACTTCCGGTCGGCTTACGCGCCGTTCCAGGACAAGAAGACCCACATCGCGCTGATCAAGGGGAAGTACGTGATCGAGGTGGGCAAGGGAATCGACCTCTTCGGCAAGGTCAAGTACATCAAGGACGAGGACAACCGGATGAACGATCCGCGTTACCTGCCATTCCAGTCGGGCGACTGCCCGGGGGGCGGAGTGGACTGCGCGGGCAACCGGAACTTCTACAGCCCCGGCCACTCGACCGCCGACATCTACGGCAACCCGCCGGTCATCACCGTCAACGGCGTCACGGGCTACCAGTGGAAGCCGTTCGACAGCCTGGCCGACGACGACCGGAACCTCAAGTACTGGATGTTCAACGTCGGGGCGGGCTACCAGCTGACCGAGGATCTGTACGGCTCGGCCACGTACCAGTACTTCAACGCCGACCTCTTCGACGGCAACACCGCAATGCAGGGTTACCGCCTGCACGAGATGGCGTCCGGCAAGCACAAGAAGAATCAGCTCATCGCGAAATTCCGCTACACGCTCGCGGGTCTCTCGGAGTGCGGCCTGGAGTATCAGTACAACTTCGGGACGTTCGAGCCCGACTTCGGCGGCGGTTTCGTGACCCAGTTCGCCTCCGACGAGGTCTCGCGCAACGTGCACGTCCCCGTCGGCTCGCCCGGATTCGCCGGCCGCTTCGGCGGCTGGAACAGCCTCCTCAAGCGCGAGTTCGATCAGCAGCGTTTGAAGGCGTACGTCAAGGTCCAGTTCTAGTCCGACCATCGAGGGCCCGGCGGTTCGCGCCGCCGGGCCTTCTCATTCGAGGAACCATGCACCACCGACCCCGGCGCCTCGCGGCGTCCCTTGCGATCGCGGCTTTGTTCGCGGCCTTTCCCGCTCTTCCGGCACGGGCCGCCGGCGAGAAGCCGATCTTCGCCCTGACCGATCCCCGCGGTGACGACCACGGCGACGGCAACCTGAGGTATCCGCGCCGTGACGATCTCCGTCCCGGCGACCTCGACCTGCTCTCGCTCGAGGCGCGGGCGGTTTCGGACGGGACGGAGTTCGAGGCGCGGTTCGCCCGTCCCATCCAGCCGACGGCCCGTCGCACGATCGACATCGGCGGCGGATCGCTCGACGACATCGCGAAGTACAACTTCTACACGTTCAACCTCGACATCTACATCGACACCGACCGCGTCCCCGGCTCCGGCTCCCTCGCCCTGCTGCCGGGGCGCAAGGCGGAGGTCGATCCCGCCAACGCCTGGGAGAAAGCGATCTGCCTGACGCCGCGCCCCAACGAAGCCCGGACCGCTCTGAAGCGGATCCTGACCCGGTTCGACCGGAAGGAGCGCAAGGCCCGCGGCGAGCGGGTCGAGACGTCGCAGGCAAAGGAGATCGACAGCCAGATCGACCGCGACACCGATGCCCGGGTGTTCTTCCCGACGCGCATCCACGTGTTCGGGTCGACCATCAAGTTCTTCGTGCCGGCGTCGTTTCTCGGTGGAGTCGCGCGGCCGACGTGGAGCTACGTGGTCGCCGTCTCCGGCGCCGACATCGAGCAGGAGGTCGACATCGCCGCGGCGCTCAAGCTGACGGCGCCGGATCCCGACAGCCTGATGATCGTCCCGATCGAGCCGGGCGCCTGGGGCGACCGCTTCGGGGGCGGACGCGATGACGACCCGCTGCAGCCGCCCCTCGTCGACGTCATCGTTCCCCCGGGCCGCACTCAAGAGGCGATCCTGCAGGACGACGACCCCCTCAAGAACCGGCCGGTCCGTCTGCCGGGAGTGGTGCCCTCGCCTCCGGACGCCGCAAAGTAAAGAGGGCGGGCCGGCCATGGATCCCGAGGCGTACGAGCAGTTCACCCGGGATCTCCAGCAGCGCCTCGCGGACGATCCCCGCGTCCTCGGGCTGGTTGCCGTCGGCTCCATGGCCCGCCGCGGCACGACGCCGGACCGCTGGTCCGACCACGATTTCTTCGTCGTCGTTACACCGGGCGCCCAGGAATCCTTCCGGTCCGATCTCGGCTGGCTCCCCCGCGGCCGCGGGATCGCGCTCTCGTTCCGGGAGACGGCGCACGGCGTCAAGGTCGTCTTCACCGACGGCCACCTGATCGAGTTCGCGGTGTTCGATCCGGACGAGGTCGCGCTCGCGCGCGTGAATCGCTACCGCGTCCTCCTCGACCGGGAGCGGATCGGCGAGCGCCTCGACCGGGTGGCCGCCGAAACCGCGCGCGCCAGCCCGCCCTCGGACGACTGGCTCGTCGGCCAGTTCCTGACGAACCTCCTCGTCGGGGTCGGACGCCACCGGCGCGGCGAGCGCCTCTCGGGCCGCCAGCTCGTCGCGTCGGGAGCGCTCGGGCACCTGGTGGCGCTGCTGGCGAAGCACGCTGGCTCTTCCTCGCAGGCGCTCGATTCCCTCGACCCGCTGCGCCGGTTCGAGAGCGCTTTCCCGGAGCTCGGCCGGCGGCTCGGCGCTTTGCTCGAACGGGAGACGCCGGAGATGGCGTGCGACCTCTTGGAGCTGGCGGTCGCCGAGCTCCCCGGGCGGATTCCGAAAGAGACCGTCGCCGCGATCCGGCCGCGGCTCGAGGAGCCCTGACTTCTACCGCAGCCGGAAGACGGCGGTCGCCCGCGGACCGAGCGACACGCGCCAGGACCCGTTCGGTCCGGACGGATCCCCCACGCCCTCGTCGGCGAAGAGGCGCTCGAAGCCGTTCGCGGTGACGGCATAGGGACCGCCGCTCGTGAACGAGTCCGTCAAGTTGTGGACGACGAGAACGCGTTCGGCGCCGTCCAGGCGGAGGAAGGCGAGGGTCGGCGAGGCGGTCGAGGGAGTGAGGAGCTCGAGCGAACCTTTCGCCAGAGCGGAGGAGGAGTGCCGGAGGCGGATCAGGTCCCGGTAGCGGGAGAGAAGCGAGGTCCGATCGGCCGTTTCCGCCGAGACGTTGTCGGTCTCCTTGCCGGGCGCGAACGGGAACCACGGCGTGCCGGTCGTGAAACCGCCGCCGGCCGAGGCGTCCCAGGGCATCGGAGTGCGCTTGGCCTCGTCGTTGCTGGTGGTCCCGTTCCGGAGACCGACCTCCTCGCCGTAGTAGAGAAACGCCGCGCCCGGCAGCGTGAGGAGGATCGCCGCGGCGTTCTTCATCCGCGGGAGACTGCGGGAGAGCTGTGTCGCGACCCGGACCTGGTCGTGGTTCGTCAGGAACGGCGCGTCGGCCGCTCCCGCCGGATAGAGCGACTGGATCTCGGCGATCTTCCCGGCGATTCCGCCGGCGTCTCCGGCGTTGACGCCTCGGACGATCTGCTCCGCGAGCGGAAAGTCGAAGTTCATCGGCAGCTCGTCGCCGCCGGCCACGACCGCTGCCGAGCCGTAATACGTCGCGATCGTCGGCGTCTCCGTCCAGTTCTCGCCTACCAGCATCGACGACGGGTGCGAGCCGCGCACGGACGCCGAGAATTCCTTCAGGAAAGCGTGGGTCTCCGGCGTGTCGGACTGCCCGGGCCCCGGGCCCGTTTCGATCAGGTGCCGGGTGGCGTCCAGCCGGAAGCCGTCGACGCCGCGGTCGAGCCAGAGCCGCGCGAGGCGCTCGATCTCGGCCCGGACGGCGGGTGTGCGGAAGTTCAAGTCCGGCATTCCGCTCCAGAACACGCCGTAGTAGTAGGC